>ERZ773252.468-NODE-468-length-47495-cov-12.405965_pt1 | contig 47495 bp, 37 predicted proteins | sample MGYA00580517_ERZ773252 | MGnify/ENA primary metagenome ERZ773252 (study PRJEB29015, sample SAMEA2737766) | human gut metagenome | biome: human gut; feature: human-associated habitat; material: faeces | place: China | collected 2012 ...
GGGCAACTATGTACGGATCGGATAAACGCTGAAAGCATCTAAGCGTGAAGCCGACCCAAAGATAAGATATCCCACTGATTCAATCAGGTAAGATCCCTTGTAGACTACGAGGTTGATAGGCACGATGTGTAAGTGGAGCGATCCATTCAGCAAGTGTGTACTAATAGATCGAGGGCTTGACCACAATTCGCTTGAATTCTCAAGTCAATGACAAAATGTAAGCAGTGATTATTCAGTTTTGAAGGCACGTCCTTCAAGAAACACTGGACAAAGTAGAACAGAAATGTTATACTGAACCAGTCATATTGGTCGGTGACGATGACGGTGAGGTTCCACCTGTTCCCATTCCGAACACAGAAGTTAAGCTCACTCGTGCCCAAGATAGTTCGCTGGAAACGGCGCGTGAAAATAGGTAGTCGCCGACTCAAATGTCGGGATGTTTGAAACCGCATCTCGACAATATGCACCTCTAGCTCAGTTGGTAGAGCAACTGACTCTTAATCAGTGGGCCCAGGGTTCGAGTCCCTGGAGGTGCACCAAATTTTGAACGTCAAATCGTAAGATTTGGCGTTCTTTTTTGTTATGTAACCCCGAAAAATCGGGGTCTGCACGGTCAATGCACGATTTTTGCACGGTCGGCTTTTTCGTAGGAATCCTCTGCATAGGCTGGAATTGCTTTGAAATGCGTGGTAAATTTTGCATCAGGTCAGCAGTGCCAGACGGAGCTGAGCCTTTACTTCGGGGTCTGCATTCTTCAGCAGTTCCAGCAGAGCAGTCATAGAGATGGTCGGTTCGCCTGCGGCGGGTACAGCCTGCAAGCTGGGGCTTTCGGACTTGGCATAGAAGCCTTCCTCGAACTTCCTGCCCAGTTCTACACGGGAGGACTGCTGGATATGAGCGTAGGTGTTCACCAGCATATCTGCCGTAGCGTGTCCTGTGGTGCCCTGAACGGCCTTCACATCGCCGCCGGAGATCATCAACTGATAGGTGGCACTGGAATGCCGCAGACCATGGAACACGATACGTGGGAACTCCGGGTGTGCATCCTGCCATTTGAGGAACTTCTTACGAATCAGCACAGGCTCGATCGCCAGACCGTTGGGTAGGCGGAACAGCATTCCGCTGTCATGGTAGCGTGTTGAGTCTTTCCTCTCGTCTGCCGCCAGCTGATTCAGCCACTTCTTCAATTCTTCTTTTAGTGCAGAGGTCATGAAGATGGTACGGCAGGAGGATGCGGTTTTGGTGCTTTTCAGGATGAGGGAAGTGGTGCTGCGCTCCAGCTTGTCCGGGAATACCTTGATGATGCAGCCATCGTCTACTTGATTCAGGGCTTCTTTTCGCACCCGCTGCATGGACTTGTTGATACGGAAGGTTCCGATGCCATCTGCTGCGTCAAAATCGAGATCTTCCGGGGTCAGACCTACGATCTCGCCCTCTCGCAGTGCGCCCACCAGAGTGAGATGGACTGCCAGATGCAGGATGGGGTCCTCCATGCTGTCCAGAGCCGCCCGCATTTCCTCTACCGTCCAGATGGTGCGCTCCTGTGTGGATTTCTTGGGGCTGTCCACGGGAACAGGGCTTTTAACAAGAATGCCCCATTCTACAGCGTACTGGAAGGCTGTACCCAGCAGCCGATGCACCTCGTGGATGGTGGTGCCGGATAGAAACCGCTGCTTCTGCTTTTCGGTCAGTTCCTGCTTTTTGCCCTCGATATACGAGCCGCAGGGCGTTTTGCTCAGGGTCGTATAGAGGTTTTCCATGTGGTAGGGCTTGAGTTTCTGCATCTCCATGCTGCCGATATAGGGGATAATAAGGTTCTGAATGGTGGAAAGGTTGGATTCGTAGGTTTTGGGTGCCCATTTGTGTTTGCTGCACTGCTTGGGCAGCCAATCCATGAGGAACTCTGCTACCGTCACCGAGGACGGAATCAGGAAAGTACCAGCCGCCAGTTCATGCTCGATTTGCTTTTTTCGGTTTGTTGCCTCCTCTTTTGTGGGAAAACTCTCCCATTTGTCGCAGCTCTTGCCGTGCTCATCTTCATAAGTGTATCGGACGCTATAAGAGTTGCCGCGCTTCGTAATATATGCCATACTGTTTGCCTCCTTATCAAGCTGCCCGGTAGAGCCACGCATCGAAGCTGTCCTTCGGCACACGGATGCTTCCGCCTACCCGCAGGACACGGAATTCGGTGGTGCTGTTGCACAGGTTGTAAGCAGAGCGCAGGCTGATGGCCAGCATTCGTGCGATCTCTTCCACCGTGTACACCAGTTTCGTGGTTGCCGGGCTGTCAGTCGGAGACTTGACGGCATTGGTTTGAGTGACCACCTCCATTGTAGCGGGATTCGAGTCCTTTTGCAAGGGCTTATTCGTATAATTTTCAGATTTCACATCTTCGGTCATGTCGGGCCGATTCAAATTCATAGGCAAGCCTCCAATTCCTTGTAGCCGGGTGTTTTTTCACCCGGCAATTTTTGTTTTCCGACATTTTCGGGTTATCCGATCAAAAGTTTCAGTCGTTCCAGCTTTTCCTGTGCGTTCTCCTTCCGTAAGCTGACCCCAATGCAAGAAACAGGAACGCACATTTCCAATAGGCGGTCATAGATGCGGGCATGGGCTGTATCTTGTGGGTGCCGTATCTCGTCCAGCGTCAGGTTGGTGGTGACGATCAACGGCTTCCGGCTGCGGTATCGGCTGTCCACGATGTTGTAGATCTGTTCCAGCGCATACTCGGTGCCTCTTTCCATGCCGAAATCGTCAATGATGAGCAGGGGATAGCGGCAGAGCTTGTCCATGACCTCATTGCGCCCGGAAAAGCAGCTGTTCAGCTCGTTTAGGATTCGGGTAAAGTTCGTTATACGCACAGGCACCTCCTGCTCCATCAGAGCGTTTGCAATGCACCCGGCAAGGGAACTCTTGCCGGTGCCAACACCGCCCCAGAGGAGCAGTCCTAGGTTCTCTGCACACATGGTCTGCCATTGCTCCACATAGCGGTGTGCGTAATGCATTTGAGGGGCACGACCATCGTCGTTTTCAAAGTTCCAGTTGAGCATTGCCGAGTCGGAAAATCCATCGGTTTTCAGCCGCCGCACAAGGTCGTTGTGCTTTTGCTGGTTGATAAGGGCTTCCTGATTTGTCCTCTCGATGCGCTGGCAACTGCATTCGATTGGGTGTTTGTTTTTGCCCATCAGGGCAATGCCCTTTGCAAAGAATGCTTCTTTTGGGGTATGACATTTTCCGCAATAAAGCAGGCCATCCTCGCTATAATAATCCTCAGTGTTTTCGGGAATAATGGAAATGGACTGTTCCAAAGTTTTTTCAATCGTCTCTATAGGCTTTCTCCTTCCTTGAATGTGTAGTCCGGGATGCCCGGTGCTTGCTTCTGTTCTGACTTTTGCCGTTTTGTCCAGATGCGCAGGGTGGCGGCATGGTCGACGTACTTTCTGCCGGTGGACTGGATATAAGCCGAAAGCTGCTCGATCAGGCTATCTAGCCCGGAAAAGTCAGCTTTGAGCCGCTTATACTCTTTTTCCGTTAAAAAAACATTCCGATATTCTCCGAACATCAAATGAGTGCCATTGGTTCTTACTAGGTGGTTACCATTCAGGTCGTTCTTATTACGTTGGTTAGTGGAACACTTTTGTTCCATGGAAGGCATCATTTCTGTTCCATCGGACAGAACAAAATTGTTCCATGCAGAGGAACGTTTTTGCGCTGTCGGAACTTTTACAAAGAGGCTGTTGGGCACAGCAATGCGACTCCGTCTGCGCTCAATCAAATCGGCATCTTCCAGCGAGCGCAACGCACGTTTAATGCTCATGGTGCTGCATCGCAGGGCTTCGCTCAATGCAGAAAGAGGGAAAATTACATAGACAAAGCCACGCTCATCCATCCAGTTGTTCTTTTGAGAAAGCGTTGCCCGATCCAGCAGCAGAGTGTAGAGCAGCTTTGCTGTGTGGCTCAGGTCTGTGTCCAGCAGAAAGCGGGCATAGGGTAGATATTGCGGTAAAGGTGTAGTGACGGTCAGGTAGTCGGAAATAGAATTCACCTCCAGCGTTTTACATAAAAATGGCACAAAGGTCTGCACTCCTGCTCCGGGCAAGCTGACAGGCAAAGATTTACGAATTTCTGCCCGCAGCTCGTCCGGCTTTTTCAGTTGGCCACTTTGACCAACTGATTCCGTTACGGGTAAAATCAAGTGCCGGGTGGCGGCACCTGATTTTCAACAGACCTTGCAACGTTACAGGTGGAATCAGGTTGTCTTTTTGGCAACCTGATTTTCAACGACCTTGAGGCGTTACAGATGAAATCAGTTGGTCATTTTGACCACCTGATTTTTACGGAGTAGGAGTGACGTGTTACAGATAAAGCCGAAGTTCTCAAAAAGATAACTCCGGTAGCTCTGCCACGGATGCAATCAAGTTATCATTTTGACAACTTGATTTTGATACGGCTAAAATCAAGTTACGGAAAGCGTAACTTGATTTCAGATGACAGCCACAATTCCCATTTTGGGGATTTGGGAGTGAGCGATTAGGCGTTACGGTATTTTGGTACTTCCCAAAATGGGAAGTACCACTTTACTGGATAAAAGCGAGCGTAGATAAGGAACTTGACAAACTTTATCAAGTTCCTCAAAGAGAAGCGTGAGCCGTTACTTTACGTTTACGGTAGTCTTTCTGCCGACAGGCGTTGCTGCAATATCTGGCATCCGCCCGAATCGGTAAGAACTGCTCACCACAGCAAGGGCAGGTGTAGGTTCCGCGCTCAACGCGCTTTTTAAGACTTTTTCGCAAGTTCAGCATCTGGTGGCCGCAGGTCTGGAAGCTGCAATATTTGCGGTTCCGGGTTTGGGTGTAGATGACCTTGCGGCAGTATTCGCACTGGATTCTGCGCACACTGGGGTCACCGTCAATGAAATATTCCATCAGAGTGTCCTGATTTTCGCGTTCCCATTGTTTCGTTGTCATAGACATCCTCCTTTGGTGTTATGGGTATATGGTGGTTACCCAAATGGCAACAGTCACTTTCGCACAATAAAGCGTTGCGATTGTTTGGTTGATGGTCAGAATGACCACCAACCAGAATCTGTGCGTTACAGTTAGGTGGTATCTGGACATTTTGTCCACGTACCACAGCACGTTACGGCTATTTGCTAAGTACCGGAAAGCAGCACTTACCAGATTTCACCGTGGCTTGGCAAAATGTCAAGTCGAGGTCAGCTGTAACACGGATAGAGTCAATGTGCTCAGTTTGAACACATTGAACGGGGCTGCGACAGTTCGTACCATGTGGTCAAAATGTCCACATGGTACGAGCTGTAACGTAGAAGATGTTTCTGGTGAATGACGCTTTGTGTCATTCACCACATCAACTGGCCATTTTGACCAGTTGATATTGGGTGTGCCGTTCTCCCTGCATGGATTTCCTGCCCCCTTCCAGCGGCGTTTTCTGGCTCGCTCTTGCGAGGTCTTCGCCGGGTATCCCATGCAGACGGTCTTTCGGTTCTCAAGGTGCGGCACTGGATTTGGCAATAAAAAATCGCCACACAACAACCGAAACCTGACCATCCCTTCCGGGATGGCCTTGGTTCGGGTTTGTTATGTAGCGATAAGAAAGTCAAAAACTTGCTCCGGCTCCTTCAGGAGCCGAGCTGGAACTCTAAGATAAATATGTTATATTAAATTGTTGGGATAGATTACCACAAAAATCGCAGTGTGTCAACAAAAAGATTTGAAAATACGCCACTTTCGGCGGGTTGCAAGAAAAGGCGATGAAAACTTTGGCAAAAAGAGAGAGGGCTGGACGGTACCAGCCCCCTTGTTGGTCATAAGGCCTTTAGAGGATAAGATGCTCATTCAGCGCAATTTTGTGCTGAATGTCGGGTTTGGGAGAAGCCCAACAAGTATTTTTGAAGTCGAATTTGAAAAATCTGATTCAAAAATTGCGAGTTGGTACCAACTCGCCCTGATTGCTGCGGTTGCAAACTCAAAAACTTTCTGAAGAAAAAATAACCGTCCGCTTCAAGTTGAACTTGAAAACGGACGGTCTTGACTACAAAATGATTTTCAAATTTGGGAAGCGCATTGAGAGACTTCATAGTTGTAGCAAGCAGTGCAGACGTATATACATCTGCGAACTTGTCGGGGCGAAGCCCCTCCATCTGCTGTCGTAGACCGTTCTGTCGCTTAAAAGCCCCACTGGGGCTTTCATTGCTCCGCTCCGTTGCGCAAACGCGAACTTTGCTCTGCAAAATGCTTGTTGGGAAATCCCAAACCCTTGAACTGCATCGTGCCGATGCAGGATGCGCAATTTCATTGCTATTGCTGTACGTTATGGCTTTACCGATGGCGAAGAGTATCTGCTGATCGGTACGGCAATATACTTTCACCTGACAAAACGCCGCGCCAAAAAGACGGAGGAACAGGCCATGGATAACCTGTGGCTGGAACTGCCGTGGTGGTTTGTCTGAAGAGGCAGAATGGAATGTGAACGGAAAATGTATGTGTTGCTCTATAGATTTATGGTACATTATGAGAACGTCGCTAATTTTGAAATTCCATTTTTCTTGTGGAATCTTGTGACTATCTCATAGTTCCGCAAAAGCACCGTCGTGTACTTTGACGTAGCTTTTGGTATTTTTTAGTGTCTAAAATGGCTCTTTGTACCCAGAACCGTACCCGAGAATTTTGGGGTATGAAACTCGACACTTACGGTTACCATTTTACCATGCCCATATTAAAACCCTAACAACCCGTGTAGTGTTTGTCTGCGGGAAGTGCAGGCCACCGGCCAGAGCGAGATGATCTGAAGTTGGAGCAGGAGAAAAATATTTCAAAAGAATGCAGTGTCCGTTGAAGAATTTTGCCACAATATGCTATAATGACTACTATAGGCAGATCGTATTGTGTCGTGCGAATGGACAAAAACGGATACGGAGGAGATCCTTATGACGATTTTGATCGTAGATGATGAGTTCCGGATTGGGCAACTGATTCGGAGACTGATCCACTTTGAAGAGCTGGGTCTGGAGCTGATCGATGTATTCGACGATAGCGAAAAGGCCTTGGGGGCGATTTTGCTTCACCATCCGGACGTTGTGATCTCCGATATAAAGATGCCGGGCATGGATGGTCTGGAACTGGTGCGGCGGACACAGGAGGCAGGGATTGCATCGCGCTTTGTCTTTGTAAGCGGCTTCCGGGAGTTTGAGTATGCCCACAAGGCCTTGCAATATGGCGTGGAAGACTATCTTCTGAAGCCCGTGAAGGAAGAAGATCTGAACAATATTCTTCAGAAACTGAGCGATGGTCACGAGCAGGTGCTGCAGCATCGGCGGGAAGAAAAACAGTTGCAAGAAGAAGCGCGCCGGGGCCGTTATATCCGGGGATTTGACCTGATTCAGGCCATCGAAAGTGCTGGAGAGTGGGTCGATTGGCAGGAACTGAACCGGATGATGCAGAGTAATGTACAGAATGGGAAGATGCTGGCTTTTCTGTTGCAGTTGGATTATTACGATGCTTCCCAGCAGGATGACATCCAAGACCGCATGGTTATCAACAATCTAATTACCATGACGGAGGATCGACTGCGGCCACATTTGTATGAGCAACTGTACGCCGTGCAGGATAAGACCCTGATGATCGGTCTGTTGAACTACGCCCCCGCCGCAAGCACGATGGTGCGGCAGGAATTGTACACCGTGTATGCCGATGTGCGGCGGTATCTGTCGGGATTCCCGGAGTATGTCGCTACGCTGGCATTCGGTGAAGAGATCACACCGCAGCAGGGAAAGTTGTCACTTCAAACGGCCCGCCAGCGGATGAATTGGCGGATCGCGCTGGGGGCAAACCGTATCATCGGGCCGGAACACTTTGTTACTAATCCAAAACTCGGAGAGCTGGATACCATTGCCCGCGCCCAGCTGCAGAATGCGGTAGAAGCTTTGAACGCTGCGGCGGCAAGCCGCGTGTGGCAGGATCTGGTGCGTCAGATTCAAAGCAATCCCCAGAATGACCCGGCCTTGTACTATACGCTGGCCCGGTGTTTCCTGAATACCTTCTACGGCGACCTGACTTGGGATGAGCGCCGTACCCGGCAGTGTCGAAATTGGCTGGAACAGGTGCGGCATTGCTGGCAGCTTCCGCAGCTGAACGAACTGGTGGAACAGGCAATCGCGGAAGAATTGCAGACCCAGCAAAAGGAATTGGACAACCAAACGGCTCGTCCGGTGCGGATGGCCTTGAATTACATTGCCGAGAATTATGCACAGAAGATCGGGCTGGATGAAATCGCCGAAATGCTGCAGATGAACAGCTCCTACTTTTCCACGCTGTTCAAAAAGGAAACCGGAAGGAACTTCCAGAATTATCTGACGGAATATCGCATTGAAAAAGCCAAAGAGCTGCTGCGCACCACAAATGAGACAATGATGAGCGTTGCCGAGCAGGTGGGGTATCAGGACACGCGGTATTTCAGTCAGTGCTTTGTCAAAGTGGTGGGAGTAAAGCCTTCGCTGTACCGAAAAATGTATTCCTGAGAGGTGAATGCAATGAAGTGGATGGATCGGGTGTGGGCACTGCTGGTGCTGGCTGCCGCCGCAGTGCTGGGGGCACTGTTATGCGGACATATCGTCGATGCAAAGCAGGCACAGACAGCGCTGCTCTTGGTGGCAACAACGGCGCTGCTGGTGCTGGCCGGGACGCTGGTATGGATCGGAAAACAGCTGCAGGATATTCTTCGGCGGCTGAAGGAGCAGGAATATACCAGCTTGCTGCCCAATGAAGAAAAAAACAAGGCGCTGCCGTTTTATCCGCAGCTATGGGATGCGGTGATGAACCAAGTAGATATGGCCAAAGAGAGTGACGCTGCAGAAGAATACGAGCGACAGGCAACGTTGCAAGCCTTGCAGAGCCAGATCAACCCGCATTTCCTTTACAATACGTTGGAGTGTATCCGGGGTCAAGCACTGATGGATGGCAATACCAGTGTGGCCGATATGCTGGAGGCGCTGGGAAATTTCTTCCGTTATAGCATCAGCCGCCGGGAAAACGTGGTAACACTGGCGGATGAGATCAACAACATCCGCAGCTATATGCTGATCCAGAATTACCGCTTTTTGAATCGGTATCAGTTTGAGCTGGAATTTCTGGAGGACGAAGAGCCGCTTCTGGGGTGCTACGTGCCCAAACTGACCCTTCAGCCTATTGTGGAAAATGCACTGATTCACGGGTTTCAAAATCAGAAGTCTGGCTGTGTGACTTTGACGGTGGATGCCTCGGATAGTATGCTGATGCTTACGGTTTCAGACGATGGCGAGGGCATGGACGCTGCAGTTCTGGAAGAGCTGAACCGGAAGATCCAAAGTCGCCAGACCCTTTTGCGGAAGCCTGCTTCCCACGGGAACGGCATCGCGCTGCAGAATGTGAACCGCCGTATCATGATGCTATATGGGCGGTCCTACGGCTTGCACGCTTATTCCACGCCGGGTCGCGGCACGGATGTGGAAATCATACTCCCGCGGATCACCAAGGCGGAGGTGACACCATGAACCCGGTCCTGATGCGGGCGAAGGCATTGGCCTTTGGAAACGAAGAGCATCCAGAAGCCCACGATCTTGATTTTGTGCTGCGCTGCGGGGAGCTGACCGTGCTGGTGGGGGAGCAGGACTCCGGACGGCAAGCGCTGTTTGACGGTTTGAACGGAAACTGTGCCATACAACGTGGTATGGTATTGACCCCGGAAGGGAAAATTTTTCCGCTGCAGAAAAAGGTGTTTGCAGCGGGCAGTTTTTTCACCGAGGAAACCAGCTATCGGGTGCAGGGGGTGGAATTGACAGAAATACTGTTTCTGATGCAGCCGGGGGGCTGCAAACGACTGCATTGGAACACCGCCCGGCGGCGGAAGCGGGCGCAGGAATTGCTGGATCAGGTGCAGCTGGAACGCGATGTCCGGGAGGACGTGAGCCGCCTGAGCCCCATGGAGTGCTTCCAGCTCAATCTGGCCGCAGCTCTGGATTCCGGCGCAAGCCTGATGACTATTCAGGAGGATTTCGAGGGCTTTTCGGTGGCGGACTTCGACCAGCTGGTGCCGATCCTGAAAAAGCTCCAGCAGACCACAGGATTGGCCATCCTGCTGAACACCAACAGCTTACGGGCGCTGGAAAAGCTGGCCGATGAGGTGTTCGTGTTCCGGAATGGCACCATTGCCAAAAAGCTGCGGGGGGAGAAGATCGCTCCCCGCACCATTCTGGATCATTTGGGTGGTGCGCAGGCCGCTTCAGAGGAACCCCGGCCACAGCGGGAAACATTGTTTGAGATACAGGGTCTTCAGGTTCGGGGGCGTTCTTGCCCCATTGTGCTGCATCGGGGTGAGATACTTCATCTGGTGGACTATGACGTGAGGGAAAAGCAGAAACTTTACCGCATCGTTTCGGGGCAGCAGCTGGTGTCGGGGGTGTCCCTGCAATACGAGGGGCATCCGCTGCCTCAGAATTGGCCGCACAGCCCGGAATGTTACCCAATCACAGCGCTGGATCGGTTCGGGGCGCAGGGACTGTTTCCGCAGATGTCGGTGGCTCAGAACCTAATCTTTCCAGCCCTACGGCGACTCTGCGGGCCTTTTGGGCTGTTGGACAAAGGGTTGGAACAGGCAGCTTTGAAGGAGTGGGATAGAAAAAAACAGTTGGATGGCAAAAACATGGCGCAGCTGACCCAAGCACAGGCAATTGCCCTGCAGATGGAAAGCTGGATTCTTGCCCGCCGGAAAGTGCTGATCCTGCTGGAGCCCTTCCTGCACACGGATACTGCTAGCCGTTCAGTTTTGCAGAGTGCGTTTGCCCGGTTCCGGGGGCAAGGCGGTGCCATTCTGGTGATTTCCTCCAGCCGGACATCGTACCTAGGCATTTCGGAACAAGATACCGCTGCAGAGCGGTGGGCACCATGGTACGATCGGGTCTTGGATGTTCAGGAGGTGTGCAGCGATGAAACATAAGATTCCGCGTTTGGCTGCGCATTTTCCGGCCTTCTGGCCGATTCTGACGGTGTATCTACTGGAATTTGGCGTGCTGGGACCGGGCCAGTGCTATCTGATCCTGCGCCAGCTGAGTATGTGGGTCCCAGCGGTGCTGGGCATGATGCTGATGCGGCTTTCGGGCAGTTACAACATGGCGGTGGGAACCCAGATGACCTTTTCAGCGGCGTTGCTGGGGATCCTGCTCCAATGGTACTCCGTTCCGATGTGGGCGGCCTGTGTCGTGGTGCTGGCTGTGGCCGTGGTATTGGGGATTCTTTATACAGTGCTGTCGAATAGGATGCAGATTCCGCTGTTTTATCTGTCGCTCTGTGTTCATTTGCTGCTGGACGGCCTGAACGGCTTTTTCTACCGGATGACCAGACAGACCTCCAATTATGCTTATGCAGGCGCGGATCGCACCCGCTGGCTTGGGGTGCCGCTGTGGTGCTGGGTTGCGCTGGCGGCGCTGGCACTGGGGACTGCCTATCTGAACCGCACCACCTATGGCCGCTCCCTTTTCCTGCTGCCGTGGTATCACGATGTCCGTTGGCAGGAGATCGGTGAAAGCCGACGGATAAAAACAGGGACAAGGCTGAAGCTGGACCTCATCCTTGGGGCTGTAAATGTCTTGAGCTGCGTTTTGGTGGGGCTTTCCGGGATCCTGTTGGCTCTGCGGGGCGGAACAACGGCTTTTTACTCCGGCATGAACTATACTTGCCGCATTCTGACGGCGGCTTCCATCGGCGGCTGGATGAACGCCACTCGCCGCAGCCTTCCGGTGGGGGCGCTGCTGGGCAGTATGAGCCTTGTGCTGATCCTGATGCTGGAAGTCCATCTGCGGATCAGTAGTTCGTATGTGGAGTATTGCCTGAGTGCTGTGCTGATCCTGCTGAGCGCGGCGTGGGGCTCTGTCCAAAAGAAAAAACGACTGCAACCCAAAAATCGTATCACTTAATCCAAAACTTGTCTCATTGTAACAAAATCTTTTGAGTAATATAATGACCTCAACAGAAGCGGAACGTCAGAAGTTCCGTATCACAGCAGAAAACCGAAACGTACCCGAACAAAAAAGAAGGAGATTTTGTTATGAAAAAGATCACGCGCCGCAGTTTTCTGAAAGCGTCTGCTGCCGCTATGGTAGCTTCTGGTCTGGCCGCCTGCGGCGGCTCTGCATCCTCCACCGCAGCATCCTCCGTGGCAAGCGCCGCAGGTTCTGCCGCAGCTGCAGGCAAGGGCACCATCGGCATCCTGATGCCGACCCTGAACGCTGAATTCTTTGCAGTCACAGCCAACTCCATGGCAGCGCGGCTGGCGGAAGAGGGTTACACCGGAAACATTCAGGGTTTTAACAACGATGCGGCACAGGCCGTTTCCGTCATCGAGAATTTCATCACCGATGGCGTGCAGGGCATTGCTTATATGACTGTGGACACGGCAGGCGATGACGCTCTGAAGGACGCCATGGATGCAGGGATCAAAGTGCTGACCTGCGGCGTGGAAAATGCGAACTACGACGTCTGCCAGATCATGGATAATAAGGCGACGGGCTACCAGATCGGTGAGATGGCGGCAAATTACATCAACGAGAACTTTGGCGGGTCTGCCAAGGTGGCTTACATTACCTCAACTAAGAGCCAGAACATGATGGACCGTGTGGAGGGCTACCGCCAGGCCATGGAAGAGCTTTGTCCGGGTGCCGATGTGGTCTACGAGGCCGAGTGTGTGGATGTTGGCCAAGGCACGACCTTTGCCGAGAACCTGAACACTCTGCACCCCGATTGCAAGATCATCCTCAGCTACTCCGATACCTATACCAAGGAAATCGCGGAGGTGTGGAATGCGTTGAGCTACCCAAAGGATGCCGCCTGCTTTGGCCACGACGCAGAGGCAGCTGCGCTGAAGAACATTGCCGAGGGCGGCTACATCAAGGGGACCGTTTCGGCGGGCGATCCCGGTGTTGCGATGGCAGAGGGTATGATCGGCTGCCTGAACGGGGAGTACAAAGATCATGAACTGGTCGTTATGGCCGGAACAGAAGTCACGCCGGCCAACATTGGCGATTTTTATAAGGCCTGACCGCGGAAGCATCTGAAACAAGCCGCCCTCATGCGCCGCGTGAGGGCGGTTTTTTAAAAAAGAAAGGAGAAAAGCCGTGGCAGGAGCATCAGGAAAAATTGTGCTGAGGATAGACCATCTCAGCAAGGAGTTTCCCGGCGTCAAGGCACTGGATGATGTTTCCATGGAGTTCCGGGAAGGTGAAGTCCACTGCCTGATCGGGGAAAACGGTGCAGGAAAATCCACGCTGATCAAAGCCATCGCAGGCTACCACGCCCCCACCAGTGGCACCATTACGGTGCATGGAAAGGAATATTCGGAGATGACCGTTCCGCTGGCAGCGGAATGCGGCATCCAAGTCATTTATCAGGAGTTCAACAACGTTCCGCCCCTGACCGCCGCCGAGAATGTTTTTCTTGGTGTGCGCACCAATCCCGGCCTGTTCGTGGATTTTGAGGGCCGCCGGAAAGCCGCCAAGGAACTGTTCCAGCGGCTGGGCGTTGAGCTGGACCCGGATCAGATCGTGGGGACCATGAGCCCCGCCCAGATGCAGATCGTGGAGATCGCAAAATCCGTGAGCAAGAACGCGAAGATCCTGATCATGGACGAGCCCACCGCTCCGCTGACTGTGGACGAAGTGAAGCTTTTGTTCAAGATCATCCGGGATCTGAAAGCGCAGGGAGTGACCATCATCTACATCAGCCATCGGCTGGAAGAACTATTTGAGATCGGCGACCGGATCAGCGTCATGCGGGACGGCAAGTATGTCTGTACCATGGACGTGAAGGATGCCACCCAGCAGAAGCTGATCGCGGCCATGGTGGGCCGCGAGGTCAGCCAGACCTGCCCCGCCCGCTCCAATGTGATTATCGGGGAAGAGCTGCTGCGGCTGGAACACGTTTGCGGCAACGGCGATACCGATATCAACTTCACCTTGCACAAGGGCGAGGTGCTGGGCTTTGGCGGTCTGGTGGGTGCCGGACGAACGGAGCTGATGGAAGTGATCTATGGTGCCCAGCCGCTGGAAAGTGGTCAGATCTACTACAAGGGTCAGCCGGTCAAGATCGACAGCCCTCGTAAAGGCATCAAAACCGGTATTGGTCTAGTGCCGGAGGACCGCAAGGGCAAGGGCCTGTTCTTGGATAAGAACGTTGCCTGGAATTCAACCATCAATTGCTTGGATCGCTTCGCCAATGGTACGTTTGGTTTAGTACGCACCAAAGAGGTGGAAAAGGAAGCTGAAAAATACCAGAAAGCGTTCAATATCAAAACGCCTAGCCTGAACCAGCTGGTCATGAATCTTTCCGGCGGCAACCAGCAGAAAGTGGTTTTGGCCAAGACCATGGCGGCAGATGCGGAGGTCATCATTTTTGATGAGCCCACCCGCGGCATCGACGTAGGGGCCAAGCAGGAGATCTATAACCTGATGAACGAGCTGGCTGCGCAGGGCAAGGGAATCCTGATGGTGTCCTCCGATATGCCGGAGCTGCTGGGAATGTGTGACCGCATCGTGGTGATTTCCGAAGGCCGACAGACCGGCATCGTGGACAAAGAAGATTTCAGTCAGGAAACGATCCTGTCGCTGGCATCCATTAGTGCCGTCAAGGATGCTTGACTGGGAAGAAAGGTAGTGCAAAATGGATCTGTATAAATTTTATAAAAAATACGGCCTGTTTGTGATCTTGGCCATTTTCATCGTTGTATTCTCCACACTCAACACTCAGTTTCTGACCCCCGGCAACCTGCTGAACATTCTGCGCCAGATCTCCATGTTTGGCATTGTGGTGGTGGGCTACACCATGGTCATGATCAGCGGCGGATGTGACATGTCTGTCGGCGGTCAGCTGGCACTGTGCGGCATGTTTGCCGCCACCTTGAACGTTACCTACGGCCTGCCCACTTTTGTGGTAGTCATCCTGACGTTGATGCTGGGGGCGCTGTTCGGTTTGATCAACGGCCTGCTGATGAACGTATTCAATATCATGCCCCTGATCGTTACCTTGGGCACCATGCTGTTCTTCCAGGGTGCTTCCTACATCATCTCTGGCGGTGTGGCTATCTTCGGCCTGTCCGACAGCTTCAAGTTTATCGGTCAGGGCTATCTGGGTTTTGTGCCTCTGCCCATCGTCATCCTGCTGGTCATCGGTGTGCTGGGTTACATCGTGCTGCACAAGACCTATTTCGGCCGTCAGATCTACGCCATGGGCGGCAACCCGGAGGCTGCTCGTTTGGCGGGTGTGAACATCAAAAAATATCGCTTGGCGGTGTTTACTATTACGGGTATTCTGGCAGCGGCGGCTGGCATCATCATGGCCGCTCGTACCGGTTCGGCACAGCCTTCAGCTGGTGCTTCTTACCCCTTTGACTGCATGACTGCAGTGGTTCTGGGCGGCGTTTCCTTTGCTGGCGGCAGCGGCAGTATGCTGGGTGCTATGATGGGCGTGATCATTATTGGTGTGCTGAACAACGGAATGCAGCTTATTGGCATGGACAGCAATATGATTAACTGTGTGAAGGGCATCGTTCTGCTGATTGCCATCGGTATCGACAGTGTGCAACGAACGGGTAAAAAGGCAAAGAAAGTCTGATCTTCAGAATTATCGGCCCGGAATGAGAGCAGTGCTCCCGTTTCGGGTTTTCTTTGAAACAAGGAGAAATTTTTATGGCAATTTGTCAACCCATTGTTTCCGAAATCGCATACCGTACCTGGTGCATTGATGAATACGGCATGGATGCAATGTTCCTGCTGGAGGGCGATGAAAAAGCTCTGCTCATCGATACTGGCACCGGCGTGTTCGACATTCCAGAGCTTGTCCGTCAGCTCACCAATAAACCCGTCATGGTGGCTCTGACTCATGGCCACATCGACCATGCAGGCGGCATGAATCAGTTCGAGGAAGTGTATCTCCACCCGGCGGATTTTGCCATGGCGCAGGCGGTAACGCCCGAAGAACGCGGCGGTTATGTGGACACTATGCTTTCCATGTCAGATGGCATCTACAGCGTGACCCGCTATGATGTGGTGGTGCCCAAAACCCGTGCAAGGCTGCTGCCTTTGCAGGGGGGGACATACCTGCATCTGGGCAACCGCGATGTGATGGTCTTTGACACGCCGGGCCATACACCCGGTGGCCTGAGTTATCTGGATAAAAAGGAGCGGCTGTTGTTCAGCGGAGATGCCTGCAATATGAATACTCTGCTGGCTGCCATGGGCCAGCCAGCCACGGAGCGCACTTGTGTAACGGCGCTGAAACAGACAGCAGAAAAGCTAGAAGCACTGCATCCGTATTACGACCGCCATTACAACGGCCATATCGGCTATGCTGATGCCAAAAGCTGTATGCCGATGCCGGAGTGTTTGGTGCGGGACTGTATCGCTCTGTGCGAAAACTTGCTCGCCGGTACTATCGTAGGCGAAAAAGTGGAGAATCCTTTCTGCGGCGAATGCCGTCTGGCCCGGAACAACACGATGCAGATCGTGTATCGGGATGATCAGGTGAAGTAAAGATGAAGCAATACCTTTTGATCGACATCGGCGGCACATTTATCAAATACAGCCTGACCGATGCCCATGCACAAAAAGTCTCCGGCGGTAAGGTGCCCACTCCTTTGACGGGCATGGATGACCTGCTGGCTACCATCGAGGGCTTTGCAGCCCCATGGAAAGGCCAGTTTGAGGGCTGTGCCGTTTCCATGCCGGGCCGCATTGATACCAAACGCGGCATAGCCCACACGGGCGGGATACTCAGTGGGTTCATGTGGGAGCAGCCCTTTGCCTCCTTGCTAGAGCAGAGTCTAGGCGTTCCGGTGGTCATCGCCAACGATGGAAAATGCGCAGCGGCTGCGGAAGCGTGGACCGGGTCTCTGGCCGGGGTGGACAATGGTCTTGTTCTGGTGTTGGGCACAGGCATCGGCGGCGGCATCATCCTGAATGGCAGGGTGTACATGGGATCGCATTCGGCTGCAGGTGAGGTGAGTAACTTGGTCACCGAATTGGGTAGCATGGAGGGCGACGATTTTCGATTTGAGGTGATCGGCAAGGTGGCAGAAAGCCCAGTATGGGCCGGGAAAGCCTCCGCCAGCGGCTTGATTGCTGCCTATGCAGCGGAAAAGCAGCTGCCCGCCCATGCGCCGCAGCCCACCGGCGAAGAAATCTTTGCGGCTTATGCAGCAGGGGAGCTGGAGGCCTGCCGGGCTCTAAAAAAGTTTGCCCGCCGTGTGGCGCTGGGCATCATCGGCCTGCAAAGCGTGCTGGACGTGGAGCGGGTCGCCATTGGCGGCGGCATCAGCGCGGCGGATGCTCTGCTGCCTGCCATCCAGACGGAGCTGGATGACCTGTTTGCACGCTGCCCGGTGTTCCCCATGCTGGAGCCGGAGCTGGTGCGCTGCCGCTACGGCAATGATGCCAATATGATCGGCGCACTGAAGCTGTTTTTTGAACGGAACCCCGCCTGAACCACAACAAATTAAGATAGGAGTAGAAACTATGAGTGATTTTCGCAATGACTTTTTGTGGGGTGGCGCCTGTGCGGCCAACCAGTTTGAGGGCGCATGGGATGTGGATGGCAAAGGCCCCAGTGTCCCAGATATGTGTACCAACGGCTCCCATACCAGCCCGCGCTGGGTAACGGCCACCACTCTGCCCGATAAGCTCTACCCCAGCCACGAGGCCATTGACTTCTACCATCATTACGAAGAGGATATCGCGCTCTTCGCTGAGATGGGTTTCAAGACCTTCCGTACTTCCATCAACTGGACCCGCATTTTCCCCACCGGCATGGAGACGGAACCCAACGAGAAGGGCCTTGAATTTTACGACAAGGTCTTTGATTGTTGCAAGAAGCATGGCATCGAGCCACTGGTCACCATCAGCCACTACGAGCTGCCTTACGCGCTAGTGGAAAAGTATAACGGCTGGATTGGGCGAGAGGTCATCGACTGCTATCTGACCTATTGCAAAACCATTTTTGAGCGCTATAAGGACAAGGTCAAGTACTGGCTGACCTTTAACGAGATCAACATGGGCACGCTGCCCCACGGGAACTTCCTGGCAATCTGCCAGATAAAGGATTACACGGGCCCGGTCAATGAGATCCCGGATAACGAGGAATTGCGTTTTCAGGCTCTGCATCACCAGTTTGTGGCCAGCGCTCTGGCGGTCCGGTATGCCCACGAGCATTACCCGCAGTTCAAACTGGGTGACATGAACCTGTTTGCCACTTGCTATCCGCTGACGCCGGACCCGGAGGATGTACTGGCCTGCCAGCAGCGGGAGCAGATCGTCAACTGGTTCTGTTCGGACGTGCAGGTGCGCGGCGCATATCCCAGCTATATCCGGCGGTTTTTCTCAGAACACCACATCCAAATCAAAATGGAACCCGGCGATGAGGAGATTTTGAGAGAGGGGACGGTGGATTTCTACACCTTCAGCTACTATATGTCCAACTGCGTTACCACCCACCCCGGCGAGGGAAAAGTGGCAGGCAACGGCTTGGGCGGCACGGCCAACCCCTACCTCAAGGCTTCCGACTGGGGATGGCAGATCGATCCCAAGGGACTGCGCTACAGCCTGAACCAGATATGGGACCGCTACCAGATCCCCATGATGGTGGTTGAGAACGGTCTGGGTGCTTACGACGCTAAGGGCGAGGACGGGAAGATCCACGACAGCTACCGCATCGACTACCTGCGGGCCCATATCCAGCAAATGGCTGAAGCTGTGAGAGACGGTGTGGATCTGATGGGCTACACTCCGTGGGGCTGCATCGACCTCGTTTCGGCCTCCACTGGCGAAATGGCCAAGCGTTATGGGTTTATCTATGTCAACAAGTTTGACGATGGCACGGGTGACCTGAGCCGGGAGCGGAAAGATTCCTTCTACTGGTATAAGAAGGTCATTGCTTCCAACGGGGAAGACCTTGCCTGATCAAGTCGGTGAAGAAAAGACTTTTCAACTGCGAATTGGGCATGGGAGTTGAGTCTCTAACAGCACCAAAACAAGATCCGAACCTTTTTCCGGTAGGAGAAGGGTTCGGATCGTTTCATTTTGCCGTCCGAGAGCAAGGGGGCATATCAGAAATCCTAGGGATACTAGTGGGTCATGAGGAAGTTGTCTCCACTGAGGCGGTTATGAGCCGCCAGCAATTTCGAAAGTCCGTTTTTCGCTAATCTACCTGCAGATTGCGTTAGCGGGAAAAAGCAAAGAAGGGGTATACTAGTGTCAGAAAACGCAGAAGCGAGCGTCGATGAGGAAATGGGCCGCTCCTGCAAAATGTCTTATTTCCCACGCTCGGAAGGGGGTGGGAAGATACATGAGAAGGAGAACAATCATGAAGAAATGGATCTCTCGCCGGAATTTTCTGAAGGCAACGGGTATCTCTGCTGTGGCAGCGGGTCTGACTGCCTGCGGTGGTTCGTCCAGCTCCACCAGCAGTTCGACGGCATCCGGTTCGGCAGCTGCCAGCGGCGAAATGCCCAAGGTCGTTATGTACTACCCTCTGTCCTCAGTCCAACCTGATCAGGAAAAGGTAGCTAAGGCCATTCACGATTACGTGGCCGATAAAAAGGGTATCGACTTACAGTTGGAAGTGGTTCCCAGCAGTTCTTATAACAACCAGCTCAATCTAGTGATGGCAGGTAGTGAGCAGGTGGACATTGCTCTGGTTTGGGGCACCATGGTATCCAGTTGTGTGGCAAAGGGAGCACTCCTTCCGTTGGATGACCTGCTGGATGAATACGGTACGGATATTCAGGAATGTCTGGGAGACTATCTGCAGGCTGGCAAGGTGTCCGGTGTAGCCTATCAGGTGCCGGTCAACCGCTCGCTGTTCTATCAGGGCGGTATTGTGGTGCGCACTGATATTCTGGAAAAGTACGGGATCGATCCTGCTACGATCAAAACTACCGATGATTTGGATGAGATGTTCGAGACCATTCATGCGGGCGAGCCGGATATGGCCATGATGCGCCTAGAGGGTAGTGGTACGTTTGTCTACGCAGACTATGATCCGCTGGGCGATAGCTTTGGTGTTCTGCTGAACTATGGTCAGGACGACGAGATCTCTGACTTGTTCTCCAGCGATAAATTCCGGGCTGAGTGCGAAAAGCACCGGGAGTGGTTCAAGAAGGGCTGGATTGCATCGGATATTCTTACCACCACCGACGGTGCAGCGGAACAGATCAAGGCCGGAAAGCTTCTTGGCTTCTATGGTACTGTTGGCCCTGGCACTGCACAGGATAAAACTAATCAGTGCGGCCGGGATATGACGGTGATTCCGCTGAACACTGTATTCTCGTACACTACAAAGGTGAATTCTTTTGGCTGGTCGCTTCTGAATAATAGCAAAAATCCCGAAGCTGCTATGCAGGTTCTGGATATGATGTACTCGGATCCCACCTTCCTGAATATGCTGGACTGGGGTCTGGAAGGTGTCCACTATAAGCTGAAGGAGGGCTCTGACCGTATCATCACCTTTGCTGATGGAGTGGACGCTTCTACCAGTGGCTATTTCCACAACTGGAGCTTTGCATTTGGTGACCAGCTGATCGCTTATTTCTGGGACGGCACGGAAGAGGACTTCCCGGAGCAGGTGCGCGCCATGAATGAGAGCGCCATGCTGAGTAAGGCCATGGGCTTTGCTTACGACGTGACACCGGTAAAGACCGAGTACACGGCAGTAACGAATGTCTGTGATCAGTATCTTAGCGCACTGGCTTATGGCTGCATCGACATCGACGACAATCTGCCCAAGTTCCTCAAGGAACTGGAGAGCGCCGGGCTGCAGAAGATCATCGATGAAAAGGCTGCCCAGTTCGCTGACTGGAAAAAAGAGAATGGCGTTTCCTAACCGTAAAATACAGGGAACCAGCACATGAAACATGATCCCCTGCCCTGATCCGGCAGGGGATTTTTGAGAACAGGTGGTATTTATGGAAAAGACCGTTACCGTCCCGAAGAAAAAGGGAAAGATCAGGCAGTTTATCCCTCTGTATCTGATGGCACTGCCCGGATTGCTTTATCTGCTCATCAACAATTATCTGCCCATGGCAGGTTTGACCATCGCGTTCCGCAATGTCAACTACACCAAGGGCATCTGGAAGAGCGATTGGTGTGGCCTGGCAAATTTCAAGTATCTGTTTGCCACCAAGGATGCCTGGGTCATCACCCGCAATACCATCGGTTATAATCTACTCTTTATCGTGCTGCAAACCGTGATGGCCATTGCCATTGCACTGTTCCTGAATGAGGTGAAGTCCAAGTTCTGGAACCGTTTTTTTCAGACCTCGGTGCTGTTGCCTTACCTGTTCTCCTACGTCATCGCCAGCTACCTTGTATATGCATTCCTGAGCCCCACTACGGGTATGTTCAATCATATTCTCACAGTAATGGGAAAAGACCCGGTTTCCTGGTACATGGAAAGCAAATTCTGGCCCTTTATCCTGACCTTTGTGGAATTATGGAAGCGTTCGGGCTACACTGCCATTGTCTACTATGCCACTATGGTGGGTATCGATTCCTCCCTCTATGAAGCGGCCGAGCTGGATGGTGCCGGAAAGCTAAAGCAAATATTCTCAATCACCATCCCTCTGATTTCTCCTACCATCGTTATGATGTCGCTGCTGAGCGTAGGACGTATCTTCCATTCGGACTTTGGTCTGTTCTATCAGATTCCGATGCAGTCTGGTATCATCAGTAGCGTGACTTCTACCATTGATACCTATGTTTACAACGGCCTGATGAAATTGGGTGACGTGGGCATGTCTTCGGCTGCAAGCTTCTATCAGTCTATTGTTGGTTTTATTTTGGTGATGTTCTCCAACTGGCTGGTGAAAAAGAGAAATATGGAAGGGAGCCTGTTCTGAGTATGGATACCACAACAAAAAAGAAAAAACATGTCTCCGGTGTGACGGTCGTCTCCTACATTGTGCTGGCGCTGCTGTCGCTTTCGGCCATTCTGCCCTTTGTGCTGATGTTCACTTCGTCCATTTCCAGCGAGGAATCTATTACCCGGAACGGATATTCTTTCATTCCTTCGGAGTTCAGTCTGGCCGCTTATGAATATCTGTGGGGCAACCGTGCCATCATCGGACGGGCCTATCTGACGACCATTGTCATCGCAGTAATGGGAACGGCCATCAGCTTGGCGATCACCCTGATGCTGGCCTATACCCTCTCCCGCGAGAATCTGCCGGGACGGAAGGTGCTGAACTTTCTGGTGCTGTTCACCATGCTGTTCAACGGCGGCCTAGTGGCTACCTATCTGGTCTACACCGAGGTGTTCCACATCAAGAATACCTATTGGGCCCTCCTGATTCCAGGCCTGTTGATGAATGCCTTCAACGTCATGCTGGCACGGAACTTCTTCAGCAACAGCATCCCCAAACCACTGATCGAAGCAGCCCTCATTGATGGAGCCACGGAGTTTCAGGTCTTCCAGCGGATCGTCCTTCCCATCTCTCTGCCCATCATTGCAACGCTGGGCATGTTCATCTTCATGGCATACTGGAACGACTGGAACAATGGTCTGTACTATTTGACTGATCCGCGGTATTATAATATCCAGAATGTCCTGAACGATATGCTGGCAAATATTCAATTCCTGAAGAACAACAGCGAGATCTCCGGTGAGATGATGGCTGCGGTCAGCAATCTGCCCACATCGGGTGTCCGCATGGCCATTGCATCGGCAGTTGCCATCCCGGTTTTGGCGGTGTTCCCCTGCTTTGAGCGCTACTTTGTCAAGGGAATCGTGATCGGCGGCGTGAAAGAATAATCAATGTGGTACCGCAAAGGTCTGGCATACATGATTGCCGGGCCTTTGTGGTGCTTCCAAAGGAAATTTTACCTATGAAAAGACCATCCGTTCATCAAAAGCTTTTCTGGTTTTACAGTATCCCGGTTCTGGTGCTGATGTTCCTGATGCTCATCTGCTGTGGACTGAGTATATACAATCTGAATCGCCAGGTGACCCAGCTGGATCAGGCGGCGCTGCAGAACTATGCGGATCAGTTGGAAGCAAATCTGAACGCTATTGAAATGAATGTACAGACCTTTACGACAGTGGACAACGACACCATTTATATGCAGTATCTGACATCCGAGGCAGAGCGTGTGTTTGCCACAACAAGGGTCTTTCGGCGGATGGCAGTGGACGTGATCGAGTATCCTGGCATGAGTGCAGAATTTCTATGTCCTCTTGCATATGGGTCGATTCTAATGGTTCGAGGAGAGGGCCAAAGTCTTGCGGAACGTCAGCAGGTGAATCATGCTATTGAGACGATCTGCCAAGATCTGGACGAATACCCCACCGGCACATGGCAGTATTACACGGATGAGGCCGCTCAGTATCTTCTGTACAGCTATCAGATGAACGATGCCTACTTCGGCTTTTTGCTGGATCCAGTGAAACTGATGACGGTTCCTTTTGCAGAGGATAGCAGCCAGTATGCGGAGACCAGCCTCTACCTGAACAACAAACGGATTGCAGGAGTGGAGGCCGGCCCGGAAAACTGCTTTTCGGCTAAAATCGGGCGCACCGGCTTTGAACTCCGGGTCAGGCTGGTGCGCACCGGTCTTACAAATGGCATCGTCTGGCTCAGCTTGTTGATGATGCTGATTCCGCTCTTGCTTCTGGCTGCACTCTTTCTGCTGTACCGTTTTGCCCGATTGCAAATTGTGGAACCCATTGATCGGATTTCACAGATCATGCACCAAGCCGGACAGGGAGATTTGAGCGTCCGGGTGGATACGAGCGGAATGCTGCAGGAGTTTTCCACCATTGGCACGACCTTCAACCTCACGCTGGAGGAGATCTCTGAGCTGCAGGAGCGTCAGACACAGATCTTACGGGAAAAGCAGATGAGCCAGCTGCGAAATCTACAGATGCAGATCAACCCGCATTTTCTGGGCAACTGCTTTAATGCGGTTTACAATGCCTCCCTTACCGGCGATTTTGAGCAGGTGTTGGCTCTGACCACTTACCTGAACCGATATTTCCGGTTTATGGCACAGGTAGAAAATGATTTTGTTCTGCTGGAAGAGGAGCTTCGCTTCACAGATGACTTTCTCTCCATCCAGAAACTCCGATTTGGCGATGCCTTTTCCTACACCATCTCCGTCCCGGCCTTTCTGCGGCAGGCACGGGTCCCGCCTTCGGTCATCAAATCTTTTGCAGAGAATGCGGTGAAATATGCGCGCAATATGAGCAGGGAAGCCAAAATCGACATCCGCGCCTCGATGCAGAACCGGGAGGGGGAAACGCGCTTGTGGCTGGAAGTGCTGGACAATGGCCCTGGCTTTTCGGATGAGGTGCTGCAGGTTCTGCAGCAAAAGGTACAACCGTTTTTTGATGGGCGGGTCCACATCGGAATCGCTAATGTCCGACAGCGGCTGGAACTGCTGTATGCAGGCAAAGCGGAAGTTCACTTGGAAAATCGGCCTGACGGCGGCACACATGTGAGCGTGATTCTGCCGCTGAACTACGGCACAGAACAGCCGGAAAAGGAGGAAACACTGTGACGACCGTTCTGATTGTAGATGATGAGGCGCTTGCAATCCAAGCCATACGACGCTCGATCAACTGGAAAAATCTTGATGTGGACCGGGTGCTGGATGCCGCAAACGGCGTGGAAGCGCAGAAGATCCTTCGCCAGGAACCGGTACAGGTTTTGGTCTGTGATCTGGAAATGCCTCGGATGTCCGGCATCGAGCTGCTGGAATGGATGAAGACCTCCTGTCCCGATACCGAGGCCGTGATCCTGACCTGCCACGAATCCTTTCCCATGGCGCAGAAAGCGATGGAGCTGGGGTGTGTGGAGTATGTGCTCAAGCCAATTGCACCGGCAGAGCTTACAGCATCCATCCGACATGCGCTCAACCTTTGGAAGACGCAGGAAAGCATGCGCGGGACCCGCCGTGCCTATGAAAACGGGCGCAGTCTGCGCCGAGACCAGTATTTGCAGGACGTTTTAGAAAAAAACATCCTATCCACGGCGGAATCTCTTTTCAACTGTGCACAGAAGTATGATCTGGAGCTGGATGTCAGTGCGCCGCTGCAGGTGGTACGGGTATTGGTGCAGATGCCTGCTGCATTGCCGCAGAGCGAGCAGGAGCTGCTCGGATACGGCGTGTGCAATATTGCCAAGGAGCTTTGGGATAAAACCGGTACCGGCTGGACCTCTTTGCAGCGCCGAAGTGGACAGAGTTTTCTGCTCATCAGCGCTGGAATGGAACCTGCTGCGGCTGCGCATTTCGGGGAAGAATTGGGTCTGGCCTGCAAGACGATGCTGAAGCAGTCAGTAAAGGTCTCGCCTGCCGTGGCCAGCAGCATTCTGGGACTTTGTTCCACTGCGGATGCGCTGGAACAGTGGGAAACGAGCCTTCACAAGGAGTCGCAGAGCCCGGAGGAGGCCCGGATCCGACATTGGAAGACCCTGCTTTTGCAGGAAGATGCTCAGACTGTGCAGGCAGAGATTACCACCGAACTCAACCGGCTGTCCCTCAAGGCAGCACAGGAACGGATGCAGTGGATTGCACAGACCTTGATACAGGCGCTCCACTGCACGCTACAAGAGCGAGGCTGTCCGGAGGCGACAGAACTTGTGGAAGCGAAACCGGTGTTTGAATCGCTACCGCAGTTTCTTTCGTGGGTGCAGGGCAACCTTGCTCGGACCGAAAGACTGCTGCGGCACTCGCCCGGCGAGGAACAGGTAATCCGCCGAATCAAGGAATACATCGAACTGAATATTCATCAAGAATTGACGCGAGAAAATATTGCAGCGGCCGTCTACCTGAATCCGGACTACACAGCCCGGCTATTCAAGCGCAAGACCGGCCAGAGTTTGAACGACTATATCCAGAATAAACGCATCAATCTAGCAAGACAGTTGTTGGCGGGCACCGATATGCCCGTGGGCGATCTGGCTGTCGCACTGGGATATTCCAGCTTTTCGCATTTCACCAAATTGTTCAAATCCATTGAAGGAGTCACACCCAGCGATTACCGTAAGCAACATGCCCGAATGCCGGGATGAAATGGCCCCGGAAGGCCCTACAGGAAGGAGAACTACTATGGATGTCTGGACGCACGCAGTCGGAAGAATGCCCTATCGGTTTGACCGATTTCCCCGAACGAAAGAACACTGTCTGAATGGAGTCTGGGATTTTGCGCTGATTCCCCGTGCTGATGCCGATACACAGACCCCGGAACAGCTTGGGGCGTTGCCAAAGCCCAAAGCAATCTCTGTGCCCGGATGCTGGCAGCTGCAGGGTTTCGATAAGCCCAAATACATCAACACACGCTATGCCTTCGGGGCAGATGCGAACAAGCTGGAGCCGCCTTTTATTCCGGAAGGACAGGGGATGGTTGGCATCTACCGGAAAGATTTGACTCTGGAAGTTCCTACCGCGCACCACCGGATGATCCTATCCATCGGCGGTTTTTCCTCTGCTGTGACGGTTTATCTGAATGACCGGATGCTCTGCTATGCAGAAAACGGGCGCACTGCCTGTGAGGTAGACCTGACCGATGCTGTACAGCCTGGGCAGAACCTACTGTTGCTTCGGGTGGATGAGTTCAGTCCAGGTTCCTATCTCGAATGTCAGGATATGTGGAGGCTGTCTGGAATCTTTCGCAGCGTTAAATTGTATGAAATCCACGAACTGCACCTTCTGGACAGCTATCTCTGGGCAGAGGTAACGCCGGAAAAGGCAGTTCTGCATACCGAAAGTAAAATTTTGAATTTGAGCCATCGCTGCGCTCCACGCATCCGGGTAGAAGTGGAGTTGCTGGATGCCGAGGCGCGTCCAGTGGGCAGTTGCAATGGAAAGACTGGCAACGACAGTGATCGTTTTGAGGAGGTCAGCCTGGAAGCGGTATTTAAAGAGCGTGGTTTTGATCCGGCCTGGTTGGATGGTGCATTGCAGATTCCGGCGGGCATCACCGCAACAGCGTATGGGCATTTGGAGCTGGAAACGCCGCACCTCTGGTCGGCGGAGACACCCTATTTGTATCAGGTGCGGCTGTCTACTTTTCTGGGAGAAGAAAAGCTGGAGGAAACCACCGTGCCCTTCGGCTTCCGCCATTATGAGATCGATGGAGAAGGCGTATTCCGAGTCAACGGTGCACCCGTCAAGCTGCGAGGCGTGAACCGACACGAGTTCGACCCTGTCACCGGCTATGCCATCACCGAAGAGAGCATGCGCCAAGATATTGAGTTGATGAAGCGATGCAATATCAATGCGGTTCGCTGTGCGCATTATCCCGATACTCCACGCTGGTATGAGCTCTGTGATGAATACGGCCTTTATATAATGGATGAGGCAAATCTGGAAAGTCATGGCATTTCTTACCGCAAGAATCTTTTGCCCGGCAACGATATGCGGTGGCTCCCCCGTGTGCTGGACCGACAGGCTGCCATGGTTCAAACCAATAAAAACCATGCATCAATCTTCTGCTGGTCCCTCGGCAATGAGATTGGTTATGGAGAGACTGTGGCACTGGCGGCATCCTACTGCCGCACTGCGGACTCCACTCGTCTGATCCACAAGCGCCAGATGAACAAGATTGCAGATATGGACAGCGAGACCTATCCTTCTCCTCAGAACATGAGGGAACGGGCAGAAGCAAATCCCAATCGAGCCTTTCTGACCAATGAGTACCTTCACGCTATGGGAAACGCATGCGGAAGCATGGGGGATTACTGGAAAGAAATCTATGAACACCAGAATCTGATGGGCGGCTTTATCTGGGAGTGGTGCGACCACGGTCTGCGCCAGACGAACCCGGATGGAACGACCTGGTATGCCTATGGCGGCGATTTTGGCGAGGAATTCCATGACAGCAATTTCTGCATCGATGGACTGACAACACCCGATCGTCGATTTACGCCTAAGCTACAGGAAGTTCAGACGGTGTACCAGCCCATCGACCTTCGGGTGAAGGACCTCCGGAATGGAATCTTTGTTCTGGAAAACCGTTGTGAGCAGCTGAACCTGAGAGATTTTGCAGCTCAACTGCGCCTGCTGGAAAATGGTGTCTGTCGGGAAATCAGAGAGCTCTCTCTGCCGGATTGCCCTGCAGGACAGTCGGTGGTATGGAAGGCTGACCTGCAGGATATTCCTCCGGTTTCGGGAGAACAGCTTCTGGAGTTCTTGTTCATGGAGAAATCTCCGGCCCATGCGGGATGCGGCCTCAGCGGATGGAAGCAGTTCCTTTGGAAAAAGGGATGTCACCCGGCTCTTGTGACAGAAAAGGTCACAGCTCATTTCTCAAAACAGGGAACTCTTCTGGTGGGCGAGATGAGTGACTTGACTCTTCGGCTGGATACAGAAACCGGAGCACTTCAGGTCGACAACGTATCCGGTGTGCTACTGCACGATCTGTTCTTCACCCCTTTTCGTGCCCCCACAGACAACGATGCTCACAGCCCACTGGTACTGGGTAAACAGAACTGGTTTACAAAGCAGTATGATCATCCAAAACGTACTTGTTTGGAAGTCCGGCAGGGGAACGGGGTAGAAGAGCCGTCTTTGACCTACACCACCGCATACCAGACGGAGAAGGACAGTTTCTATGTTACCGTTGGTTTATGGCAGGCAGGACAAAATCGTATATTTATTGACTGCAACGTGCAATCTCCGGCAGATATGCTGTCTCCGGGGCGAATCGGGATGACGGCAATTCTTCCCGTGCGGTTTACGGCTATGAAATGGTATGGGAAGGGACCGTTAGAAACCTATCCTGATCGCCAGTGCGGCGGGCGCATGGGAGTTTACAGCGAAGATGTGAGAAATCAGCCGTTTTATCTACGGCCTCAGGAATACGGACTTCATACGGAATCTCGTAGTATGCGATTAACAGATCCGGACCGTGCGGATTTTGTACGGTTTGAGGCCGCCTGCCCCATGGCCATGAGCGCAGTGCCCTACAGTGATCTGCAGCTGTGGAATGCCCGGCATCCCTTTGAGCTTCCTGCACCGGAGGCCCTGTATGTGCATCTGGACTACGCCCACCGGGGTCTGGGCAACAGCAGCTGCGGCCCAGATGTTCTGCCGACATATCGCATCGACGATCGGCCTTGTCGCTTCGGCTTTGCCCTAGAGGCTGGATTGGGAGAACGGGAAGATAACCCCTTTGGCCCAATTCCGGAGGAGATCCCAGCTTATCACCCATGGAAAGCAGTAGAAGAGCAGGACGGGACACCGAGCTACCGAGACCCCTCGGACCCTGATCAGCGCAGCAACGCCGGCATGGTATGACACTTAAAAAGGCATAAGCAACAAAAAGAAGAGGTTGTTGCACAAGTTCCAACAAAAAGACCAGAGTTATTTAGCCGAAAGGCTTTACAACTCTGGTCTTTTGCTTTAACGGTAACAGTGCAAAATGAAACGGAGAAAGCAAGAAAAAGGGGCTGCTGCACTGGCGTTTATCTTTGTGCAACAGCCCCTTTTAGTGGGCCATGAGGGATTTGAACCCCCACTGGAGCGGTTATGAGAAAAAAGGACTTGGAATAGCTATTTAAATCCGATTTGCATTGTCTGGTGTAGTGTTCCGTTGTACTTTAAACAGCACGATGGCGTTGAACGGCACCTCAGCGCGCAGGATGAGCTCCTCCGTTACCCGTTGCGAGTAAAGATAAAGATCCGGCTGGATGATGGTTTTGAGCCGCTGGTTCACATCTGGGTCACTGATATCCATCAGGCCGATCTCCCGCATTCGCTCAAAGATGCCGGAATGGTTCTTTTCGTAGGAAAGGCGTTTGATGGTGTACAGCCCCTGGGGAAGGCCGGTGAGGTGGAGCAGAAAGGAACGGGACTCGTGCTCCACATAATAGCGGTCCAGCGAAAGACGGGGGTTGGCGTAATTTGGCACCAGAACGGCCACCGTGTAGCTGCCGCGCGGGGTTTGGGTGATGATGATATTGGGGTCGTCCACCAGAATGTCCCCGGCCAGTCGCCGTGCAGCTTCCAGCACAAAATAGGCCGGGCGCTTGATGTCAGACATCAGGAACAGCGCAAGGCTGGGCAGACGGTCTTCCTTGGAGATAGTGCGGCAGGGAAACGTGATGCCCTGTACCCAACCCCGCAGGTGGTCCAATGTCTGCAGGATAATGGCAGAGCGGAAAAAGGTGCCCCACTCAATGTTAGAGGAGGGAGTCTGCTTGTGTTCTGCGGTGGTTCGGGTCTCACTTTTACCGGCAAGGGTGTGCCAGCGGACAAGGTTTAGGTCCTGAGTCGTGATCTGATTGGCTTTCAGGAACAGCTGTACCTGTTCGATCTTTCGGGTGAACTTGTCTAGATGGCTGGCGGCATCCAGGACCACGCGGCCATCAAACTCATGCCGGGGAAACGCATTGAACCCGGCAAAGCGGAATAGCGGCGCGATCTGCCCGGCCTGCGGCAGCGGTTGGCCGGAGCAGAGCATCCATTCTTCCGTGAACAGGCCGACCGCACAGGGGAATACCGTGTGGGTCAGGTAGGAGATCTGCCGGGCAAAGTAGGGGAAATGCGGCAGATGAGCCGGGTCGGAGCAGCCCAGTTCCAGTCGGGTCTTTTCCGCCATGGCGCGGAGCGGGCACTGGCACAGCTCCCGCAAAAAATGGGTGAACCGTGTGTAGAATGCCTGCGGTTCCGGATAGGCGGCCATCACGGCGGAAAGGTCCAGCCGTAGGTAGAGTGCCAGCCCCATCTGAAAATAAGCATTGAGCACATGATGCAGCGGCAGATTTTCCAGCGTGAATGCACCGGGGGCACCAAAGCCGGAGGAGAGCATATTGGTGCACTCCGAAAGGCTGAACCGATCGATCAGCGCGTAATCGAACCGGAGATCTTGCTGGATGATCTCCAGCTGCTCCCGGACATCCTGCCGCAGGATGGAGCAGATGCCATCGTCCAGCAGTACCAGCCGGGCGAAGGAAAAGGCCTGCGCCGGGTGTTCCGGGCAGTGGGAAAGGTCGTACCGGCACTCGATGTGGGAGGACTGTCGGGCAGCAGATTCGCTCAGCTCATCGGCAAACATGGAAAGCGAAAGAAAGTTGCTCCGCAGGCTCTCGGTCACGTCAGCTTCCTCCACCTCGCCGGTGCCCAGCGCCAGGGTGTGAGTGTTGCGGTAATCGCCGGGGGTCAGGCCGTAGGACTGACGGAATGCCTCGGTCAGGGCTTTGCTGTTGGCAAAGCCTGTCTCGGCTGCGATCTGGGTGATGGTGTGGTCGGTGCTCAGCAGCTTGGAAGCGGCGGCTTCGGCGCGCACCTGGGCAAGGTAGGCCAGAAATCCCATGCCGACTTTTTTGTGGAACAGCTTGGAAAAGCTCTGCGGCGAAAGATAAGTCATTGCGGCCATGTCGGCCAGGGTCAGCCGCTCCTGGTAGTTGTGGTTGAGGTAAAGCAGCACATTTTCCAGCTCCGGTACTCCGGAAACCGCAGAAAGCAGGCCGGGGGCTTCTGCCGGAGGGGCGCTGTAATCCCGCCGCAGGATGTTGAGCAGGCGGAACAGCAGGGAGAGAAACTCCGTTTTTTCCTCTTTCATGGCCAGGAACAGCATCTGGGTCAGGATGCGCTTGATCTGGTAATACCGCTCCTGCTCCTTATCGTTTGCTGAACAGCAGGTGATCGGATGCGTCAGCAGTTCCTCGCAGCTGCGCAGCAAAAAGCCGTCGGAGATCTGCAAAAAGAGGATGTCATGGTTCTCGTCGCCGGAAAAGGCGTGCAACTCCCCATTGTTCAGCACAAGCACGTGGTCTGTTTCCAGCAAAAAACTGCAGCCATTCCGCTCTACGGTCAGCTGCCCGCGCAGCGGGAGGATGCACTCGATGCCCTGATAGGCATACAAAGCCCGGCGGCGGATCCGCTTCAGGCTGATAGAAACCCCTTCAATCTGCATAGTTTGGTCTCCTGTGTCTCCGTAAAACAAAAATCGACGGTCAATTTTCTCCAAGTAAATCTATTGTAACAGAAAGTAAATAAAAAACACCCTGCGAATCGAACAAAATAAACTTTCTACTTGAGAAAATTTTAGATACAATGTGCACAAAGGAACGAGAAAAAACGGAGACACAGGAAAGCAACGGTGCTTTTCTGTCCACATACCAAAGACAAAAAGGAGTAGTAGTATGGACGCGAAAGCAAGAATCATTCAGCTGATCGACGACAAGCAGCAAGAGTTCATCGAGTGCAGCGACGCGATCTGGGGCTATGCGGAAACGCGCTTTGCCACTCGACAGTCTGCCGATGCACACATCAGAGTCCTAGAGAACGAGGGCTTCCAGGTTGTGCGGGGTGTAGCCCACATGGACAATGCGTTTGTGGCAACTTACGGCACGGGCAAGCCGGTGATCGGCATCCTGGCTGAATACGATGCCCTGGCCAACCTAAGCCAGGTAGCGGATCTGCCGGAAAAGAAATATCTGGTGGACCACGGCAGCGGCCACGGCTGCGGTCACAACCTGCTGGGTGCCGGTGCGCTAGCCGGTGCTGTGGGTATCAAGAGCTACATGGAGGAGTGCGGCCTGCGGGGTACTATCAAATACTTTGGCTGCCCGGCTGAGGAAAGCGGCTACGGTAAATCCTTTATGGCAAAGTTCGGTGTGTTCGACGGCATCGACGCAGCATTGACCTGGCACCCCAGCGATGCTTCGCTGCTGTGGTCGGATGGCTCGCTGGCTGTGGCGCAGATGTACTTTAACTTCAAGGGCCGCGCCGCCCACGCTGCCGCTGCCCCGGAGATGGGCCGCAGTGCCCTGGATGCCGCAGAGCTGATGAACATGGGTGTGCAGTTCCTGCGTGAGCACATCATTGATTCGGCCCGCATCCACTACGCATTCATGGATGCCGGCGGTGAGTCGGCCAATGTGGTCCAGCCCAGCGCAAGCCTGTACTATTTCATCCGCGCCCCGAAGTCGGACCAGGTGCTGGATATCTACAAGCGTGTGGAAAAGATCGCCCAGGGCGCTGCCTTGATGACCGAGACGGAAGTGGAGATCGTATGGGATTCCGCCTGCAAGGATTATGTTCCCAACAAGACGCTGGGTAAGGTGCTGCACGAGAACATGATGCACTTCATGCCGCTGGAGATCACCCCGGAGGAAGAACAGTACGAAAAGGCTCTGTCCGATACGGCAGGCGAGGCCAGCAAAAAGGCCCTGTACGGCCGCGCCAAGATGCTGTTCCCCCAGTACGACGATGCCAAGCACCGTGAAATGGCGGCTGCGGGCCTGCTGAAAGAGCCGGTTCCGGCGGAAGCCAAGCTGAAGATCGGCGGCTCCACCGACGTGGGCGATGTGAGCTGGGTGGCTCCTACCGCAATGATTACTGTGGCCTGCGAGCCGCAGGGCACCCCGCCGCACTCCTGGCAGTGGGTGGCAAACGGCAAATCCTCGGCAGCCCACAAGGGAATGCTGGTGGCCGGTAAGTCCATTGCCATGACTGCCTATGACCTACTGACCCGTCCGGAGCTGTTGGAGGCTGCTGCTGCCGAGCAGGTGCAGAACCTGAACGGCGAGAACTACCACAGCATCATCCCGGACGGCACGCTGCCTCGCTGAGGCAGCCCGGCCTGTAAGGCTTGTAAAAGGAGGAAATAATTATGACGTTCAGCCAGATCATGAACAGCAAGCTGCTGTACATCTTAGTCATCGCTGCCATCGCCTACGTTCTGGTCTTTTCCGTTCTGACCCTGATTCGCTCCTGGAAGCATGGGCAGGAGATCGGCCTGAGCAAGGAAAAACTGAAAGGTGCTATCATTTCTTCGGCGATCTATTCCATCCTGCCGTCCATTTCCATCATCATTGGTCTGTTTTCTCTGACGGCCGTTCTGGGTGTGCCCTGGTCCTGGTTCCGCCTGTCGGTGGTCGGCTCCGTAATGTACGAGTTGATGGCAGCCGATATGGTGGCGACCGCCAGCGGTTACGAATCCATTGGTGCCCTAAGCGCTTCCGGTGATCCCCAGCTGGCTGGTACCATCATGTTCGTGATGAGCGTCTGCATCCTGGGCGGCATCGTAGGTTCCATCATCTTCACCAAGAGCATCCAGTCTGGCCTAGAGAAAGCGCGCAGCAAGGGCGGCTTTGGCATCCTGGCCACCAGCGTGCTGTCCATTTCGATCACTGCAGCCTATGTTCCCCTGCAGCTCTCCAAGGGCCTGGTCTATACGGCTGTCCTGCTGACCTCTGCATTGGTGGCAGTGCTCCACAATGTCATCATCAAAAAGTTCCACTGCAACTGGCTCAAGAACTTTGTCATGGCCGACTCGCTTCTGCTTGGCATGATCTCGTCGCTGCTGTGGATTAATCTTCTGGGTTAAGGGAGGGCCTGTACTATGGATAAAAAATATTTTGACAGTACCCATCGCTTTGGCCGCATCGGCGCGCTGATCGGCATCGTGTTCATGCTGGGCATCCCGGCCGTTATCAGCCAGGTCTATGGGGTCTGGCCGGAGAGTGTGGGCAGCGTGTTCATGACCGGCAGTGCCCTTTTGGCCGTGTTCATCCCCTCCAATATCTCCGAGGTTCTGAGCTTCAGCCCGGTGCTGGGCTCCGCCTCTTACATCGCATTCCTCACCGGCAACGTCACCAACCTGAAGCTGCCCTGCGCCATGAACGCCATGACCCAGGCGGATGTAAGCCAGGGCACCGATGAGGGAGATGTCATTGCCAGCATTGCCATTGCAGCTTCCTCCATTATCACAACCATTATCATCATCATGGGGGTTATCCTGCTGGTCCCCCTGCAGCCGCTGCTGACCATGCCCGCCGTCAAAACGGCGACCGCTTACATGCTGCCCGCACTGTTTGGCAGCCTGTTCCTAGGAATGTTCAATGAGAACTGTGGCAACTTTGTGGCCAAAGGAAAGCTGAAGTGTGCAGTCCTGCCGTTCATCCTGGTCCTAGTGGTCAACCACTTTTACAGCCTGTCCGGCAAAGAGGGCTTTGTTGTCCTGGCGGTCATGGCGCTCTCGGTGCTGTGTGCCTATGTCCTGTATAAGAACGGTGGCATCAAGTTGATCCCCAAGAAAGCACCGGCTGAGGAAGAACCTGCGGAAAAGGCGGCCCACTGAGCAGCCTTGAGCTCCTGAATCAAATGCAAACCAGCGAACGGTGCCGCAGACCCCGGCTCGTTCGCTGTTTTTTTGGAAAAAAGAAAGGTGAGAACGATGGGTTCCTACAAGCTTTTTGATATCATCGGCCCCCGGATGATCGGGCCGTCCAGTTCCCACACCGCCGGGGCTGCCCGGTTGGGCAATGTGGCCAGCCGCATCCTGGGCAACCAGGTCCGCACGGCTGAGATCACCCTCTACGGCTCCTTTGCCCAAACGGGCAAGGGCCACGGCACCGATAAGGCTATCATTGCCGGGTTGCTGGGGTTTGCCCCGGACGATCTGCGCATCCGCAATGCCTATCAGGAAGCACGGAAGCGGGGAATGGAGGTGCAGATGGTCCTTTCTACTCAGGAAATGCCCCATCCCAACACTGCCCGCATTCGTGCCGAGGGAGCCAACGGTTTACGCATCGACATGGTGGGCGTTTCACTGGGTGGTGCGGTGATCGAGGTGCGGCAGCTCAATGGGATGGATGTGGCGTTCCGCTGTGAGTATCCCACCCTGCTGGTGTTCCACCAAGATCAGCCCGGCGTGATCCGCCAGGTGACAGAGGTGCTGGAAAATGCGCAGGCGAACATTGCGTTCATGCGCGTGTTCCGGAACGCCAAGCGGAAAGATGCCTGCATGATTATTGAGACGGATGACCTCATCCCGCCGGAGAGCATCCGCGCGATTCAGAACCTGAAACCTGTTATCCGGGAGGTATGTACCCTATGAGTTATGAATTTCACCACGGCAGTGAGCTGCTGACCCTTTGCAGCCGGTATAAGATTTCCATCGGTGAGGTGATGCTCCGCCGGGAAATGGAGGATACCACCCGGACGCGGGAGGAAATTTTTGCGGAGATGAAGCTGAACCTGGATGTGATGCGGACTTCCATTCGCACCGGCCTGGACCCCACGGTGCCCACCCGCGGCCTGATGGCCGGGAACGAAAGCGTCAAGCTGGCCCGCTATGCCCAGAACAGTGAGCTGGGCGGCCGACTGTGTGGCATTGTGGCGGCCGGCATGGCGGTGGCCGAGGTCAACGCCTCCATGGGCCAGATCGTGGCGGCCCCCACGGCCGGAGCCAGCGGCATTTTGCCGGCCATCGTGGTCTGCTGCGGTGAGGAGCAGCACATGGACGACGAAGCGCTGTGCATGGCGCTGTTTGCGGCGGGTGCAGTGGGAGCCATCGTGGCCGAGAACGCATCCATCGCCGGTGCTTCGGGTGGGTGCCAGGCAGAAACGGGCACGGGGGCTGCCATGGCTGCTGCGGCCTTAGCGCAGATGAAAGGAGCAGACCCAGAGATCTCGCTGACGGCAGCCGCCATCACCCTGAAAAACTGCATGGGCCTGGTGTGTGATCCGGTGGGCGGCCTGGTGGAGTGCCCCTGCATCAAGCGGAACGCCATTGGTGTGACCAACGCGGTGCTTTCGTGCGACCTTGCCATGGCGGGCATCCCCAGCCTGATCCCCTTTGACGAGGTGGTGGAAGCTATGAAGTCGGTGGGCGATGCCATGTCCTCCGACCTGAAAGAAACCGCCCGTGGAGGCGTTGCTGCTACAAAAACCGGGAAAGCATTGACTAGAAACATATTGTAAAATTGCTATCTGGAAGTGCCATGGTTACAGTCAAGTGAGATGTGATGCTCAATTTTTCCACCCAGCACAAGCTGGGCATACTCTAAGGGCTTATTGTATAGCAGCCAGTCTAGCTCTGCCCGCTGTGCCGGGGTGTTGCCGTACTCGTCCTCAATGGCGATGCAGTCGGTGGAAGGAGTGGTTCCATCCTCGAACCGGGCTTCCACCCGGTCAGTGCCCATGTTATAGCAGCAGGAAAGCAGTTTCATCATAGTGGTGTCCTCCTAGACCTAGACTTGATTTTGATGTATGGGTACTCAAACCAATGCCGTCAAGCCGGTGGGGGATAGTGTGATTTTGTTTGTCAGAGAGTAAGTGCACGGTTTCTGCACGGATTTTGCACGGTTTCAAAACGCGCAGAGGGTGCTTTTTGATGCAAAATCCGACAAAGAGTGCAAAAATTGCCGGGTAAAAAATCACGTTGCTTTGATTAAAAACAACGATGACTCGAAACTTCCATAATTTGAGACGAACCGGCGACTTGCTCTCTTAATCAGTGGGCCCAGGGTTCGAGTCCCTGGAGGTGCACCACATCAACAAAATCCGAACTTTTTTCCGATAGGAGAAGGGTTCGGATTTTTTGTATTCTTCGGAAAACAGAATGAATCCCTTGCTTCCATCGAAAAACGTCCTAGACCTTATCACAAAAAAGCACGACAGACCCCCCTGTAAGAGTGCCGTAAGACAGAAGGGACACAAACATGAAGTACGATGGAAGAGTCTGCAAATTTAACATGGACACCGGCTGCGTGGAGTTGCTGCTCCGGGATGGGAGAAAAATCTCTATCGACTGTACCGGGGTCGAGGATGGGTTGGACGTTACCATGGCGCAGAGGTCGGAGTTGGAGTACCTCATCTATTCCAAACCTTTTGCACAGAAAGCCCGTGCCCGGCGGCTGAAACGGCTGCCGGGTGCGGGCTTTCTGCCCCGTTCCGGGGGCTTTTTTGTGTCCGGGAGGCAGCGTTTTCTGAAAACGCAGCCAAACTGCAAAAAAAGTTACAATTTTCTCATCAAAAAAGGCGGTTTCCCATTGACAGCCTTGTTATAATAGGAGTGTAAGATTTTTGAGCCAGCACTCTGCGGCTCTGATTGCTGAACGGCCCTTGCGGGCTTTTGGAAAAAGAAAGAGGCATACAGCATTATGACGAATATCGATATTTTCTCCGGCTTCCTGGGTGCCGGCAAGACGACCCTGATCAAGAAGCTCATCAAGGAATCCTTTGCGGGCCAGAAGGTGGTCCTGATCGAGAACGAGTTTGGTGAGATCGGCATCGACGGCGGCTTCCTGAAGGAGTCCGGCATCCAGATCAACGAGCTGAACGCAGGCTGCATCTGCTGCTCTCTGGTGGGCGATTTCCGTGCCGCTCTGCAGCAGGTGGTGGAGCAGTACCACCCCGACCGCATCGTCATTGAGCCCTCCGGTGTGGGCAAGCTGAGCGATGTCACCCGCGCTGTGGAGGGTGTGGCTGAGCATCTGGATGTGAAGCTGAACAGTTTTGTCACCGTGGCCGATGTCAACAAGGTCAAGATGTATATGAAGAACTTTGGTGAGTTCTACGATGACCAGATCAGCCACGCAAGCTGCATCATCCTGAGCCGCACCCAGACCGCCAGCGAGGAGAAGATCGCCGCTGCGGTTGCCATGCTGCGCGAGAAGAACCCCACCGCTACCATCGTGACCACCGCATGGGATTCCCTGACCGGCGAGCAGATCCTGAAGGCCATGTCCTCCAAGGACGATTTCAAGGCGGAGCTGATCGCCATGGCTGCCAAGGCCAATGAGGAGCACGCCGAGGAGGACGAGGAAGAAGAGCACGAGCGTCATCACCACCATTACGATGAGAACGGTGTGTGCAGCTGCGGTCATCACCACCATGATCACGATGACGATGACGACGATGATGAGGACGAGCACGAGCATCACCACGACCACGAGGATGATGACCACGAGGACCACTGCTGCCACCACCATCACGACCACGACCATGAGGATGACGATGACCATGATGAGCATGAGCATCATCACCACGATGAGGACGGCCACTGCTGCTGCGGCCATCACCACCACCATCACCACGACCACGATGCCGATGAGGTGTTCACCAGCTGGGGTGTCGAGACGGCCAAGAAGTTCAGCAAGGCAGACATCGAGCATGCACTGACCGAGCTGGACGGCGGCAAGTACGGCATGATCCTGCGCTCCAAGGGCATCGTGGACGGCGGTGCCGACGGCTGGCTGGAGTTCGATTACGTCCCCGGCGAGTGGGAAGTGCGTCAGCGCGGTGCCGACGTGGGCGGCAAGCTGGTCGTCATCGGTTCCAAGCTGGACGAAAAGGCCATTGCCGCACTGTTTGGCTGCTGAGCTGCAAGTTGTGTAAGGAGAAAAACCGATTATGGCAAACGAGATCCCGGTTTACCTGTTTGTGGGCTTCCTCGAAAGCGGCAAGACCAAGTTCATTCAGGAGACCTTTGAAGACCCCAATTTCGACTCCGGCGACAAGACTCTGCTGCTGGTCTGCGAGGAGGGCGAAGAAGAATATAACGAGAAGAAGTTCGCCTTCCCCGGCGTGACCCTGAAGGTCCTTGAGGATAAGGCGGAGCTGAACCCCCAGAATCTGGCCAGGCTCGAAAAAGAATCCGGTGCAGGCCGTGTGGTCATTGAGTACAACGGCATGTGGCTGCTGCAGGATCTGGCCAACAACCTGCCCGAAAACTGGATCGTCTACCAGTGCATCGCCACGGCCGACGGCACCACGGCCCTGACCTACGCCCGCGACAACTCCATGCGCTCTCTGCTGCTGGACAAGATCGCCCGCAGTGAGCTGATCGTGTTCAACCGCGCCGAGGCCGTGAACAACGATGCCGCCCGTCAGGAGCTGCACAAGCTGGTGCGTCAGGCCTCCCGCAAGTGCGATATCGCCTATGAGTTCGCCGACGGCAGCGTGGCATACGATGACATCCCTGACCCGCTGCCCTTCGATCTGAACGCCCCGATCGTTGAGATCGGTGAGGACGATTTCGGCATCTGGTATATGGACTGCCAGGACGAGCCCCAGAAGTATGCGGGCAAGACCGTCCGGTTCCTGGCGCAGGTCTGCCAGACCAACCGCGCGGGCAAAAACAGCTTTGTGCCCGGCCGTTTTGCAATGACCTGCTGCGTGCAGGATATCCAGTTCGTGGGCTTCCCCTGCAGCTATGATGGCTACAAGGCACTGGAGCAGCGCGCCTGGGTCACTGTGACCGCCAAGGTCAATTACAAGTTCCACAACATCTACCGCGGTAAGGGCCCGGTGCTGACCGCCATTTCGGTGGAGCCCGCCGAAAAGCCGCAGAACGATGTCGTAACATTCTCTTAATCCTATCTTATACAGGGAGGACTTCACCATGAAAACTCTGTTCCGTGTTCTGGGTGCCGTTGCCGCTGTGGCTGTTACCGGTGCCGCCATCGTCGTGCTGGACAAAGTTCTGAACGACAAGGACCCGCTCCACGTCGAAAACGTGGAGTTCCCCGAGGAAGCTGAAAAGGACCCCGCCGAGGCCGAAAAGACTGCCGAAGCCTACGCCGAGAGCGAGGCCAGGGAGACCGCTCCCGGTGACGCATGGCCCCCTGCCTTTGAAAAGGCTCCTGCCGAGCCCGAGACTGCGCCCGCAGCCCCGGTGGTGGAAGCTGCCCGGGCAGAGGAGACTGCCGAGGAAAAGCCTGCGGCAGAGGAAACGACCGTGAATCCTGTGGAGGCAGGCCCTGCCGTTGCCCCCAGGGATGAGAACGGAAAGTTCGATGCCACCAAGATCGCGGAGGCCAGCGATTTCACCGGCATCGAAGAGGAATCCGGCTGCAAGAGCTGAGCAAAGCAATAAAAGGACGCTGTGCCGCAGGGCACAGCGTCCTTTTTCTGTCTGGGTCATTTCCGCAGGGCTTTGGCGGCTTCGGTGCCCGCCACTGCACCCTCGTACACGGCCTTGGCGACCTGCAGCAGCCCGCCGGTGCAGTCTCCGGCGGCATACAGGCCGGGCAGGGTGGTCTGCATGTGGTCATCCACCACGATCCGGCTGCCGTTCACCTCGGCCCCCAGCTTGCGGGCCAGGGCGGTGCTGCCTGCCACGCCCAGCGCCACGAACACGCCGGAGACTTCCAGTGTCCCGCCGTCTTTCAGCTGCACGCCGGTGACCCGCTCTTCGCCGAGGATGGCTTCCACGGCTTCCGTCCGCACGGCCACCTCCGGCGGGAACTGTGCCGTCAGCGGGGCCCCGCCCGTGAGCAGGGTGACGCTGTGGGCCACGGGCAGCAGGGCCTGTACCTCGTGCAGGGCGTACTCTCCGCTGCCCAGCACGGCCACATCCCTGCCGCGGTAGAAAAAGGCATCGCAGGTGGCGCAGTAGCTCACGCCGTGGCTCTCCAGCCCGGCAAGGCCCGGAATGCGGGGCGCTGCCCGGGAAGCCCCCGTGGCCAGAATGACAGCATCGGCAGGGAAATCCCCGGCCAGCGTCTCCACGGTCAGCTTGTCGGTGTAGGTCAGGCCCACGGCCTCGGTGGTGACGAACTCCACCCCCACGGCCTTGGCACCCTCGATGCCCCGGCGTTCCAGCTCGGCACCGGTGATGGGTTCGGCAAAGCCGTAGTAGTTCTGGATGAGCTCGGCCCGGTCCAGTGCGCCGGGGCCCTTGGTCAGAACGGTGGTCTGCACCCCGGCGCGTGCGGCATACAATGCCGCCGAGACACCTGCGGGGCCGGAACCGATGATCACAATGTTAGACATGGCAGTTTCTCCTTATGGTAGGTTGTACAGAGGACTGTTTGATCTTATGATAACTATTATACCTCAACTCCCCGCACTTTTCATCTCCGACGAACTGTGCTATACTGAAAACATCGCAAAAATCGACACCATGGAGGGGAAAAACCTATGTCCAAGCAGCGCCTGCTTTTTATCACCACCGGCGGCACCATTGCCAGCGTGCGCACCGCACAGGGGCTCAAGCCTGTTCTGACCAGCGAGGAGCTGCTGGCCCATCTGCCGGAATTGCAGCAGCTCTGCTGCCCGGAAACGCTCAACCTGTGCAGCATCGACAGCACCGACCTTGGCCCGGAGCACTGGCTGATGATGGCCAAGGCCGTGCAGGAAAACTATGCGCTTTACGATGGCTTTATCATCTGCCACGGCACCGATACGCTGGCCTACTCGGCGGCGGCGCTGTCCTACCTTGTCCAGAACGCGGACAAGCCCATCATCCTCACGGGTGCCCAGCAGCCCATTTCCAATGAGATCACCGATGCCAAGAAGAACCTGCGGGACAGCGTGATCTGCGCCCTTGATCCGGGCAGCCGGGGTGTGATGGTGGTGTTTGGCGGGCACGTCATTGCGGGCACCCGCGCCAAGAAGAACAAGACCATCAGTTACGATGCCTTTGCGTCGGTCAACTTCCCGGCGCTGGCGCTGGTGCAGGGCGACCGGTTGGTACGGTATGTGGCTTCGCCCTGGCCCACCGGCCCGGTGGAGTTTGGCCGGGCGCTGAACCCCAAAGTGTTCCTGCTCAAGCTGACCCCCGGCCTTGGGCCGGAGCTTATCCCAGCCATCTTTCAACAATATGACTGCGTCATTGTGGAAAGCTTTGGTGTGGGCGGCATTCCCCAGCGGCTCATGGATGCCTTTGCCGAGGAGCTGGGCGATTACGACAAGACCCACAAGATCCTGATCCTGACCACGCAGGTCACTTATGAGGGCAGTGATGTGGGTATTTACGAGGTGGGCAAGCGGGTCAAGAACCGCTTCCGCTTCCTGGAGGCCCACGATATGACCATTGAGGCCGTTGTCACCAAGGTCATGTGGCTGCTGGCCCAGGACTGCGAGAATTTTGACCAGCTCCAGCAGCGGTTCTACCGGCAGATCAATTTTGATACATTCTATCATTGAAACAAACGGGAGATGCCCCACCGGCACCTCCCGTTTCTGTTATGCGAACACCAGCTGCACCAGCAGCACATAACACACCGTACCGCCGGTGATGGAGACCCAGTAGAACTGGTCCGGCAGGGTGATGAAGAAGATGAACCAGCCCCTGTCAATTTGAAAACTTTTTGTCCGCCACTGGTGGACTTTTGGCGAATCAGGACAAAGTTTTGCCAAAAGACTTGCACTTTGATGCTTTACTGTGGTAAAATCGAAGCGTGCTTTCATTTGGAAAGACAAGGGGGAAAAAGTATATGACCAACATCTGCATCATCGCCACCATCATCATCTATCTGGTGGCAATGCTGTTGGTTGGGTTTGCATACAGCAAGTCCAACAACGACAGCACTGATTTCTACCTCGGCGGCCGCAAAATGGGCCCGCTGGTCACGGCCATGAGTGCCGAAGCCAGCGATATGTCCAGCTGGCTGCTGATGGGAATGCCGGGCCTTGCCTATCTCACCGGCATCGCCTCGCCCGGCTGGACCGCCATCGGTCTGGCGCTGGGCACCTGGCTGAACTGGCTCATCGTGGCCCGGCGGCTGCGGCGGTATTCGGCCAATCTGGATGCCATTACCGTGCCGCAGTTCCTGTCCCTGCGCTTCCACGACCAGCGCAATCTGCTCAATGCACTGGGCGCGGTGATCATCATCGTGTTCTTTGTGCCCTACACGGCTTCGGGCTTTGCCGCCTGCGGCAAGCTGTTCCACAGCCTGTTCGGCTTGGATTACATGGCGGCCATGGTGGTCTCGGCCTGCGTCATCGTGGGCTATACCATTACGGGCGGCTTCCGCGCCGTTACCACCACCGACCTCATCCAGTCCATCGTGATGAGCCTGGCCCTTGTGGCTGTGCTGGTGTACGGCATTGGCGCGGCAGGCGGCTGGGATGCCGTTGTGGCCAACGCTCAGAGCCTGCCCGGCTACCTGACCATGATGGCCAGCCACAACGCCGCCGAGGGCACGGCCACCTCGTACAGCCTGCTGGACATCGTCTCCACCATGGCGTGGGGCCTGGGCTACTTCGGAATGCCCCACATCCTGCTCCGCTTCATGGCCATTGAGGATGAAAAGAAGCTGGTGCTCAGCCGCCGCATTGCCAGCGTGTGGGTCATCATTGCCATGACCGCCTCCATCATCATCGGCATGGTGGGCCTTGGCATGACCAAGGCAGGCGCGCTGGAATACCTGAGCGGCTCCTCCAGTGAGACGGTCATCGTCCGCATTGCAAACCTCATTGCACAGCACGGCATTCTGGCAGCCGTTCTGGCGGGCCTGATCCTGGCGGGCATCCTTGCCGCCACCATGTCCACCGCCGACAGCCAGATGCTTGCTGCCGCGTCCAGCGTCTCCCAGAATATCCTGCAGGAGTTCGGCCACATGAAGCTGACCGAACGCCAGAGCCTGTTTGCTGCCCGCCTGACCATCATCTGCGTCAGCGTGGTGGGCGTGGTGCTGGCCCGTGACCCCAATTCCAGCGTGTTCGGCATCGTCAGCTTTGCATGGGCCGGTTTCGGCGGCGCATTCGGTGCGGTCATGCTCTGTGCGCTCTTCTGGAAGCGCTGCAACTGGCAGGGCGCGCTGGCCGGGATGCTCGCCGGCGGCCTGATGGTCTTTGTCTGGAAGTACCTCGTCAGCCCTCTGGGCGGTGTGTTCGGCATCTATGAGCTGCTGCCTGCCTTCCTGACCTCCCTGCTGGTCTGCGTGGTGGTCAGCCTTGTTACTCCGGCTCCTTCGGTGGAGATCGAAGCCGAGTTTGAGGCGGCGAAATAAGAAACAATCGCAAGGGCCACTGCACGGGAATCTGTGCAATGGCCCTTGCTTTATACGCGGCGCACAACGCCGTTCTCAACAAAGAAAAGATTCGGCTAAGAAAGAATATTTTATATACAAAAAAAGAAAGGATTACTTGTGCAGAGTCACAAAAATGCGACATAAATTAAAGTATGCAACAAGAAATGCTTTAAAACCGTAAAATTGTAAGGATATACCATAAAAAAATACTAACATTTTGGAAGGAGATACCGTATCATGGATTTATAAATGAGCATACAGCTTGCGGGCCGTGTGCCAAAATAGTCCGGAAATTTGAGGAAGGAGTATTTTCATGGGAAAATCAACAGTGGATGCGTCTGCAGGGTTTGGATTGCGTGATAAACTTGCATACGCAGCGGGTGACTTTGGCTGCAATATGAGTTTTGCGCTCAAAGGTTACCTGACGATTTATTGGACGCAGTTTATGGGGATCGACAACTACCTGATGGCATCCCTTCTGCTGATCGTGCAGATCTGGGACGCAATCAACGATCCGATTATCGGAGCAATGGTAGATGCGGATACGCGCAAATACCGCCGGAACAAGTTCCTTGCCTATATCTGGTTCGGTGCGATCGGACTGACCGTGGCTGGTGCACTTTGCTATCTGCCGTTCCCGCAGGCTCCCGGTATGGTCAAGAACATTCTGTTTGTGGCAGGCTATATGATCTGGGATGCTTTCTACACCGTTGCAAATGTGCCGTATGGCTCGATGCTGGCTCTGATCTCGGATGACCCGATCCAGCGTGCACAGCTGTCGACTTTCCGCTCCATTGGTTCTATGGGCGGTGGGCTTCTGACCGGTATGCTGATCCCGGTGATCATTTATGATAACCAGAACAACCTGCGCGGTGAGCAGATGTTTGTCATCGCTCTGGTCATGGGTGTGATCGGTCTGGTCTGCTTCCGCTTTATGGTCACGAACACAAAGGTGCGTGTGGACACCACGATCACTCTGAAAGAGGATGCACCGAAGTTCAACGTCATGAAGGCGTTCAACAACTTTATCCATAACCGCCCGGCTGTGGGTGCAACGCTGGCACCTATCGCAACGTTTATTGGTATGTATGGTGCCTCTACTGCAGGCCAGATCCTGTTCCAGGCTTATTTCAAGAATGCAAAGATCTCCGGCCTGGTGGGTATGATCTCCTACTTTGGCGTTTTCATTTTCAGTCCTTTTGTGGGCCGTATCGTCAAGCGCTTTGGCAAGAAGGAAGCCGTGACCTTTGGTTCAGTAGTCTGTGCGCTGGCGTACGTCCTGATGCTGGTTCTGCCCATCACACCGGACGGCCGGGGTCTCAGCCTTTATGTCCTGTGTCAGATCATTGCAATGCTGGGCGGCGGTATCGGAAACTGCCTGAGCTGGTCTCTGATGGCAGATGCGATCGATTATAACGAGTGGAAATTTGGCGTGCGAGAAGAAGGCACTACCTATGCACTGCACTCCTTCTTCCGTAAGCTTGCACAGGGCATCGGACCTTCTCTGGGCCTTGTTCTGGCAACCAAACTGGGCTATGATGCATCTCTGAAGGCTGCACAGACGATCGAAGTGGCAACCCGGATGCGCTATCTGGTGCCGATCATGTATCTGGGAAGCTATATCATGATGATCATTGCGTACGGCGTGGTGTTCAATCTGGACAAAAAGACGCTGGCGCAGATGGAAAGCGATCTGAAAGAACGCCGTGCAAAGAACGAAAAGTAAAGGATCTTAAAATCAGAGGAATATAAGAACGGAAACCTTCTGATAAGATGATAGAAAGCCCTCCTTTCGCCTGAGTGCGACAGGAGGGCTTTCTTTTTTTCAGTTGATCAGAATCGCCATCATCTCAGCGCAGGGGACCACGAAGCCGAACCCGAAGAAGAACAGCAGGTCGAGCACAAACTTCCAGAGCCGGACAGTAGGGGAGCAGAAGTTCATGGAGCGGGTGACGGAGGCACCTATCTCACCCCAGTGTCGGTAGTAGCCGGTCTGCTCAAAGTTGTTCCAGAGCTCCAGCGAGAGAAATTCTATCCCGACGAACAATGGGAAAAACACCCAGGAGGGAAGCCAGCCGTCTGCCTGCAGGTTCCCATTGCTCAGGGTACGCCAGTGGACGGCCATCCGGCCCGGGCAGGCGAGGATGCCCCAGATGGCCAGTGCGGCACTGAGCCAAAACAAAACTGCCCGTACCGAGCGCCAGTCAATGGATTGTTGACGGCGCAGCAGGGTAAAGAAATCTTTCAGCGGGACTTCCGGTGCAATATCTGCTTCCTGCGGGTCACGGCAGTGCATCAGGTCGGCAAGGGTCAGCCCCAGCGCGTCGGCCAGTGGTTCCAGCGTATTGATGTCCGGCAGGCCGACCCCGCGTTCCCATCGGCTGACAGCCTTATCTGTTACATGCAGCTGCTGGGCCAGCTCTGCCTGTGTTAATCCCTGTGACTTGCGCATCCGGGCGAGAAATGCCCCGAACGTTTTCGCATCCATTGTGCTCACATCCTTTGGAAAAAGGATAGCATACCACGCACCAAAAGGCAATCGATGCTTCGTTTACAGACGCTGAAACGCAAAAACTCCCCACCCTGTGCTCGGTCAATGAGCACAGGGTGGGGAGCTTCTTTATATGGAGTTCAGAAGAAAAATGCTGGGATCAGAGCTTACAGCTGGGGGCCGGCAGAGACCAGAGCCTTGCCGTGCTCGTTACCCTCGTACTTCTTGAAGTTCTTGATAAAGCGGCCAGCCAGATCCTTGGCCTTCTCCTCCCACTGGGAAGCGTCGGCGTAGGTATCGCGGGGATCCAGGATGCCGGTGTCAACACCGTTCAGGACGGTGGGAACCTCGAAGTCGAAGTAGGGGATCTTCTTGGTGGGCACGTTGTTGATATCGCCGTTCAGGATAGCGTCGATGATGCCACGGGTGTCCTTGATGGAGATGCGCTTGCCGGTGCCGTTCCAGCCGGTGTTGACCAGATAAG
>ERZ773252.471-NODE-471-length-47344-cov-4.750767_pt1 | contig 47344 bp, 61 predicted proteins | sample MGYA00580517_ERZ773252 | MGnify/ENA primary metagenome ERZ773252 (study PRJEB29015, sample SAMEA2737766) | human gut metagenome | biome: human gut; feature: human-associated habitat; material: faeces | place: China | collected 2012 ...
TAAGCAAAAGTACGATCACCAGTACGATTCGGCAGATTTCCCGTCGCATCGTTCCTTCCGGGAAGAAATACCGGTTACACCAGTCTTTTGACCATGATAAAGAACCAAAAAGTGCGATTAAAATCAGGATTCCATTCGATAAAAGCAAATAGAATGTCTGATCATTGATATATCCTGCTCCACCGTAAAAAAACATCGTCTTTATGTAACCGGCTGCATCTGTCATGTCCTGCCATGAAAAGAGACTCCAGCCAACCATTACCAGAAGCATGGTATAAAGATGTTGCAATATTGCCGGCAAAGCCTTTAAGACATTTTTCAAAAGAAACTTTTCTATTACAAGCAGGATGCCATAATAAACACCCCAAAGCACGAAATTGATGTACGCACCATGCCATAAACCGGTCAAAAACCATACGATCGCAAGATTTACGATCTGACGGACAATCCCTTTCCGATTACCACCCAATGGAATATAAACATATTCACGAAACCATGTTCCAAGAGAAATGTGCCAGCGTCGCCAGAATTCCGTAATGCTTTTTGATGCATATGGATAATTGAAGTTTTCCGGAAAAGAAAATCCAAACATCGCTCCAAGACCGATCGCCATATCCGAATAGCCTGAAAAGTCAAAATAAATCTGTAATGTAAAAGCAAGAACACCAAGCCATGCTGTCGCTGTTGTGAGTGAACCCGTTTTCATTGCCGCAATCTGCTGCCAGAGCATTCCGATCTGGTTTGCGATCAATACTTTTTTGCCAAGACCGATCATAAAGCGAAAAATACCCTGACTAAACAAAGAAACCGTTTCTTTTCTCTGATCCAACTGCTTTGCCACATCTTTGTAACGGATGATCGGTCCTGCGATCAACTGCGGGAACAAAGAAACATAGGCTCCAAAAGTGATAAGATTTTTCTGTACTTTCGCATCACCACGATATACGTCGATCGTATAAGACATTGTCTGGAATGTATAGAAAGAAATTCCAATCGGTAACGGCAAATGTAACTGACCGGTTTTAATTCCCGTAACCTGATGAAGAATTTGCAAAAAGAAATCCGCATATTTGAAAAATCCTAAAAGCGAAAGATTGATCACAGCAGAACAACATACTGCTGCTATTGCACCTTTCTTTTTTTGATTCGCTTTACAATAGGCTACCGCCTGCCCTGCCACATAGTCTACAGTCGTAGAAAAAAGGATCAAAATAACATAAACCGGTTCTCCCCATGCATAGAAAACAAGGCTTGCAAGGAAAAGAACCAGGTTATGCCATTTCTTGGGTAAAACATAATAGGCAAGAAGAACGATTGGCAAAAAACGAAACAAAAACAGCAAACTGCTAAAAACCATATGCCCGTTTCTCCTTATATATTCTTCTTGATCGCTGTCTGTCCTTTGTTATTGCTCTTCTTAGATGGTGACATCGCAATATACCAGACATATTTTCCTTTTTTCCCACATACCGCATTTTGAAATACTTTCTTTTCAGTGGAAGAATAGTCACTCAGATAGTTGCTCTTACAATTACTCTGTTTGTATTTCTTCAACGTTCCAAACAGACTTTTTGCAGCGGAAACGTTTTTTGCCTTTATCACACAAAGACTATATACTTCTTTTGCATCAAATACATATTGCATTTCCCGTACTTTCTTTCTGTCGCTAGAAGAAAGAGCTCCAAAGTCCATTGTTGCATTTGACTTGTATTTTAACTTTTTTGTACCTCCGGTTGCTTTCAATCCGGCTGCGCAAAGTGCCTTACATGCCGGTTCACTTTTTGCCTGTGCCAAAGCCTGTGGCAACGTACACGCTACCATTATTGCTGCCATTACAATACAAATCATTTTTTTCCATCTGTTTCTCATTCTCTTAATCCGCCTTTCTTCCTCTTATCATTAATGATCTAATGCTTTATCGTATTTTCCGACCACTTTTCCAAACTGCGTATATGCAGGATTTTTCCAATGATAGCCATCTCCTGCTGCATACTGTGCTTTCAGATAACCACCGGAATCCTTTAAAAAGTCTGTATAATCCAGATAATTTGCATGAACTTTCTTTGCAAGCTTTTTCAGCTTCTTATTAAAGATCGGGATCTGCTTCATACCGGTATGCCTTGCACGTTCCGCCCTTGTTACAGGAGATACCGCACAAAGTACAATATCGGTATTCGGGCTTGCCTGTCTGATATAATTGATCATATCTTTATATTCCGCGATCATCAGACTGGTCTTGCGATAATGGATCTCATTCATTCCAAGCATCATATAAACACGGTATGGACGCTCCGCTACAAGCTTTTGCAAACCGGTTCTTCCATTAAAGATTCGTTTTGTATGGAACGTTACTGTATTTAATCCACGATAAGCTACTGTTTTCTTCTTTGCACTCGAATGCATCTGTGGAAATGCCTGTCCATAACCTACTCCCTCGCAGATCGAATCTCCGGCAAATACAATCTTTCTTTTGTATGTTTTCATTTTCATCTGTCTCTTTTTAGAAGGCACGCTGTCCGATGGTGACAGTTTTTTCTTCTTACAAGCCTGCACATAAAAAGAATAGGCTGTATGATTCTTTAATTTCTTTACCAGCAGATGTGTATTCTTTGTCACGCCTGCAAGATGATATTTTCCATTCTTCTTTGCATAATAAACACGATAATAATTCGCTTTTTTATGTTTGTTCCATGTCACTTTAACTACATGTGTAGAATATCGAAACAGTTTCACACCGGAAACTTTCTTCCATTTCTTCACCTTTGCTGTCGGCTGTACCGTTTCTTTTGGAGCGGATGTCTTATTCGGTTGAGTCGATGGTGACACCTCTTTTGTAGAAGTCGGACTGCTTTCCGGCAACACAGCCACAGTATTTTGTGGCTGTTCCTGTGCCTGAACCTTGGTCTGATCATTTCCGCTTCCTATGCCAAGACTGCTAATAAGGATCGAAGCAGCTATTCCTATGCTCCATATATGATGTATCTTTCTGTTTTTCATATTATCCTCCATTTTCTCGTTGTACACTCTGTAAAAATATTACTGTATATCAAAAATCCATCTCGAAATCTTTCGTTCAAAAGATTCCAAGAGTACATTAACGTGCATTTTCCGATTCCGTAAATAAGTGCAAAGCCAGCGCTTTGCACTCCAAGAATTGCTAAAGCAATTCTTGTTGATGCACCGCTACCGTACATGCATTTTCCTATTCCGTAAAAAAGCAGATCCTACCGACAGGATACTGCTTACTATCTATGTAAAACAGTATATCGGTATCAAAATGCATTGTCAATGTGCTTTTCTGCGTTCTAACTCTTGCAAAAATCCCATTTTGCCGTTGTTTTTATTATTATGATATTGTCATTCGTGCGCACGCATACCATGTGCGTACTGTGTATTATTTGTACGTACTGTATATTGTTCTATCATGATCTTTATCGTTTGGTTTCCTATCCGTTCTACAGATACATATCCTCATACAGTTTCTTTATACTCTCCGGGGCATCCAGCCATTCGTTACCATCATCATCGAAAAAGCGGATGACACCGCCACCGTTATGTGGATGATACACGATTCCTCCACCTGGTGGGGAAACACCTAAGACTGCCCGGTTTGAAACTGTTCTATACGGATTCCAGGCGGAATGACTTAGCTTTCCTGTACAGCCGGGGCATTTAATAGTTGCAGCCAAAGCAGGGGTATCTGCCACACGCTCTTTCCAGTTCTTTGCACGCTTCAGATAATGCAATGCTGTACGGGATGGTGTACGCAAAATAGCAGCAAAACCTTTTAATGTGCCATAATCCTCCTTCTTTAAGTATTTGTCATTTTTCAGATCATATCCACATGAAGTTGTAAAAACACTCTGCCAGTATTTTGTTCCATCCTTGTCCGTTACTTTTGCAATACACCACGCATGATTCAAGTCTGTACTGGAAATATACTGAACCTTTAATCCAACTGCCTTGCCGATATCCATTCCCATATAAGCTCCATCGCTGCATACTCCCTTAAAAGTTCCGTTGTATACCTGCTTAAACTGGTTGTTTTCTTTACGGTGATGACAATAGTACCGCTTATATTTTTTCGTTCCATTGTAACGCATACGTCCCCGGCAATATGCCTCCAGCACCAATGCCCTTTTCTGGGAAGGGGTAAATGTTTTCAGGATCTCATCAATGGTAAATGTCTCTGACACCTTCAATTCCTTTCCGTTGGCATCTTCATAATTCCGATGTACACGGAATTCGTATTTTAAATGGGAATTCTGGCTGATCAGTTTTTGCTCCCACCGTGCCAGTGCCGTGCGAAGTCCTTTGTCCGGATTGGCAAGCATTGGCTTTAATTCTGCCTTGATCTTATTCAGATAGTTTACTTCTGTCTTGAGATTGATCTTCTGCGTTTTGCCATTTTGAAAATAAACCCGAACTGCCTGTGTCGTATTACAATCGGTGTCCGATATCTTAATACGATATTTTCCTGATAGGATCTTGATCGCAAATGCCTTATTTGTGCTTACTTTCTTTACCTTTTTAATCTTGTTGCTAAATGCATATGTCTTTGACTTGTCCTCTACAACTTTGATCGTTTTCGTTGCATATGCTTTTGCCGCTGCCGGTACTCCAGTCCATGTTACAAACAGCAGAATTGCTATCCCCATAAAAAACGGTTGCAAAAATTTTTTTCTTATCTCCATAAGTCATCTCTCCTTTCTTTTACTTATATGACAAGTCAGGTTGCAAAAAAGTTTTAAAAAATCAAATTTTTTTATTTTTGCATACTCAATATATTGAGCATACAGAATATTAAGATTACCGCCAAGATTACACTCCCTGCCATTACGCAGCTTAATACATATTTTCTGTTTTCGGAATAAAAATAATAATATGCTCAATCTATTAAGCATACTCAAGGTATTAAATATGTTATGGTCATCATATAAAAAGGAGTGCGCATGATCTTATGATTTCTTATAAACCGTTTTTTGAAACTTTGGCGAAAAAAAATATTTCAGAATATGAATTGATCTTTAAGCAGGGGATTTCAGCTAATACCATCCACCGCATCAAAAAAGGAGAAGCCATTACAACAAAAACTCTGGATACCCTCTGTTTTATTTTAGATTGTTCCGTTTCGGAAATTCTTGAACACGACAAAACCAAATGAAAAGTGCAGGAGCAGGATATCATGTCCTGCTCCTATACTTTTGTTTATACGAAGAAATTCCATCTTGCTTATTATTTTTTGGTATATATCGTCTTTACTTTACTCCATGCACCATAATAACTTTTACCATCATAGCTGACATACCCACGAACTCTTACATAATATTTCTTTTTCTTTGCCAGTCTCATCGTGGTAGTGGTTGCATACGAACCTGAAATTAATTTTGCTTTTTTGAACTTTTTGTTGGTTGCATATTGATACTGATAAAAGGCACCTTTCTGTCCTTTTACCTTAATGGTAATTTTTCTTTTATCTCCCTTCGTCAGTTTCATGCTCTTCATGGCAATCTTAGCCGGTTTCACAACAACCGTGGTGCTTTGGCTCTTATTACTTCCATCCATAGAGGCAACCCGGATGATTGCGTAGCCAATACCTTTGCCGGTCACAGTTCCATTTCCGGATACCGCAGCTACTCCTCTGTCATTACTGCTCCACTGTAAGGTCTTCTGAGAAGCGTCAGACGGAGTAATGGAAGCCAGCAGATTCATGGACCGACCTCTGGTGACAACAGCTACCGGGCCACGGAGATTAATGTCTGTAATATATTGCATGGCACTACACTTGATGGTGTAAGTGTTGCCTTCACTTGCATATCCGGTCATCTTGATATAATACGTTCCCGCTGCCAGGTAAACTTCTTCGGTATCATTTCCACTAATCCCAGAGGAATCCAATTTTACAATGTAATTACTATCATACACACTTACGTTTCTATTTCCTTCGCCTGTTGTTGAAATTCGTAAGGTTGTGGCTGTTGTCAGGTTAATTTGGAAGTAATCGTATTCATTGGTATCTGTCAAAAGACCTTTCTTTATCTGATTCAACGTGATTGGGGTGGCACTAAGAAAGTCATTATTGGGTTCCGGTACATCGCAATCCACCGGGGTGAATTCTACCTTGAACTGATAATCTCCTTCCCAGTCATCATAATAAGCATCAAAGAAAATTCCATATGTTCCTGCCTTGACATATTCTGAACACGATGCACCATTTCCTCCGCTTGCATAATTATATCTTTCTGTGCAATCTGCATTTTCCAAACGTATTGTCCAATTTGACTTCATGGACTTACAAGTCACAGTCACTTTACCATCGCTTGGCACAGTAAACTGATATTGATCCAGAAGATCGGCATCGTATGCATCACGATGTCCACTGATCCAACCGGAGTCTACAGATATAGTCTGGGCACTTCCGGTATTTCCTCCAAAGACCGCACCTGCCAGCATAAGGCATAACACCCCTGTCATGATACTTAACTTCTTTATTATTTTTTTCATATGAACTTCACTCCTGTCTGTTTCTTTATTTATAATTTCTCTTGCTTTAGGGTTGCAATCTTCTTTTCAAAGAAAACAACCAGATCTTTTCTTTCCTGTATGACAAATTCTTCCGCCATACACAAAAGTTCTTCTTTGTGTTCCTGAAAAAATCCATCCGGCAGATTGCCAAGTGTCTCCATGATCCCGGTCATGCGTGCCAGTTCCATTGCATTCATGACCACCTCTTTATTTCTGCTTGTACTTTTCATAGGCTTCTTCCAATCCGGACAAATCCTTGCGGCTCTTCATTTCCGGCAATGCTTTCATGCCTTTTGGCCAGTATTTTCTGTGATCCACTTCAGAACCGGCAGCACATTTGTATGCTTTCTCTTTGCACTTCATCTTTCCATTTATCATGGTGTAATTATATAAGTGGCCGTCATACATAGCTCCTGTGTCACCATAATAATCGTCACCGGTTTCTACAATTACACCCGGCTTTCCGGGACGGTAATATAACCCGTTTTGAACAGAAATGCCTGCCAATTCATCTAACAGGTACACCCCTTTTTCTTCGGAATACGAATAGAACCGATACATTTCATCATATCTGGAATCACCATAATGCAAATAAATGATCAATTCAGGAATATTATCTTCATTCATGTCATGCAGCAGATAGTCATAATCCGTAATATGTACCTTTTGCCCTTCGTTCCACATGTCGTCCATCGTAATCTGTCTGCTCAGGAATTTTTTATAAGCTTTCTTCCACTTATCAGCCAAAGGTACCGGTGTGGCTGTAGGTTCCGGTGTCTTTGTCGGCTCTACAGTAGCCGTTGGCGTGGCAGTCGCTTCCCTTTGCTGTGTCGGTACTATTGTCGCTTTGTCAGGACTTGTCTGTCCCAGAACAACGCCCACAATCCCAAGTCCAATACCGCCTATCACAGCCACTCCTGCTGCTGCCATGGTAATTTTACCGGCCATTGAATTCAGGAATTTCTTACCGGCTGAAGCAGTTTCCATACTTTCTGCTGCTTTTGGCAGATTTTGCAATCGCTCTAAAACCGTATTGATCGGTGGGATCACCAGTCTGCCACTCGCAAGAAATGCATTTTCCTCGCTTTCTAATAAGAACAAAAGCAAAGGCAATGGTGCCATGCTGTAGAGTTTGTAGCCCCGTTTTTGCAATTCTTCGGACTGTTTTTTAATCCCTTTTCTTCCATAATTCAATCTGGACTTAACCGTATTTTCGGAACACTCCATAGCTTGGGCAATTTCCCGGATACTGGCACCCTCCAGATGGAACATCAAGATGCACATCCTCTGATCTTCCGGCAGTGCATCGATCATTGTCCGCACCATTTCCTGCGTTTCCTTTTCCGTGTACGCCATCTCCGGCTGTCTGCTTACATCGGTGTCCTCCCATTGCATTTCCATGGTCTCTCCTTCATCATTGACACCATCCAAATCTGAAAAAAATACCATTTTCTTTTTTTGCAAAGCATTTTTCGCTGTGTTGGCAACAATCATGCCCAGCCAGCCGGGAAATTTATCGGGTTCCTTTAACGTATCCAATTTTGAAAATGCCTGCACATATGCATCTTGCAAAACATCCTGTGCATCCGAATCGTTTCCCATATACTTTTTTGCTATGAAAAACTTTTTCTGGTAGGTACTCTGGTACAAAAAATTATACCCTTCCTGCCTGCCGGCAAGTGCCTGTGAAACCGCCAGAACGTAATCCGGATTGTTTCCTATTTGTTCTTTGCTATACATATCTTTTCCTCCTTTTACCTATATGACAAGTGCCACGATCAAAAAGTTTTATATTTTCTATATTTTTTTCAAAAAAACTAAGATATGGCTATTGTATCATACTTATCCTTTGTAATCAGAGGAGTTTCTATCTTATCAGCCAACCACTTCCGCTCTTACACTGCGGACTCTTTTGGTCTTTGTATTTTTAAAATCCGCTGTAATAAAAGTAAAGATTCCTTTTTTCAACCGGATCGTTGAATTATTTTTAATTTTTTTGCCACCAGTATATCCCAAACGAACCAGTTTCCATCCTTTTTTCGGTTTTACGCTGATTTTTACTTTTGTACCCAGATTGTGTTTCCAAAAGAATGGATGCTTTTTGAATTTAGAAGCATAATTTTTGCCATTAAAGGAAAATGATGCACATGGATTCTGATATTTCCATAGTGTGATCTTGGTTGTAAAATGTTTGGTACTTTGTGTGCCATCTTTTTCTTTCCATGTCAGATCATAAGAAAGAGTCGTAGTTCCTGCGTTCTTTCTGGTAAAATGAATATCCACTTTGTCCTGAATCTTTGCCTTTACAATCTTTGGATTAGAAGATTTCAGGTTGATGATCTTAGCTCCCTTCGGGGTGTGGCTTCCATACAGATACAGATCTTCGTCATCTCCGATTCCCTCATCGCAGCTCCATACACAACGGGAAGTCGGGTAAGTGATCTTGTCCTGATTTACCGTTGTTTTGACCGTCTGGTCTGCCACCTCTTCTGCTTTAACATTCTGAGGGACGAACAGCATAGTGCAAAGAAGCAACACACTGATCCCCCTTTTTCCGATTTGACGCATTTCTCGCTTTGTTTTCATAGTCTTCTCCTTCCCTGCTATTGTTTTAGCATTCCTTTTATTTTTGCATGCTCAATATATTGAGTATATTCTTTCTGACATAAAAAGTCAATAAATGTCTGTTCTTTTCGCAAGGCACTTTTGTCGGTTAGGATGTGGGCTGGAATGGTCGCTATTGGCACCGATATAGGTACAGAAGAACTGGCTCATTGATGATATAGGTGTAGATGATTACATAGAATAAATCAGCTTTGAGTGCATATTGCATTTGACTTTTGCATATGCTATAATGCCGGTAGGCAAAGAGATAGGATAAGTCCATATTGGACGACAAAATGAAAACCCGAAAGTGTACCAGACTTTCGGGTTTTCTATTCCTGTTTTGGGTGTGGAAAGGCTTAATTCCACAGGCTGGTTACCGACTATTCGTCACCGTCCAACCATTTGATGATGTAGTGGCAAACTACACCAGCCATAACGGCAACTAAAAACGATAGAATAAATTCCATATTAGACACCTCCCTTCCGTACCGGTCTAGGAGGCGGTAACGATGCTATTTTATCATATTTTGATCGGCTATTCTATAAATATCTAAAAACAATATTGTATTCACAAATCAGAGTGTATATTGCATTTGATTTTTGCATATGCTATAATGCCAGTAGGCAAACGAAATTACAAGTCCATCTGGACAAAGAACAAAGCCCTTGACCGTGGTACGAACACAGTCAAGGGCTTTTTCTTTTCTTTTATAGTGGCAAAGCACCCACTAGGCTATTTGTTGTCCATGTCATCGCTGTCTAACCATTTGATGATGTAGTGGCAGGTTACATCAGCCATAACAGCAACCAAAAACGAAATTACAACTTCCACCTGAACACCCCCTTTCTGTTGCCAGATTGGGTGCGACAACATAGCTATTTTATCACATTTTTCTTGTTTATTCTACAAACTTCTTATTCACATATCCCACCTTTCCTTTATACCGAACTTTTGTATACCAGCCTTTTGTATACAAGACTTCGACGGTTGCACCGTTTGGAATTCTTAAATAACTTCCGGTCAGTTTGGATTTGGCTTTCCAAAGCAAAAGCCCTTTTTCGCGCTTCACTTTCTTTTTCCACGTTTTCTTGAATACATCCGGTGTTGCGTACAATGATTTTAACTGCGAAGTCGTACTTCCCCACTTTGTCAGATAAAAATGAGGGGTATCAACAATAGAAGTCCAGTCACCGCCCCAGCCAAGACCGATCTTTTTTGCAATAACAGCTACCTTTTTAATCGTAGCGGTATCATACAGCAGTTTACTGTCATTGATCGCAATGTCAAAAGCAATTCCCCACATATGCTGGCTGGAATAAGTGCTACCTTTGGCATTCGTTACAATCTTGCCGGGCTTCGTTCTACCTTTGGCATAAAGCAAATCCTGATACTCTTTGCTCCGGAATCCTTCCGTGATGATCAGATAGATACCTTTCTTGGCACATTTCTTTAATAAAATGCCCATGCGATAGTCAAGCCACGGATGCAGCTTTGTTCTGTCAATTCTAATGTCATGTTCTTTCTTCATAATAATTTCCTCCATTTCTTTTCATATAAGATTCCCTGCTATTTTCATGCTTCCTATATCCAAGAAAGCATATCTATTTCTTTAATACTTTTTAGCATTCCTGATTACCTTCCACCTCTGGAATGCCAGCTACCGACGTAAGCAGACTGATCACACCGGCTACAACTGCTGATGAAAAAGCAACTTTCCAGTCTACTGTTGCGATCGTGCTGCCAACAGCGATCAAAGATACCGCAGTCTGTGCCATCGTCTTTACTGCTCTGATACCGGCTTTCTTTGCCCATTCCCTCGTGCTTACACTTACTTTAAATACACAATTCTGAAACATAACATCATCCTTTCTTTTCTAAATCTTCAATCCTGTGATTTGCTACTTTGATATCCTCGGAATTTAGCGCCACATGCTTTTCTAACTGATATACCCGGTCAATTACCTGGTTATGTACATCCTGCTTTTTCTCAAGCTGTTCTAGCCGATACGCTACCAGTGCCGTTGATTTCTTATTTGCAAAATATGCACCGGACGCTGTCCCGATCATAGAAATAATTGCTATTATGATTTCTATTACATAATTCTCCATGACAATACTCCTTGATTATTCTTTCATGCATAATGCAGCTACACAACGCATCTGGCTCAAACTAAGCGGATCATATTTCGCATCCTCATAATCCAATGTCTCTTCCGGCAAATAGAAAAGATCGACTTCAACGGTAAAACCAAGCAGCTCTACCAATTCTTGTTCATATTCACCGGCATATTGTTCTTTGACTTTCGGAAGGCCGTTTGCTTCCCGGCAAATGTGACCGGAAGCATCTTTTTCAAGCTTTTCTTCCTTGTCGTAACTTTGATTCAGCTTCTCTAACTCCTGCTCATAAAAAACCACCTCCTCTCTTAACGTCTTTAAGTTGCGCATAATAACATAGGCAAGCCTTTGCGGTAATCGCTTCTGCTCTAATGACTTTGCTTCCGAAATAATCTGCAGCATTTCATAATTTGTCATTTCTTTCTTTGTTTTTTTCTTCAATTCGTTATTCATAGCGGATAACCTCCTTTTACATATCTTCTGTTTTCTTTTCCAATGCACAGATCCGCTTTTGCAGCTTCTGGCAATAACATACCAAAGGCATGATAAATTCATCGTAACGCAGGTAATAATCCGGCTCAGATGTCTCATCACGCTCTCTATAATACATACCATCACTATCCTGCATTTCCTGATAAGGGTACTCTTTTACAATTCCCCCAAAATCCTGTGTTGTCATTCCCATTGACACAATAAGATCTTCCACATCCTGGGCAATTGCGCCATAATGTGTCCGGTCAGATGTTCCGTCCAAATACTTATAAGAAGATGGCTCTAAACCATTGATCAGCTTCTCGGCAAATGTATCGCTGATCGGTTCAATGTCCTTTTTCTTACGGCGATCGGATGAATTGGCAACACCTGAGCCACCCTGAAAAAGATTAACCGCATACATAGAACCAAACTGATTATTCAATGTACCGACATTTCCCATGCCTGTACCGGATGGAAGCAATTCGAGACTGTTAGAATATTGACGATATAAAAGATGCGGATAACCAAACGAACCAATTGTTACATGACCTAAAGAATTCGACTCGGTAAAGATCATATTCCCGACTTTGCATTGGCTTGATATTGTTGCGTTGGTTGCTAATACTTTCGACACATCCAAAGTTGATGTCGTTGTCCCGGATGGCATATAAAGTTGTCCTGTAATCGTATTCTTGCTATCCACAAGAAAAAGGCCAAGATCTTCATTCGTTCCCGGATAACCATAAACCAGTCTTCTTGCACTTCCCATTCCAATATCGATATAGCTTGCACGCAACCCAAGGCTATAATCACCTGATTGAACCGACACGCCTGTCCATGCAGTTTTTTCACTTGTAATGTTAATTGCTCCGGATGCAATATTTACCTGATTTTTTCCATCGGAGCAAAGAATTGTTCCGCTTTTCAGATTAATATATGATCCGGATGTATACTGACGGATACCATCCTTAGAGATAAAGATTCCGGACTTGGCAGATGTCATACTGCTTGTTCCGCTATAAATAGAGGAAGAAGTTAATGTCATGCCGCCAATCTTAGCACTGACTGCTGACAGATCATCTACTTTAAGCTTATCTGCCGTGATCGACCCGGTTGCTATCTTTTCAGCTGTAATCGCACCGGCTTTGATCGTACCTGCATCAACCGCACCGGCTGCTATCTTAGCTGTTGTAATCGCACCGGCTGCAATCTTATCAGTCGTAATACAATTCGCTGCAAGTTCATTCGCTGTAATCGTCTTAGCCGCAATCTCATTGGCTGTGATTGCATTTGCCACAATCTTGTCTGCTGTGATCGAGCGCTCTGTCAGAAAGTCACCATCCAGATGATTCACTTCCTTTGATACCAGTTCGCCACTGTTATTTAATGCATAAACTAATGACTTGTCAGAGCCGACCAGTTCCAAACGCTCTACGGAAAGTATGCCTGTCGTGATCTTATTTGCCGTCAACTCTACGATCTTAGCGGACGTGATCGATCCGTCTGCGATCTGAGCTGTATTTACTGCTTCTTTTGCGATCAACGCTGCTGTAATTGCTGCGTTGGCAATCTGGGCTGTCGTGATCGTTGCGTTGGCAATCTGGGCATTTGTAATCGCTGCATTGGCAATCTTTGCTGTCGTAATTGCGGCATCCGCTATCTTCGCTGTCGTAATCGCGGCATCTTCTATCTTGGCTGTTGCGATTGCTGCATCCTCTATCTTTGCCATTGTAATTGCCGCATCTTCTATCTGGGCTGTCGTAATTGCCGCATCTTGAATCTTGGCTGTCGTGATCGTAGCATCCGCTATCTTCGCTGTCGTAATCGCGGCATTCCCGATCTTAGCTGTCGTAATACACGCATCCTCGATATTTGCCAGGTCGATATCTGCTTTCTTTGCCGTCAGATTACTAATATCCGCATAAATGGCTTTGATATCCCCGGCAACCAAATTATCTACACGAAGGTTTGCTGCATTGATCCCATTTAAAAAGACAGTATTCGCTGTCGCTATACTGTCTTTCAAACTTGATATATCTGCTGTTGTTACAGTCACGGCATTTGAAGTTGCTGTACTGCTTTCTCCGATCGTAAAAGTATCGTTTGCCGGGTTTTCAATGCAAAGCGTCTTTTGAGTCACCTTCAAAAGAAGCCTGTCCGCATTCAGAACAGGTGCATTGACATAATATCTGCCACGCACTTTGATCTTTGGCAGCGAATGATCTAACAAAAAGTTATCAAACACTGTGATATTATAATTCGCAATCGGATACTGGTATTTTATAAGATACTGCACCGCCTGATCATATAACTCCTGCGGCGTTTCGACTTCTTCAAAAAGAACCGTCTTTGATATAATCCCGTATTTTGCTGCCGAATCAGCCGTCAGATCAAGCTTTCCGTTATTTACGGAACTGATATTAACCCGTTCTAAGTTATCTTCATCGGTATACAGCTTTGCACCATATGGAATAATATTGGTACACAGATTAGAGACATCGGTATCACTTGAATAGGATATCAGGTTATCTCCGATCGTAATCGGGTTATCATATATTTCAGCCGGCTCTGCAGAAAGTCCAAGCATGATCATCCGATAGTACCGGTCATAATCTGTCGAATCATCTTCATCTTCGTAGGATATGATCTCTTTGATATAAAGCTCACATCCATATGCCGTTACCAGATTCATCACGGTATCATACGTAGATGCACCTTCTAAAGTAACCGGATCGATCGTAATCGCCCGCACTGTATCATCAATCGCATTCTGATCAAACTTAAATCCGTCACCTGTTCTTCCATTCGGGCTCCAAAGCTCTAGCAAATAAACCAAAACCGATGTGAGATACGGATAACTGATCGTCGCTACACCTGTTGCACCGTCTTTTAAAAATCCCAGACAGCTTTCACAGATGACTTTCTTATAAATCTCACCCGATGATGACATCGTTACATTGATCCTAAGCACACGCCCCCAGAATTCAATCGTTCCGTCTATCGAATTAACGCACTCAATACGTGTCTTATACTCCTGGATCTGATCATATCCCGGATTATCCGGATAAATATTAAACTCCAACGAATCAATCGCATTAATTCCCTGATTGATCGTTCCTGTGATCTTTTGTTCTTCATGAGAGGAATTTGTATCATGGATCACAATCGGTTCTTCTTTCTCATTACAAAGAGTCACCTGCATCAGATCACCTCCTGCATACTTTTTGTTTCTTCAGAATAAAATTTCTTATACGGATCTGCTTTCAAAGTAGCCGTACATTTCATAATCTTTTCCGTACTTTCCGAAAAATCCAATGATGAAACATTCGCATTATAGATATATAATCCTCTCTTAGAAACATCAGCCCCCGCAACATCCATAGAATCCGTAAAAGAACGTTTTGTATTGATATTTAAAAGCCACCTTTCCGTATCCGTCATGCTTTCATGTACTTCTTTTAGTGAAGTACAGCGTTTCCAGAATTTTACCGTGATCGTGCGGTCATCATATGTCTTTGTTCCTAAAACATCATCCATATCAACGGTTGAATTCCGAAACGGAATGGTTATTTCCGTTTTTCGGGGAACAGGAGCTCCGATCTTTACCTCTTCTATCGTTACTCCCAGTCTTTCCGTGAATGATCTCTGACCAATGGTAACATCATGCATTATCTTACTAACCCCCTTTGTCTTAATTGGATATCTGCTCCTTGCAAAAGATCAATCTGCCGATACACGGCACTTCCGATCAGCCGGCTGTCAATGTAAAGATTAAGCTGCGAACTGTCTTTGGCTGCAACTGCCGTATCCGGTGTCACAACCGATGTCCCCTGTACCGCCGGAGAGTCCACTGTCTTAGGCAAAGCATCCGTAATAATCTGCGACAAACCCTCTGTTTCTTTGGTCAAACCGATGGCAAAGCCGGCGCCTGTATATCCACCCAGCTCTGCCATCACTCTGGATGGTGAATGAATCCCCAGATTTTTTTTGATCTGTGAAACCGTCTGCCCGGTCATTTGTGCGATTGCTGCAACGACCGAATTATTCCCTTTCGTAATTCCTTTTGCAAAACCCTCTGCTGTGTTTTTGCCTAACTCTTTCATCTGCTTTGCTAAGTTCTTTTGGAATGCTTTTAACTTTTTCTTTGTATTTTTTTTCAATTTTTCTAATTGGTTGTTATAACTGGTAATCTGTTTGCTATACGAAGCAATCTGCTGATTCGTCGTCGCGGTTAAGCTGCTGTTCTCCTTCTCGGCTTCCTTTCTTGCAATCGCATTTCTTTGATTGTAATATTCCTGATAACGCATCAACTGGTCCTGTGTCATTCCGGCAAGCGTTGAGACATCTCCTGCCGAAGATACTCCTGCTGATTCGAGATCCTTGATCAGATCACTTGAAAGCCCTCTGCTTCTAAGCTGTTCCATATTCGACTGCCACTTTGCGATCGTGTCATATTGAGAAGCCATATTTGCAATCAGACCTTCTGCATTGTTTGTCTTAGAGGTACCGGCTTTACTAAAAAGTCCCCATGTACCGGAAATACTGCTTTGCGTATCTTGAATCGACTGCTCTAAATCCTTACGAAGCTGTGTAATCTCGTCCTTTGCTGACTGAATATTTTCTTTGTACTCCTTTACTTTGTCATTAAAAGAAGAGCGCAGATTCGTAATATATTCTTTCTTTTGTGTCAAAAGGTCATTTCTTGCCTGGTAGTAATTCTTTAATGCTTCGGTATGCGCCGAAGTTCCTTTCTTCGTAGCTTTTACAACACCCTGCCAATACTTTGTTATCGTCCCCTGACTATAGCCTTTTCCATAGTTTCTAAGCTCTTTCATCTCAATCAGGTTTTGTACCTTTGTATTCAGGATCTCACCAAGCTCATTCGCTGTCTTTTTCAAGTTTCCTTTCTTGCTTTCAATACCTTTGATCAAACCTTCTACCGTATATACACCGGACTTTTGAAACTTTCTGGATGGCGAACGGATATCGAGCTTTTTACGAAATGCTTTATCAATGTCCGATGCACATTTCTGATATGCTTCGATCACTTCCGGCTTCTTCTTATCAACACCTTTGATCAGACCTGCCAAACTGTTGACACCGGCATTTTGCATCAGCTTTTCTAACTTTTCATTGTTCTTTTGGATCTGCTGCAAAGATGCTTCTCCACCTTTTTGATACGTGTTTTTCATCTTGTCTGTGATCTTGATACCGGCTTTTTTTAACTTGTCCTGCTGTTTATCAGACGCTTTGGCAATCTGACCATTGATCTTATCATAGGCTGTTCCGACATCCATCGTTCCATCCTTCAAGCCTTTGGTAATGTATGTCGGAATCGCTATTCCCGACTTTCGTGCTTCCTTTGTCAAAGCCTGTAACTTCTTTGTGATCGCATCCTTAATGGATTTCGTTGCACCTTCCGGTGATTTAGATCCATTCTTTAAGCCTTTTGTCAGTCCTGCCGGAATATCCGTTCCGGTCTTCTTTGCAATCTTAACAACATGATCAAAACTTTTCTTCGTAGAAGCAGACAGCTTGCCATTGGTCGCATTGATATCCTGCTCTGCTTTCTTAAATGCTGCTGAAACGGAAGTATATTGCTTTGACGTACTTTTGGTAGTGGAAGAACTCTTCTTCGTCTTTTGGTTTGCTTCTTCTAACTTCTTAGAATAGGCATCATAATAATCCGTTGCTTCTTTTACTGTCTTTGCCGCGTTTTTTTGTGTCTTGGCACACTCTTTTTCTGCTTTATCCGCTTTCTGTGCAGCCTTTGTTGCCGCCTCTGATTTATTTACTTTTTCTTCATATTCTTTCCGAAGCTCCTGAAACTCCGCACCTCTATATGTCATTGCATTCGGCTCTGCACTAAATCGTTTCATTTTTTGAAGTGCTGCTTCTTCCTCATTCGCTGCTTTCTGCTGCTTTTCAGAAGCTTTCTGTGCATTTTCTTTTGCTTTTGCAAGATTTGTCTGCGCTTCGGCTTCTTCCTTCACCGCTTTGGTAAGCTGATCCTGCATTCCTTTTGTAATCGCTTCCTGCTTGTATGCTTCCGCGAGCCTTTTGACTGCCGACTCTGTCAGATCGAGCGATCCGGTTTCTTCATCATATGCCTTAGCTAACTGCGGAATCTTTCCTTTCAGATTATCCACAATTGCTTTCATCTCTTTCTTCTGGGCAAGTGTCTTTTTCTGTGTTCCATTCAAGGATAACAAACGTGTCACCAGATTATCGGTGCTTGTAACATCGTCCTTTGTCGAATCCAGTGCTTTCTTATTCGCTTTTACGTTATCCTCTAACGCTTTGTTCTTTTCTGTAATTGCCTTTGTTGCTTTATTGACAGAATCAATCTCCTTATCCGTAACCGCATTCGCCTTTTTTTGCATCAACGCAAAAGCTGCCAGGCCGGCAACCACAGCAGCTATCGCTGTGGCAGCAAAAGCCATTGGATTTGCTTTTATAGCCAGCCATAAATCCTTGATCAAAGGAATCACTATCTTCGTTGCTCCCGAAAAGGCAACCATGCCTCCCGTAAAAGTCCCCATTGTTACGGTTACGGCACCGATTGCCTGTGACAGTAAAGGACATTCCTGCAAAACATTTTGTGCCCAGTCACTAATACTGCCTCCCACTTTGTACAGCCTTTCTAATGCAACATTAAGCTCTGAACCTATCGCTATCTTTAAATTCTCAATACCGTTTTGCATCACCTCTTTTGCATGTTCTGTCGTATTCGTCATCTTAGCATACGCCTTTTCTGTCGCCCCGGCACTGCTTTTTACATTTTGCAAGGTTTTATTATATTCTTCTGTTCCCGTTTTTAAAAGAATTGTTGCTGCAGTACCCGCTTCCTGACTGCTCCATAAGTTAGAAAATTCGGTTGCATTTCCGCCCACAGAGCTTGAAAGAATACCGATCACATCGCCTAATGACTTGCCATCCTCCATCAGTTCCGCAAAGCTCTTTCCGGTCTTTTTCTTCAAAATCTCCGAAACCGTTGATCCGTTCTTTGCTAACTCCTTTAACATACTATTGCTGTATGTCGTAGCTTCCGAGGTTTCCACACCACGCTTTGTCATTTCAATATAGGCAGCACCAAGATCCTGTATCGATACATTATAGTTTGCCGCATTGGTTGCCACTCGTCCTATGCTGGATGCCAACTCATCTACCGTTGTCTTACCCTGATTCTGAACCGTAATAAATACATCGCTGACCTCCGAAGCATCCTTCACCTTATCGCCATACGAATTCATAACCGTAGTCAAACCATCGATCGCAGTGCTTGCTTCTGTAAAACCACCGGTTGCCAGCTTTGTAGCTGTTCCAACGGTACCGACTGCTTTGCTTGAATCTACGCTTGCAGAAATCGCCTGATAGGTACTTTCTGCAATGTCAGATACCCCTTTTCCGGTACTGCTTGACAGAGCAAGCATCTGGTTATCTAACTTCTGCATCGATATCTTAGAGGTATCTGCGATCGTTCCTACCTTTGCAGAGGATGCACCAAACTTCTCTGCCGCTTCTGCACATTCCTGCAGGGATCTTGCGACATTCTCTACTTTATCTTTTAACCCGGATGCCGTCATAACACCGGCAAGCTTTGTAAAGGCTTCCTTGGTATACTGTTCCGTGTCTTTTGTCTTTTTTCCATACCGGTCGATCGACTTTGCACATTTGTCAAAAGATGCGTCTGCTTCTTTAATGTATTTTGCATTCTGCTCCACAGCTTTTTTTGCACGAAGTGATTGTGTTTCGGCAGTTTTTAACTTCGTGGTCCAGTTGCTTACCCGGTTTTCTGCTCTCTTGAGCGTATTCTCTCCTTTTTGATGTGCTTTTTCTAACTCTTCTACCACTTTTTTCTGACTGCGGTATTCTTCTGTCGATGTTCCCGATGCTTTTGCAATTTCTTCTAACTTTTTCTTTTCCTGTTCATATTCATTCTTTAATTTCTGTACGCTTGCTTTTAGCTCGTCACGGGATTTCTTAGCATGATCATATGCTTCTTGCGTCTCCTTTTGCTTTTTTTTCTGTTCAGCAGATATCTGTTTAAGAATTTCTGCCTTCTTCTTCAACGCTTCCATACTATTCGCATTTTCAACATATTTTTCTTTTACCAGTCCTAATTCCGCACGTAACTCCTTCAGTTTATTATTACACCCGGTCACCGCTTCTTTGTACTTTTTCTCTCCATCCAATACAATGGATGCCCCAATCTTTGCTTTATTCGCCATATCAATGTCTCCTTTCCTTAGCAATCTATCCTTAACGGCATGGTCAGCGTTTTATCTCCACAAAAAAAGAACATCCTTCCGAATGTCCTTTTTCCCTTGCCTGATTATGTTCTACCATTTTTATATCTGCGTTTTATATGATACTGTTTTCTGCTAATATATACGATTCTTCTATTTATCTCTTATCCTGATATATCTATCAAAAGCTTCTTGTGCTTTTTTTTGTGCCTTCTCCCACTCTTCTCCTGCTTTTTCATGTTCTTTCATTGCTTCTTCATACTTCAATTCCAAACGCTCATATTCTGCCTGATATGCTTCTTCTGTATCAAAATCCTCTCTGTCAAGCTCCATCTTCTGATCACAATACTGGGTTCCCTGTTCAAACAGCTCCTCTTGCTCTTCCCATTTGCGACCTTCTATATCATCCAACATTTTCCATTCTTCTTCTGCTTCACGAATAGCCCTTTTCTTTGGACTCAAAGCGTAATACAGCTTTTTCAATGGAATATAGAATGCATAAAAAATCACTGTCAAAATAAATATTGTTCCTAAAAAACTAAACATCTTACCTACTCCCCCTTGTCTGATTATGTTCTACCATTTTTATATCTGCGTTTTATCATAATATCGTTTTCTACTAAAATATACGACGCTTCTATTTATGCTCTTCTTTTCCATACATATCTTTCATATGCTTCTTGTTCCCTTTTTTCTGCTTCCTTCCACTCTTCTCTTGCTTTTTCAAATTCTTTCATTGCTTCTTCATACTTCAATTCCAAACGCTCATATTCTGCCTGATATGCTTCTTCTGTATCAAAATCCTCTCTGTCAAGCTCCATCTTCTGATCACAATACTGGGTTCCCTGTTCAAACAGCTCCTCTTGCTCTTCCCATTTGCGACCTTCTATATCATCCAACATTTTCCATTCTTCTTCTGCTTCACGAATAGCCCTTTTCTTTGGACTCAAAGCGTAATACAGCTTTTTCAGCGGAATATAGAATGCATAAAAAATCACTGTTACAATAAATATTGTACCTAAAAAACTAAACATCTTACCTACCCCTTTTGTTCCATCAGCTTTTAGAACATCCTTCCGAATGTCCTTTTTGCCATTTTCTTTCCGTTATATTTTGATTGAATCGTTGTACAAATCCATAATCAAATCAACTTACATATAATGTCGTCTAAATTCCTGTAACGCACTCTTTGCTTCAAAAATATCAGCTTCTGCCATAACAAGCATTCTCTTGAGTTCGTCTATATCCTCTTTTTTACTTTGCAATTTTTTTCTGTTTTCTTTTTCATGCTCCGGATCATCCGGTATCATCTCCTCCAACTCTTCATAATCATCTTTCGCCACCTCTAACTCACCTTCTACCTCAGCATGTACATCAAGTGAAACAGAATAATCTTCTAGTAATTGTTCATATTCTTTTCTTCTTTTAGGTATCCAACGACAAAGTTTTGCACGATGTTCACTACACCAGCCTACAATATCCAACACAACAAAGAGAATCCCTACAAACACTAATCCATAACCAAGCCACGTATCAAATATTATGTTACATATCACGCCAAACAACATATACAATACAGCCATTAAAAACATTTTTCCATATTTATTCGTGATAATTTTCCATAAAATCAATGCTATAATAGCCACTCCGAATGATGTTGTATAAATCATCTTACCTACTCCCCCTCTTCTGACTATTTTTCCTCCAACTGATCCTGTACTACCAGCTTTTCATACTTTTCCCGAGCTTCCTGTGCCTCTTTTTCTATCTTTTCATACTCTTCCAAAGCCTTCTTATACTTTTCTTGTGCCTTTTGAGATTGTTCAAGCAGTTCCTCCTGCCTCTTTCTATATGCATCATCATTTTCAAAATCTCCTCGGCTTATTTTATCATATTCCAATATTGCTTCGAAGTCCTCCTCCAGCGCATCCACATATCTTTTACTATAATGTGCTAACCTGATCGGCCATTCTTCCCATTCCTTTTTCGCCATCCAGACATCTCTGTTTTTTGAATTAATCACACGCAATGCAGACCATAACGGTTTTCTGAATAAAAACAAAAAAAGAACTATTACCACTATTTCCCATATTAATTTAGTCATCTTTCTTCTCCTTTATATTGTACAAATCGTTCTTGATCGAATTAAATAATTCACCTGATTCCTTATTCATTCTTTTTATCTTTTCTATGTGTTTATTTGCTTCTGCTTCCAGTCTGTATAATTCTTCTTTTCGTCTTCTATTAATTCGATCTAACTCTTCTAAATACTCATCATCATCTTCACCGTTACAATCATGCCTTTTCGTAATCATCCATATTTCGCTATCTGCAATACAAGTATGTGCTTGATCTGAAATATGACTTAATTTCCAATACTGATCCCAAAACATTTCTTCTGCTTTTTTCGCTTCTAACATCTTATCATATTTCGGACTTAACTTTTTACTGCTCCGACCTAAACTTTGAAATGCCAAATACAATATATATGCAATAATAAACAAAAAACAAGGTGTACCGATTTCAATCATTTTTCTCTACCCCCTTTTTTTCCATCAGCTTTTGAATCCCTCTGCTGACTGCCTCCGTTCTGGTAACTTTTTCTCTTTTACAATATTCCTCGAGCAACTCCTTATCGCCATCACTCAAACGTATACTAAGCTTTGTTCTTCTCGGATTATCCGAAGGTCTTCCCATCTTTGCCATATGCCATCCTCCCCTATGTTCTAAACTATATTTTTATTATATAATCTTTGTCGGGCATATGTCAACTGTTTTTCCCATTTTTCGCTAAAATTCGATCGGTTTTTCCTCATGTTCTATTGCCTTTTGCATACCGTGATATGTTTTTTTGGCTGCATGCAGCATATTTTCAAGATCAAAGACATTCTGATATTCACGATAAAGATCTACAAATTCGCCAAAGGCTAAGAACTCTGCTTCACTCATGGAAAAGCCGAGTCGATTCATGGCTATAAATCTACACCAGGGGATATTTAGCCTGACATCCTCTGGCTCGTCCGGTTTTTTGAGACGTTCTCTTCATTATCCGGCTTCATACTCATTACATAGATATCAAAAAGCTGTAAAACAAGCCCAAAAGGATTGCTTGCGCTACAAAGGATCTTGTCTGTCTCGACCTTCTCTCCTGTGAGAAATGCACCTTCTTTCAGGAAAAGCTCTGTCGTTTCCATGATCATCTGAATATCCATCGCATCAACATCCAACAGCTTCTCATCATGACCGTTTTCTGTCTGCTCCTGATATGGCAGGAGCTTTTTTTCAAACGCACTTAATGATCCATACTTTTTCTGAATCTGTGCTAATGCACGCAGCCCACAACATGCCGGGTATTTCTGGCCATCTATTTCCAAATCAAATAATCGCATAATATCCTCCTAATGTTATAAAACTCCCTTTCCTCTCCCTTTTGAGAGGAAAAGGAATTCTTCGTTACCTTTCTTTTGTCTGCTTACTTTTTACGCAGCATCCTGCTGTGGAGTAAAAAGAGCTTCCAAAACTTTCTTTGCTTCTTCAAGTGATTCCGTGATCACGCGAACCTTATACTCTCCGTCAACCGGATACAACGTACCTTCTACGGTTGGCTTTGTGTATTCTGTCTTATCTTCGGCACTCTTAGCTTCTTCATCACCCATCACAAATTTTACTTTCGGATAGAATGTCACACGGTACTTACCGCCATTTTTCTTTGTGATGAAACCAAAGCCTTCATAAACCGGCTCATCATCAGTACGTGATACCATCTTCTGATATGTCTTTTCGCCAACTTTCATCTCTTCCAGCGTAGCACCCAGAATCGGAGCAAATACCGTCTCGTCATCATCATCTACAGTCAATGCCAGCTTACCACCGGTAACCGATGTATCGCTGTCCTTTAACTCATTGTCTGCATACAGCTTTGCATCATTACGATCCAATGTCTCCTTGAATTCGATCGCACCTGCCATCTTTCCCGGTGCTGCATATTCTCCTGTCTTTTCATCTCTTTTTGCGTGCATAAATGTACTTAATCCTGTGTTTGCCATAACTTTTCAACCTCCTGTTTGATACTGGTTTCCAGACAGATATGTCTGGTTTCATCTTCTACTACATTCAAAGCAACAGACGGATAACCAAACTCTGCTTCAAAAAGCAAATGACGGATCTTTTGCTGATACGCCAGATAGTTTTTGTCTTTTGGCAGGAACAAATGTACCTGCACATAGACTTCATCATATTGTGGTGTATTATCCACAAAGTCAGTCGGTGTCTCTGTTGCAATGTTATAAACGATGTACTCTTTCTTACTGCCCTGATAGACATTTTGAGCAATCTCCAAACCGATCTGCTGTAAAACAGTTGGAATTTTCAGAACTGCATCCACTAACTTTTCACCTCCCGGTTAAACACCTGTTGCATTTTGTCTAAAACCTGCTTTTCACTTGCATTAACTGCTGCCTGCATAAATGGTCTTGCAGGCTCTCTTCCATCTTTTGTGCCATATTCAAGTCCCATGGCTTTTTGAAAGTTACGAAAAGGCTCGCTTTTACCGTTTTTTCGCTTATACGTCGTTTTTCCAGAAGAACCATCTGCCGTAAGATATCCTATATATGCACCTGTCTTTGTTTTGCTTTGTTTGCAATGTATAGATGCGATCAATTCTCCTGTATCCCTATGCTTTTCTAACTTGTTTTTTACTGCTTTCTCATAAATAGGCAATGCTTCCTCTATCATCTTCGGAGCAACATCGTCCAAAATACTGTCTAAGCCCGAAAGCATATCTTCGGGAAAATCAAAATCAAAATTTGCCATTACAACTCACTTACCGATAGTTCCAGATCATACTCATTTAACCGATATGTCTTTTCTATCTTGTACTTGGTATTCTCATAAAGCAGTCTGGTTTCTCCCTGATAATCATCTACAGCAATATGAAAAACCAGTGCCAGACGAATGCCACTTCTCATTGCTTCAAAAAACTCATTTCTTTTAACGGAATCTACGCTGCAAAAGACCTCTCTTTGACAGCTTTGTGTCTCTTCCTCTTCGATCAGAAACCCGGCTGCGTCTCGCTTTTCCTGCGTCTCTTCTAACAGATACAAGACCTCATTGCGTGACTTCATTTGTATACTCACCGCCTAACGACAGAAAATCCCGTAACCCTTCATATGCTCTTTCAAAGCGTTCGCCCTTCCCATCAAAATCAAACTGCCACTTGCAATACAGCTCACAGGCTTTCTGGATCAGTTTGTCCTCCGGTTCCCTGCACGCCTTTGATGGAGAAATGCCCACTCCTTGAAGCAGGAGCAGGCAGGTTACAATATTTTCTTCAATCTCTTCATCCAGAGAGTCATGCCGGATACGAAGTGTCTTCTTAATCTTCTCACCCAGTTGCGTCATTAACTTCCTCCCTGATTATCTAAAAAACGAGCAATTAACTGTGTTTTGTTACCGCTGATACTGTATCCACGTTCGGATGCAAGCGTGTTAATCTGTGCGATCGTCATAGCTTGCAATTCATCCTCCGTGTATTTTTTCGTATCAGCGTCTATGCGTTTTTTTCCTGCATGATCGTCAGCGAATTGGTATCGATCACTTTACCGTCTGCTAACATAATGGCTTTCGTCATCTGATCATCTGTCTCATGATCCTCGTATTTCTTGACCGTAACGTTCAGATTTGTGTTAAGCATATAATCTTCCATGTTGAAGATAAATGCGATCGTTGTATCTTCTTCTACCGATGCCGTCCAGCTTGGTACATACTGACAGAAGTTGACCTTGCGACCAAGGATCGTATGCTCCGGTCTTCCATCAATCCCTACGTTAGTACGTGCGATCGGCTGACCATTGCTGTCAGTCATACCAACGATCTGATTGTAGAATGTATTCTTAGACATATACCATTCTGCACCATTCTCGTATGCCTCCGGCAGAGCCGCTTCCATTGCACACAGATTTTTATAAGTGATGGCTGCACCCTTTTTCAAGCTGACAACCTGATCTTCTTGTGCACTTTCCGTCAGAATGCCCTTTGGTTCATTTGCTCCGTCTCCTTTGATGATCGCTTCTTCCAAAGCTTTCACCATAGCGTCGGCAACATTCTTAGACAATGTCTGTTCAAAGATCTCTAATGTCATCGTGTCGGTCGCAATTCCTACCGCTACGACACATCTTAACTTAAAGTAGTTAAATGTGATCGAGCCTAATGCCTTTTTCTGCTTATCAGACGTTCCATGCTCTGTCGTCCATGTGGCAACCGGCTTTGCGACAGAAGTAGGAACAGTAACACCACCCTTGTAAAAGGTTCTTGTGACTTTGTTCAGAATGGTTCCAACCAGTTCCATCTTCTCCACGATACGCTCAATGATCGTATTTGGAATAACGGCACCGACATCACCACTCGATGTCACCTCTGACTGGTTTTTAAACTGTGCCGGGATTGCTTCGCCTTTCAGAACATAGTTCATAAAAGCCATGCGGTATTCCTTATCATCTGCATTCTCATTTTCAAACGATACTGCTGCCATGCTTCCATCAGGCGCACTCATGGTATCCGTTACTCCCTGCGGTACAACCGCTGCCCCGCGAAGTGCTGTCATTTCAGCCTGCTGTTGTACAAAATCCTTGTACTCATTGTCAAACGTTTCAACATCTTCTTTCTTTGCTTTGTACTCTTCAAGCTTTCCCTCATTCAAAAGGTTCTCTGCTTCATCGAGCATTCCGTTTCTGTAAGCTACATAGTCTGCATGACCTGTAAACTTTAAAAAAACATTCATAAATTTCATAATACGTCTCCCTTCATTCTCATAAGTTTTAATTGTTCTTTTGCGACCAGAATTTCCTGTTCTTTGTCTGTCATATCCGGTGTCGGATTCCGACACAAGAACATATTTCTGATCTTCTGCTTCGCTTCATCGGAAAGAATATTTCCAAAAGAGCCATTTATGGTAAACGGTGCTTTTGCACAACTTTCCCCTATAATCTCATCCACAAAGCCTTTTTCTTTGGCGGTGGCTGCATCCATCCAGGTCTCCCGATCCATAAGATCTAAAAGCTCTTTCTCGGAAAGCCCGGTCTTTTGCCTGTATAAGTTCGAGATGGCTTTATTTGCCGTCTGTAAGATCATTGACTGCTGTTCCATCGCATGATAATCCCCGGAAGCACCGCTTGACACGTTGTGTATCATATACATCGTGCTTGGATAGGCGCGAACCTTTCCGGCTCCACAGGCTACGATCGTGGCAGCACTTCCGCAAAAACCGCTAATATCAGCCGTTGTCTGCCCTTTATATGCTCCCAGTTCATATGCCATTTCATTTCCTGCCATAACATCCCCGCCACCGGAGCTGATCACAACAACAACATCTTCACCATTTGCATCAGCAAGCCCTTTTCGGATATCTGCCGGACACACCGCATCCAATCCCACAAAATCATAGAGCCACTTATCATCATCACTGACAATCGTTCCTTTCAGATCAATACTTGGCATTATCATTCACTTCCTTCCTTTTGATCGGTGTCGGATTCCGACACCTTTGCCGTATCAAGTCGTCTGACTAACACATCCCCACCATCTACAGGTGCAAGATTCAGATAATAACGTACTTCGTTTGGTGTCATAATTCCTCTGTCTACAAACTGCACCAGATTCAGTTTCGTTGTCATACTTGCAAAAGTCAGGTTGGATGCTTCAAACATGATCTTGTTGCCATAGCTTCGCTGTGTTCTGGTAAAAAGCTTCCGGGTATATTCGCCCGCCATCTGACACGCTATCGGCTCGATGCAGGATTCGTAGTATGAGATCCATTCATCTTCTGTATAAGAAGAGGTCACAATCTTTTTATTCGTGTTAAAAAAGGCATACACCCTTTCCACGGTTCTGTCCGACTGTGCTGCATTTGGTACAAAGTCATTCGGCTGGATCTGCTTTGCTTCTCCTTTTGCATCTGTGGCAGCCACACCAAAAGACTGCGTTTTCATGCTCAAAAAGTTCTCTGCAAATTCCTTTGCCCGTCCCTTTAAATCTTCCGGTCGTAACGACTGTGTAAACTTCAAAAGCCAGCGGATTGCAGCGCCATTCTTGATCGCATTAACAATTCCCTGATCCGATGTCGTTACAATGTTCATAAGATTTGCCAAAGCTTTGCCGGGTGGATCTCCAAAAAGATCGTTTTCGGAATAATCTTCACGAATATGAATAACCTCCGAATACGGAAAGACCGCATTCTTTCCATTCTGAAAATAAAACCGCAAATACAGCTCCTGCTTGTCATAGCGTGCTTCTACGGTTACTGCCGGAATCGGGTACAAACCACACGGAACACCAAAGGCATCCCTGAGGATCAGAATAAATGCATTGTGATTTAATGCTAACTGGTTTGCGACCTTCTCCTGAAGCATCTGCCCGGTCATATATTGGTTCGGTTCTTCTAACAAAAAACGGATGTTGACAAGAGGATTGACATCAATCTTTCTTGCTCCATCCGTTTCTGTTTCTCTAATATGTTTGGCGATCAGTTTACCGATCGCTTTGGTCTTTGGTCGAATGCACGCCCGTACAATATCGGACTGGTACAGGTTTCCGTTCCATACATAGAAGCCATTGCCGACATCTACCACCATATGGAACACATCTCGTTCCCTTGCATTTTGTAACTTTTGAAAAATGCCCATTCCTTCCATTCCTCCTAAATCAATGACTGATATTCTTCCAGATGATTTTCTAACACCACATAAGCATCAAGCAGTCCTGCCAGACCGTCAATTCTTCTTGTCGGACTGTTGCCCTTGCATGGCTGGATGTTATTATTCTTATCAATATCTACTGCTGTATTTGCAAGACACCATTTCAGGATCGGATTGTTCTGATACACAATCCTCTTTGCTGCCAGATCGGCACCAAGACTCTTCATCGGAGACGACAGCGTTTTCTTTCCCTGAATTACCGCCTCCATCGTATCGGCGCCGAATGTATTCTTCATATCTTCCACAAAATATGTCGCACTCCACGAATCATATCCATCCTTGAAAAGATAGATATCATACTTTTCCTGCATCTCCTGATACCATTCCACAACATGCTTATAATGCACTTTGTTACCGGGACAGGTACGAAGCCAGCCTTGCTCGAGCCAGAGATCATATGGGATCTTATCCTCACGTACTCTCTGTTCCAACAGATCTTCCGGCAGCCAATACATCTGCTCCACATAAATGTGCTTATCATCCGGCACCATAAAAAGCAGTGTGGCATTGGTCAGATCGGTTGTTGAAGAAAGGTCATTGCCGCCAATTCCATACTTCGGACAAAGCTTTTTGATATCAAAAGTTGCGGTATTATCCAAATCTTCAAAAGTCATCCATGATTCGCTGGAAGTCTCCCTGATATTAAACTCTTTACAGACAAGGTTCTTGACAAGCATCGGATTATTTAATGCTTTCTTGACCTTTGCTCTAAGCGTATCCAGGTTCTTGATCGTACCTAATCCGGGATTGGCTTTATACCAGTTTTCTTCCTGCGTCCATTCTTTCCTGTTGTCTAACTCATACAAAAATGGGAAGAAATGTTTATCCTTGTATCCGTTTTTATCAAAAAGGCCGTTGATCACTCTCTTAGCTTCTTCGTATTTCAGATCGTATATATCTTCTCTTACTGTTCCTGCCGTAGAAGTTATATATACTAAAGGCTGCTGCCTGGCTGTCGTACCATCTGCCATAATGTCATACAGTGCCTTGCCATTCTTCCATTGGTGGATCTCATCCATCAGCACACAATGCACGTTCAGACCATCCAAAGTATCTTTGTCACTTGCAAGCGGTTTGAAACTCCCATCATTATACTGTTCACTCGAAAGCTCCCCGACAAGCGGTTTGATCCTTTTGCGAAGCTGTGGCGATTTGTTGACCATTCGCTTCGATTCTTTCCAGATGATGGATGCCTGATCTCTCTTTGTCGCCACGGCATATACTTCCGGTCCGGGTTCTCCGTCTCCAATCTGCATATACAAACCTACGATAGACGCAAGCAGTGACTTTCCATTCTTCTTGCCCACGATAAAAAGAGATTCCCTGCATTGCCGGTTTCCATTGATATCAACAAAGCCAAAGACTGCTGCCAGGTGTGCCTTTTCCCAAAGTTCCAGACGAACCGGCTGTCCTCCGGTTGCACCTTTTGAAAACTTACAAAAGTTCTCGGCAAATTCAATAATATGGTTGGCACGCTTTGGAGAATAAAAATACTCATCCGGGTTTTGAATATGCCAGACGAGATAGCGATACCATTTTTCGATCGCCTTACTTACCGTAACTTTCTTGGATTTGATCTGTGCATAATATTGCAAAATCGGATTATATTCTAACGAATACCGTCTCATATTTCATCACGCCCATCCACAAATTCATCAAAATCATCTTCCTGTGCCTTGATCTCTAACTTTTTATCCTTTGGCAGACAATCCAGCAAAATCTTCATTGCCTGCGTCTGCTTTTGGGACAGTTGCAAATAAAGCTGTGCATCCGGTGACTGTTTTGTGCCATATTGATTTTCACCATTTTTGTATTCTACGGTTGTGCCATCACGAATGATATCATCCCGCAGATCCTGCATGGTTATTGTCATAAACGCCACATCATCAATCGTTGTGAAGACCAGCTTTTTCTTATTATCGTCTATTTCCTTAAAAAGTCTTTTCAGACGTGCAACCTCTTTCTTGATCCTTTTCTTTTTCTCCAGATAGTTTGAAATACTGTCTGATTTTTCTTCTCTCCGAAGCTCTTCGGCTTCGATTTCTTCCAGATCGACCATCTGCTTTCCTCCTTATACCACACCCCCTACAGGAACTTCCTGCGTTTCAAACCAATGGCCACCCCCGGTGCCGGGGTTTCGGTCACTCAATCCTTAAAAAGGGGGGTATTTTCGCTTATTTTTCCTATTGGATTGCCGTTTTTATCGAAAAAAACGAGCATTTTCTTCTTCCTAACCACTCCATGACCTTCCAGATCATCATGACACTGCTTGCATACATATTGCAGGTTATCAAAGGACAACGTTACATCCGGATCATGAATGTTGTTCTCATTTAGCATTTCTTTGTGATGCACGATATAGCCAAGACTGCTCTGACACAACTCGCACAATCCTCCATCTATTCCAATCCTCTGCCTGATGTAGCTGTCACGACATTTTTTCCATTGTCGGGAGTGATAAAAGGCTTTTGCAAACTCTTTTGCCATTGCTTCCACTTCCTCCACTTAATCTGACATAACGTATAATTGTGTTAGATCTCTTTGTTCGTGTTTCTTCTAATAAGTGCCAAACTTTTTTGTTCTGTAATCTGTCACCCTCTTTTTATGTCAGATTGCTGCCACAAAAAAAGAAAAAGCATAAAGCACACGCTTTACACTTCCACACAATTCATTCGTTCTCTTTTCTTTTGATCTGCTCCGGATACACAACCACTTTATCATCTTCCCTTAAAAGACAGCTTTCTCATATTGGTATCTCTCATATCCTTTGTCAGACCAATGTATCGCATCGTAACCTGTACACTTGCATGATTAAAGATCTGCTGCAACGTAACGATGTCCTTTGTCTGCTGATACATATGATAACCAAAGGTCTTACGCAGTGTATGTGTACCAATCTTACTAATGCCAAACTTCTTCCCGGCTTTGGATAAGATATCATAAGCCTGCTGTCTGGAGATCGCTTTGTTTTCTCCTTTGGCTGACTTGATCAGATATTCATAATCTGCTTTGTCTTTGATATACTCATTCAGGATCGGACGAAGCTCCGGATTGATCGGAAAGGATTTCTCTTTTCCTGTCTTCTTCTCCCGGATATACACATCTTTCTTTCCTCTGACATCACGCACACGCAGTCTGAGAATGTCCGATATCCGCAATCCGCTATAGATTCCAAAGACAAACATCACATAATTGCGATAGCATTGACTCTTTAAATAATCAGCAATGTCATTGACCGTACCCATATCTCGTATAGGCTCTACTGTATTCACTAGCAAACCACCTCCACGCTATATTGGTGTACAAAAAAGGAGATGATTCTGCTCATCTCCTTTTCTTGCCCGATACCATAATAACACAGATTTGGGTGCTCTGCCTCCCAACTTTTCTTTTTAGGTAAAGTCAGACTATTATCTTATGACGGTTATTGTTGCTTTTCGGTGTCGGAATCCGACACCGAATCAATAAACTGCTGCATCATCCGACTGATCTGTGAAGCCTGTGATACTCCTGCTTTTTCACAGGCAATCTTAAAGTTATCCGCTAATTCTTTCTTGATCTTAAATGACTTTGCGATAATACCAACTTTCTTTTGATATTTCATTGTTGCTCTTGTCTGTACATTCGCTTTACTTTCCATCCCGATCACCTCGCTTTGCTGTCATCTTCTTTTCGCACTGTTTTGTATATCTGCTTTCCAATATCGATCAGTTCTAAAACTGCTGATACCGCCAACAACACAAGAGCATACACCGCATTGCCGGTAGCCACACACAAAATTAGTGAAAAAACTAAAAATGCATCAAACACTGAATATTTTCCCATTGCTTTTTTATAACCTTATGATAATATATAAGTGTGGATAGGGCTTTCGCCCTACCCCTCAACCCCTGCAGGCTTCTATTGAAGAATACCTGCAAGTGTCGCTATAAGCTTCGCTACTGCCGTTATCAATGCAGAAACCGCAAACAACGCTTTGATAATTACATTCGCAAGCTTATAGCTTTTTTTCTTATACTTCTTACTCATAAGGCTTACTCCTTTCTTTGTGCTATTTCCTTGTTACAAGTATATAATATCATAATGTGTACACTATGTCAAGTGTTTTTTACATTTTTTTCTAAAAAACAGCAAAAAAAGAGATGATCGCTCATCTCTTTTTCAATACAATAGCACAAATTAGGATATTATCTTGCAACGGTTATTGTTGCTTTTCGGTGTCGGAATTCGACACCGACTCAATAAACTGCTGCATCATTTTTGTAAGCTGTCCTGCCTGGCTGGTCTGTGCCTGCTCACAGGCTTTTGCAAAGGATTCCACAACATCCTTTTTTAGCTTATAGGATTTGCTGATATAACCGGCTTTTGCATTCCACTTATCCTGTGGTCGTATCTTCTTTTCCACGAATCATCACCTGCTTTCTCTTTTGGATTCGGTGTCGGATTCCGACACCGAACCAATAAACTGCTGCATTATCGTCTCTTTTCTTTGATTGTCTGAACACCCCAGACACCTAAGCTTATCAAGCCTAACACAATAAAAAAGATTCCTAATATTCTTATCATAGTGTAACACCTCTTTTCTTTACTTTTAATACATATAATGTTATAGTAAAGGCAGGAAGGGCTTTCGCCCTCTCCCACCCTACCTCGATTGGTTACATGAACCAATCAAGGATTTTGTCGATGATCAGTAACAAAGTACCGATCACCAGCTCCAACAAAGCGGCTCTCAAATCCATCTTGTTGGAGCTTTTTTTGTTCTTATGTTTCTTACTCATAAGTTGTTGCTCCTTTCTTGTGCTATCTCCTTGCTACAATTATATAATACCATACTGTACACCGTATGTCAAGTGTTTTTTACATTTTTTTCTAAATTTATTTTCGTACACCCTCTTTTCTGCCAAATAAATTTATTTTAAAAATGACAAAAAAAACATTGACTTAGCTGTTGGAATTATGACTAAGATGAACATATCAAAGCAGAAAGGAGGCGTGATATTATGAATATATTTAAGCCATTGATTGACTTAGCTTATATAGTATTAATTATTATGTTTGTTATGATTTTTTTCTTTGTTTTTGGTTGTTTTGTGTTTTGGTTTTTAAAAAATCTTTTTAAGAAATAAAATCTAAAAACAACAGAATGCTTTGCAAAAAATGACGGCAACTTTTAACGCAAGTTGCCGTCATTTTTTAACTTTTCATATTATTGATAACCAAGAAATTTCAACATTATCTTGATACGCCAAGTTTTGCCATAAGTGCTTCTTGTAATACCTTAGACACATTGATATGTGACTTTTCAGCTTCCTGGTTTAACCAATTTGGTAATGTTACATTACGACGAACTGTCTTATTATCTAACATTCGTCTATACGCTGCCAGATCAACATCAACCAATGATAAAACGCTTTTACCATCTTCATAAAACGTTCCTCTTGTAATATCAATTTGTGCCATATCGGAAGATATCGGAACTTCATCCCCCCTATCCTCTGCTTCAATACAACTTATACCTATAGCATCTCTAGCCATCATAATAGCATCCGCTATAGTTCCTTTTGTCTTACCTTCCTCATTCGCCTCAGTCAATATTCCCAAGTCCGGAACCTCGATTAAAATATTAGTATCCATATCTGTAAATATAACAGGATATGCTACTTTCATGTCATCAACCTCCCTTGTGCGATAATATATAAAAACAAGAGTTCTGTATTTCATATCATTACTAATACAGTTATATTATGCACATTTTTACTCACTAATCAACTATGCTTTTTCAGCTTCTTCCTCCAGCATCTGAATGAATTCTTCTACTGTTTGTACTGCTTCACAATCTTTCTTATCTGGATGTTTTAATACAAAATCATCAATGCGATCTTGCAGCTTTTTGATTACCTTCTTTTCATCTACCAATTTACTCTTCAACCTCTTTTCTTTTTTGTGTATACTATTAACAAGGATCTTCCCTATTTCCTCACCAAAGGAGGTGTTTTATACGCTTTATACCTATACTGCTGTAATTACAGAATCAGATGGCACATTTTACGCAAAAGTTCCTGATATCAGCGGTTGTATTACAACTGCCGGCTCTTTATCAGAAGCAATTTCCCTGATTACGGACGCACTCAACTTATCTCTAGTTGTTCTGGAAGACGAAGATATTGAACCACCACATCCAACCCCACAGTCGGAGATTGTACACGGTGATAATGATATCCTTACTGTTATCCAAGTAAATACATAACTTCATGGGACTGTCGCTGTAACGGTTAAAATCGTTACGGCACAGTCCCTTTTTTATTTCCTCCCCTGTGTCGGATTCCGACACAATCTCATACATACCTACTTCTCCAACAGCATCTTCTCCAACGCCTGCATTTCGCTATTCGTTACATCCCGGCTATCGAATGCATTGAATTGGTTCTTTGCCTTTTTTCCTCCCGGTGCCTGGTCTTTTGACTGTGCCGGAGACTTTTCATTGGAGTCCCAATAATCTACTGCTGCTTCCCAGTCCGAAATAAAGCTGCCATTGATGCACCAATTCCGCATTTGATAGTAGTTGAAAAATTTCACCGGATCAATACGGCTTCCCTTTTTCCTCACATAATCCTGTATCTCTCCCAGCGTGGGTGTAGATATATATGTATTATTACTTTCCTTTACTTTACTTTGTTCCAAAGTGATTACATTTCCGTTCAAAATGTCTACATTTTCGTCCAAAATGCATACATTTTCAGAAAGATGTGCGACCTTAACTAAGAGGTACGCTTTTTTCATTTCCACTTTTTTCCTGCGATGTGTCGCAGCAAGAAAAATTTCCTGAATTTTCTTTGAAGTCAGGATTCCATTCTGTTCATATTGTGAAAGCGAAAAAACTCCTCTTCTCATGCAGCAGAGCAATATTTCATTTACCGAAGAAACCTTCTTGCGACCCAGCCCGTTTTCTTGGGCGAACAACAAGACAACCTCTTCGTTCCATTCGCAATAATATCCATGATGACTGTAGATCATCTGATAGATCTTTACGATAATGGCAAACGCCTGTAATCCAAATTCTGCTGTTATGAGCTTAATGTTTTCATCTGTCACACATTCCATCGGAAAGTAATCAAGACCTTCCTTCTGGTTCATGTGCTTTTCTTCTCCTTTCTCTTGCTTGTCAACTGTTACTACAGGCATACGAACGCCAGAGGAACCACGATAAACGCAACGCCAAAGGAACCCGTATATCATCAGAACGCTACCGGAACCACACATAAGTGCAACACCGGCAGAACCCCGTAAATCATCGGAACACTGGCAGAACCACGCATAAGCGCAACGCTGGCAGCACCCCGTAAAATATATAAATAAACACCTAAAGAACCCTTTACAGAACGCAATAGGCACCTATTTTCAATCTGAAATCACAAACAATATTCATCTAAAATAGATGATAACACCCTGAAAAATACCGCTCTGTGTCGAAAAAATGTTGACTCACTGCATGGTATTTTCATCCTTGACCTAAGATATTCAAAGTTGATATCCCGATTGGCACAATAATAAATAATATACTTTGCAAGATCCGGTGAAGCTGTTTTGGCTGCCCGGTCTACTGCATCAATCTTTTTTTGCAAAACCACCAGACGGATGGCTTTGCGCTCCGTCTCCGAAGAAATAGAGCGTGCTTTTGGCATTCCATCATAATGCATTCCATCCGGTTTAAGGTTTTTGTTCATCTCTTCTATCTCCTGCTTCCAAGTGTTGTACTGGAAGCAGAAGTATAAAAGCTGACGATAACGATAATGGTCAATATGTGCCAGATCCTTGTCCTTTCTCTTTTTCATACTTTCCTCATTTCTGTCAAAATGTAACCTGCTGCTATGCTTACTAAAACCCATGATCTGCATGTGGATCATATATATAAGTTGTGGTTTATCGGCAAAACACAACCTTTCATGGATCTCTCTACGTTGAAAATGGTAACTCTGTATCATCTGTCACCTGCATAAAACCACTGTTATCAGCCTGCGTTGTCGGATCAGGCACACCCAAACCGTTATTATTGACATACCGGCTGTCATTTGCATCCTGTCTGCTTGTCGCACTCTGACTGCCATTTGTGTTTCGTTGACTTGCTGCAGCTTTGCTTTCAGCAAATTCCTGCTCTTCTGCAACAACATCCGTGGTATACACACGCTGACCGTCCTTGTTGGTATAACTTCCGGTCTGAATACGCCCGACCACAGCGATCTTCGTACCCTGATGCAGATACTTTTCTGCAAACTCTGCCCCTTTACCAAATGTGACACAGTTAATAAAGTCCGCTGTCTGCTCATCGCCATCTTTCTTATACCGGCGATCCACAGCAAGCGTATATCTTCCAACTGCCGTCTGGTTCTGCCCGGATGTATAACGGATCTCAGGATCTCTCGTCAGACGACCGACCAATATTACTTTATTCAAACACTCACCTTCTTTCTTTTCCGCTTGCCACGTTTGATTCCATAGCCTGCTGCACCGCCTTTTCCTTTTGCATTCTGCCGGTACACGCCATTTCGGATCAATATTTCCTGAATGTCACTTACTTCGCATAAGTACAGATCCGCCAATATCCTTTCCTGACTCTTTGGGTACTTTGCTTCACGATAATTCCTAACAATATCCATTTCATCATTTCGGTTCATGCGATCCCTCCAGTCTTTTCTTATATAAAATAAATGCATCCAGCATAATCTGATGCTTTAATATAATTTCCTGCGCAAGTGAGCTTGCCGCACATTCTGCCTGAATATTTGGGCTGTTTTTAAGCGTTTTAAGCGATTTCATCTCTTCATCAATCAACTTTTGAATCGCTTTCATTTTGCGATCATAAAGAGAACGTTTTTTTCCTGCTTCACCGGCTGCAAAGATTTCCGATTCTGCACTTTCTTCCGTATTTTCTGCATCTTTGAGGTTCTCTTTTTCTACCGGTCTGCTTTCCGGTAAATTCATTGTTGCATGATTCCCACTCTGCTCTGTCTGTTTGGTTGTATCCTCTTTCTGCTCCGGCAAAACCGCAGCTTCGCTTTCTAAATCCGGTTCTATCGGTTCAGCTTGTCTGTCAGCGACCTCGGTATCAGAGTCAACGCATTCTCCATCCTGCGACAAGATCATCTGCCCCGGAAGCTGATCTTCCTGCTCATCGTTATCCGATGCAGCAGTCTGCAAGCTATTCTGTCCCGAAAGCTGTTCCTCCTGCTCATCGTTATCCGATGCTGCAGTCTGCAGGTCACTCTGTCCCGGAATATCGCCTGCATCTCCACTTGCTGCAATATCATGATTGCTCATCTGCTGTTCTAGCAAGTTTTCTTCCTGCTCTTGGAGAGACTGTTCCGGCAAAGCATCCTCACTTTCCTTTTTCGTCTCGTCCAGGAAAGCCTGTATATCTGCCAAAGTCACGCCCTTCGGATATCTCTGATAAAGACTGTATTGATCAGCAGGCTCTAACTTAGATATCCGGTATGCCACCGAAGAGGACAAAACATCCTCTTCCAGTTGCAGCTTCCATACCGGGATCAATCTGTTAGAGATTGCTTCTAGCTCTGCTACTTTTGTCTTTGATATATTCAATATGTCCGCAATCACATCACGAAGCCGACCTTCTTTGAGATCATAGCCATTCAGCTTCATGTCATGATCCCGCATATACTCCAGCTCCCTTTTTAGCGTCTGCTCTTCCTTTGCAAGCGTAAATGTGTCCTTTTGTCTGGAAGAATTGGCTAAGATCAACTCAATCATTTCTTCATGCTCATTGCCCGGCTCTCTGATCTGACAGGTCACCTTCTCAAACTCGTTATAGCCCTGCTCGACCAGAAGACTTAACGCACGCCAGCGTCTTTCACCCGACACAAGCTTATACTCGCCCTGATCGCATGGCTTATGCATTACAACCAGATTGGAAAGCAGACCGACCGCCTGAATCTCTGCCGCCTTTTGCTCAATCCCCTTTTGCGGGTAAAAGTTCAGATCTGAAGAATATATATTTTTGATAGAAATATCTTTCGTCCGAAACCTCGCACAGCTTGATCTTGCTGTATCTCCTGTACTCTTCCGGTTCAAACTAAGTATTGCGCTATATCCTGAAGCCATTATCCGATCACCTCCAGTATCTCATTTGCAACCGCTCTGTAATCCTTGACTGCAATAGAATTTCTTGAATTAGCCGGAAGCGGTCCATCCATAAATGATTTGCCCATCACAACCACGCTGTTTCTGATATGCGTGTCAAACGTTTCATCAAGATAGCGGTCACGAAGATTTTCTTCGATCACTGTCGTTGTCTTACTCTTCTGAAAACAGGTGATCAAAGCATAGACTTCCACATCCGGGTTAAGTTCCCGAAGATCAAAGATCTGGTTGTCAAAAATCTCGCTTGCATTCAGCTCATAACCGCCAAGACGCATCGGACTGATGATCAGATCCGCTGCAAGCACCGCATTGATCACGGTAATATCCATCTTTAATCCACAGTCAATCACGCAAAAGTCATATTCCTCTGCTACACTTTCCAAAAAGCTTTTTAATATAAAGATCTGGTCATTTGTCTTTTCAATCGTAAGCAATGCATTGACCAGATCCAGATATCCGTTTGCCGTCAGAACATCCACGCCATACTCTGACTTTTTGATCAGATCCTTTGGCTTTGTATACTCTGTATCATCAAGCACCTGCTCTAAGGCAGGAGACATGATACTCTCCGATATGCCCTGTGCCATCACCGGCACCATACCGGAAGCCACATCATCAAAAACACCAAATGTCATAGATGCATTTCCCTGACTGTCTGCGTCCACTAGCAAAACCTTTTTATCCTGCTCATTTGCCAAAAGATACGCCAGGGATGTTGCCGTTGTCGTTTTTCCAATACCGCCTTTTAAGCCGGCAATACATATTGTTTTCATGTTGTTCAACCTTCTTTCTTAGTATTTGTATCCTTTATCTGCAAGGGAGAAGACAAAGCTGCCGGTATAGCACAGCGGTGTCTGTTGCCCCGGAAGATCACGTTTTCTAATCTTTCCTGTTTCATCCACAAAACAGTCTAATTTTTTGATCTCTTTCCATAAATCTCTGTTACCTTTGCGTGGAATTGGCTCAATAGATACCTTTGCCTCTCCCTTTTTGTTGATCGCAAAGCCCGATCCTATCGCAAGCACATCCTTATAACCGGATGTCTTAATGATTTTTTGTGCAGCTTTAATAAAAGGAGCTTTTGCCTGATCGCTCCAGTCAAATTTCTTTATTCTCATTTCATTCTCCTACCTGCGCCACCAAAATGACACACACTTTATTTCTTTTTCTCGCTCAGATCAATCGTATGCTCCGGTGCTTTTGTCTCGGTATCGGAACTGCCACACTTTGCACAAGTCGCATTCTCCCGTCTGGTACTCCAATACTCTGCTCTGCATCGTCTGCATCTGACAATAAAAAAAGGATCTGACGAACGATATCCTTTTTCGGTGATCAAACCGAACCTCCTTTGCTAAAAAGCCAAACCAGAGATCCGGTTTGACGCTAAGGCATGAACATGATACAATATGCTTTAGGTTATAGGTTCATGTTCGCGCCTTAGCGTGATATGATCTAAGAGATGCACTTTTGTGCATCTCTTATTTTTTTGCAATCTTTGGAACATACATACCGGAATATGTATACAGATAACTCTTGCATCTTTTGCAAGAACAGATACTATCGTCTGTAGTTGTAAAACCGCATGTTCTGCATTTCTTATAAGCTTTGATCGCTGCTGTTGTCTTTATCATACTGTCAACCTTCTTTCTTTTTGTGCCGGGGCTTGTCCGCCCCGGCAAGTGTTATAGGGGTATGGGGTAGTTGCCCGTCATGCCGATAGCTCAGCAGGATTTACTCTTCCTTTGTTCCCTTTTCCCCTTTTTGTTTGAAATAACATATCATCAGATTAGCCACTTCACGCTTCACATTTTCCATGCGATGCGCACTCTCTTCCTCGGACAAAACAGGTCGTTTGATATCAATGACGTATTTTGTCCCATTATGTACCTCAATTTTCCTCTGTGCCGGATAATACTGCTGTTGCTGCATCTTCCACACCTCCATCTCAACCATCTCACAATACTATATGTTAACGTTTCCTATTCGTTCCTAATCCCGGAAGTTCTATGGCTACCAGCTTCCGGGAAATACGAGATATTCATGATCAGCTCATGATGGCTGCATATGTTCTTTTCGTTCCATGTGACAAAAACCGGGATGCATATGCTCACCCCCAATCCACCCTGCACCTTATTCAGATGCAAGGCGGTACTGTGAACTAATACAAAAAAGGAGAAGGTTACGCCCGTCATGCCGATAGCCCAGCAGGATATGTCTTCTACTTTTCAACTGTTCACAAAAGTGGTACACTGGATACCATTAATACACTTTTACAAGAAAGAAGGAATAAACCTATGTCAGTATCTGTTATAACGATTGCCATATCATTCACTCTCGCAGTTTGCAGTTTCATTTCATCTGTTCTCACTGTAGTCCTAAACAACCGGTACCTACTAAAAGTGAAACGTATGGAACTACAACAAAAGGAAATGGAAAATACCACTTTATATGTCCGTAACATTTTAGAGAATTATCTAAAATATGCCGGACAATCCATTGCTCTTCCAGATTCATCTACGGAGAAAGAATATGGAACATATTACTTTTTGGCCTTGACATACCTTCCACTTGAATTGCATCCAGAGTTAACCGAATTAAATGCTGCCATTATGGAACACGATCAGAAAAAGGCAACAAAATTATTAGAAGATTTAGTACCATCTATAACTGAACTATTAAAAAAACTGTAAGTATCGCACAGATACCAATTACCTGAATGAAGAAACTACCACAAGTTTCATCGAAGGATTTCGCAACCTTATACATCAAAGCAGAAGCCAATAATCCTATAATCCAAAGTAATCCTACAGCTACTACTAATATCATTTTATGTGTCATTTTGTCTCCTTTCTGTGTCGAATTCCGACACCGTCAAAATCTGACATTTTGCATTTGTTTGTACATACCATAAACTATCTGTCGAAACTTCATTCGCTGCATCAGCAGCGAAACTTGTCAAGATATGTCGAACGAATATTTTCATCCGGCTCCAAATTCAGATAGCACATAATCCCGCAATCCGGGAAAATTTCTGTGTTCATGTTACCGCGGTTCGGATCCAATTCATCCAAAAAGACCGGCTTGCCTTTGCTGTCTTTTAAGATTGAATATCCAACGTCCCTCTCTAGCTTCGCCCGACTCTCAAACACTTCCGGAAAATCTTTCCTGATATGGTTCCAATAGCCCATACCGCCTTTCACACAGCCGATACAGTTGTTATTTGGATAACCCATTTCGTACATTCGAGGTCGGGCAAAATCAAAAGTCCGTTCAAACAGTCCATGAACCTCTTCTTTTGATAATTGCCTGTCGAGAAGCGGAAACACATGGTTTGCCTGCGGATTCGCTTCCATCGTCCTCTCTGCCCGGTTCTTCTCTTTCAGATCGAAGCCCCAGACGTAAGTCAATTCGCAATCCTTGTGCTGCTCTTCCCATTCTTTCCGCACTCTCTTTTTCAGCCAGTTCGTGCATGGTGCGAAGCCGTTTCCGGGATTTCTAAATCCCCCGAATACTCTGACGCACTCTTCTACACTGCTGTACTCTTTTGATCGTAGTATCTCGATCTCTTTTCCAACCGCTTTCTCGCAATCTTTGATAAATCGGATACTATCCGGGTGCTGGTCAGCTATGTCAATATAGATCCATTTGTCTACATTTCCGGCAAGATAACCTGCCATAAAGCTTGATATTCCTGCGCTGATCCAGCATACTGTTAGTTTTCGTTTCATAACACCACGTACAAATACCGTATCGTGGATAAGGACTTCACGCTTCCCTTGCTACTTCAACATGGCTTTCACAAGATTGTTCCCACTCATGCCTCTTTCACGCAACTGTCAGTCCTTTTGTTCTTGCCACTTTTCACGCTTTGGCAGTCAACCCGGTTTACCGGGATTCGTTATTACTCCTTTCGTTTTTGATCTTTCATCTTGTTCTTTTCTGACACCTTATTTCATTTGATCTTTTAACCACTCCTGTAAAACATGTAACATCAAAGCATTTATCGAAAAGCCTTGTTCATCCGCTTTATCTTTTAATTTTTGATATAGATTTTCAGGTAATCTAAAAGTAAACCGTTTCCTTGTGTCTTGTGTCATACTTTTGACGTCACCACCTTTCAAACATACGATATCACTTTCTTGTTTTGACGTCAAGTGTCTTATTTACTTTTTTATTCGTCACTTATATAATGTCAATATGACGTCGAAAGGAGAGTTGGCTTATGTCTAAAAAAGATGCTTATACTCGTGATGAAGATTCACGTTTTACGCTTCGTATTAACTCTGATATCTTAGAAGCAATAAAGGAAGAAGCAGCAAAAAACAAACGATCAACTGGAAAACAAATTGAATTCATACTCGAAAAATGGCTTGATCAAGAAAACCAAAATAACTAGGTTATTGATTTTTCAAAAATCAAAAATAGAATTAAATATACCACTTCCAAAATGGTATACACTAAGTAAGTAACGCTTTAAAAATGGCACAAAGACACCAGAAAACCCGGACGATATTCTTTCGTCCGGGTTTTCTGGTTAGACATAATTCTGATCTGAATACTACAGATCCCTATCTATTAACATATTGATGTATTCGTTGACACTCTTCCCCTCTTCAAGTGCCTTTTTCTTAATTTCCTCCTTCCTGCCCTTTGGAACTGTTAAATTGATACGATCATACTTCTGTTTGATATAATTATTCTGATAGGCAATCTGGTCAAAATCGCTATTGGATTCTTTCATTGCTGTTACCTCTTGTATTTTTTTTACTTTCCTGCTAAAATGTTGATGTTAAGAACATGCGGGAGTAGTTGGCAGGAAATGTTTTGGTTTTCTACTCCCTTGTGTATGTGTTGTTTTATTTGCCCTACTTTTCAAGTAGGGCTTTTCCGAACTAAGGACTTTTAGTTATCCTTGTTATTCTTAGTAAGCTGCCAAGCCGTTAACACTAAGACAAGAATTTCTAACAAGTCCTTTGTTATTTCTAAATATTTCATAAAAATATTGCACCTATATTATTTCCTTGTTATCCTAATATAGGTGCTACCCTATTCGGTAGGCGGTTAGTCCTTCAGCAGAGGGACTGTGACCCTCTGATTACATAGAAATCATCTTGTATGAAATCTTACAAAGGAGGGACGCCAATGTTGACTCTTGAAGGTCTCATTGCAGTATTAGGCTTTGGCTTAACCTGTTTTGAACTTGGATATACACTCGGTAATAAATCACAAAAAAAATAATCGCCCCCGGTCTGGTAAACTGAGGCGATCATTCTAATCAATTCATATACTGGGCTAACCGTCTATCGGTAGCACCTTTTATGTATACATAATATCATGATATCTAATTTATGTCAAAAAATTATTAACCTATTTCTCAAAACAAGGCAATATGAAAAAACAAAAAGGACACGTATAAAATACATATCCCCTTGCCAAAAGTCATAACTTTTTCAATACTGATTCAATTATATCATTTTTGACAAATAAAAATATAAAAAGTATACTTATATAAATTTATTTCTATTAGAATAATACGTCTTTGCATTGTCTATAACTATTTGCAACTTATTTACTGTTCCTTCTGGATAATTCACTATTCTTAATCTTTCCTCTAATTCTTTACTACTGAACTTTTCATATAGTTTTCCTATAGACACATTAAAAAAAGGAGTAATAATGCTTTCAACATCTCCAAAATCAAGTATTACAATTTTTCCATCCCTTAATTTTGGTACAATCGCATCGAAAATCAATCCACCCTGTTCTCTTGTTAATGCGGATGGGCTTCCTATCATTTTTGCTACGTTAATTACTTCCTGCATATACTCTTCCCTCCTAAAAAATAATCATATTTTATTTTGCTTCATCAAGCATATAAATAGAGTCATCGGCTAAATTAATTGTAATAGTTACAATCGTTCCCGGAAAAGAATTATCAAGATACGAAAATCTTTCTCTATTTTGATTTAAGCTATAAAACTCAATACTTAAAAACAAAAAGGACACATATAAAATACATATCCCCTTGCCAAAAGTTATAACTTTTTCAATACTAATTCAATTTTATCATTCAAAACAAATGCAGTCAAAATTGACTTTTTGCGTTATATTAAAACCAAAAATTTCTCCAAGCCTCTTGAAACATATGTTCGATTATGTAATAATATCCTCATACATGATAATACATTAGATTATAGAAAAATCTTCCTTATAGCATATGCCTCATTTTCCGGCTCTCACCATCTCACGCTGTAAGAAGGAGGAGCATTATCATGGAACTGATCTACCTTAGAAAGTCGCAGGCAGATAACCCGAATGAATCCGTTGAAGAAGTGTTAGAGAAGCACGAATACCAGCTTCAGGAATATGCAATGCAGGAGTTGGGTTATACCATCCCCGAAGAAAATATTTATCGTGAAGTCGTATCCGGTGAAACGATCCGGGATCGTGTCGAGATCAAGAAAATCCTACAGCTTATTGAACTCGAAGAGATCACTGCAGTCATAGTGATCGAGCCACAGCGTCTTGGCCGTGGAGATCTGGAGGACTGCGGCCGTATCGTCAATGCATTCCGTTATACAAACACTAAGATCATGACACCGACAAAAACATATGACCTGCAGGACAAATATGACCGTAAATTCTTCGAGATGGAGCTGCAGCGTGGATCTGATTATTTGGAATATTACAAAGAAATCCAGGCAAGAGGACGGCTTGCATCCGTCAAACGTGGCAACTATATCGGAAGCATTGCTCCCTATGGCTATAAAAAGATTCAGATAACGGATGAGAACGGCAAGAAGTGTTTTACCTTGCAAGAGATCCCCGAAGAAGCTGCTGCACTGCGAAAAGCATATGATCTTTTTGTAAATGAAGCGTATGGTTTTCGCAAGATCGCAACTGCGCTGGATGAACTCGGATTCAAGCCACGCAAAATTGCGCATTGGTCGCCTTCTGCGATCAAAGATATGCTTTCAAACCCGGTATATATTGGGAAAGTTCGCTGGAACTGGCGAAAAGGCAAGAAAGTCATTGAAAACGGAGTGGTACATATCAGCCGTCCAAAAGCCAAAGATTCGGATATATATGAAGGAAAACATCAGGGAATCATTGATGAAAAGACCTATTACGCAGCATTAGACCGCATGGGCAGAAATATCCGTGCAAGAGAAAATGTTAAGATCCGCAATCCTTTTGCCGGCTTGCTCTATTGCAAATGTGGCAGGGCAATGACGTACCGGACTTATAAAACTCACGATGGGCAGGATCGCTGCGAACCACGTCTGCTTTGTGACGATCAGGTACATTGTCATTCGGTATCATGTACCTATCAGGAAATAGAACAGCGTGTGATCGCAATCTTGAAAGATACAATCGCCAACTTTGAAGTGGAACTAGACCAATTCGATGAAAAGAGCCACCGGATACAGACCTCTACTCTGGATGGATTAAAAGCCAAGCAAAACGCTGTAAAGAAGAAAGAAGTCTCGCTTTGGGAAAAGTATACCGAGGACGCGATGCCAAAGGATGTCTTTGACAGCCTGCTTCGCAAAATAACGACGGAGAAAGCACACTTAGAACGTTCCATACAAAACCTTGAGAAAGCAAAGAAAGATAAGAAATATTTCTGCGATCATCTTGTGACATTCCGAAATGCACTGACCACATTAACAGATCCGGCAATACCGGCAGAAAAGAAGAATGCATTCCTAAAAGAATGCATCGAACGGATCACTTACACCAGACAGAAAGCAGACCATAAAGGTACCTGTAAAACTAAAGGAGACAACTCCAAAGCCAAGCCTGTGATCCATCTGGAAGTCACTTTACATCTGTAATTTTAAAAATCCCTCACACCTATATCATCAATGAGCGTATGAACTGGCTCATCTCGAAATTGTTGCAACAATCATCCGCCAGCTCACCAGAAACCTGACACCGGAAGAAATTAAGTCATCGGGCTTTGATAAATACTATGTTGATCATACCCTTGCAATCTGGCCTCAAGCGGCAGGCGGTATTCCATTCAATGCCTGTGAGTTTCAGTCAAAGGGAGATCCGGTCACGGATCTTCATGAAGATCTGGCAGCAGAGCAGAAAGCCCGGAGCACCTATGATAACATCCTCCGGCTCGTGAAGGAACCGGACGTGGCAGATCCGATCCGTTTCCTTCGCGCTCGTGAGATTGTGCATTTCCAGCGTTTCGGCGAAGCGCTCCGAACGGTTCAGGATCAGCTTGATTCCAAGAATTTTTATGCTTTCAATCCAAGTTTTGACGCTCCGGTGAGCTGTTTCTGTCCTTCCTGTAATCAAAAATAAAGCATATTATATGAAAGCAAAAAGGCTCGATCTAATACATCGGGCCTTTTTCCTTTCACAGAAAAGCAGCTTCAAAAATTAAAAAAACATAAAATCCCCTCCATATCCTCAGAAAGGATGGTAAAATGCCCCATTCTATAGTATAG
>ERZ773252.474-NODE-474-length-47099-cov-6.430894_pt1 | contig 47099 bp, 40 predicted proteins | sample MGYA00580517_ERZ773252 | MGnify/ENA primary metagenome ERZ773252 (study PRJEB29015, sample SAMEA2737766) | human gut metagenome | biome: human gut; feature: human-associated habitat; material: faeces | place: China | collected 2012 ...
CTGTGAAGAGGTGCCATTAGGGACACCAGAAAGTCCGCCCATTGTCTCCGGTGTGCCGGACATGCACCCGTCGGATTGTCCAAACGTGGAAGCGACACGGAATCCGATGCAGACATTCAGCTGGAAGAAATTCTCACATTTTTCTCAAACAAATATTCCATCTTCATTTCCACATGAAATCCCGAAGTGTGTTTCTGATAATATTACTTATCAACGCAAACACAATATACTTATTGCGACAGTTCCAAAAAAACAGGCAAAAGCACCACCCACGGTGCTTCTGCCTGCCCATATCCACTTCTCTATTATACGTTGATCTCCGCCTTTACGCCGAGTTCGTCTTGATTCTTCTCCAATACCGGATTTACAACGTTTGCAAGGAATGCATCCACCTGTACCGGTGCGCGTCCGACATACTTGGACGGCTCCATGGTTGCCTGCAGCTGCTCTAACGTCAGATTGAACTCCGGATCTGCCGCAATCAGCTCCAGCAGATTGTTGTCCTTACCCTCTTCCTTGACATTCTTTCCTGCCTGCATGGACAGCTGGCGGATCTTCTCATGCAGCTCCTGACGGTTGCCACCGTTCTTTACCGCGTCCATCATAATATTTTCCGTTGCCATAAACGGCAGTTCCGCCATCATATGCTTCGTGATAACTTTGTCATAGACCACCAGTCCGTCGACAACATTTAAGCACAGATCCAGGATTCCGTCGATCGCCAGAAATCCCTCCGGAATAGAAAGACGCTTATTGGCAGAATCATCCAATGTGCGCTCAAACCACTGGGTTGCAGAGGTAATCGCCGGATTTAACGCATCGATCATCACATAGCGGGAAAGAGACGCGATACGCTCTGAACGCATCGGATTGCGCTTGTACGCCATCGCTGAGGAACCGATCTGGTTCTTCTCAAACGGCTCTTCCACTTCTTTTAAGTGCTGCAGCAGACGGATATCGTTGGACATCTTGTGTGCACTTGCTGCAATACCGGCAAGAATATTTGCCACTCTGGTATCCACTTTTCTGGAATATGTCTGTCCGGATACGGCATAGCACTCCTTGAATCCCATCTTCGCTGCGATCATCGGATCAATCTTATCGATGGTCTCCTGATCTCCCTCAAACAGCTCCAAAAAGCTTGCCTGCGTGCCGGTCGTTCCCTTGGATCCAAGCAGCTTTAAAGTGCTCATCACATATTCCAGATCCTCGAGATCCATCAAAAACTCCTGTGTCCAGAGTGTGGCGCGCTTGCCAACCGTTGTCGGCTGTGCCGGCTGGAAATGCGTAAATGCGAGCGTCGGCAGATTCTTGTAAGTATCTGCAAACTTTGCCAGTTCCGCAATGACATTGACCAGCTTCTTGTGCACCAGCTTTAACGCCTCGTTCATGATAATAATATCCGTATTGTCGCCCACGTAGCAGGAAGTCGCTCCCAGATGGATGATGCCTGCGGCCTTCGGGCACTGCTGTCCAAACGCGTATACATGGCTCATGACATCATGGCGCACCAGTTTTTCGCGCTCTTTTGCCACATCATAATTGATGTCGTACACATGCTCTTTCATCTCGTCAATCTGTTCCTGCGTGATGACCGGCTTTCCGTTCTCGGAAAGTCCCAGCTCCATCTCTGTCTCGGCAAGTGCAATCCACAGCTTTCTCCATGTGGAGAACTTCATATCCTGTGAAAAAATATACTGCATCTCTTTGCTTGCATACCGCTCTGAGAGCGGACTTGAATATCTGTCTGTACTCATTTTTTCTCCTTACCTTTATCCATAGGCTTGCTGCATTTTCTAAAATTCAAGATATCCTGCCACCTGCTGCATTTCCCTTTGCTCCCGGCGCCCCTGCCGCTTGCTGCATTTTCCTCGAATCTAAACTTTTCTGCTGCCTGCCACATTCTTCTATATTTTCAAGAAGCTTTTTACCTCTCGTAGTCTCCCCTGATATCTTCCTTCGGCGGCTCCATCGGGTAAATACCGTTAAAACATCCCTTGCAGATCGGCAGTCCGTCTGCCATCTCACTCAGGCGGTCAATTCCGAGATAACCGAGCGAATCCGCTCCGATGATGTCCCGGATCTCCTCGATCGTGCGGTTGTACGCAATCAGCTGTTCCCGCTCCGGAATGTCCGTACCGAAATAGCACGGCCATAAAAACGGCGGTGAACTGATGCGGACATGCACCTCCGTCGCTCCGGCATCCCGCAGCATTTTTACAATGCGGTCGGATGTGGTTCCGCGCACAATCGAGTCATCGATCATGATAATGCGCTTGCCGTCCACCGCCTCTTTTAAGACGTTCAGCTTCACGCGGACGCTGGACTCACGGCTGCTCTGCTTCGGCTTGATAAACGTACGTCCCACATAGCCGTTTTTGACAAAAGCGGTTCCGTACGGGATGCCGGACTGCAGCGAATAACCGAGCGCAGCGGCATTGCCGGACTCCGGCACGCCCACCACAAGATCTGCATCCACCGGCGAATCCATCGCCAGGAACCGTCCTGCCTTGATGCGGGATGCATATACGCTCACGCCGTCGATATGACTGTCCGGTCTCGCAAAATATATGTACTCGAAAATGCATCTCGCTTCCTGCTCCTTGGGCAGTGCGCGGGACATATCCGAGACAATTCCATTCTCCGGCGTGATCGTCACCGTCTCTCCCGGCAGCACATCACGCACATACTCCGCGCCGATCGTATCGAGCGCACAGGTCTCCGATGCAAGGATATAGGCATTGTCGCGCTTTCCGATGCAAAGCGGCTTAAAACCATAGGGATCCCTTGCTCCGACCAGCTTTCTCGGGCTCATGACCACAAGGGAATACGCTCCCTTGATCTTGCGACAGGCGCGTCCCACCGCTTCCTCCACCGTGCTGGATTTCAGACGCTCCCTTGCGATATGGTAGGCAATGACCTCAGAGTCAATGGTCGTCTGGAAAATAGCTCCTGTATACTCCAGATCATGTCTGAGTTCCGCCGCATTGATCAGGTTACCGTTGTGCGCGAGAGCCAGGGTTCCCTTGACATAATTGAGCACCAACGGCTGTGCGTTTTCTCTGGTCGACGCACCGGCTGTCGAATAGCGCACATGCCCCACGCCGATATCCCCGTGCATGGGTTCTAAATTCTCCTCAGTGAAAACCTCATTGACCAGTCCCATTCCCTTGTAGGAGGTCACTTTCCCTTTCGGACCGTTCGTCTCGCTGACTGCAATACCGCAGCTCTCCTGTCCGCGGTGCTGCAATGCAAACAGTCCGTAATATATTGTGGATGCCACATCTCCGCCGTCAAAATCGTACATTCCGAAGACGCCGCACTCCTCATGCAGTTCATCCCCCACCGGCTGATTTTTATTGATTCTATTATCGCTCATTGATTTCCCCATCTACGAATCTGATATTCTGTCTTTTTATGCCTGAAACGGCTTTCCGGTAAGAAGCTCAAATGCCTCCTTGTACTTGGCCACGGTCTTCTCTACCACCTCATCCGGCAGAAGCAGATCGTTGTCCGGATTTGCCTTTAACCAGTCTCTGACAAACTGCTTGTCAAAGGAAGGCTGACCTTTTCCGGCTTCATATCCCTCTAACGGCCAGAATCTGGAGCTGTCCGGTGTCAGCATCTCGTCACCCAGAACAACGTTGCCGTTCTCATCCAGACCGAACTCGAATTTGGTATCTGCGATAATGATGCCCTTGCTCAGTGCGTACTCTGCACACTTTTTGTAAAGAGCAATCGTCTTGTCCTTAATCTGTGCCGCGTAATCCGCACCTTTGCCCGGGTAGATCTTCTCCAGCACTTTCACGCTTTCCTCAAAGGAGATGTTCTCATCATGCAGACCAATCTCAGCCTTTGTGCTCGGTGTGTAGATCGGCTCCGGCAGCTTGTCGGACTCTACCAGTCCTTCTGGCAACTTAATGCCGCATACGGTGCCGTTCTCCTGATAGCTTGCCCAGCCGCTTCCTGTAATATATCCGCGCACGATGCACTCGATCGGAAGCATCTCAAGCTTCCGGCACATCATGCTGTTTCCCTCAAAACGTTCCTGCCGGAAAAATTCCGGCATATCTTTTACGTCCACGGAAATCATGTGGTTCGGCACGATATCTTTGGTGTAATCGAACCAGAACTTCGACATCTGGGTAAGAATTGCGCCCTTCTTTGTGATCTTATTCTTTAAAATATGATCAAAAGCTGAGATTCTGTCTGTGGCTACAATAATCAGACTGTCTCCATTATCATATACCTCACGTACTTTTCCCTCTTTTACCGGCTTAAATTCCTGCATTTCATCCTCTTTTCCGAAGCCTTTCCGGCTTCTTTTGTTGATATTTACAGCTTTACCCACTTCCGCAGACTATTTCTGCACTGTACTTCAAAATTATAATACAGCCGCTTTTGGAAAGTCAATGTTTTTACCCTCTCACACCATTTCTGCGATATAGAAAATCGGGTTCTTTTTATTAGTATTTTTGTACATTTTCATTATTTCATTAGTGTGGCTTATAGACTTGTTCACACAGCCTAATTCATATTTTGTCTTAAAAAAAATACATATTTCTCCCTTGACGTACTTTAGTACCAGAGTTATAATAACTGCGTAGATAGGACAAAAGCACTACTTTTGCAATTATCTAATTTCATATAACTCCTCTTTATCTGCCACTAGGGCAGATGTTCCAGAAAACGGTCCCCCCGTTTTCTGAATCCTAACACAAGAAAAGCAGCCCCTCCCCCGGGACTGCTTTTCTCGTTCTATTCTTTATTTCTTGATCAGAAGTGACTTTCCTGTCATCTCTGCCGGCTGCTCCATTCCCCTCAGTTCGATTAACGTCGGGATAATATCTGCCAGGCATCCGTTCTCTCTGAGTGTGTAGGACGGATCTGCATTGACCAGAATAAACGGTACCGGATTCGTCGTATGTGCGGTAAACGGTGCACCTGTCTCGTAATCCACCATCTGCTCTGCATTTCCGTGGTCTGCACAGATGAACATCTGTCCGTCGACTTCCTTTAACGCTTCCACTGCCTTTCCAACGCAGGTATCTACGGTCTCGATTGCCTTGATGGCTGCCGGAATGATACCGGTATGTCCAACCATATCCGGGTTAGCAAAGTTGATGACAATGACATCATACTTTTCGGAGCGGATAGCTGCACAAAGCTTCTCACACACTTCCGGTGCGCTCATCTCCGGCTGCAGATCGTAGGTAGCCACCTTCGGAGACTTCACAAGGATACGGTCCTCACCAACGTTCGGCTCCTCAACGCCGCCGTTGAAGAAGAATGTGACGTGCGCATACTTCTCTGTCTCGGCGATTCTTGCCTGTGTCATGCCGTGCGCTGCCAGATACTCGCCAAATGTGTTCTTAAGCTCCACTTTCTTGAAAGCAACTTCCTTGTTCGGGATCGTCACATCATACTCGGTAAAGCAGATATATTTCACATTCTTTCTCGCGCCTCTGTCAAATCCGTCAAATTCATCGGCACAGAAGGTTCTTGTGATCTCACGTGCGCGATCCGGGCGGAAGTTGAAGAAGATCACGGTATCTTTGTCCTTGATCGTCGCTACCGGCTTGCCGTTCTCGGTAATCGCTGTCGGTACGAAGAACTCGTCCGTCACATCCTTTGCGTAGGAAGCTTCCATTGCAGCAACAGCGCTCTCTGCTGTCTCTCCCTCGCCCTTGGTCAGCACATCATATGCCTTCTGCACACGATCCCAGCGGTTATCACGGTCCATCGCATAATAACGTCCGGAAATCGAAGCAATCTTACCGATTCCCAGCTCCGCCATCTTTGCTTCCAGTGCCTCGATAAATCCCTTACCGGAAGTCGGAGCCGTGTCACGTCCGTCCAGGAAGCAGTGTACGTATACATTCTTTACGCCCTGTCTCTTCGCAAGCTCGAGCAGACCGTACAGATGTGTAATATGGCTGTGTACGCCGCCATCCGAAAGAAGTCCGTATAAATGCAGATCGGAATTGTTCTCCTTCACATTGGCGATACCGTCAAGCAGTGCCTGATTGCTGAAAAATTCGCCGTCGTTGATCTCTTTGGTAATACGTGTCAGCTCCTGGTATACAATTCTGCCGGCACCCATATTTAAGTGTCCTACCTCAGAGTTACCCATCTGTCCGTCCGGGAGACCTACTGCCAGTCCGCTGGCATTTCCCTTTACAAACGGATATTCCCTCATCAGTGCGTCGATATTTGGCTTCTTCGCCTGTGCAACGGCATTTCCTTCCGTCTTATCGTTTAATCCGAATCCATCCAGGATCATCAGTACTGTTGGTTTTTTACTCATTGTTCTTCCCTCTCTCTTTATTTTCGGTTGCCAACAATGTCGATGGCATACCCATCATTATCTGTCGTGCCACGAATCTCCGTCTTGCTTGTATCCGAATCGTACACGATTGCCTGCGCAAGGTAATCCCCCGCTGTTTTATCATAAACATTACCGTCCGCATCCATTCCGATGTCATCGGAAATTGCAGCCAGGTAATGATAAAACCCGTCTTTATCATCCTGCTCTGTCAGAATGCTTGTAACTAGTCCCTTCTGTATACATGGGACATAGGAAAGTGTCACCGCGCCGTCCTCTGTGATCGTAATCTTGGCAAGCGTTGTATACAGCGTCCCGGTGGAAAACCAGAAATTTCCGAGACTGTACGCAACCGGCACACCATCGGTAAAACCACATCCCTGCAGCCGGTGCGGATGTCCGCCGATCACCGCGTCTGCGCCTGCCTCCGCATATAGCTCCGCCAGAAGACGCTGGGATTTTTCTTCGTGCAGACTGCCTTCCGTTCCCCAGTGCACTTCCACAATCACATAATCACTTGTGGCGTCCGCTTCCCGGATCACCTCCAGAAATGCGGCAGGATTCAAGGTTTTTAATACTCCCGGTTCCGTCTCCGTCGCCTCTTTTGTATACTTGGTCGCCCGCTCAATCTGTGTGGCGGAAACAATGGCAATCTTTCTGCCTCCAATCACAAAAGAGAGGATCTTGGATGCCTCTTTTCGATTCTCGCCCGCCCCCGTATAGGGGATGTCCGCTTTCCGCAGACAGTCTAAGGTCGACAGCAGTCCTTCTTCCCCGTAATCATACACATGATTGTTGGCAAGCGTCACAGCATCCGTTCCAAAAACAGAGAGGAGTTCTACATCCCCCGGATCTGCCCGAAAGGTATATGCCTTCCCGGGAACCGCCTCCACGCTCCCGCCCTCTGCGTAGGTGAACTCATTGTTCATCACCATCACATCCACGTTCTGCATCTCCGAGAGCAAATCCTCCGAAAAGCAGTCATAGATGCCATTCGTCTGCCGGTTCATATACTCCATCGTATACCAGTCGTCGGCAAAATTGATGTCGCCCGCAAAGCCGAGCACGATCTTTCCATCCTCTCCGGCCTCTTTCCAGTATACATTTTGCAGCCGGTACTGCTGAAAACCACTGTCCCTGCAATACATCAACCACAGTACATGGATGGAGCTGCCGGTAATGTCATACCAGACTTCCGGATCCTCCGTTCCATCCAGAACGGCGCTCGCGATCCGCACCACCGTCTCATCTCCGTATCTGGCAGCCAGCCACATCAAAAACGAATCATCAACTGCATATCCTGCGATAAATTTCTTCGTCGCACCTTGTAATATCACTGCAAATGCGTCTGTCAGGTCCATTCTCTGTGTTGCGCTCTCTGTCATCTGCGTACGTTTTGTATCTCCGGCATTCCAGGTCTTCTGTTGTGCCGAAATATTCTGTCCTCCTGCAAAAATATCTCCCAGAAGTACAGCCGCCACGGTTACTACAAGTGCATTTCTTTTTCCCTTGCACTTTTTGGGCATACATTTTCTCCGCTGTCACTCAAAATTCTCTTATATTACCACTTACAAATTTTCACGAAAACCCGTCTCTCTCCGCCTGTTACCGCAGAGAGAAGCGGGTCCCCGTTCCAGGATCGTACCGCTCCGCAGCGATCCTGATTCCCTGTAATTTTAAACTATTACTTATAGTTTACAATCTTTCCAAAGTCAGCCTTTAAGGATGCGCCGCCTACAAGACCGCCATCGATATCCGGCTGTGCGAACAGTTCTGCCGCATTTCCTGCATTGACAGATCCGCCGTACTGGATACGAACCTTCTCAGCTGTATCGGTATCATATACCTCAGCGATGCAGTCACGGATTGCCTTGCAGACTTCCTGTGCCTGTGCGGTTGTTGCTGTCTTGCCGGTTCCGATTGCCCAGATCGGCTCATATGCGATTACCATGGAAGCAGCCTGCTCTGCGGTAATATCCTTTAAGTCCGATTTGATCTGAAGACGGATCCAGTCAAGAGTAACGCCCATCTCTCTCTGCTCTAATGTCTCTCCGCAGCAGAGGATCGGGGTCAGATTGTGCTCGAATGCTTTCTTAACTTTCTTGTTCAGCATGCAGTCGCACTCTTTGAAGTAGTCACGTCTCTCGGAATGACCGATGATAACATACTTCACGCCTGCGTCTACCAGCATCTCCGGAGAGATCTCTCCTGTGTAGGCACCTTTCTCCTCGTAGTACATATTCTCTGCACCGACTGCAACGTTAGTACCTTTGACTGCCTCTACAACCGGTACGATATCGATTGCCGGAACACAGTATACAACTTCAACATCATCACTTACTACAAGCGGCTTTAACTCTTCTACTAACTTTACTGCCTGGCTTGGAGTCATGTTCATCTTCCAGTTGCCGGCTACAATTTTCTTTCTTGCCATTTTAAAATCCTCTTTCCCTTAAGAATGATCCCATTTATGTATCTGCTGCCACGACGTTTTGTACCGTCACGACAGCAGGATTTTGTTATTTATTTGTCGTCTGCTGCTACAACACCCGGAAGTTCCTTACCCTCTAAGAACTCTAAGGATGCGCCGCCACCTGTGGAAATATGGCTCATCTTGTCTGCAAAACCAAGCTGGTTTACTGCTGCTGCGGAATCGCCGCCGCCGATGATTGTGGTAGCGTCTGTCTCAGCCAGTGCCTTTGCTACAGCGATCGTACCTTTTGCAAGTGTCGGATTCTCGAATACACCCATCGGTCCGTTCCATACAACGGTCTTTGCTGTCTTAACAGCCTCTGCATATAACTCAGCCGTCTTCGGTCCGATATCACAGCCCTCTCTGTCAGCCGGCATATTCTTAACGTCGCAAACCTCAACCTCAACCGGAGCGTCGATCGGGTTCGGGAAATCAGCGATAGTCACTGCATCTACCGGAAGTAACAGCTTCTTGCCAAGCTTCTCAGCCTTTGCCATCATCTCCTTGCAGTAGTCGATCTTGCTGTCGTCCACTAAGGATTTACCGATCTCGTAACCCTGTGCCTTTAAGAAGGTGTAAGCCATACCGCCGCCGATGATCAAGGTATCGCACTTCTCAAGCAGGTTGGAGATAACATTTAACTTGTCTGCAACTTTTGCGCCGCCAAGGATTGCAACAAACGGTCTTACCGGATTCTCAACTGCATTGCCAAGGAATGCAATCTCTTTCTCCATCAGGTAGCCGACAACGTTGGAGCCGCCCTTTGCACTGATGAACTTTGTCACGCCTGCTACGGAAGCATGTGCTCTGTGGGAAGAACCGAATGCGTCGCATACATAATCATCTGCAAGATCTGCTAACTCTTTGCTGAACTGCTCGCCGTTCTTGGTCTCTTCCTCGCCACGGAAACGTGTATTCTGAAGTAATACAACATCTCCCTCTTTCATAGCCTCTACCGCCTTGGTAGCCGCCTCTCCGGTTACGTTGTAGTCAGATACAAACACAACTTCCTTGCCAAGCTTCTCGGAAAGTCTCTTTGCAACCGGTGCTAAGGACTCGCCCTCGTTTGGTCCGTTCTTTACTTTTCCAAGATGGGAGCAGAGGATGACCTTGCCGCCATCGTTGATCAGCTTCTGGATTGTCGGAAGTGCAGCCACGATACGGGTCTCATCTGTGATCTCGCCATTCTTGAGCGGTACGTTGAAATCGCATCTTACGAGCACTCTCTTGCCTTTTACATTGATATCATCTACGGATTTTTTGTTTAATGACATATGCCATGTCCCCCTTTAATATGCAAAATGTCAAAAAGGGACCCGGTCCATAAAAGACCGGACCCCTTTCTGAGTCTATCACGTGATTGTCCGAGAACAATCTCTTTCTCTCAATTATGCTAACTCGGAGAAGTATTTGATGGTTCTTACCATCTGAGATGTGTAGGAGTTCTCGTTGTCATACCATGAAACAACCTGAACCTCATACTGATCATCAGATACCTGATTTACCATGGTCTGAGTTGCATCGAATAAGGAACCAAATCTCATACCAACGATATCAGAAGATACGATCTCATCCTCGTTGTAACCGAAGGACTCGTTTGCTGCTGCCTTCATAGCTGCGTTGATGTCTTCCTTTGTAACGCCGGCTTTCTTAACAACTGCTGTTAAGATTGTGGTAGAACCTGTCGGGGTCGGTACACGCTGTGCAGAACCGATCAGCTTGCCGTTTAACTCCGGAATAACAAGACCGATTGCCTTTGCAGCACCTGTGCTGTTCGGAACGATGTTGACTGCTGCTGCACGGGATCTTCTTAAGTCACCCTTTCTCTGCGGTCCGTCAAGAGTCATCTGATCTCCTGTGTAAGCATGGATGGTTACCATGATACCGGACTGGATCGGAGCGTATTTGTTAAGAGCGTCTGCCATCGGTGCTAAGCAGTTTGTTGTACAGGAAGCTGCGGAAATGATGGTATCAGAAGCCTTTAATGTCTTGTGGTTGGTGTTGTATACGATAGTAGGAAGGTCATTTCCTGCTGGAGCAGAGATAACAACTTTTCTAGCGCCTGCGTTGATATGAGCCTGAGCCTTCTCCTTGGATGTGTAGAAACCAGAGCACTCTAATACAACGTCTACTTTTAACTCTCCCCATGGGCAGTTATTTGCATCCGGGAATGCGTAGATCTTGATCTCCTTGCCGCATACGATGATGGAATCGTCTGTAAAAGATACCTCATCTGCATGCTCGTACTTACCCTGAGATGAGTCATACTTTAACAGGTGTGCTAACATCTTCGGGCTTGTCAGATCGTTGATTGCTACTACTTCATATCCTTCTGCTCCAAACATCTGTCTGAAAGCAAGACGACCGATACGGCCAAAACCATTGATTGCTACTCTTACTGCCATTTTTAATTCCTCCTAGAATTTGTAAATGTAATCGCCGGGCATAAATCCCCTGGAACCGGCAAGCACAAGGTACTTATGCTTATTGGCTCCGTGCTTCCTATATTCTAACCAATTTCCATAGAAAGTTCAAGCCTTTTTCTCCACTTTATTGCCACTTTGTTAAATTTTTCACTATATCATAGGTTTTTTTTCCCTTTTCCGGAAAAATATACAAAATCTGAAAATACACCGGAAAATCTGCTGACGCTGCACGCCCGCTGTGTTATACTTTTTTCTGGTAACCTGTAAACATACCAAAGAGGAGTTTTCTTATGTCAAAACTTATTTTTTTACTGATTTTGTTTGTTTTTGTTCTTATATTATCCGCGACGCCGCTGTTTCGCAAAAGCCGCAGCCAGCGGGAATATGAGAGTTCCGGCATGCAGCTGCTTGCCACTTCCCGCGGCAGGGTCCTGCTGCTCCCTGCCCTAGGCTGTCTCTGCGCGTGTATCGTCACATTTTTTATGGTGCTTATGTATCAGGACATCGGTTTTGAGGCATCGGATATAGGCTCTCTGCTCTCATGCATCGGCGTCACCATCCTGTTAGTTGTCGTCTGCTTTCTCGGCGGTTACGCCATGCAGGCACGTCATGTTCTATATAATGAAGAAATCCTTCTGATCGGGAAACCGTTCCGCCCCTACCAGACCATTCACTGGTATGAAATCTCTGAGATGCGGATCAAAAATCAGGACTTTTTTGATCTGTATGACAGAAACGGCCGCCGCTGTGTCAGCGCAAATGCGAATCTGGAAGGCTACCGGCAATTTTATCAGGCATCGTTACGGTTCACCCGTCCCGAATACACCGCAAAGCAAAAAAACACACCGTACGACAATCCGGTGTCTGCGGCATCCGGCTGCGGAACACTGCGCTACCGGACCGGCGAATATTACGCGCTCCTCATCCTCTATGCGGTTGTCATGTTTCTGTTTTTCGGCTTGACCGTTTTTTCCGGGGAAAGCATTTCGGGAACGCTGCAGATCATCCGCGAAGAAAAGCTCTACGGCGCCCTTTTCTTTCCGGTCGTGTTTGTCGGCACCGTTCTGGCACTGTTTTATGTCAGTCTGCAGAAAATCACCTACGACCGCGAAAAAATTGTTATTTCCCGTTTCCCCCGCCGGACACAAACCCTGCTGCGCCGGGATATCCGCCAGCTTGAATGTACCTCCGGCAGTCAGGGGCTCCGGACGCTCACCCTGCACACGGATAACCGCAGATATGTGATCCGCGAGAAACAGTTCCGCGTAGGGTTCCCGGAATTTTTCAACGAACTGATCCATTAAACTCACACAGAAAGGAAGATCTCTATGTTATGGGATACACATATGCACAGCCAATATTCCGGTGACAGCGACGCCCCGCAGGAGGACATGATCCGCGCTGCAATCAGGGCAAAGCTCCCCGGCATCTGTTTTACGGATCATCTGGACATCGACTATCCGGACAACCCGGAAGCGTTCCTGTTAGACCTGCCGAACTACACGTCATCCGTTTTCGCCATGCAGGAACAGTACCGGGATCAGATCAGCGTGCGCTACGGCATCGAGCTGGGGCTCCAGCCGCATCTGGCAGCGCTGCATGCCGATATTCTCTCGCAGTATGACTTCGACTTTGTCATCGGTTCCTCCCATGTGGTACACGGCTATGATCCGTATTTTCCGCCATTCTGGAAGACGCACACCGAGGAGGAAGGATACCGCGAATACTTTGAGTCCATCCTGGAAAACATCCGGGCATTTGATGACTTTGACGTCTACGGTCACATCGACTATGTCGTGCGCTACGGTCCGACGCGCAACGAGAATTATACCTACGCCAGATACAGCGACGTGATCGACGAGATTCTAAGACTTCTGATTGAAAAAGGGAAAGGCATCGAGATCAATACCGGCGGCTTCAAATACGGACTGGGACATCCGAACCCCTGCGAGGAGATCCTCGCGCGCTACCGTGAGCTTGGCGGTGAGATCATCACGGTCGGCGCGGACGCCCATGCCCCGGAACATGTCGGCTTTGCCTTTGAGAAAGTGCCTCAGATTTTAAAGGACGCCGGTTTTATTTACTACACGGTCTTCCGGAAACGCAAGCCGGAATTCATAAAAATTGAGGACTGACCGCCGCATCCGGCGCTCCAGTCCTCATTCTCACTGACATTTTATACGTTGATGTCCTGTTTTTATTTACGCATCTCTTCTGCGGCGCGCTCTATGTAAAAATCAAGCAGTTCATAGATCCAGTCTTTCAGATTGGAAAACACAAATCCCGTACGCCCGGCGCGCTCTGTATTGATGCTGTAGCCGGGCGTCCCATTATATGGCGCCGGATCGCCGGTCTCATCAAGAAACGCCTCTTTTCCGGTGCGTCTGTACACGTAAGTCAGGATCTCCCGCGGCGAGATGGTCCCGCGGCTCGCTCCGTTGACGGCACCCTGGATCTCATCCCCGCCGAGATGCGCCAGAAGGCGCCCCGCATCGTCCACGCTGATAAAGCTCATCTGTGCGTCCATATTATCAATATACATCGGTTTCTGCCGCACCACATGTTCCACATAAAAGTACAGCCGGTCCGTGTAGTCATCCCTGCCGATGACGTAGGGGAATCTCACAAAAGCCGCATTTTTCATCGGATACTGCTGCACGAGCGCACATTCCGCACTTTTCTTCAATACGTCATACGATCCGCTGTAATCCGTATACCAGACCAGTCTGTCATGTTCCGGCTCATAGTCCGTCTCCACGGTCTGAAAATGCAGATCATACACGGATGCCGAGGACACCATCACATACCTTCTGCAGGGCACCGCCTCCAGCACGGTGCGCACATCCCCCGCACAGTAAGCCAGATCGTCGTAGAAAACGTCATAATATTTATGGGCAAACACCTGCTCCATCTGCCGGGCATCCGTCCGGTCGACGATCAGACGTCTGACTCTGTCTCCAAAATCATCCGGCGTCCGGCCGCGTGTTGCGATCGTCACCTCATGTCCCCGGTGCAAAAGTTCCCACACCAGATGTTTTCCGAAAAATCCCGTTCCGCCCAGCACTAAAATATTCATACGTTTCTCCATCTTTCTTCTTCCCGTTTTCCGTTCCCTTTCACACTATTATACTCATTTTGCGTTGTTTTATCAACAATCCCCCAAGAACCGAACGGCAAAAGACCCCGCAGAAAGGTTTTTCTCCTCGCTGCAGGGTCTCTTTTACTTCCCGTTATTTTTTCTTTTACTTAAAATATTCCACGCCGGACTCAAACAGTCTCAAATCCTGCTCACCGTAAATATTCATCGCCACACTCCGGTCACGACGCTCCGAATGTGCCATCTTGCCGAGCACTCTTCCGTCCGGGCTTGTGATTCCTTCGATTGCCATGTAGGAACCGTTGACATTCCACTCCTCATCCATGGTCGGAACACCTGCCTCATTGACATACTGCGTTGCCACCTGACCGTTTGCGAACAGCTTCTCCAGCCATTCCTTCGGAGCGACAAAGCGTCCCTCGCCGTGGGAAGCCGGATTGCAGTATACCTCGCCGGTCTTTGCCTGTGCCAGCCACGGGGACTTGTTCGTCACAACCTTCGTGTATACCATCTTACTGATATGACGGCCGATCGTATTGTAGGTCAGCGTCGGCGAATCTGCGGTCTGCGGACGGATCTCACCGTACGGTACCAGACCTAACTTAATCAGTGCCTGGAAACCGTTGCAGATGCCGAGCGCCAGTCCGTCTCGCTCATTCAAAAGCTTCATGACCGCCTCTGTCATCTTCGCATTGCGGAACGCGGTCGCAAAGAACTTCGCAGAACCCTCCGGCTCATCTCCTGCGGAGAATCCGCCCGGGAACATAATGATCTGTGCCTGATCGATCGCCTTTGTGAACTCCTCAACCGAATCACGGATGTCCTCTGCATTCAGGTTCTTGAACACCTTTACGATCGTGTCCGCACCTGCGCGCTCAAATGCTCTCGCACTGTCGTACTCGCAGTTCGTTCCCGGAAATACCGGTATGAACACGGTCGGTTTTGCCACCTTGTGTCTGCAGACATAGATACTGTCTGCCTGATAGATGCCGGTGTCAAGTTCGTCCTTATTATCTGTCACGCGGGTCGGGAATACTTTCTCCAGCGTGCCGCTCCATGCCGCGATCGCCTCGTTAAGTGCAAGCTTCATGCCGCCGTAGCAGAAGCTCTGTTCCTCATTTACCCAGCCGACAAGCTCCTCATTTCCGGAAAGTCCCGCTGCCTTTAATGCCTCCCTGACAATGCCGACCTTCTCCATCGGAACTTCCGCCACGATATTACCAAATCCCGGTGCAAACAGTGTCTCTTCCGACACTTCCTTCTCAATCGTCACACCAAGCTTATTGCCAAATGCCATCTTGCTGACTGCCGCCGCAAGTCCTTTTCCATCCAGCGCATAGGCGGATACGACCGCACCCTTTCCGATCAGCTCATGCAGCACCGCATAGAGCTTCATTACCTGCGCATAGACCGGAAGATCATAAGAATCCTTCTCGATGGAGAAAAGTACCAGCTGATTTCCCACTGCCTTAAGCTCCGGCGTGATGATGTCGCCCTCTTTTGCCACATCCACGGCAAAGGATACCAGTGTCGGCGGTACGTCGATCTCGTTGAAGCTTCCGGACATGGAATCCTTTCCTCCGATGGACGGCAGCCCGAAGCCGATCTGTGCATTGTACGCGCCAAGCAGAGCAGCAAACGGCTGGCTCCAGCGCTTCGGCTCCTCACTCATCCTGCGGAAATACTCCTGGAAGGTAAAGCGCACCTTGCTGTAATCGCCGCCTGCAGCCACGATTCTCGACAGAGACTCAAGCACTGCATACACCGCACCGTGATACGGGCTCCAGGAAGACAGATACGGATCGAAGCCGTATGCCATCATCGTGACTGCATCGGATTTGCCGGTCATCACCGGAATCTTTGCCACCATGGACTGTGTCTCGGTCAGCTGATATTTCCCGCCGAACGGCATGTATACGCTTCCCGCTCCGATGGAACCGTCGAACATCTCCACCAGTCCCTTCTGAGAACACACATTCAAGTCGGCAAGTTCTGCGAGCCATGCTTTCTTCATATCGCCTGCTGCTAACGCCTCGGAAACCGCCGGTGTATCGATCTTATTCAGATAATTTTCCTTCGGATCCGGCATATCCACTGCCACATTGGTCTCCTGATGTGCACCGTTGGTATCCAGGAATGCACGGGATAAGTTTACGACTTCCTTTCCTCTCCACGTGAGCACCAGTCTCGGCTCCTCGGTCACAACCGCAACCTCGACAGCTTCCAGATTCTCCTCCTTCGCAAATGCAAGGAACTTCTGTACATCCTCCGGTGCCACTACGACCGCCATACGTTCCTGGGACTCTGAGATTGCAAGTTCGGTTCCATCAAGTCCCGCATATTTCTTCGGCACCTTATCCAGCTGCACGCGCAGTCCGTCTGCCAGCTCTCCGATGGCAACCGATACACCGCCTGCACCGAAGTCATTACACTTCTTAATAATATGCGCCACTTCCTCGCGGCGGAATAATCTCTGGATCTTGCGCTCTGTCGGCGGGTTACCCTTCTGCACCTCTGCACCGCAGACTGCGGTGGACTCTGTGTTATGTGCCTTGGAAGAACCTGTCGCACCACCGATGCCGTCACGACCGGTACGGCCGCCCAGCAGAATGATAATATCTCCCGGATCGGAGGTCAGTCTCTGCACCGCACGTCTCGGAGCCGCACCGAGCACTGCACCGATCTCCATGCGCTTCGCCACATAATTCGGATGGTATACCTCCTTGACATAACCGGTTGCCAGACCGATCTGGTTACCATAAGAACTGTAACCGTGTGCCGCCTCGCGCACCAGCTTCTTCTGCGGAAGCTTGCCCGGGATCGTGTCTTTCACAGAAACCGTCGGATCTGCCGCACCGGTCACACGCATTGCCTGATAGACATAGGTACGTCCGGAAAGCGGGTCACGGATCGCACCGCCCAGACAGGTTGCAGCACCACCGAACGGCTCAATCTCTGTCGGGTGGTTATGTGTCTCGTTCTTAAAGTTTACAAGCCACTCCTCGGTCACGCCGTCCACCTCGATCGGAACGACAATCGAGCAGGCATTGATCTCATCGGATTCCTCCTGATCCATCAGCTTGCCTTCTTTTTTGAGGCGCTTCATCGCCATTAAGGCAATGTCCATCAGGCACACGAATTTGTCTGAACGTCCTGCGTAAAGATTCTTATGGGTGGCAAGGTAATCCTGATAGGTCTCTTCCATCGGCGCACGGTAATAGCCGTCGTCAAAACTTACGTCCTTAAGCTCTGTGGAAAACGTCGTATGACGGCAGTGATCGGACCAGTAGGTGTCCAATACGCGGATCTCCGTCATGGACGGGTCGCGCTTCTCCTCATTCTTAAAATAATTCTGAATATGTAAAAAGTCCTTGAATGTCATCGCCAGACCGAGGGAATCATAAAGTTCCTTCAGTTCTGCCTCAGACATCGCAGAAAATCCGTCAAAAATCTTTACATCCTCTGGCTCCGGGAATGTCTGCACCAGCGTCTGCGGCTTCTCAAGACCGGTCTCCCTGGAATCAACCGGGTTGATGCAGTGCTTTTTGATTGCCTCAAACTCTGTATCGCTGATCTCTCCCTCGATCACATAGGTCACAGCCGTGCGGATCAGCGGCTCCTCGTTCTCATTTAACAGCTTCACGCACTGCTCGGCGGAGTCCGCTCTCTGGTCAAACTGTCCCGGCAGGAATTCTACGGAAAAAGTTCTCGCGCCATTTAACTCAAAAGTTTCCTCGTACACATCGTCCACCGGCGGCTCGGAAAAAACGGTAACCAGAGCCTTGCGGTAGGTTTCCTCCGATACATGCTCCATATCGTAACGGATCAGTTCACGCACTCCCTTCACGTCACTGATACCGAGATAATTTCTGATCTCTGCTTCCAGCTCTCTTGCTCTGACAGCAAATGCCGGTTTTTTCTCCACATATACGCGTCTTACGTTGCTCATATTTTCCCTCCATCTGCGCACGCCATCGGCGAAACTACTGATCGTTTGTATTTCTATCTTATCCTACTTTCTATATGAAGTATAGCATATGCGAACAAATAAGCATAATTAATATATTTAATCTCTTCTATTATTATGGTTAATATATCACATAAGATTTATTTGACAGTTTTATAAGCAGGTCTTATAATTATAGTTAACACGCTACAGAACGGTCCGGAGCAGCGCTCCGACAGAAACGAGGAACCATGGATATCAATTACGAATTGTATAAAGTTTTCTATTATGTTGCAACCTCCCTCAGCTTTTCCGAGGCGAGCAAGCAGCTCTATATCTCCCAGTCCGCCGTCAGCCAGTCAATCAAGACGCTGGAGAAAAAGCTGGAGCAGCCGCTTTTTATCCGGAGTACCAAAAAAGTACAGCTGACTCCGGCAGGAAAGATTCTGCTCAAGCATATTGAACCTGCCATGAATTTAATCCGGCGCGGTGAGAGCCAGCTGTTAGATTCCGGCAGCCTCGGTCTGGGGCAGCTCCACATCGGCGCAAGCGACACCATCTGCCGCTATTTTCTCGTGCCGTATTTAAAGCAGTTCCACAAGAAGTTCCCGAATGTCCCGATCAAAGTGACAAACTCAACCTCTCTCAGCTGCGTAGAGCTGTTGGAGCAGGGAAAAGTCGATCTGATTGTGACCAATTTTCCCAACTCTAATTTAAACCAGTCCTACATCCGCAAGACTGTGTGCAGCTTTCACGACGTCTTTATCGCCAACCCTGCCTATTTTAATCTGAAGCAGCAGGAGATTGCCTTAGAGGATCTGCAGCAGTACCCGATCCTGATGCTCGACCGCAAGAGCACCACCAGCGAATTTTTGCATAACCTCTTTCTGCAGCACCAGCTTGAACTGATGCCGCAGATCGAGCTGAGCAGCAACGATCTTCTGATTGATCTGGCACGTATCGGCCTGGGAATCGCGTTTATCCCGGATTACTGCCTAAACCGCGAGTCCAAAGAGCTCTTTATCGTAAAGATCAAGGAAAAGCTCCCGGCACGCCAGATGGTCACCGCAGTCAACCCGACGCTTCCAATCGCGCAGTCCACGGAAGAATTCTTAAAACTCCTGCCGTCTCTCCCAGAACTCGGCTAACATCTGCTCCACTTCATTTACATTGCATATCCGGCGCTGTTCCCATTCCCTTGGGAACAGCCCTCTGTAATCACTCTTTAAAAACCGCTCGTCCAGCAGTTCAATCACTCCCACATCCTCTGTCGTCCGTATCACGCGTCCGGCCGCCTGCAATACCTTGTTCATTCCCGGAAAGCGGTACGCATAATCAAAGCCTGCCCCCGCTCTCTCATCATAATAATGCATTAAAATCTCGCGCTCATTGCTGATCTGCGGCAGTCCTGTTCCCACGATCACCGCCCCGATGAGCTGTTCTTTTTTCAGATCAATCCCCTCTCCGAAAATACCTCCGAGCACACAGAATGCCACCAGTGAACCGCCGCGCCGTTTCGATGCCTCACCGGAAAATGCCTGCAAGAAAGCCTCACGCTCCGCCTCACGCATCCCGGTCTGCTGCATCATGCCCCAGAGACGCGGCTCTGCATTTCCGGAATTTTCCGCATCATTGGGATGCTCCGCAATTTCTGCCTCTTCGGGATGCTCCGCAATCTCTGCCTCTTCGGGATGCTCCACAATCTCTGCATTCTCTGCTCCTTCCGGAAAATACTCCTGCGGACGCATTTCATCCGTCTCCCCGCCCTCTAAAAACACATCGTAGACTTCCTGCATCATCCGGTAGGACGGAAAGAACACCATATAGTTTCCCTGCTTCGCTCGCGCTGTTTTTTCTATATATAATGCAATCCGCTCATACTCTGCCCTGCCACGCCTCGTGTACTTGCTGCTGACGTCATTTCCAAACAGCAGCAGGCGCTGTTCCTCGGAAAACGCCGTCTGCGCGTAGACCGCATAATTATCCCTGCGGGTGGACAGCAGGCTTTTATAATACTGAATCGGAAGCAGCGTCGCCGAGAAAAAGATCGTCGCATTTCCCTTGTCAATGCGCTCCTGCAGATTGAGGGAGGGATCCACACAGTAAAACTTCAGCTTGAAGCGCCCGTCCTCCTCATGCTCTGAATACACGACATAATGCTCGTCGACCAGCTCGTAGATATTCATGAAATTGCGCAGGTTTAAGTAAAATTCATTTACTTCCCTGCGTTCCGGGAAATCGGGACTTTTCTGCAAATACTCATCGAGATCTGCCGCAAGGCGCGTCAGTGCAAAGATCAGCGTACCGATATTTTCATATACGACATAGTTTTCGCACTCACGCTTGTACCCCAGGAGAATGCGGTTGCATTTTTCCAGATGCCGGATCACACGTTCCGCACGTCTGTCATGCTTTTCCTGATAGGGTTTCAACAGCTTTTTAGCTGCCAGAAAATCCTCCTTATAGATCGATGCGCTGTACATTTCCCGGCTCCGCTCCACAAGATTGTGTGCCTCATCCACCAGAAAAATGTAGTCCCCGCGCGTTCCTTCCGCAAAAAAACGCTTCAGATAAACATTCGGGTCAAAGACATAATTGTAATCCCCTATGATATCATCCGCCCAGGTTGCCGTATCCAGCGACATCTCAAACGGACAGACCCGGTACTCCCGCGCCTGCTCTAAGATCACTTCCCTGGTAAAAACATCCTCCTTCTGCAACAGATTGTACACCGCATCGTTCACGCGGTCGTAGTGTCCTTTCGCATAGGGACAGTGTACAGGATTGCAGTCCATCTCCTCGCACAGGCACAGCTTTTCCTTCGCCGTCAGCTGGATGATCTTCGCCTGATACCCCCTGGTGCGCAAAAGTTCAAATGCTTCCTTTGCCACCGTGCCCGTGATCGTCTTCGCCGTCAGATAAAAAATCTTGTCCCCGAGTCCCTCGCCGACCGCCTTCACCGCCGGAAAGACCGTCGAAATGGTCTTCCCGACGCCTGTGGGTGCCTGGATAAACAGATTCTTCCGGCGCGCAATCGTGCGGTATACGTCCGACGCCAGTTCTTTCTGTCCTTTCCGGTATGCATAGGGAAACTCCAGCTTTTTGATGGAAGCCTGCCGCAGATTCTGCCAGGCGAACTGAAAATCCGCCCACTTTTTGTATTCATCGGTCAGCCGGGTGAACCACTCCGCCAGCTCCGCAAACGAAAATGTTTCCCTAAAATATTTCAGATTCCCCAGAAACGCCGTCTTTGTCAGTTCGATTGTATCCAGATTGCAGTAGGTCAGCTGCACAGAGATCTCTGCAAGATCATGCTGCAAGGCATAGATATAGGCATAGCACATCGCCTGCGCGCGGTGCACGCCCACAGGTTCATCCAGCGCATCCAGATTCATGTAGATCCCCTTGATCTCATCAATCGTCACATGCATGCCTTCCTCCACCGTAAAATGGTTAAAGTTATCCGAAAAATCAAGCTGTCTCTCCCCGTCGCACGTAATCTCGATTCCGTCCGCCCGTCCCTCGATGGCAAGCGTGTAATCTCCCTCGCTAAGTTCGATCTTAAGCGGCACCTCCGCATGGTAATTCGCGCCTTTGCTCTTCTGAATGCGCTTATGGATACGGCTGCCCTCCCACATGGCTTCCGGGGACGCAGTTCTCCCGTGGCGGTTATCAATGTCCCCCTCCCGCAGAATAAACTCCACCAGATTCCGCACCGAGATCTTTATGATTTTCTTTTCGTCTTTTTCCAGCTGTGCATCCATACGGCAGCGCTCCCTACTTTCCGGTTTCTTATCATACAGTGTAACACAAAAACAGGGCTGCTGCACGAAGAGGTTTCTCTCCGGCAGCAGCCCTGTCTCCGTCTGTCTGACTAGCAGACTGCATATTTCTGTACCGTATTCTCAAACCCGGTGTTCTGTCCGCCGTATTTTACGGTCAGATCCTTGCTGAGTCCAAGATACAGCATTCCGAGCAGTGATTTTGCATCAATCACAGCTCTGTTATAACAAACATCGATATCAAAATCACATTTTCCGGCAGCTCTCACAAACTCCTTTACTTCCTCCGTGTCAGACAATCTGATTTTTCTCTCTATCATATTATTCATCCTTTCCTACTATAAACCAAACGTGTTTCTCTGATTTCCGCGCAATTATTGCATAATTTTTTTTCTTTGTCAAATTTGACGCAACCGGTAAACCACTTGAAAGTACGGGCAATCTGCTCATTTCTGTGCCCGATTTTTGCCGTTTTTTGCAATCTCTTTTTGCGATTTTCTCTCAAAAAGCAAACTGCATAATTATTCTTGTGCACACTTTCTCATTTCCCGCAAAGGTACGTTTCGTTTTTGTAATATTTTCACATATTTTTTCCCCAGAGAAAACTATTTTTCATCTCTCAGTTTCCTAAGATTCTGCTTGAGCGCCTCCACGGCGCGGTCGATCTCTTCCCTTGTCGTCTCTCCCGACAACGTCATACGCACGGTCCCCGGTGCGTATTCGTCCGGCACGCCCAACGCCCCGATTACATAGGAGACCCGCTCCTCCCCGGTGTTGCAGGCGGAGCCGCCCGAGGCGCAGATTCCGTCCTCATACAGCAGAATGAGAAGTGATGCACCGTCCACGCCGGAAAAGCTCACATTCACATTCCCCGGCAGGCGGTTCGTGGGATGCCCGTTCAGGCGGACCCCCTTGATCTCATGCATGATCTTTTCAATCAGATAATTGCGCAGCATCATCTCCCTGCGGATTCTTCTGCGCATATTGCAGAATGCCAGTTCCACCGCTTTCCCCATCCCGACGATCCCCGGCACATTCTCCGTTCCCGCGCGTTTTCCACGCTCCTGGCTGCCGCCGTGGATAAAGGAAGGCATCGTAACCCCGTCTCTTACATACAAAAATCCCACGCCTTTCGGTCCGTGAAATTTGTGGGCGCTCGCACTCAGCAGATCGATGTGATACTGCTGCATCGAGATCGGGATCTGGGCATACGCCTGCACCGCATCCGTATGAAACAGAATCTGATGGTCTCTTGCAAACCTTCCGATCTGCATGACCGGTTCGATCGTTCCGACCTCATTGTTTCCAAACATGACCGAGATCAGGATCGTATCCTCCCGGACGGCATGCTCTAACTGTTCCAGCGAGATCATTCCGTTTTGATCGACGTCCAGATAAGTCACCTCGTAGCCCTGCTCCTCAAGATAATGGCAGGAGTTTAAGACCGCGTGATGTTCAATCCTGCTGGTGATGATATGACGACCGTATTTTCCATACGCCTCCGCCACCCCCTTAACTGCCCAGTTATCCGCCTCCGATCCCCCCGATGTAAAATAGATTTCCGACGGTCTGGCATCCAGTGATGCTGCAATTACCTCTCTCGCATGGGCAATAGCCGCCTGCGCTTCCTCCCCGTAACCGTAAGCCGTTGACGCATTGCCAAACTTTTCCACCAGATAAGGCTGCATAGCAGCTTCGGCTTCCTCCGCCATCCGCGTCGTTGCAGCATTATCCAGATAGACCACACCTGCTTTATATTCCTGATCGCACATTTTTCCCCCACACCTTACATATAATAAAAAGATTCCAATTCCCGGAGACACACTTGCCAGACATTCATTTTCCCATGAATTCCGTTTCTGGAAATTCTCTGAAAAATTCCCTGATCACCGGCACACTGCTGCTCACACTCGCCGGTGTGCTCACACGGATTATCGGCTTCTTCTATAGAATATTCCTCTCAAGGCTGATTGGTGCAGAAGGTCTTGGGATCTACCAGCTGCTGTCCCCGGTGATGGCGCTCGGTTTCGCCGTCACCGCCGCCGGAATTCAGACTGCGATCTCACGCTTCGTCTCCTCCGAGCTTGCGCAGAACAATCCCGCGGGTGCGAGGCTCTATTTTCGGATCGGCCTGCTGCTGTCGCTGTTTTTATCTGCCGCGACCGGCTTTGTAATCTGGAAATACGCAGACTTTATCGGTGTTTCCATGCTCGGGGATGTGCGGTGCATCCCGCTCCTTAAGATCATCTCCCTCTCCTTTGTCCCTTGCTGTATCCACGCCTGCATCAACGGCTGCTACTATGGACAGAAAAAGACGGGCGTCCCCGCTCTCACACAGCTCACAGAGCAGATCGCCCGCGTCGGCACGGTCTGGCTGCTCTATCAGATCCATATGCGGGAGCAGACCGCCGTTCCGCTCTCCGTCACAATGTGGGGCGCTGTGATGGGCGAAGTGGCAAGCACGCTCGTCTCCGTCAGCGTCGCAAAACTTCCGAAGGGAACGGACACGGCGCTTTCCGTGAAATGCGGCACGCGCAATCTCCTTGCCATGGCGGTTCCGCTCACGGCAAACCGGGTTGTTTTAACGCTCTTTTCCAGTTTTGAAAACATCATGATTCCCAGCCGCCTGCGCCTGTTCGGTTACACGGCTTCCGAGGCGCTTGGCGTCTACGGCATCTTAACCGGCATGGCGATGTCCGTCATCATGTTTCCGTCCGTCATCACCAACTCCGTTTCGGTACTTCTTATGCCCGCCATCTCAGAAGCCAAAGCCGGCGGAAACGATGCGCTCATACGGCGCGCGGTCTTAAAAACCATCCGGGTCTGTCTTCTGTGGGGCTTTTTTTGTACAGCGGGTTTTCTTGCTACCGGTCACTTTATCGGGAATGTGCTTTTTGGGAACGCGCTCGCCGGAACATTTATACGGACGCTCGGCTGGATCTGTCCTTTCCTGTACCTCGGCGTGACGCTGAGCAGTATTCTGCACGGGCTCGGCTACCCGGGCATCACTTTCGTGCTGAATCTGATTGCCTGCGGCATCCGCATCCTCTTTGTGCTGTTTGCCCTCCCCGTCTACGGTATCCGCGGCTATCTGTGTGGACTTCTCATCAGTCAGGCCGTCATGGCTCTCCTCTCCATCGGAATTCTGCTGCGCCAGACACATTTTAATGCCTGACCACGCGCTGCTACTCGTAATCGCGCACATTGGAGGCATCAACCTGCTCGAACGACACCTGATAACCGTTTAAAATGGTCGTCTCCAGGTCTCCCGCATCCAGTTTTTCCGCAACACTCTGCATCAGTGGATCGGAAGCTGCGCTCTCCAATGTGCTTCCCACCAGCGCACTGCTCCGGTGGCTTAAAATCATGTTGTCGCTGGTATCCACCAGAAAGGCTGCCGCATCTTCCATCTCCACCAAATACTGCCAGAATCATTCACAAAGTATGTAGGTTAAAATTGTTGCATCTGTATATAATGGCAAGCTGACAAACAGCCTTGCAATATAATTACATCAGTGGTATAGTTATTTTATCACTACAGATTTATTCCTAAAAGCTGTTGACTTTGCTTACTGTTTGGATATAATAATATTGTACCTATTTGTGTGGTACAGTATTTTGAGAGTATATCCCTAGCAGTAATCCTCCCAACATATGGGAAGCGATGAGCCTAGGGATATTTTTTTACCAAGGAGATTTTATGATAAAAACAGCTATTCTTGTTGACGGCGCTTTCTATAGAAAACGTGCCTACACATTATTCGGAGACATAAGCCCTGCCGAGAGAGCAAAAGAACTTTCGGCATACTGCCACCGTCATATAAAAGACGAGAAAGAAGGTGCATGCCTCTATAGAGTATTTTATTATGATTGTCCCCCTATGAACAAACAAGTATATCATCCCTTGCTAAAGCGGGCCATCAACCTCGGTCAATCGGAGGATTATGTATGGGCAAACGATTTTTTTAAAGAATTAAAGCATCAACGCAAGTTTGCACTCAGACTGGGCCGACTCGCCGAGGAACAGGCTCACTTCAACATAAAACCCGATGTGATGAAAAAAATATTATCCGGTGTAAAAACTATAGATGAATTAGAAGAAAAGGATTTTTCATTATCAGTTACCCAGAAGGGTGTCGACATGAGAATTGGCGTAGATATCTCTTCACTTTCCTTCAAAAAGCAGGTTGACAGAATCATTTTAATTTCTGGGGACAGTGACTTTGTACCAGCCGCCAAGAATGCCCGACGAGAGGGTATTGATTTCATTTTAGACCCAATGCGTTCACCAATACGAGACGATTTATACGAACACATTGACGGAATAAGAACAAAAGCTCCTAAATTAGAAAAACAAAACGTTACATAAAGAAAGCCCCCGGAACTTGATATTTCCGGGGGTTGTGCTTCTCATCTTGAACCGAAGTCCATTTTCAATTATACTCTGGCTAATTTCAAATCATTGATTTTACTGAGAAAACGTAACTTTTTGTTACCAACGCGTTGCCAATTACTTTTTGTGAATTATTGCTAATCTGCTTTTTTACTGCATTTCATTGCTCTTAGAATATAGCATACCGTGTTTAAGTATCACATATTATTAAGCCGGCGGGATTTCTCCCACCGGTCATACTCTTACAGTGCTTCCAGTCCCGCCTTCCAACTCTTTGCCCCGACGATTCCATCCACCGTCAGCCCGTGGTTGCCCTGCCAGGTCTTGGTCATGCGCTCCGTGCCACTGCCGAAGATGCCGTCCGCCGCCGCGCCGATGATAATCTGCCATACCTTTACTGCGTTGCCCTTGCTACCCTTTTTGATCGTTTTCATATTATAATCCTCCGTATTCGTTGAAGTGGTCGTTGCCGCGGTTGTACCGGTGCAACTTACCGCCTTGTTAAATAATGCCTGCTCTGCTTTTCTACGCCGTGTCAGCCCTGCCAGTACCTTACCGGCTGCCTTGTTGTAACTTGGCATTGCCAGCGCGATCTGCGCCGCCGTTCTGCCCTTGCAAAGCTTCCGGAGGTTTCCGGCTCCCAAGTTAAAGGCAAAGCTGACCAGCGCATCAAACTGATTCTGGTTGAGATTTGCGGTGATCGGAACATATGCGGGATTGTTGACGTATCCCTCAAACTTTGCAATGTCCTGCTGCAGATATGCGTCCGCCTGCGCCTGTGTGATTGTCATGCCACTATGTATGCCAGCCGTGTGACCGTACCCGATGGTCCATACACCGGCGGCACACCGGTATGCTGCCAGTCTGCATCCCTCGTACTGCTTGACAAGGGCAAGTCCTGCCTGTCCAATTCTTTTGTTCGCCATAAATTATCCCTCCACTTCCGGAATTCCTGCAACAGACGTGAGCAGCGACACAACCCCCGCCACAATCGCGGATGATACTACCATCTTCCAATCTACTGCCGAGATTACTGCTCCGGTACCGATTACTGCAACCGCAGTCTGCGCCATCGTCTTAAGCGCTCTGATGCCCGCAGCTTTCGCCCATTTCTGCGTGTCTACTGATACTCTGAGTACACAATTTTTCAACATACTACTTTCCCTCCTCTAAGTCCGCAATGCGGTGATTGATAACTTTTACCTGTTCCTCAATGACCGGCACACGCTGCGCGAAGTTGTTGTGCATCCTTACCTCTCTGGTAAGCTCGTCCAACTTGCAGTCCGTAACCGCCTGCGCCATCTCAAGTTTGTGGTCCGTCTTTTTCTGACCACTGCTGACCGTCATTACAGTGCCGATCAGCGTCAGTCCGCCTGTTATAAGTGCTGTGATGATTGATTCCATATCCTTTTCCTCTCTTTCTTTATAATAAGTATAAACCCTGTCTTATCAGTGTTTGTGCCAAGGTTGCCGAATATCTGTTCCGTGCGTCAAACCAATCTTTCGCACTCCTATATCGTCTTTAGACAGTCCGGTTGATGCCACACATAGCATACAAAATATACCAGGACGGCAATTGGGTTGACTTGTGGGTAAAATAGTTTAAGCATATTTTGCACCATAGATATCAACCCGAAATATATTTCCTTGGTGCATCATAACACTATGGGTTCCAGCCTGTGCTTCCGCTGCAGATTGGCATACATATATATTGCCCCATACTATTTTTCCGTCACTGCTATAGTATTTTCGCGCGACACGTCCATCTTGTGTAAACCGTAACCCAGAAAAATTTTCATTTCCGGCATAATGATTTTGTGCGAGTAATAATTCTTTTGTATCGTAAGCGTTAATGGTATTCGCGGAAAGAATCAATTCAACGGATGTTTGGTTGGAATCAAATGTCAACTTTGACATATTGAGTGCTGACCTGAAGCTGTCCATATTAAACATATGTGTGTGGGGATTACACCCGGCATAAATACCAAAGTTATCACGTAGCATAATGTCTAAATGAATATCACACGTAGTGTTACTTGTAAGTATGCAGCATCCGTTTACCAATGTTACAAATTTAACACCATTTTCGGTGACTATATTCCAGTAGTCTCCTTGCAAACCAATAAAGTATGCACCATACTGTGATGCAGTTATTTTTTTGGCAAGCAAATTATTTATCTCTGTTTCGGTATAATACCGGCCATCATGATCGCTGGAACTTTTGTGTTTCGCGAAAGCATCGTTTTGCGACGAGATCGCTCCTGTTACAGTCCCGCCACCAATAGTGGATATGTCGGTAGCCCCGAGCATCTTATACAAGTAACGCACGTTTTTAAACATCTGCGATACCTTTGCAAAAAGAGATGTATGCTTTTCACCGCTTGTCAGTGTGGCAACGCTTGTCCACGATGACGCTGATCCATCTGCCACATCACTGCTCGTAAATGATGCGACATTGCTCGCTGTATCTCCACCTGTCGCTACCGCGCCAATATTTGCCGGGGTGAGATTGACATTCCCCCGGCGGTAGGCTGTCTCCTTTGCGCCCTTGACCCCCGTCACCGGGGTACCCGCAAGCACATCCCACTTCCCGTCTGACGTTTTGTAGATGTTCGCACCGGCAGGGATGATGCCACCGGCACCCTCTTTAAAATCCTCTGTGGTCGTAAATTCGTCAGAAATATTGTACATATCCCCGGCGGTCACCGCAGTTAATGCGGGTAAGCTGGCAAACGCGACGGTACCCATCGGACGCAATGCTCCTGCAAAAGATTCGGAGATACTTTTCGCCTGCCGGTAGTAATACGCTGCGTTATCTGTATCCTCTCCCTCCCGGCTGCCGGTACCTCCGACGGCGTAACTCTCCGCCTTGGTTGCACTCGCCGCCGCATCTGCCCGGCTTGTTTCTGCCTTTGCCGCTTCCACCTTAATCTTGGCAAGATAATTTGGCTCTAAGTGTTTTTCCTCGATGCTTCCTTCTTTCACGATTGCCGACACCTTACCATCCGTGCCAATGGTAAAAGCCACGGTATCCGTATCAAGAAACTCATACTGCGTAATCAGCGCCGACAAATCTATGTACTGCTTCGTGCCATCGATCAGAGTAAGTATGATCTGCTCCGTAACCGGATCATAGTCAAAGTTGACGGCAATTTTCCCCATCTGCGTGTCGATCGTAACCTTTGAACCATTCTTTTTTGTGATCGTGATGATTCCGGTCGACTCCTCAAAGGTCACATCCGACACAAGAGTTGCCACCTCTGTTTTCGTGGCTTTTGTGGTATCCAGAGTAATCACACGGTCGTCAAGTATGTCTGTCGCACTGTCCAGTCTGTTAAGATTTACCTTATTTATAGGTGTTGCATCGCTCGGGTAATTTTCCCAGTTAATACGGCTATACGCTTTGTTCATACTTTTTCATCCTCTCTTTCAGGTTTTCTATTTCTTCATGTTGCAACTGCACCGCAGCGATCAGATCAGCAATCAGTTCCGTCTTATCCAGAGCATAGTACATGTTCCCGTCCGGATCCGGATTCTCGGAGCAGATCGCCCAGTCTTCATCTCCAATCGCCGCCAGCACTTCCTGCGCAATCAGACCATGCCGGTAATGCCCGTTCTGGTCGTAGTTATAAACAAATCTGCAAGGGCGCAAGGACTGTATAAGCGCGGTGCTCTTTTCTCTGTCAAGGGATTCTATCCCGTGCTTTAGTCGCTTGTCAGAATAAGATTCCCATCCATAGGACGATATTCCTTTTCCGCTTGAGAGCATTTGCGCTATGGTGTTTGCCGACGTGTCACGCACCGCCACAGCAGAGTAACTTGCCGTGAGTTCTCTCGTATCTGCTGCTGACTTCAAACCATCCGTTCCTATCTGCACGAGTGTTCCTTCCCGTTTCAGTTCAACCAAGTTGTCCGTACTCTCTGTCGCGTCAATATGCACATACCCACCGGTCATCTCCACAGATCCCCTGAGTTCCAACAAATCAGCTCTAATCTTTAATCCCTCTGCTGACTGGTTAATTTCCGAAACGACACTGTCCCGGGAAACTTTGCTTGTGATCCCCTCTGCATTGACCTGTATTGCCGCCGCAAGCTGTCCTTCTTTTTCCGTTGCCCGGCTGACCTCTGCAGTAATGCTCTCTGCCGTCTGAGTAATCTTACTGGATAGTGTGCCCTCGGCGCTCGTTGCCCGGCTGACCTCTGCAGTAATGCTCTCTGCCGTCTGGGTAATCTTACTGGATAGTGTGCCCTCGGCGCTCGTTGCACGGTTGACCTCTGCAGTAATGCTACTCGCATTCTGGGTAATCCTTGATGATAACCCATCTGTGGTATTTTTTACCTCTGCCCGGATTTCTGATGCTGTCTGTGTAATCTGTGACTGCAAGCCTTTTTCCACATCAACAATCGTTGACTTCGTTTCCTCAATCGACCGTTCGAGAGTATTGCTCTTCCCCTTAAGCTGCAGGATACTTCTCTGCACGCCGTTGACTTTGCTTGTCCGGTACTCTTCCCCGTCAGCTTCCAGACTGTCCCTCATTGCCTGTATGCCTTTCAGCGTGCGCTTTAAGATGTACGATTCAATCAATTTATACCGGGTCTGCAGCCGCACCGCATCGCCAACCTCTAAGCAAGGATTTCCCAGGCAATCCGCCGTAAACGGTCGATATGTAACGCCAGTAATTTTTGCAAGGACATTATTTGCTATACTGGTCAGTTCGTCTGTTCCCTTGCCATATAGCAAAAAGTTCCCCTCGATCACATATGCATTGTTCCCATTGCCAACGATAACTCCAATGTCGTTTTCTTTCTCCCGGATCTGAAGCTTGTCTATCGGGCAAACGGTATAGTCCTCATACTTTGCAGACACGTAGATGCCTTTCCCTATACCGTATGATTTCGGATCCCGCGGAAAAAGATCATCTGCCGGATAGAGGTCGTCCGCGGGGTAAAGCCCATCAATATTCTGCTCAAGATACACATAATGGAACTTCCCATAGCGTCCCATGTGACCCATGCAGCCGTTTGCTTCAAGAACGCAGGATAAGGTTTCTTTTCCACCTATGGATTCGCCCACCGTGCTTGTCTCCGCCGTACCGGTACTTGTATCTGTCGACACCGTGACTTCCACCGTCTTTTCGACGGTCATGCTGTCATTCACGAGTTCCACATCGTCCTGCTCCACATCGAAATGCGAAAAGAATGCATCCCGGAAAGATTTTAAGGTCATCGGAAACTTAAGCGTGTTGTACCACGCCGTCACATCCGCATTGACCACATCGTACAAAGCATCGTAAGCCACCACATCACGGTATTTTCTGTCTGCCGTAGGCGTATCGGAATAAACCTTATATCGTCCGATTTGAAGCGAATTCGCCGCATTCCCGCCGATCGTCATTTTTACAGTCAGCCACTTTCCTTTCATCGGTAAAAATACATTGGACACCTTGAACTTAATCATTCCGGCTTCACAGCAACCGAACGTCAACTCACTCTCGGAGCAGAGGCTTTCTGTCAGTTCAAATTCTTCCTGATGAAGTTCATTGTTCGTGATATTCACAAGCCCATCATCCGATGTAATTGTGATCTGCTTATCCACACTATTCTGTTTGAACAAATCCGCATACTCATAATCAATCAATTTACACTACCTCCATACCCAACAAACGCCAGCCGGAAAGAAGAATACTCCACGGTCGTCTCATCCGCATAATCAATGGTATATTCTATATCCGGCAGATAGCAGTCCATCGTTACATAATCGCCAAGTTCCGGCATCCACGCCGTGACAAGCGCTTTTTTCTCTGTCGCAGTTGAATACTGTGCCTTGATGCTGTCCATCAGCGGGCGCAACGCCACTTCATCAATATCGTTTGGCGTTTCCCACTCAACTTTAATTGCAACATTCTGTAAGGCCTCTCGATGTAAGATGCCGTTTGCATCCCGGTAAGAATCCAGATCTTGCCCTTTGATGCCGCACTTGAATTTCTTAGCTTCAATGTATCGGAAAGGAACGGTATAATCGCCTACCTTTATCAAAAATCCACCGTATGCCATTTTCTCCGCTCCTCTCTCTAAAAATCAAATGCCGGTCTGCCGGTTCTCCGGAAATAATCATTTGCACCCTCGCGTACAACTTTGAATATGCCGCTTTCCTCTGCTACGATCCGCACCGTCTGAACACCTTCCATTTTGCTTGCAATCATTTCTGCAAGCGGCTCCAGATAGGACAGGTTGTTTTCCAGCGGAAGTACTGCTTCCCGCCCGGCTTCTCCAATGTTTGCAAGGGTGCTACCGGTTGTGATGCCACCGTTAGCAAGGCGGGGGATGTGGACAGCTGATATTTCACCAATGTTAAAACCGAATGTCTTTCCGCCAAGCACCGGAACCCATTCCGGAATGTCAAAATGCAACCCATTTAAGGCTCTGATCATTGTATTGACTGCATTAACTACTCCGTTCGCCATAGATTCCACTGCGGCTAAAATACCATTTACCACATCTTTTACGACTTTCTTGGCAGCTTCCCACGCCCCTTTCCAGTCCCCCTTAAGAAGCTTGATGATTACATCCAATACATCACTCACTGCGTTTAATAGACCATCTACAAAATCTATAATTCCATCAATACATCCTTTTACATATTGGGATAATGAATCCAGTATAGGAGTTATAACCGGAAGGATATTTTCAATAACCCACGCAATCAGTGGCTGTATCCAGTTTTCCCATAAAATTTTGAGTATATCTATAATCTTCCCCACACACTCTATTACCTTGTCTATTACAGGCTTTAGATGATTCTGATATGTATCTTCAAACATAGCCGCCCATTCTTCCAATATGGGTTGCATATAGGTATTCCAAAACTCCAAAAACTTCTCAATCAGTTCCGAAACTCCCTCATTTATGCTGGTAATAAAAGGAGATATATGTTCATCATATAATTTCACAATTCCATCTGTGGTCTGTCTTACAATCTCTGATATTGTAGTCGTTACCTCCGACACAACTTCAAGAATTCCTTCCAGCGCCGTCTTAATGCTGTCGCTGTTATTCACGAATGGATCGACAAACAAATGCATCAGATCATCTCGGAACTGCGCCACCAGAAGCGTTACCGTGCCAAATATATCCGAAAACATCTGAATCAGATTTGCCGTAATCTGCTGCCCGTCCTCATTGCCGAATGCCTGGAACACAAAAGCAAATGCTTCCGCCGCTTCGCCCGCAAGCTGTGCCACGTCAGCGCCGATATCAAACATCCGAATGAGGTACTCGGTGATTCTGCCGCTATTCTGCTGCAAATACAGGTCGATGCCGCCAATGATATTCTGTGCGATCGTAGCCCCTATACTGACAACAGACGCGCCAATCTGACCAACACTGTACGCCAGCGTCATGACAAAGTTGTCTGCCGCCGCCTGCAAATCTGCATTGCCAAAGATATCCGATAGAGAACCACGGATTGATTCGATACTGCCGCGAATATCTGCGATCTGACTGTCAATATCCAGCGCCGCCCACGTCTCATCCCATCCGCGGATCACTTCTGCCTTGATCTGCTTAAGATAATCGAGGAACGGCTGCAATTTACCGATCAGCGCATCGCTTGTTGGCACTTCCTCATACATCGTAGAGGCATCTGTTCCACCGCCACCGCCGCCGGAACTGTTTGAGTTAATCACATTGAGTTCGTCAAATCCCTGCAACGCCCTGGCAGCCTTCTTTGCCGCACCTGCGGTACTGTTCAAAGACTTCGCATAATCCACCTGCTGTTGCTTCGCCCGTGTCCATGTGCTCTTCCCAGACAGTGCCGCCACAAGTTCATTCATCTTATTGACCGCCGTCGTGATCCAGCTGCAGAGTGTTACAATCGCCGGAATGATGGCTGACACAATCGGCGCCGCCAGCGTCCCCAGTGATGCTTTGAGTGTAGATGTGGCAGTTTTCAGCTCGGACATCCGCGAATTAAAGTCCGCGGAATACTTCGCCATATTCTGAATGCCCTCTTTGAAGGCGGCAACCATAGCATTAAAACCTTTGGTAATCCAGTTGAAAATGAACAAGGACAGCGTAATTCCCTTTAATCTTGACAGGAATGTTGTCATCAGCCCTGCAGATTTCTTTGCAGCCTTTCCGACCTTTTCAATCTGTTTCGCGCCAGAGCCTACCTTTGCTTCCTTGGCAGCAACCTCTTCCATTTTTTTCTTCGTAACATCAAGCTGACGGTTCACTTCACACAGTTTCTCCGCCTTTTTCTGATACTCTTCTGTTCCTTTCGGATCAACATAAGCCGTACCGGATGATTCCATGTCCAGCAATTCTCCGCGCGCATATTTAATGGTATTCGCCAACTGTTCCGCATCATACTGCATGCCCTTAAACGTCTGACTATTCGTCTTTCCTCCAAGTTCTTTAAACTTCTGCATCCGATCGTTCAATGCATCCAGTTTAGCTTCTGCCTTGCTGATCTGATCCTGCACAGCTTTATAATCATCTGTCGGAATTTTCATCTGCTCAATCTCACGCATTCCGTCAGCGAGATTCTTCGCTTCACTTGTCAGCTTCTGAAACCGAGCTTCCAACTGCAACAGCTGGCTAGATGCTTTCCCGTTTTCAATTAACGTCCGTATTCTGATTTCTCCATCATATCCACCAGCCATATGCAACCCTCACTTTCTAACCTAATCCCAGTTCCTTTTCTGCCTTTTTCTTGGCTCTGATCTCCGCCATCATCCGGTCATACTCGTCGATGGCACCTTTTTCATTCTCTGTATACTCTTTTTTAACTTCCGGTTGATCCAGTGCATAGATCTGCTGCGCTTCCTGCACAGCTTTTCTTTCCTCGTTCCCCATCTTCCCGGTAACTTTCTTCCGGCGTATTTCAATGACCTGCTGAAATGACGATTGTTCATGCGGCATATTCCAGAGCAGACCGTTGAACATCCACCAATGCATATCATCCCGTGAGAGGTCTATCCCATATATCTGCCGGAAATCTGCATAAATGCGCCACTGGTCGACATCATAGTCAATCAGCCGGCGTTTATCCTGTGAGGAACCCGGTTTATCATGAAACCAGCCATTCAAGAACCACTCGACGCATTCCTGTAACTCATAGCCTACCGGATGCTCCCGGTCATCAAACAGCAGCCAGATCAGTGCATCACTCTTCTCGTACTCATTCAGTTCTTTGTCGTACTGGATAAGAAATACCTGTATGCCGATCCGAAATGATGTATTGATCTCGTACCCATTCCATTCGGCCGGCAGAGGATCAAGCATGACATTTATCATGCCCTTGCCCCTTTTCTGCTGGAGTTATAACGCTTTCTGGTCATCTCGTAACGTTTGCCGAACAGCTTATTCATTACCGGGATAACACCCTCGACAAACTCCACCAGTGCCGTTTCATCCGGCGTAATATCGCCGTAGATGCTCTGAACCGTTCCCTCGCCGAACAGTTTGTCAATTTCCTCGGCGATCTGTTTCAGGTATCTCACGCGGATACGATTGATCTGCAACCCCCTCTCCACATCAACCTCTCCAGAAACCGTTTCGTCCTGCTCGTGTTCCTTTTTCCATGCCGCCGCTTCCTTCTCGCAATTCTCCGAGATTTCCTGCAGATTATTGATGATCTTGGCAAAACGCTCCGCTGTGTCCGCATCTGCCACATTCACGCGCAATACTGTGATAAGATCTCCATCCTCATCCTTAATCGCAATCTTTTTCAGACCACTGTTTAATTTCAACTCTTCCATAAAAATTACCATCCTTTCAGAAATGGGGCAGGACTAAAAGGAACCCACCCCATTATGCTAATTTTTTATTAACACCTTATTTTGCAGCCCAAGAAAACGAGCCGTCTTCGCTGCTGATCGTAATTGTTCCCAGTTCCACATCGCCGTTACCGTTGATCTGGATTGTAGATTTCAGCGTGTCACCGCCGCTGCCGCCGGTGCTTGATGGGCATACCGTTACCGGTACGCGGATACAATCACCCGATCCTGCTGTCAAATCCGTCTTATAGAACCGGTAGTAATACGTCTCGCACGCCTTACCGGTCGGGAACTTCTTGAACATATCGTCGATAGCTTCCTGCATATCGTCAGACAAGTACTCACGCTCCGGGGACATGTTAAGGGCGTATCCCTTTACTGTACTGCTCGCAGTCTTCATGTTGACATACTGGGTTGAATCTGTGCTGGGTCCCCAATCTTCTGTGATCTCTGTGTAACCATCTCCCATCTCTGCCAGCTTGGTCGTGCTCCCTGCCAAAAGACCAATATCCAGCAGAGAGACCATGTTTGTTCTATCCTGTGCAAAGAACTGTAAATTTGTATTCATGATTGGAATACTTTTTTTCATGATCTTATCCTCTCTTTCCTATTTCTTGTAAAAATATTTCAGCTGCATATTCACAGCATAAGTTACCGCTTTCTCGTTCTGGCCGCCGCCAAACACCGGAGACGTTCTCGTGATCGCTTCCAGTGTCAAGTGCGGATCCTTAAATTCAATCCCGCTCTCTTCCATCCAAGCTGCAAGGCTGTTAAGCATTTCCTGCGCATCAATGCTCGCCTTGTTTGTGGTCGGCGAACTCTTATAGATCATCTGGAACGGCATCTGCGCCACATAGCTGCCGCTGATATACTTTTTCAAGTAGATCGCGCCCTGCAATGGGAAAATACCGATAGATGTACCATCGTTGAGGTTATTCCATTTAACTGTGGAGTTATCCGCTTTGAATGTCCGAGGAAAACTCGGATATTGAAGCACCAGCGCAAGTATCGCTTTCTGTGCGTTCTCTGCATCCCGAATAGTGAGTTTTTCTGGTTCTTCCATTTACACACCCCCTATTTCAAAATGAGGAAGAATATCCTCGTATTTATCAATGGTTGTTACTTTGTAGCAATCGTCATAGTTATCCTGCATCCATTCAAGCGCTTTCTCTGTTGGAGGTTCCACATCCGTATGATCTCCCTTAATAAAGAAATCCTCTGCCGGTGTGAATGTGATGTAGTTCGGCATTTCTTCCTCTGGCAGTTCCTTCCACTCTTTCGGCGGAAGATAGGGCTTTATCGTTTTGTTGACGTCAACAAAAAGTTTTGCTGCATCTGCACTGTCCATGCCGCTCTTAGAGACGTTCGCGCCTTTGGTTTCCACAAGGTCTACACCTTCAAGCAGTGTCGGGTAATACTTCTCTTCCTCGGTCTCCGGATCAAAGGCACGGTTGAAAAGCGTAACGGTCTTGTTATCGAAGAATCCCATCTCACACCCCCGCATACAATACTCCGGTGCCGGATAGATACTCGCATACCGTGTCATAACACAAACGGTTCTGTGCGCCTTTATCGTTCAGCACCTTATCAACAAGTGTCTCGTTAGTTCCAAAGCTGATTGACCGCCCACCAGAGGACATAGATTTGACATTGCCGCCCTTTTCATCGCTGGCATGGTTGGTTTTGAAATCTATCTGGTAGAGCAAATCTGCAAGCGCACAGGTGGCTTTCTGGATACGCTCGTCAAATTCTTTCAAGGTATCTTCGTTGATATGCCCGTAGGTCAGCTGATTCAGCTTATCGCTCGCCCGGCTTTCCCACTTAGGGAAAAGGGATTCCTCGATAGAATCCCCGTAGTATTTACTCTCGTAAAACTCAAATGTGGTATATCCCATCTCGGAATCCCCCTTTCTTATGAGAAGTCAACAAGCAGATTCTCGTTCAGTTCCTTGATTCCGTAAATCATATCAAAGGAAATCTTGTCCTGCTTATGATCGGAATCATATGAGAATACGACGCGAACACCGAGACCATCGGCGGAAGCAATGTAAGCGTTCTTATTACCCATAGGCAACTCAAGATTGCGGGTAACGAGTGCCAGACCGTTTCTGTGGAAGCCGAGAGCATGTGCCTTATTCACAACAAAAGCATCTGTTGCCGCAACCGTCTCCGGGATATTCTGATCTACTTTCACAGTTCCAGCGCCGGATGCAAGTGTTACATCTTCGGTCACGGTGTAAAGATATCCGTCAACGATTAACTGATCGCCCTTCTTAATGGTGGCTGCTGCAGTCTTGCCATCAGATACATTAAACTCTGTCGCGCCCTTAGTGCCTGCAACCTTGTAAGATGCCACTGTTCCCGGTACATCGTTCTGATTCTCCGGGCAGTTCTGGGACATAAAGGTCTCACAGGTGTAAACCTTTCCGATCTCGGATTCTTTCAGCGCGATAGAATCTCCCTTGTAGCACTGCTTCGCAAAGTTGTCCAGCGTGTTGTACTTGTACAGGGTCGTCGGCGGCAGAATCAACCGTCTGTCTGTACGCGGTGCCTTTGCCTGATCCAGTGCCTTTCCTACGCCTGCAATATCAGAAATTACCGGTGTGCCGGACACTGTAGCTTTCTTTCCGGCTTTGGAGATGCCGACAGCGAGAAGATCCGCGTCAATCTGCTGTGCCATAGCCTGCATAGCCGGTGTGATGACCTGCTCGGAAAAGTTTTTGATATCCAATGTCATTTCCCTGGATCCGACATTAACCGTGATATCCCGGAAACGATCCATCTTGACGGTAGTAGAACCCTCGGTGATGTCCTGCGCTTCTGTCTGCCCTGTGAAGTTCTTTGCTACGAAAGTAGCCGGTTTTCTTACGGTGATGGTGTCGCCCACCTTTACAAACTCGCTGGAATAATCTCTGTGTACGAGATTCGCCATAGTAAGGTTGCTCTGCAATACCATCAGCGCTTCATTCGCAATAATCTGCGGTGTTAAAATTGTGTTTGGCATAAATATTCCTCCTTAATTACTGGTTCTGTTCGCGCCACTTCTTATAGGTGGCAAAGTCCATTTTGTTCGGATCTCCGGTGATTGGCTCGGTCTGTGCCCCGGCTCCCATCGGAGTCGTAAATGTTGCCTGGTTCTGTTCCTGCTGCTGTGCCTGCTCGTCAACAAATGCGCTCGCATCATTCTTCTTGGCATCTTCTAAAAGGTCATTGAATCCAATCAGCTTACCATCCTTGACAGACACATTAGCGGCGATGTCGCTCATGATAGCTTTCTTAGCAGACTCAGACGAAAACTTAACGTTTTCAAATGCCTTTTCCAGTAAATCGCTTTTCTCGCGTTCTGCAATCTTGGCATCATAGTCTTTCTGTGCCGTCTCGGCTTTCTCTTTCCACTCGTCACGCTCTTTTGTGATGGTCTCAAGGTCTTTGCCGTCAAATCCCTTCAACGTCTCTTCCGCGGTCTCTGCGCGCTCCTTGTACTGATCCCGCTCTTCCTCCGCCTTTTTGACTTTCTTATCAAGTTCGCCTTTGGAATAAACTTCCTCGCCGATGCTCTTCTTGATGGATTCCTTCATCTCATCTGTCAGTTCCAAACCAAGTTTTTCAAGTTCCGTGATAACTTTTACCATGTTCTAATACCTCTTTCTTTCACTGTTTTTACTCCGGTCAGCCCGGCACGATAGAGTTGCTATTTTATCCATAGCTGGCAAAATACAAGAAAAAGCACGCCCCAAACAGGACGTGCCATCACATCCTATAGTTTTTCTAGGGTAGCGGGCGGATTCCTACGCTCCGTCCGGTGCTTTTCACTTGTCAAGTATATTTTAGCATGGGTCATAAAAAGATTTGTGCCAATTTTTATGCACGCAAAAAGCGCCTATCTTTCAAGGCGCTCTTGCTATAGTACACGAAAGGAGGTGCAAAACGAATGAGCATAACTCGTCTGGCAATATTATAATAACTCATGTGCGGAGATAATTTGTGCCAAAATAAAAGAAGAAGCGTTATGCTCCCTCTCCTAAATATCAAGTCTGCCCTCTCTGATTGCAGCACAGATCATAGATAACGATTCCGGATAACCACTGTAACAAACCTTTTGCTTTTCGCTTTCCGGGGCATCAGATTTCATAAAATCTTTTACTTCCTTTTCAGTCGCAAAGTATTCCTCTTTTGTGTACTTTTTTTCTTGAATTCTGGCAATTAATTTATCTGCCTCACTTGAATTTTCAGTAATAGCGTATTTTTGGTTATACTCGTGTATTGTTTTTATGAGTCCTTTAATATCTGCCATTGCTACCGCCTTTCAATCTTTCGACAAACCCCATGACATCATTGTAATCTTCAAATGAAGCACCTGATTGTCTCAAGCGTTCGTCAACCCTATTTTCTAACCATCGATACCGTTCTGGAAGCGGAACGTTAAATATTTCCTTTGCAAACTCCATATCTGTTCCAAATTTAAAGGACTCATTCAACGCTTGTAGAACAATCGTTTTATCTCCATAAGCATACACATTAAAAATATTCTTCTCACCGCATATCTGCTGTTTCAACCATTCTACAGTCGCCTCCTCAATATATTCGTTTGCATTGTATACCTCTGACTTATAATAGCTTGCCGAACACGAATGAAGCATTTCATGCCATATTACACCATCGTCCGCTGTGTCAATAAGTGAAATATCGCAAGACCATTCCTTGGCTCCAAGAGCTCCATTTCCAACGTGTTCACTATTTACGTTTATATTTCCACTCCACTTCGATGTTCTATCAGAATACTGCGTTATTTCTTCCTTTATCTTCCGCGCGGTCTGCTCAAACTCTTCCTTTGTTCTTTTAGTATATCCTATACTGTCCGCTTTTTCCATCGGAGTTTTTACCGAATGGCTATACACCGTTGCCCTGCCATTCGCCTTTGCCGCCTGCTCCCGCTTAAACCCTGCTACCTTGATTCTGTCAGCCTGTGTCCTCAAACCATTGTCTGCACAGAATTGGTTGTACTTCCGGTTCTGCATCCGGAGCTTATACGCAAGTTTATCATATTCTGGCTGCAACATTTCTTTCACGTCTGTTTCTGCCACACCGTCAATCTCTGCCTGCTTCACAAGTAACTGCCGCTTCGTCTGCCGGATGGCACGCTCCATTGCTCTTTGCTGCTGTTGCAGTTCATATACCTTCCGGTTCTCCTCACTGTCAATCTTAAGATTGCCGTTTTCATCCAGATACGGATTTCGCAAAGACTTGTTCCAGGGCTTATGGGAGTGCCGGCAGTTATACCCATGCAGCCCCAGAGGATTCAAGACGTGTCCTGTCCCGTTCACAATATCATAGCCGGTCGTTTCCGCCAGATTCGGCGCATCCGGTTCGCTCCCAGATATTTTATAGCATCTGCCCTGCCAGTTATCATGACCGGCAAGATACGGTTGTCCTTTTCCCTGTGTCCTCGCGCCCAAGTGTGCTGATACGAGCACATATTCTACATTATGCTCCGCTATATAATGATTGGTTACCTGCGCCGCCGTCTGGTTCATAGACGTGACTACGCACATTCTGACCGCCGCTTCCAATGTCCGGCGCGTTCCGGTTGGGTAATCGATCATAACGCCTGTCCTGCCGTACTGATCCAGTATATCGCACACCGCCGCGCTGTATGACTGCACGCCGGCCGCCACACGCATCTCGGCTTCATTGAGCATATTCATGAGATCACGCTGCGACTGCATCATGGTGGAACGTGTCAGATTGTTCACTTCTCCGAGTGTTTTCTTAAATTCTGCATCTAGTAGCTCCATGACAACCGGATTTTCAAGTGGGGATACCGCATCTATTCCAAGGCGGGACAGCGTGCTTTTATCATCATCCCAAGATGTCAGCACCGCATCCTGCAATAATCTGCGGATTTCTGCCGTTGATTTCTGCGTAAGGGCAGATAATTGTTTCACAATTTCATTCTGATGCAAGCCCAGCTGCCGCAGCTTATACAGTTCCATATCGGTTGTTCCGACCATAGCTTCCGCTTTAAGTAACCGCATAGCAATATCCTGCAATATCCAGTCCTCAAGTTCCTGCTCGTATGAAATTAGTACGTCTGATTTTCCATAGAAATAATCCGGTTCCAGCATATTTATCCCTTTCCTACTTCGCGCCTTACCAAGTCAATCCACTGTTCCCCGTGTTCCTCCTTGGCGTGTTCAAACCAATGGTCACCTGTTCCAGCAGTATGGTACTGTAGTGGTGTTCCTGTCGGGTACTTCTTTTCCCCTTTATTCGCCCATGAGCGCCCATCCTCTGTTAAATAAAGTTCTCCCTCGTACTGATAATGCGCATATGGTGTATTGGTTGATATAAGACCGGGTTCAATGATCTGTGTCGCTCCCCTCATTGCTCCCTGTTGATATGGCATATACGGAATCATGTCATTAAGCACCTGTTGATCTAACAAATCCTGCGCCCGTCTCACATTATCATCTATCCGCTTGGTATCAATCTGGATGCTTACCATACCGACAGTCTTGTTGTATTTCATTCAGCCGCTTCCCTTTCTATTTGTTTCTTAATAGCAGCGCATCTATGCCGATGTCTACAGTAAATGGTTGTTTCTACAGTTCTGCAGCTGTCCGCACATTCACAAACATTTATTATCGCTTCTGGCGCTAATTCTTCGCATTTTTCACAGTAACTCTCAAAACGTGTATGTATCATTTCTACTCCTCCCCGAATAATCCTTTGTCCTGTGCCCCGCTTGCTTCCTCAACCGCCGCCTTGGCTTCTTCTTCCGAATACCCCTCAAACCTGACAAGGTACTGCCATTTCGGAATATAGCCAGAATTGGCAAGCGTGAGATTCCGCATCCTGTCCTCTTCCTCGTTGTAGGTAATGTCCCCGAAGTCATACTGTGGTTCATAGTCGCCCGCCGGCGCAAGGCCATACAGATCAGCAAATACAGACTGCGCATAGAATAAATCATCGAGACACTTCTGCATTGCATCCCGCACATCCTTGATAAGCTGGATGGTCCTGCGATCATCGGATTCTACCTGTGTGGCAGTCACCATGCCGGTTTTCTCGTCAATCACAAAATAGCCGTTGGAAAATCCACACTTTGTGCCTACGAGAGACAAGCACTGGTTGATGCCGCTCTTTCTGGTATCCGTATTCAAATTTGGATTAACCTCATGATACGTTTCATCGCCGCCATCCAGTCCGGCAATCATTTTGAAAAACTTAGGCAGCTTTACCTGCGGTCTTACTGTCCGCCCTTTCTCGTCTTTGTATGCAGGCTTTGCCACAAGTCGATCGTCCACCATTATCATCCGGCGGCTGTCCTCGATTTCCTCCGCATTGCGGCTATATGCAATATCAAGGTCTCTCAATTCCTCAATCGCATCAGCAAAGGCAGACAGCCCGAGAGGACTGCTCAAATCAATATCGTTAGAGGACGGCATCCGGAACAACCCGAACAGCATCGAATTGATCTGCTCGCCGTTCTTTTTCGTGATATGTACGTCCGGCTGCAGTCCAGACCACATTGTCATGCTTAAATCAACCGACCTCCCTATTTCCCCGGCATTCTTCGACACGAACGCTCTGTTCGATATGGAGTAGTAAGTTGTCTCGGTGTACTCTTCCGCATCCGGCATCCTCACGCTGGCGGTAAAAAATCTGTGGTATTCCAGCTTTGTGAAATACTCGTCTCCCCCCCGGTAGCTGTCCTGGAACACAATGCCGGTTATGTTGTGATTTCCATCAAGGCTTGTTATCTCAAATCTATCTGGCGTTACCAAATCCACGCCGGTTCCGTTCGGCTTTAAAATAACTGTACCACAGGCACACATAAGTTCCGTCCACTCCCGGATGCGGTCATGCACAGACTTCTCCCAGAACTGCGTCATGTACTCTTTTCTCGCTCCGTCAAACGTCACATCGATCGCAAGCGTAGCAAGTCTGCCGATTTCTCCACAGACGAATTTTGCAAATTTGATTGTCTTAATTCCCTCTTCCGGGTCTATCCAGTCCGGTTCGCCCTTATAAATCAACATCCAGTTCTGGATTGCCTTTTGCATATCCCCGGATGTAATGCCAGTCACTTTGAACTGGTCTTTTACTTCTGACAGGAACATTCTGCTCCACCATTCTTTGATAGCTGACATAATTCCCATTAAAGCACCTCCAGTTCTTCAAATACTTTCATTATCTTTGGTGATTGAATTGCAAACCAATCCGTAATCTCTTCTGATTGCCCCCACGCCGTAACATTGCCGCTGTTGTTCCACAGTCCCGACTCAAACAGAAAAGCGTGAATGACTTCATGCCGTAAAACTTTTTTGCGATACACATCCAAATCCTTTATACTGTTACGGTTGGACTCGAATTTAGCCACAACAATTCTTTTTACAGAGTGATCCATTGCTTCATCTGCGTCTTCTGGAAGCATCTCATCCGGTGCATCCATGATAACTTCGTATTCAGTTCCTAATATATTTACTGTCTTTTTCATTAAATCAGCCCCCTGTTATATCTTCGTGCTACTGTATAAATAAAGTACCTGATAAGGTCCATGTGGTGGTCGTACTCCTTAATGACCCTGTCCTCGCCTACCGCCTTTTCATCCCAGGCATACGCTCCAAACTCTTTTCTCGTCTCCACGCAGCTTTCATGTATCTGGAGCAATCCCAGATTCAGATACTTCGTGACCTCTTGAATTCCATTCAGTACGTCATTGTTACCGTCTGTGCAAGTAAATTCGCCGTACTTTCGAATGGTGGCTTTCATTGCTGCCGCTGATGGGTCTATCACGATTGATGTTATCGGGAAGTCCCCGGCTATTTCCTGTATCATTTTGTAATATGCTTCGTTGTCAATGGTTACGCCCTTTTCTCTGCCGGAATAGTGCCCCTCCCGGAGCATCCTCACCCTGCCGCTATTCTGCAACTCCATCAGCCCTACCGCGAACGGGTTCATAGTTCCGTAGTCGATGGAAAGATAATAGGATGACTGCGGGCTATACTCATATTCTCCGTGGAAGATGTTCTTTTCCTTATCGAACATCCCATATACAAGCCCCTCGGCAATCACCCACAAACCAAGGATAAAACGGTCATAGAACACACCGCTATACATTGCCCGGTATCGTGCCTTTACTTTTTCGGACAGGGATAAGTTGTCGTCCATCGTGAAATGTAAATAGAGCAGATTCTTTTCTGCCACTTTATCAATCCAATTTGTCTTGAACCAATGGCTGGGGGAATCCGGGTTGCAGTTGAACCAGAACTTAGAACCATCCACAGAGCATCGTCCGGTTGCCTGGTTCACGAATGATTCCGGCATCAATGCCACTTCGTCAAAGAACATCCCGGCTAATGTGATACCCTGTATCAAGTCCTGCGACCGTTCATCTTTTCCGCCGAATATGTAAAAGAAATTTACAACTTCGCCCTTTGAAATCTCGACCATGTTATCTGATCTGTGATCTGCCACCTTGTATCCCCGGCTTTTCAACATCAGCTTCAACCAGAATAGTACATTTCGCCGGAAGGATCCGATTGTCTTTCCTGCCATGCCGAGGTTCTGCTGGTTGAATGTACTCATAGCCCACAGGGCAAAGCTAAGTGACATGCTTAACGTCTTGCCGCTTCGGATTGCTCCATCTGCTATGATTCCATCCTTATCCTTTACCGGAGATTCTTTGCACCACCAAGTAAGAACTTGCTTTTGTTTCTTCGAAAATGGCTTAAATGCAAATCCGTTCTGCTTATACTTCTGCTTCATCCGGATAGCATTCTTCATTACATTTTCTTTTAGTTTACGCACCCGCCGGTCAAAATCTGTCCAATCAATCATCTGACCACGCTTCCTTTGCTGATTCATTCAGCGCATCCAAGAAGTTGTCCTGCTCTGGTGTATCGTCTGCACTCTCTTTAGCTTGCATCTCCAGCTTAAGCAGTTCCAGATCAAGCTTGTGCTTATCAAATTCTTTCCGGTGCTTATCCGTCGGATTCATCTCGAGGAACATCGTAAGCCAATCAATTGCCTTTTGTCTGTCTGCCAGCTTGATAGATACACCATCTTTTCCACGCTTAACCTCTTGGATAATCTGCGTATCTGTGTTCGTTGATTCTTTCAGATCAACAGTGCTAATCATATATTCAATACCTGTCTCTGTATCCTCAATCTCTTTCTGCCCGAATGACATATAGTTTCCAATATCTGCAAAAGCAATACGCATCTGTAGTTCCACAATATCGTCAGTTCCAGCAACTATCTGCTGACGCTTGATTTCTTTCAGACGTTCTATTTCTCGGTGAATACTATCTTTCACTACCAATAGAGGTCCTTTCGCATTCGCCACTTCATAGCTGCACCCATAGGCATTCAAATAGCTTTGGGTTGCATTAAATGTCCGGCTGTAATATATGCAAAACATCTGCTGTTCCGGTGTGAGTTCATTATTCTGTAATGTTTCTTTTGTACCATCATCTATAGGCGCTACCGCCTTGGGTGCACCCTTACCTTTTTGTGTGCACACCTTTTTACTTTTGGGTGCACCCTCTTCCCGATTCCACCCATACCGTTTCTTCCAGCTTTTAACAGTGTTGATAGTGGTTCCGTACTTCTCGGCAATATCTTTGTACTTCATACCGCTCATGTAGTCCTGTTCTGCTTTCTCGTAATTCTCCACTATCTCACTTCCTCTCTGCCAAATGGTATATTTCTAACCTCATACCATAATTATAAAGCAGGTTTTCAGAGGATTTGTACCAATTTAGGGCATGAAAAAAGAGAGGCACTATCCTCTCTCTTAATCTCATTGAATTTGTAGCACTAATGGGAGAAGCACCTTTCCAACGTCAATTCCTTTATCTGCAATCCATTTAA
>ERZ773252.483-NODE-483-length-46693-cov-3.504095_pt1 | contig 46693 bp, 30 predicted proteins | sample MGYA00580517_ERZ773252 | MGnify/ENA primary metagenome ERZ773252 (study PRJEB29015, sample SAMEA2737766) | human gut metagenome | biome: human gut; feature: human-associated habitat; material: faeces | place: China | collected 2012 ...
TCCGGAACAGGTAAAGGAACTTTTTAACAGAACTTTGGACACAGGAATACAACATGGAACAGTTACAGTAATGATTAAGCATGTGGGCTATGAGGTTACAACTTATAGAATAGATGGGGAATACAATGACAGCAGACATCCTGAATCAGTGGAGTTTACATCTAATCTTATAGAGGACCTTAAACGCAGAGATTTTACAATAAATGCCATGGCGTACAATGAAAGAGAAGGTCTTGTGGATGCTTTTGATGGAATTAATGATATAAATAACAAGATTATAAGATGTGTGGGAGAGCCGGAGGAAAGATTTGGTGAAGATGCCCTTAGAATTTTGAGAGCAGTAAGATTTTCTGCCCAGTTAGGTTTTGACATAGATGAAAAAACAATGGAGGCAATTAAGAAACTTGCCCCAACACTTGAAAATATCAGTGCGGAAAGAATTAAAACAGAACTTGAAAAGCTTATAATCTCAAAGAATCCATGTAAGCTTATTACAGCATATAACGCAGGTATTACAAAAGTGATACTCCCTGAATTTGACGCTATGATGGAATGTGAACAGAATACACCATACCATATGTATAACGTAGGTGAGCACACAATAAAAGTAATGGAAAACGTGTCGGCAGACAAGCTTATGCGTTGGACTGCATTGTTCCACGATGTGGCAAAACCATTAGTGAAAACAACAGATGCTAATGGCAGAAATCATTTTAAGGGACACGCATTGGAGGGAAGCAGGTTGGCACCGCAGATAATGCGCAGATTAAAGATGGACAACAAAACCATAAAAACAGCTTCACGTCTTATAGAATGCCATGATGACAGACCTGCATCTAAGGGCTTTAATCCTGAGGCAATAAGACGAAGTGTCCATAAAATAGGCAAGGATATTTATCATAATTATCTTGAATTAGTATATGCTGATTTTATGGGCAAAAGCAAGTATGGAAAAGACGAAGGCTACGATGCCTATGTTTATGTATGCAAGCAGTATGAATATATAATGGAAAACAATATTTGTACAAGTACAAAGGAACTTGCCATAACAGGTAAGGATTTAATAGCCTTAGGTTGTCCTTTAGGAGAAAAAATCGGCAGAGCATTGGATGAATTGCTTGAAATAGTATTGAAAGAACCTGAAAAAAATACAAAAGATAAACTGTATGTGGAAGCAGAAAAGATAATAAAATCACTGTAGTTCTAAACTTGAGCACCTTTTCATATTTTAGAATACAAGCATGACTTGACTAAATAATTTATGGGAGGGTGTGTATGAATGAAAGGGCACTTACGGTTTTTGAACAATATGAATTAGATATTACGGAAACGTTTAAAATCAGAGGAAATTATGGATGTAACACACCTGACGGAAAATACATTTTGCAGGAATATGATAACAGCAACGATAAAATGGTATCAATGAAGTCTCTTTATAATCATTTGGAAAGCAGTGGCATAAAGACAGACTACGTAATTCCAAATAAGGAAGACCGGTATGTTTCAGTAAGTGAGGACGGTTACACCTATATTCTAAAGAAATGGTTTGAAAGTCAGGAGTGTAACATAAATGAGGAAAAGCATATAGTAATGGGAGCTGCAAATCTTGGAAGGTTTCATACTTTGTGCCAAAACAGCCAAAGATTTATGGAGGAGACTAAAGGTTTTCATCCCGGCAAAAATATGCTTGTGATTTATGAAAAGCACAATAAAGAAATAATAAACATAAGAAATTACATAAAAAAGAGAAAAAACAAAAGAATATCCATTCCAATAAAAAATGAAAACAATAAGAAAAAAACAACCGATCTGATTCACGTCACTTCTTCGAAGCGATCTGTTGCAACGATCAAGAATTGTAAAGTTAGTGCAAAAAAGATTACTTTTTCTATCCATAGCAAACAAATTGGCAAAACAAAAATACAGATCAAGGCCGGTAATCGAAAAAAGACGCTTATATGTACCGTTAAAGAAAAGAAAACAATCAAGAAAAAACAGTAACGTAAAAGCAGTTGGATATATAATCCTAAAAATCAAACCTATACAAAAAAGCAATAAATCAGATGTATATAACTTATATTTTATGCAAAGCATGATATTAACTCTGTAAGACATTTGCAAAAAGCAAAGCATTATATTTAGTTTATAAAACATTTACTGAAAACAAAACATGACATTAATTCTATAAAACATTTGCAGAAAACAAAAACACCGGCAAGTTACATTCCTGTCGGTGTTTTTTGTTCTGATCAGATCATACGGTAACCCAATGATAAAACCGAAGCTTTTTAAGCACCGCTTTTCCGATCATAGTGTTTCTAAGTATGACTTTTCTAATCGTAATTTTTTCAAATACGACATTTCCAGTCACAGTTTATCTTATTTTACTTTTACAGTAACTTTGGCTGATTTCTTACCAACTTTAACAGTTACTTTTGTGCTGCCCTTCTTCTTTGCCTTGATTGTAACAGTAGCTTTTTTCTTAGCAAGCCTCTTCTTTGTAACAGAAACAATCTTCTTGTTCTTTACAGAAACTGTCATCTTATCTGTTGTCTTAGCATTTTTCTTTGCGGCTGTTACAGCAAAATTGAGAGTTGCTTTCTTACCTTTCTTTACAGTAACTTTTGTTTTCTTAGCTTTTACCTTTTTGCATACATTCTTCTTCGCTACAACAGGCTTTGCTGTAGGATTTACAACAGGCGTCTGTGTAGGACGAATAGTTGGTGTGGTACCCGTCTGGTTAGGCTGATTACTTGGTGCTGTAGAAGGTGCTGCACTTGGCGAAACTGTTGGTTTAGTAGAAGGTGTTACTGTTGGTTCCTGCTCAATGTCCTTTGCAACGTAAACAGTAAACTTCTTACTTAATCCATTACTTGTATACGCCGTTACCGTTGCTTTTCCTGCACTTACTGCTGTAAGCTTAGCTGTAGCAATACCGGCTGTAGGAGCTATTGCAGTATTATCTACACTTACCACTGACTCATCACTTGATACAAATGTAACTTTAGAAGTTGCATCTGCCGGTGCTACATTGACCGCAAGATCTTTCTGATCTCCAACAGCATTCATCTTGAATGCTTCATCTTCTTTACTTGTGATATCTGTAGCATCTACCTTGGCAGAATTAATTGTTCTAAAGACTACATTTGCTAAAGTAAATGTAATTGTAATCTTTGTAGGATCTTTGATTGTCGAAAAACTTGCTGCATGTGTCTTAGAATCTACAGTAATACCATCAATATCTGATCCATCCCATCCATTGATCGGTGTACCTGTATCAATCTTTGTACCATTCATCATAGATTTTCCGGTAGAATCACTACCATTCTTTGTGATTGTCATCTCTGTATCATTTACAGTGATCTTATCCCATTTGATCTTACCTTTCTTAATGTTAGATCTGGCAAGATTTCCGACTGTAACATCATAATCCTGTAAATAAATAGCTGTTACACTATTGATCGTTGTGATTCCGGCTTTCTTTCCTGCTGCTGTAAGATCCTTAGACAGATCAAATGTAGCTGTATACTGTCCGTCGCCATTTACTTCTACAGGAGCACCATACTCGATCGTATTGTAATTTCCATCTGTTCCTGCACTGTTATAGTAAACATTGATAGCCATATTTGCTTTCGTTGGATCTACTAGTTCTTTTACTTCTACAGGAACCGTCTTTGTAAGACCACTTGCAGCAGTAATGGTAATATATGTCTTACCGACTGCAACTGCTGTGATCACACCATATTCGCTAACTGTAGCAACACTTTCATCAGATGATTTGAAAGAAAGTGTATCTGTTGTATTTGCAGGTGCTACTGTTGTAGCAATGCTTTCGCTCTGTCCTATCTTAACCGTGTAAGATTCCTTATCTGTCTTAATCTCTGTGGCAGATGTCTCGCTCTTAGCCGGTCTTGAAACCTTAACCGTAATATCTGCTGTCTTAGATCCACTTAATGATGATACATGAACTGTTGTTGTACCAACATTCTTAGCATGAATTACACCTTTGTATACAGTAGCAATACTGTCATCATCTGTACTCCATACAACGACATCATTTGTAGAATCCGGTGCTGCTGTTGCTGTTACTGTCTCTCTTTCACCCATAGTAAGAGAAACTTCTGTCTTACTTGGTGTAAGATCTGTAATCTCTGTAATCGTAGGATCTTTCTCAATATCAGAATAATCACCTGATTTATTCTTTGTAGTTGCCTTTAACAAAGTACCTCTTGCCATACCATCTGTAATTGTCTTATAGATTGGCTTTGCCTCATCACGATTCCAGAATGAGAAGATACCTGTCTTAGTCAAAGGATCATCATCTTTACCATATCCCTGATCCCACACACAAGGAACAATGCCATTTACCTGACATGCTCTGTTGATGATTTCAGAATACCATGCTCTTTCTACATCATTGTATCCCGTCTTAGAACCACTTAATTTCTGGTTTCTCGTACCGTATTCACCAAGATACATTGGATAATCCGAACCAAACTTCTTGTACATACTCTTTAACTGTGAAACCATTTCTGTAGCTTCCGCATAAGTCCAAGATACGTTTGTAGACTTAGAATATCTATGTGCAGCAAACATTAATCTTGGGTTATCCTTGTTATAGTAATCTGTTGGCATTTTGAAGTCACTTGCTGTACCAGTAGATGCATAATGATCTACAGCTGTCAGCCAACGCTTTGTGTTATTTGATCCTGTAGAACGAACTGCGTTCACAAATAACTGGTTGAAGTTCATAATGATCGGTCTGTCAAAGTTTGTAGCATCTGCTGAATTCTTCATGCTTTCATCATAATCCATACAAGATACTTCGTTCATTGACTCAAAGATCAGATGCTCGTCATAATCTTTGAAGCGATTTGCAATGGTCTTCCATACTAATTCGTATTTGTACTCGATAGCATCGATATCATCAGATCCAACATCAAGCCATCCGCCATCTTTTGCTACATCATCATGATGAACATTTAAGATCACATACATATCTTGCGAAATACAGTAATCTACGATTTCCTGAACACGGCTCATCCAGACTTCTTTGATCGAACCGTCATCATTGATCATGTTACCCCAGGTGACCGGAATACGGACCGTATTATATCCGGCATCATGAAGTGCCTTCATATATTTCTTAGTTGTAACCTGTCCCTGCCATGCAGTCTCACTTGGTGTAAATCCCGAATGGCCATCTAATGTATTACCAAGATTTGTACCGACACCCATCTCGTCAATAACTTCATCTTTTGAAAGTACACGGAACTCTTTTGGATTAGCAGCTTCTGTACTATCCTTAAAAAGCATATTACAATGTACCTTTTCCAGTGCATTTCTTGCTGCGATGTATACAGAGTTCTTGCTATCTGTCACATCATATGCGGCCTGGGCAGTAGTAAGTGCTTTTTGCAGATTGCTTACAGAAGAATCCTGATATCTGCTTGTGTCCATTGCCTTCAGATAATCAATTGATTTCTTTAAGTTTTTACGTGCATCTGCTGCAGTCATCTGAATCATCGGTGTACGTGCAGGTGAGGCAGCACCGGACTCTAATGCGGCACTTTCACAAACAGGTTTCTTAAAGTCATTTACGCCCGCGATCGTACCATCTGTATTCAATGTTACGCTTGTACCATCACTAAAGATAAATCCAAGAGGAGTTGCTTCTGTGTTGGTTGTATTGATCGCAATAGAAAGTGAGAAGTTTACTACTTTCTGAATCTTAGAGGTTGTAATACCGCAAGCCGGGAATTCATAGTTTCCTGTTGCGGCAGATCCAATCGGCTCTTCATCCTGATTGATCTGAATATAATTGCCGCTACTTTGTTTTGTACATTTTGCCGCACGCAGATATTTGTTCGATGCTCCTATGCCCTGCTTATTTGCTTCATCAACCGTAACACCGGATTCAGAACCGATATAGCTGTCACTTGTCAGATGATCTGCACTAAATGCATTGACAGATCCGCTTCTTGCTATCATCCATGAGTAAGCATCTGCTTTTCCCATATGTACATATGCTGTTACTTTTCCGCCGCCATTGTCGATCAATGCCTGCAGTTTTGTCTCGTCCATTCCTGCTTTGACCAACTCCGGTCCTGTTATGTTCGTAATGTATGTCGGTGTCTCTAACTGATGAGCAGCTTCTGTATCTGCTGTATCCGCAGCTTTTACAGGCATTGATGTCATCGTAAGTAACATCGCTGCTGACAATACACACGAAATTAATTTCTTTAATCTCATACTCGTTCCTCCATTTTTTTGTTGGACAGTCTTAATAACTGCCGATTTTTTTACACTACAGCCTCCTTCCGTTTGTAATAATTGCATACATTTTGTATGCAATATTGTTTATATTATAACATTTTTTCAAATACTTGCAACGTGTTTTTGTGTATTTTTACTATTTTACAATACTTTATATCTTTTTTGTGGTATATTTATTGGCATTTTCCTACATTTTTTGTAAATATTGTCCAATGTAAAAAAACATTTTAACAAAAATAGTATTCTCTAGACATCAAAAAATCGGAGAAACATCTTTTTATGATATTTCTCCGATTATAAATTTCAAACAGTACCAAGTATCCTTTGTCATTGTTAATAAACAATAACTTAAATCTTTTAAGACCACTCATACATATTATCTTTTTTGATCATGATTGGAATGTGAATGTGTACTTGTAATAAATGTTGCTATAATCGATCCAATTCCTGTAATTCCTAATAATGATCCAAAAATCGCACCTGCACTTTTAGGAACCAGTATGACAATGATTGCTGCAACAATAATACAACTAATTCCCAATACAAATGCAAATATAATTCCCAACAACCCATCTCGCGATTCCGAACGGAACTTAATTTCTTCCATTTTTGTCTATGCTTTGATTGGTTTTCTGCCATTGCGATAATTCTGTCTGCCGAACCAGGTAGAATTTCCTCATACCCTTTTATAATATTAGGTGACGGAATCGGACCTGAAAATGAACTTCCTCTAACATTAAGAGATCCAGGCTTCTTTTTCTGAACATCTTCCACCTCAATATCATGTTCTTTAGATATTTCATTCTTTTTCTGATTGATTCCCTCGTACTTCTTTTCTATATCTTTCTGCACTTTCATAGATTGCTTCTCCGACATGTCTCCAATCCCCCCTTAATGCTTCCATGTCTTTTTCACTACTATTGTATAAATCCGGCCATCTATTTGCTCCATACAAATTTAATACTCTTTGAAAACCATTTAAAAAAGATCTACTAATTGTTTTAGCCATAAAATCAACTCCTTTATTTTCTCTCCCTAAATATAGCATACTTTATTTTTCTTTTTTACACAAGAGATTTTCCTTATATTATACGCTTTTTTATCATATGTGATGCTGGCAAAAACAGAAACAAAGAACCACATTTTGACCATCTACAAAAGCACAAAGAAAAGGACATTGCAGCAAGCTGCAATGTCCTCATCCAAAAATTATCTTATAAGACCAGTAATTTAATTATTTAACCTTAACAGTTACTTTAGCGGACTTCTTACCAATCTTAACAGTTACTTTTGTGCTACCTTTCTTCTTACCTTTTACGGTAACTGTAGCAGAACCCTTAGAAAGTTTCTTCTTAGATACTGTGACAATCTTCTTGTTCTTTACAGAAACTTTCATCTTATCTGTTGTCTTAGCTTTCTTGTTCTTAGCTGTTACTGTGAACTTAAGTGTAGCTTTCTTACCCTTCTTTACAGTAACTTTAGCCTTTTTCGCTTTCACCTTTGTACAAGCATTCTTTGTAGTCTTCTTTGTATCCTTCTTTACAACCGGTTTCTGTGAAGGCTGCACTGAAGCAACCGGTTTCTGTGAAGGCTGTACTGAAGCAACCGGTTTCTGTGAAGGCTGTACTGAAGCAGCTGGTGTCTGTGAAGGTGCTACTGATGTAGCCGGTGTCTGTGAAGGTGCTACTGATGCATCAGGATTAGCAATGTTTTCAACTGTTGAAACAGTATATTCTACATTACCATACTCGCCAGCGTTCACTGTATCTTCAACTTCTGCATCCTTATCGGCAATCTGAGTATATGTCTTAGCGGCTTTTTCTGATTCAAAACCTTCTACTGTAAATTTAACCTGAACAACATCACCTTTGTTTACAGCGTTCATACCAGCATCATATTCTTCATCTGTAATAAGATCTTTACCTAAGAACATGTTAGCTTTTGTACCTTTAACCTTTGTCTGATGATCAGCAAAATCAAAGAGTGCATTGTAATCATTCTTGATGTTAAGTCTGTATGTACCCATCTTACCATCTTCTGTTACAGCTGTCTGATCCTTGAAACCAAGGTATCTTTCATCTGCTTTAGAGAATGTATATAACTTAGTACCTAACTGGATAGACTTAATAGTCATCTTGAAGTCTTCACTTACATCACCATTTTTCAGATCTGTTTCAATCCAACCCATGTTGATTGTAGACTCAGCATTTTCGCCAGCCCAAGTAGTCAGAGTATAGTCACCATCTTTTGTTACTTCCACAGTGTCTTCCTGTGTAGCCCATGATGGATCAAGATACTGTAATGTAGCATGGAAACTTTTACCTGCCGGTGCTTCTCCACCTCCAGTATAAGCAGCGTCAAAAACTTCTACCTTATTAACAACTACATTCTTCTTAGCAGCCGGTGAAACAGCTACAAACTGAGCATCTGCATCTTCTTTTGTAACAGGGATATCCTTTTCAATTGTTACTGCAGCACCTGTAGCAACTTTAATCTTTTCAGAATCAACCCAATTACCTTTTGAATCCTGCTTAAAGCACACCTCAAGACCGTTATCAATATCTGCATCTGTAGTGTTTGCACATGTCACTCTAAGAACCGGCTTTTCAAATGCTGAAAGATCCACAGTAGCTGTTAAGTTAGCTCCACACCATGAACCTACTCCGCCGCCAGCCCAAGTACTAAAATTACCTTCACCACAAATCTCGCTTTTTGTGAAGTTCTCTGAAGTTGTTGTAGCTTCCCAATCAGACTCTGCTTTAATACCAACAGCCTTAATTGTTCCTTCCCATGTTAACTTCTCAGCTGAAGCAGCTTTTGTCTGTGTAGCCGGGATAGAAGCACCTGTAACTACTAAAGCACCTGTAAGAAACATAGAAAGTGCCTTTTTCATTCCTTTTGTTAATCTCATAACAAATCTTTCCTCCTTATTATTTGTCCCACTTCGGGGTATTTTAGATTATGATGATACAATTCAGGACGTCCGCTTCCCTCGTTGCTATCATATCCTTGTACATTAGTATAGCAAATTTTACGTTTTCATGGAACAGACACATTGCACAATTAGCATGTGTATTTTTTGTGCAATTTTCACACTACAACTTTTTCTTTTTATATTTCGTTTAGGATTTCATTTGTTTTTTCGATGTTTTTCTCTGCCTTTTCCTTTTTTTCCATGCAAATCTACTAATCCTTTAACAACTTTGTGTCAAAACAATGACATATTCTTTCCTTTACTCCGGAAGTAAAAATCATATCACCGGCTTTTGGCTTCCTTCTTACTATAGAACCTGATCATAAGAGTGCCAAAAGGACATTGCAACAAATTGCAATGCCCTTTTCTAAAAATCATCTTATTACTTGGCAATAATCCGATTATTTTACTTTAACTGTAACTTTTGCTGACTTCTTGCCAATCTTAACTGTTACTTTTGTACTGCCTTTCTTTTTACCTTTTACGGTAACTGTAGCAGAACCCTTAGAAAGTTTCTTCTTAGATACTGTGACAATCTTCTTATTCTTTACAGTAACTTTCATCTTATCTGTTGTCTTAGCTTTCTTATTCTTAGCTGTTACTGTGAACTTAAGTGTAGCTTTCTTACCTTTCTTTACAGTAACTTTAGTCTTTTTCGCTTTCACCTTTGTGCAAGCATTCTTTGCAGTCTTCTTTACAACCGGTTTCTGCGAAGGCTGTACTGAAGCAGCCGGTTTCTGTGAAGGCTGTACCGAAGCAGCCGGCGTCTGTGAAGGTGCCACTGTCGGCTGTGTTGAAGGTGCTACTGTTGTCTGTGTTGATGCTTTCTGATAGTATCCATTCAGGAAACAATGTCCTTCCTGATCAATCTCTACAGCTTCTACGCTTGTCTTAATTGCCTCACACTTCTTTGTAACAGTTGGTAATACAACCGTGTCTTCTCCGGTTGACTCTAACGGAGTACCAAACGGATTCTTATCATAATTAATCAGATCTGACAACGTGAAGTTTACTTCAATTGTCTTTGGATCCTCAATACCAGGGAAGTTGATACGATAATTCTTTGTATCTACTGATACAAGACCATCTGTTGTATCAACAACGCAACCATCCCATGCATTCAAAGGATTACCTGTATCTAATACTCTATTAGACTTAATCAGACTCTTTGAATTGTTAGGATCTGTAATAGTAAGTTCCTTACCATTTACTTTGATACTGTTGTAGTGGATCTTACCTTTTTTGATCACTGATTTATTGATCAGTCCATCATCTACGTCTGCATCTTTAATATAAATTGCTCCAAAGTCTCTTAATGTAGATAAACCGGCTTCTGCTGCTGATGCAGGAAGATCAGTATCACAGTCAAATTTCAAATTGTAAGTACCATCACCTGTGATCGTCACTTCATCTGTAGATCCCACATTTTCATAGAACTTAGAATCCTGATAGTATACATATAATTTTGCTCTCAGCTTTGTCGCATCCCATTTTGCTTCTGCAATCTTAACAGGGATTTCTTTTTCTTCACCTGTGCTTGCTGTTACTGTGATCACTGCTGTACCAAGACTGATGCCAACCACTTTACCTGTAGTAGATACCGTAGCTACGGATTCATCAGAACTCTTGTACATTAATGTAGGCTGCTTGCCATCTGCTGCGGATTCTTTTGTTACGGTTACTTTCACAGTCTTTAAAACGCTTTCGTCTTCCTGCGAATACGCTGTAATCGTTGTCGTACCGATTCCACGTGCTGTGATCACGCCATTGTATACAGATGCAACTAATGCATCATCTGACTTCCAAAGGATTACATCATCATTTGCCTCAGGTGTAACATTCTTTGTTGTGATCGTCTTTGTTGTATTGCATTCCATAGATACTTCCGAATCACTCAGATCAAAGCTTGTGATCTTTGTAATTGCAGGAGTTTCTGCTGTTGTGCGATCAGGAATACTCTTATAATCAGTTGTTGTAAAGAAACCACGCGTCAATGCTTTCGAAATCTCTTCATATCCTGTACGTCGTGCACATTCTGTTCTGTCAAAGAGTGCAAAGGCATTGTTATCAATTCCACCATCATCCCAGTATACAGGAACTACTTTGTTCTGTTTTGCAAGGTAGTTCAACGCTTCTGTATAAAGAGCACGATTACCATTATTATCTTTATCTACAGCACCATATTCACCAAGAACTACAGGAATGCCCTTAGAAATGAATTTTTCATTCAATGATTCAAATGACGATTTATAACTGTTTGTAACATCCGATAATGTAATATTGTTCTCTTCTCTCGGAGATCCGTCCAGACACTTATTTGTAGGTGCATAGTTATGTACGGAAATCATTAAACGGCTTTCACTTCTTGTATCTGTCGGCATAACAAAACCGGGATTAGATGAGAGTAATTTACCGATATTTGTTCCCCATGGTGTTACCATTAACCATCTGTTCGCATTGTTTCCACCGCTCTTACGAACTGTGTCGACGAAAATCTGATTTGCTTTGTTAAGATTTTCACCAAATGCTTTATTAGCTTCGCTGCTATCCCAGCTTCCGCTCTGAGGCTCATTTAATGCTTCAAAGATCAGATGTTCATTGTAATTCTTAAATCTTGTTGCAAGAGTTGTCCATACTGACTCATACTCATCAAATACTTTTTGTAACTCATCACCGGTCGACTTTAATTTAAGCCATCCATCTGAGTTTGCACCATCATGATGAATATTGATGATCACATACATGTTCTGCTCTACAGCATAATCAACAACATCCTGAATACGGCTTAACCATGTTTCATTGATCACATATTTGCCGTCTTTTTCGGTAATCTTCTTTCCCCATGTACATGGAATACGGATTGTGTTAAATCCCTTATCATGTACCTCCTTGATCAGTTTCTTTGTTGTAGCTACAGTCTGCCATGATGTCTCTGATGGCATCATACCTGTATGACCATCAAATGTGTTACCAAGGTTCCAGCCTGTACCCATTGCTTCGATCATCTGGTCGCTGTTTAAATCCGTAAATCTCTGTGGATTATCCGGTGTCTCGACATCTGCTGATGTCATAGTAGATAATGATGACGCTTTAGCAACATTTTTTGTGCCTAAATTTGCGCCCGCAAATACCGACGTTGTCACTAAAGCAAGTGATAATGCGATACTTGAAATACATTTAAAATGTTTTCTCATTATTTTCTCCTTTCTTTCTCTACCCGGCATATTTGCTGCCGATATTTATGTACAACCGCATTGCTATGACTTTATGCCATAGCAACGCACTGTAACCCTATTTTACTTTTACAGTTACTTTGGCTGATTTTTTGCCTACTTTAACCGTAACTTTTGTGCTTCCTTTTTTCTTTGCTTTTATCGTAACACTTGCACTGCCTTTTTTCAATGTTTTCTTTGTCACAGATACAATTTTCTTATTCTTTACGGTAACTTTCATCTTATCTGTTGTCTTTGCTTTTTTGTTCTTTGCAATAACCGTAAACTTTAAGGTATTTTTCTTACCCTTCTTTACAGTAACCTTAGCCTTCTTTGCCTTCACTTTAACGCATGCATTCTTAGTTGTCTTCTTTACCTCATCTTTAAGGTTTACTGTTGGGTCTGCACTTGTACCGGCTGTTGGCTGGCTGCTTGGAATGCCACCCGGCTGAACACTTGGCTGAACAATCGGTGTTGTTGTCGATGTTGCACTTGGTTCCGGTGTTGCATTCGGATCAATGATCGATACAGGGATCTCTTTTGTAAATCCATCTGCTGCCGTCAAAGTGATTACCGCTTTACCATAACCATAGCCAAGAAGTTTGCCTGTGGATGATACAGAAACAACATTTTCATCTGATGATTCAAATGTAACGGCACCATTGCTTGCCGGTACTGCTGATGCATTCAGATAAGCAACAGGAGATACCAAAAGTCCCTGATCATTTGTTTCATACTCAAATTTTTCAAATTTAAATGCATCATAATCTGTCTGAATATCTGTTGTTTCTTTTTCTAATGTTTTCTTTGTAACCGTAACGGTAATTTTCTTTTCTACCGCACCACTCTGTGCATATGCTGTGATCGTTGCCGTACCGATTCTTCTTGCATGAATTCTACCATTTGATACAGAAGCAACACGGCTGTTATCTGATTTCCAAAGAACAACATCATTGTTGTCTGCCGGAGCAGTTGTTGCTGTAACCTTCTCCACGGATCCTACTGCTATAGACACACTATCTTTATCAAGATCTAAAGATGTCATTGCACTTACCGTCGTTTTTTCGTTCAACTGCGAATCATCGCTATCCGTATAGAAACCTCTCATGACACCATCTGTATAGTTTTTATTATACGGTGCACATTGTTCTCTGTCGAATATTTCATAATTATCCGTAGTTCCCTGAGTTCCATGATTATCCCATATACATCCTGCCAAACCGTATTTTTTCAGCATATAGCTAACGCCTTCAAACTTATATGTTCTGTCAGATCCTCCACGGAATCCACACTCTCCGACAACCACAGGAATCCCCTTATCTACAAATGCAGCTTTTAATTTTTTAAATTGATTTGCATATGAATCTGACTTGCTTTCATTCATCGAATCCGTATAACCACCGATCTTAAAATCGTCATAATCATGAACAGATACCATATAACGATCCGTGCCATCATTCGGAATTTCAAATTTGTCAGCATTTTTATACAATGACTTAATATTGGTATTGCGTGATGCCAATAAAAGCCATCTCTTGGCATTATTTGATCCTGTGCTACGTACAGCCGCACCAAATGTCTTGTTTAATTTGTTAATGCGTTCCATGTCCTTCTGCAGATTTGTATCTCCCGATCCGGAGTACACCTCATTCATAGACTCAAAGATCAGGTGCTCATCATAATTCTTAAAATAGTTTGCAATGCTTGCCCACATCTTCTGATACTTTGCTTCTACAGCAGCAAACTCTTCATCTGTTCCGCTAATATCAATCCATCCATGAACTGATTTGCCCTCTTTGTCTGTGCCAGCATTATCTGCACCATCATGATGTGCATTCAAAATCACATACATATCTTCATCCATGCAGTAATTGATCACATCCTCTACACGACTGATCCACGCTGCATCAATTGATCCATCATCCTTAACCATCGTTCCCCAGGTAACCGGAATACGGATAGTATTAAAGCCTAAATCATGCACGGCTTTAATCATCTTCTTTGTAGTAACCGGTGCTCCCCACGCTGTTTCACCCGGAGTCTGGTTTGTATGGGAATCAAATGTATTTCCTAAGATCCAGCCAATTCCCATCTCTTCAATAATCTCTGTACCTGACAGATCACGGAACGTCTGTGGATTTACCGGAATCTTTATATCTTTTGTAGTCTGATCATCATCCCAACTCATATAGGTTCCGATTCGGTCTGCTGCATCAGCTTTTTGTACGACCGGTCCGACACTAAGCGACCCAACCGCCAAAGCCGCTGTCATCATAAAAGCAATCGCTTTACTCCATTTTCTCATATTTTATCCTCATTCTTTCTGTTTCATTCTTAAGCAACAAACTCTGCCGACAAATTTCAGCCAACAGAGTCTGTGTTTTCACTCATATAATCTCATACGATTTTTTTGAAAGCATCCTATTATAAGCTCATATATTCTATCTATAGCATTTTTCAACTTTCATATGACATATATCACATCTTAACAGATAGAAATTATTTTACTTTCTTGTATCCGGCTTTCTTGATCTGCTTCTTAGTATATTTTACATATGCTTTCTTACCAGAAACTTTAATTGTCTTCTTGCATCCCTTGAATGCTTTCTTAGAAACTTTTACTTTCTGGCTTACTGTAATCTTGCTAAGTTTCTTGCAACCTGCAAATGCAGATCCACCAATCTTCTTAACTTTCTTACCGAGTTTGATTGACTTAAGTGAAGTACAATCCTTAAATGTAGAACCAGCTACACTCTTTACTGTGCTGTTGTATGTGAACTTAGAAAGTTTCTTGCAACCGCTGAATGCAGATGCTCCAACAGATTTTACATTCTTAGTAAGTTTGAAGCTCTTTAATGCCGTACAATTCTTAAATGCTGCTTCGCCAATACTCTTAATGCCGCTTGAAAGCTTAAAGCTCTTTATGCTCTTGCATCCGTTAAATGTATCATCAGCAATCTTTGTGATGTTCTTATTGTATGTAACTTTTGTAAGTTTTGTACAACCTTTAAATGCTGCTTCACCAACTGTTTTAATTGTATCACCAAGTGTAACAGTCTTGATCGTTGTATCCTTTGCAAATGCGTTATCAGCGATACCTGTTACATCATAATTCAAAACAGTTGTTCCTTCTGTTGTCTTTGCAGTAGCAGCGGTCGTAAAGTCTGCTTTCTTTGTAGCAAGTCCTGCTACAGCGACTGTACCTTTACTGTTATTTGTCTTTGTTCTCTTTGTAACAACATACTTCACACCATTATCCACAAAAGTAGAACCAACAGTAGGACCGTTGTCAACTACAACCTCCTTTTTAGCAGTTACAAAGTCTACGCCGCTGATTGTAAATGTAATCTTCAAGCTCTTTGCAGGCATAGCGTTGATTTCGGTATTTAACTTGCCTGTGGTCTTATCAATTGGGCGAAGAGCTTTACCTTCTACACCATGACTGTCTGCGTAGTTATCAATGATCATAAAGTCATAATATCCCTTATTACCACTACCCTGTTTATCTGACGCCTGTGTATTTGGGAAAGCTTCTTTTAATTCTAAAATCTGCTTGTCATCGACAGAAACTTTTACATTTGTACATTTTACGTTTTTCATGGTCAATGGAATATCCGTAGAAATATGAAGCACATCATAGTATGAATCGCCTACAACTTTATACTGTGTTGTATCTAAGTTTGTTATTTCTGCTGTCCACTCACCGTTAGTTGTCATAGCAGCATCCTTAATCGTAGCTTCTGAATGAACACGTGCATCACCTCTTGCCTGACCACGAAGACCCATTGTCTCTTGTGCCTTAGTCAGGTTATTTGCAAGATAATTCTTAGTGTAATCAAATGCTGATCTACCCCATTTTGATTTCTCTGAATCGTAAAATTCCTTTACTGTTAATCCTGACTTATCATTTGTCCATTCTGAACGATAGATCCATGGACCTGCCATACTAAATGCTGTATAAGCCATATACGATGCTGCAGGTGTTGCAGTTGCTGTTGCAGAAGCGGTAGTATCTGCTGCCTTTGCTGTACTTCCGTTTGTGTTTGCCACTCCGGCAAATCCACCGGCAGTTACTACCATAGCTGCCGCAAGAGTAGTTGAAATTGCCTTAGTTAAATTTTTTCTCATGTTTTGCCTCCTTGTGTATTATAATTGTTCATTCTCTATAACAGAGAAGCATGAGCACCTTTTTCCCATGCCTAAGCTATAGTATAGCGTTCTTTCCATCAAAAGTCAACAATTCAATTGCTCTTTTTCGGCTTTTTCTGTGCAATTTGACAATCTATTCTGATATAGAATAAAAAAGCATGAATCCGTTTCATACATTTTCAACAAATTCATGCTTTTTCGTTCTATTTTCATTTTTCTTGTATAAAAACCTAAAACAACAGGTTCCATTTCAGCAAAACACTATTACTATGTTTCTATTTCTTATAATCAGCAATAAGAAATCCATCGTATTTTATTTCACCTTTTTATTACATCCTCTTATTCCTATTTGTCTTAATCTATTTTGCATCAAAGATCTCCACTTTTGTAATAGAGGCTAACGGAGTTGTTGTACTGATTTCCAAATATGGGTTTTCTTCCAGATCACTTGGGTATAATGCGATGCATTTGCCAATCACTCCGGTAAAGTCTGTCAGATCTGCTCCACCATCTACTTTGGTCGTATAACCGATCTGAAGCGTTTCCGCTGACTGGCTTGTCTTATCAGAGCCAAATGTAAAACGGATCACCGGATTGGCCAGCTTTGCCCAGTCATAGGTCAAGAACATCTGCCAGTATGCTGCATTCGTCTCTACTACGATATCGCCTTCTGTCGATGTTGTCTCAAAGCCGCCCTTACTTCCATTGGTTCTTGTCCATTTGCCTTCCCAGAATGCCACTTTTGTCAAAGTAGATTCATCTTCGATCACTTTTGCACTGACAGGACCTGTCTCCTTCATGTTATCTTTGATCTCGCCATTTGCTCCTGTCACATCATTGTATATTTTGGCAACATCTTTGAACTTGAATAACCCGTTCTTTCTATTGTACCAAACACCGGTATCCCAGAGTACAGGAGTAAATCCAAGCTGTTTTCCATAAGTTGCTACTTCTTTGAAGAAGTTCGGAATACCATATTTCGATGAACTGCATACGCCGTATTCACCAATGATCACGCCATATCCTTCTTTTGTAAAGACTGACATTTTGTCAAAGTCCGCATGTAATGCAGCTACCTGCTCATCCGTTCCCCAGTCTGCATCATAACCCCAGCTGTTCTTAGGGTCTTCTGCGATACAATATGTACTTGGCGAGTAATAATGAACAGACACGCTTAACTTATCTTTACCATTTCCGTCAATGTCTGCAGGCATCTTAAAACGGCTGTCTACTGTCTTATCAATATCTGTGTTATATCCTGCGATCAAAAGCTGTCTCTTAACATTGTTTCCGCCTGTAGCACGTACAATGTCAACAAATTTCTGATTGATCTTGTTTGTCACTTCATAACATTCATCTTCTGTCAGGACGCCGGTTCCAAGGCTTCCCGTCTGCTGTTTCTTCCAGTCATCATTTAAGCGATCACCAAGTTCCTCGTTTGCAGATTCAAATACAAGATGTTCCGAATATTCTGCATAACGGTTTGCAATCTGTGTCCAGAATGCTTCAAATCGATCCCATGCCTGCTGTCTGACTGCCTCATCTTTGTCTCCGAACTGTCCCCACCAGTCACTATCGTAGTGGATGTTAAGAATGACATACATGTCGTTTTTGAAGGCATAGTTCATAACGGTTTCTACACGATTAAAATATGCATCATTGATCGTGTATTTTCCATCATCTGACATCATGTTTGACCAGGCTGTCGGGATACGCACTGAATTGATACCATAGCTGTGGATTCCATCCATCGTTGCCTGTGTAGTAGGTACTTTCTGCCAGAATGTTTCAAAATCTTCCGGTGTAAAACCCTGTGTCTCTTTTGCACTTCCACAGGCTTCTAATGTATTTCCAAGATTCCAGCCCTGTCCCATCTTCTTCATCAACTCTGTTGCCGTAAGATTTACATCCATCTTACCGGAATCATACATGGCAATGCCATTCTTTGAAGTTGGCTGTGCCGGTGTCTGACTTGGCACTGCCGTTGCTGCAGGTGCCGGGCTTGCTGTAGCTGCAGGTGTTTTACTTACTGCAGGTTCTTTTGTCGCTGCGGCTTTCTTTGCTGTAACTTTTACAGTAAATTTTAACTTCTTGTTTGTAAACTTCTTTGCACCTTTTGCTTTGTAATTTACTTTTGCCGTAATTGTAGTCTTTCCTGCTTTGACTGCTTTGACTACACCTTTTTTGCTGACGGTTGCAATCTTTTTGTTCTTAGAAGTCCATATGATCTTCCTTACTTTTTTAATGTTCTTCTTTTTAATCTTGAGCGTTGTTTTCTTCCCCTGCCGGATGCTTACCGTTTTCTTAGCCTGTTTTAAGACTGCTTTTCCTGCTGCATCGGCTTTTGCGCCATCGATCATTGACACGCCTGTTGAAGTCAGGATCATAGCTGCCGATAACAATGTTGCAAAGAATTTCTTTGTGCTGTTTTTTTTCATACATTACTCCTCCTATTCCATATCGTATTTATGCATAATAACACAAAAATCCATTGAAAACAATGGATTTTTGTGCACTTTTATGTTTTTATTCATAGCATTGCACTTTCAAAACTTTTCTTTCTGCTTTACAATAACAGCGATCTGTTAAATTATGTCAAAAAGCCGGCACAGACATGTTCTTTACAGTCTTTTTTTGAAAAATATTTTCCAGCTTTTATTACGTTGCCGCAACAAAGACTTTTTTACCCTGTCCTTTATTCTTAAAAAGCTTGCGGTATGGTTTGAATTTCTTTGTCGGCACTGAAATCTTACACTTACTTACTCCGGTCAGTGCCTTCTTGCCAACTGATTTTAAGATCAAAGAACGTACGATAATTGCTGAAAGTTTGGTACAGTTCTTAAATGCCGAGTTACCGATCACACTGACTGCACAGTTTACGATAACGGATTTTAAGTTAGAGCAGTTTTCCAATGCATTATTACCGATCGCAATCTTCATATTCAATGCTGCATAGGAAGAAACTTCTTCCTCTGTTATGATGAGATTTCCTGCTTTTGCAGCTTCTAATGTCTCCTGCACATCAGCCATTTTTTCTACAGATGTAGTTGTCAATGCATCAGACGGTACAAGCATTCCTCCTGCTTTTTTCGCAGCCTTTTTCTTCTTTCCGATTGTAAACTTTTTGAGTTTCTTACAGTTCTTAAAGGCTTTCTTTCCGATTGTCTTTACAGAATCAGGAAGAGACACCTGCTGTAAACCGGTACAATTTTCAAAGCTTTGTGCTCCAAGCTGCTGTAAATTTGACGGATAGTTGACTTTCTTAAGCTTTTTACAGTTTCTGAAAGCTTTCCTTCCGATCTGTTTTACATTTTTACCTAATGTAACATTTTTGATTGAAGTATTCTTCTCAAATGCACCTTCCGCGATCGTTGTGACTTTCAGTTTCTTTCCCTGCGATATGATCGTGTCAGGGATCGTAACATTTGCTTTCTTAGTATTCATTCCTTTGAATGTTACACTATTCTGATCGTTGACTGTAAAATTCATATTGTTTTGTTTGATCGTAGCACCTTTTGTAAGTGTTGTATTCGTATTCTGCGAATTGTTCTGTGTATTGTCTGTAGTATTATTAACATTAGAAACGTCCGGTGTCTGTGCCGGTGCTGTCGTCGGTGTTGTGGTAACTGTCGGACGAAGCGTTGCTACTGCCGCTGTCGGATGTGGCGGTACCGGTTCTGCTGTTTTGACAGGAGCAGGTTCCGATGTCTGTACCGGTTCTGCTGTCGGATTATCTGTAACAGCATTTTTTTCTTTTTTTACTAAAATAACGCAATCTTCTTCTATTGTAACAGATGTGACCGGAGCACCAGCCTCCCATGTACCATCCTCTTTTTGTACACCGGAATAATATGTGTAGATTTCTGTTTCCGTTGATTGCTTTGGCATTTCTAATATACTATGTAAATTTGCATAAACCGGATCTTTACTGTACTCCTCATCTGATTCTTGTAAATATGGAATAAAGCGAATACGGCATACCGTGTCTGTCAGACTGTTGTTTTCGCTTCGTACCGCATCCGGATAATCCTGCTTACCGATTTTTTGTGCCCATGATATATTTTCGCCCTGCTGATGAGACAATTCCCATGCCACCTGACCGCTCTTGTATTGCGCTTTCGTGCGCCCCTCTGCAGTATCCTCCGCATCGTCTGCCAAATAATATGAGCGTTCTACTGTCTGATCTGCACCGATCAATTGTGTTTTTCCCTCTAAAATTCCTGAATCACTTGTAATTTCTGCTGCATTATAACAGTCTGTTACCGGAGTCACTGCTTCTACACTACTATCGTATTCCTGATCACCCGATATATCATAATTACGATTACCGACAATACCCGCTGTGTTGCCAAGTGCAGTTACTTTCCCGGCATTACCGCTATAGCTCACCTGTAATGCTTCTATTCCACTCTGGTATTCAAAAAAAACAAATGATCCAACGATTCCACCAAATGACACACCGTTTGACTTTAACGGGATCACATCCGATGCAGCTGCCGTTGCCGACATATTTTTATAGCTATGATCTGCGTTCCCACTATAAGAAACGTCTCCATAATTCATACAATAAGAGACATTGCCTATCGTTCCGCCGGCAATACCGCCACAGATTTCTATTCCTGTGATGTCTCCTTCATTCTCTGATGTGATAATACCGGTTGTACTCTTTCCGGCAATGCCGCCGATACAGACAGCCGGTGCATACGCATCATAAGCAGACGTACCGCTAAACCAGGTGGTTCCTTCTTTATGTGCTGTCTCAATCTTATCCCAGATTTCCTCTGACCATTCCAGTCCACTGACAGCTGATGTATTCTTACATCCTCTGATTGTCACACCATCTGTCAGTCCTGCTATTCCGCCAACATTGATTGTTCCGCTAACAAGTGCATTATTTGTGCAAGAGGTAATCTCACCACCATCAAACATCACGCCGACAATACCGCCGATATCTTTAAGTCCTTCACAATTGATATTGCCACTTTCATTCGTACAATTGCGGATTGTTACATTTCCTCCTGCTTCTCCAACAATTCCGCCAAAAGCACCTGATACAACTTCATAATCTCTGACCTTACTGCCTTCCACATTATAAAAGCAGTCTGTTGTGTCCGGTTTAAATAAGTCAGATGATACTTGCAAGCTTCCATCCAAAATATGACAATTCTCAATCAAAGCAGTTTCATCTGTTCCGTAAGACGTTACTTTTCCGGCAAGAAAACCACAGCCTTCACTCCATACACTCAACTTACCTGTAATCTTTGGGTTTTTCAGGCTGACATTTTTAATCTCACCGCCTGTTCCTATTTTGCTAAACAGACCTGTATCTACCAAACTTGTTTCCGTGTCGATCGCCATATTAGAAATGATATATCCCTGTTCGCTTCCACCGTCAAATTTTCCACAAAAACCGTTATACGTTCCTGCACCGATGCCACTCCATTCTGTAATACCATATTCTTTTAACTCTGACAGATCAATATTTCCCGTTACTTTAAAATAACAATCCATATAACTGCTTCCGCTGTCACTGTCAGCCACATTGTTTTCATTGGTGACTGCGTTCTTTCCCACATAATACAAATTGTATAACTGAACTGCATTTGCAATCTCTAATGGATTCTGTTCTGAACCAAGTTTCGCTGAGGCATCGCAATCTGCCGGTTCATTAGCAAAATACGGATAGACTCCTATTGTCTGTGATGTATCTGTCTGCGCTATATCCTGGGCAGATGCTTTTGTTGTCACACCTGCTGTTGTAAACAGATCATCTACAAAGGAAAATCCCTGCAACGGTGCAACAAGCATCGCTGCTGTTACTACAACAGAAAAAAAACGGTTCCACTTCTTTTTTTTCATAATCATATCCTCCTATCTTTTTGATAAAACATCTTTATTTTATATCTCAACAGATTATACTACTACTGTCGTATCATCGTCCATAAAGCAAAAGATGCTTCTGTGTAAGCATGCCTTATCCGAATATATATATAATGAAAAAAGAATGCATACAAGCGTAAATTCTGCCTATATACATTCTTTCTATCCTTATGGTTAAAGGTGTCAAAAGACCTGCATATCTGATATTTATCGCCTTAACCTCAAATGATGTCTCTTATAATCTTTAAAATGTGAATTTGTCTTCGAAGTATTTGTCAAGATCTTCAATCTTAATACGCTCCTGCTCCATACTGTCACGGTCGCGGACAGTTACAGCACCATCTTCTACGGAATCAAAGTCGTATGTGATGCAGTATGGTGTACCGATCTCATCCTGACGGCGGTATCTCTTACCGATATTACCACGCTCATCAAATTCACAATTATATTTCTTGCAAAGGTTTGTATAAATCTCTGTAGCCTGTTCTGATAACTTCTTTGATAACGGAAGCACCGCAATCTTAACCGGTGCGATCGCAGGATGAAAATGCATAACGGTTCTGACATCTCCTTCTCCGATCTCTTCTTCATCATATGCCTGGCAAATGAATGCGAGTGTAACACGGTCTGCACCAAGTGATGGTTCAATAACATACGGAATGTATTTTTCATTCTTTGTATCATCAAAGTATGTCAGATCTGCTTTTGATACGTTCTGGTGCTGTGTCAGATCATAGTCTGTACGATCTGCGATTCCCCAAAGTTCGCCCCATCCGAATGGGAACAGGAATTCAATATCTGATGTTGCTTTACTATAGAAAGAAAGCTCTTCTTTTTCATGATCACGGACACGCATATCTTCCGGCTTAATACCAAGTGACTGTAACCAATTGATACAATAGTTCTTCCAGTAATCAAACCATTCTAAGTCTGTATCCGGTTCACAGAAGAATTCCAGTTCCATCTGCTCGAATTCGCGGATTCGGAAAATGAAGTTACCCGGTGTGATCTCATTACGGAATGATTTACCGATCTGACCAATACCAAACGGAATCTTCTTGCGTGATGTACGTGCTACATTTTTGAAGTTTACGAAAATACCCTGTGCTGTCTCCGGACGAAGATATACAGTACTCTTTGCATCTTCCGTAACACCCTGGAATGTCTTAAACATCAGGTTGAACTCACGGATATCGGTAAAATTCTTCTTGCCACAGCTTGGGCACACAATGTCATGCTCATCAATATATTTCTTCATTTCTTCTTTAGACCATGCGTCTACGCTGCCCTCGATCTTGATGTCATGTTCTTCCATGTAATCTTCGATCACTTTATCTGCACGGAAACGTTCATGACAATCTTTACAATCCATCAAAGGATCGGAAAAGCTGCCAAGATGTCCTGATGCTACCCATGTCTGTGGGTTCATAAGAATCGCACTATCAATACCTACGTTGTATGGATTTTCACGAACAAATTTCTGCCACCATGCCTGCTTAATGTTGTTCTTTAATTCTACGCCAAGATTTCCGTAATCCCATGAGTTTGCCAGTCCTCCGTAGATTTCCGAGCCAGGGTATACAAAACCTCTCGCTTTTGCAAGAGCTACGATCTTGTCCATTGTCTTTTCCATAATAAATCTTCCTCCACTTTTTGTCTTATCAGCACATCATCTTCTTATCAATGCAGCTTTCAGATGTTGTGTCATTTTTACTTTACTTTTTAAGATACCATTAAAATCCTAAGATTGCAAGTATGATACGGATCAGCGTCGCCTTTCGTATATGTTATGGAATCCGTTATGCCCATGTCACGGTATCATTGATCGGAAGGCGGCTTGCATGCAGGATGCATGGTTTCCCTTTTTCATCGGGATAGCCAAGTGGCAGCAACAACACCGGATGTTCGGTGACAGGAATAGCAAACATCTCACGTACTTTGTCGGCATCCATCATTCCTACAATCGTAGAGCCAATGCCTAATTCTGTCGCTTTGAGTGCCATGTGTTCTGCTACGATACCGATATCGATCAAGCCGAATTTGTACCAGTCATCGCCTTTCATCGCAGAATCTTTTGTATCTTCTTCGATCGAAAGTATAATGATCGTGGACGCTTTGAAATGACATGGCGTACAATCCCTGAGCTTTTGAATGCCTTCTTTCGACGTTACGACTTTCAAACGCTGTCTTTGCAGGTTGCATGCGGTCGGACCGAGTCGTGCAACTTCAAGGATCTGGTCAAGCTTTTCTTTTTCTACTTTTCTTTCACTCATCGAACGGGCTGAATATCTGGCTTTGACTAAATCCGTGAAATTTTCGATCTCCTGTGTGTTTTTCTTTTTATGAATCTTATCTGTTAATTTCATTTTTGTTCCTCTTTTCCGGTGATTACTTTCAAAGTTGCTGCAAGTTTTTTTTACTTGCTGCAAGGCTTTTTGCTTACTGCAAGGCTTTTTTACTTACTGTAATACCTTTATGGTTTGTGCTTTACTGTTATTTGGGACAACCGTTGTATGTAGTGTCGTTATTTTTTCTCTTCTTTTTTTGAGTCAGGATGCAGCTTGTCTTTTATGATCTTTCCGCTGTCGTTTTTAGGAAGCTGCTTTCTGACATAAATACAGCGTGGAATTTCATAAGATGCAAGCACTTTTTTCAATTCATTATGCCATTTTTGACGATATCGTTCAAGAAAATCTTCTTTTGCTTCGACATATGCTTCCAGAATTGTTTCCGAATGATGTGTCCTGACTTTAACCGCAGCTTCTTTGACTTCATCAATCTGTAAAAATGCATTTTCTACTTTGAGTGCTGAGATCTTGCGTCCCCGGATATTTAAAATATCGTCTTTTCTGCCTGTAAAATAAAAGTTTCCTTCTGTGTCGCAATATCCGGTATCATGCAGTGTATATGGTGTGGTAATCCCCTCTACGTGATAAGCCGTATCAATATAAAATTCATCTTTTTTCAATTCTACCGTAACACCCGGAAAGGCTTTACCGATCAGATTTCTTTTCTCATTCATCTGCTGTCCGGTCACATAAGTAATATAATTTAATTCGCTTGCACCGTAATACAAAATGATCTCTGTATTCGGATAGATCATTTTTAATGCTTTTGCATCTTCTATTCCTAAACTTTGCGAACCGGATAAGATCATTCGTATCTCTTTGTCCGGTTCTTTTTGCACTTTAGGTAACAGCATTAATTTAGACGGGATCAGATAGATTGCATTGGCATGGTATTTCTCAATAGCCTGCTGCCAGCTTTTAGGCCAGAATGTCTCCTGTGCGATCACGGTACCGCCTGCATAGAATTGTGCAAGATATAAGTTTAAGTTGCCGGTAAAAGCAAGACTTCCCTGCGTAAAAAGCCGGCTGTCTTTTGTCACTTGAAAAATTTTATTTTGCACACAAAAAAAGCCTGCCCAGCTTTCGCAGGTACGAAAATAGATCTTCGGAATTCCTGTTGTTCCCGAAGTCATAACCGCCATGCAGACTTTTGTAGTGTCTGTTTTTGTATCTATTTTTTCCAGCTCGTTTTGTGCAAGCTGCCACACTTCTTCTTTTGTGATCTTACAATCATTTGGCATGATCAAAGGAATGATGCCGACAGCATTACAAGCCAGAAAATCAATTAACTGCTCTAAAATATGCTCTTTCCTGATAATATGGATCTTAGAAGTTTCCTTTGATAACAGAACTTTTGCTCTTTTGGATGCAAGCAGCTGTAAATCTCCATATGTATAACTTTTGTCATTGAGTACAAGTGCCTCTTTTTCTTCCGGTTGTTCACATATCATCTTATAGTATTGCATGGTTTGTATTCCTTTTCTTTTTGCATCTTTCTGTTTTTCTTTTGCATTTCTTGAACTTTTTGGTCTTTTCTGTTTTTATTTTGCTATTGTCCTGTTTTTATTTTTGTCACTTTTTCGTTTTTTTCGTTACTTGGAAACTTTTCTGCTTTTCTGTTTTTATTTTGCTATTGTCCTGTTTTTATTTTTGTCACTTTTTCGTTTTTTTCGTTACTTGGAAACTTTTCTGCTTTTCTGTTTTTATTTTGCTATTGTCCTGTTTTTATTTTTGTCGCTTTTTCGTTTTTTCGTTACTTGGAAACTTTTTTGCTTTTGCAATTTCTTTTTTCATTCTTATCTTACCGGGCATCGTTCATACGCTGTACTAATAACGCTGTGCCGACTCCGCCTGCTGCCGCAATACTGCAAATGCCATATTTGCCATTTCTGTTTTGCAATGCCTTTAATAAATGAAGTAAGATCATACCGCCTGACGCTCCATAGGGATGTCCGTATGCCAATGCACCGCCAAAAATATTATAATCTTTAACCTGCTTTGGAAAATGTCTTTCAAATAAAACATCGATCACGGCAAAAGCTTCGTTACATTCCCATGCAGCAATCTGTTCCGGACAGATATCTGCTTTTGCAAGTAATCTATCGATCGCTGTGATCGCCGTCAATGGACTTTTCATCGGATCTCCCGCACTTTCTGCAACTTGTACAAAAAATGCCTGTGCCTGCTTTCCTGTCCGTGTCTGATATGTCTGATGAAATTTTTCAGAACACAAAATCACAAAAGCTGCTCCATCATGTGTCAGACAGGCATTTCCTGCTGTGATCAGACTGCCTTCCTTTAACACCGGTGGCAGTCTTTTTAACAGACGCTCACTCATTCTGTCGCGGATCCCTTCATCCTTGGGAAGATCACCTGTAACAGATACGATGTAATCTTCTAATACATGATTTTCTCTGGCTTTGACTGCCCTTTTGTGGCTTAGCAATGCCCATGCATCCATTTCTTCTCTTGTGACCTTCTCTGTGACCGCTGTATGTTCCGCACCTTCTAACATCACCTGTTCATGATGGTATTCGGGTACAAATTTTGCGACACGATACCAGTTGTCTTTCCCACCATATTTTTCATAATCGGGATGGTTGGGATGATAACTTCGTCTTGGTGCGGTAGAACTGCTTTCAAATCCTCCAGCAATCACTACGTCTGCCTGTCCGCTTTGAATCTTTGCGGCTGCAAGTGCTATGCTTTCTAAACCAGAACCACACTGCACATCTACTGTCACTGCCGGTATGTCTTTTCCGATCTCTGACTCTAAAAGCATTAGTCTTGTCAGGTTTCCGCCTGCTCCTACTGCATTTCCGGCTATGACAAGATCGATCTTTTCCGGTTCGATACTGTACTTTTCTAATAACTGCGTAAATACAGCCGCACCGAGTTTTTCTGCCGGAATATTACAGTATTTCCCATTTTCAATTCCTATATCACTTCTAATCCCACCTAAAATATATGCTTTTTCCACAATCTGTCTTCCTTTTTCTGTATTACCATCTGATTATTTTTAGAATCATTTTACTTTGCATATCCAAAGGATCCGCCGGTCTGCTTTACCACACAAAGTAAACGCATCTGACCGGTAAATCGTGCATTCTTCATTACAATATAACAAATCTTTCCACGTCATTTCGATCACAAAATCCTTCTTTTCGCTGGAAATTTGCTGCTCTTCGTTGCATTGCTCTCTGTTTCCTTCTTCCGGCTCTTTTTCTTTATCCTGACAGGAATGATCCATTAATACTCTTGCAATCTTGTTCTCTTTTAGCAGGTCTGTAAAGTGTAACTCAAAAAGAAGCTTTTGTAAGATCAAAAATCCCGGAACAATTGCATTTTCTCCTTCATGAATCGGATTATAGTCTTTGGTCTGTTCTAAATAGTTTTTGATCTGACTGTTTGTAAAAGAAATTGCCTGCTTTTTTTCATCCACTTTATAAACTGTGGCTGTATCTTGTTGTGACAGACTTTTCCTATGTTCTGTCTCCGCATACACCGGTTGTTTTCGTTTGTCCGGCAGGTCAGGCTCACACGCTTTTGGCTGTCTTGTAACATGGTTAGAAAAATTTTCCTTAGGTTCGACCAAAATAACCGTAATTTCATGTCGATAACTGTCGTCTGTTCCCGACAGGGTAATCATTGCAAATGCTTTTTTCTTCTTCTCCTGTATCTGCCAGTTGATTTGTGCCGGTTTTTCGGTCGTTTCCATCTCTTGTTCTTCTGTTTGATATTTCTTTTCTGCCCGAGCTATGTTTGACTGCTGTTTTGCTTCTTTGCCGGAAAGAGCGGTTACATGCCAGTTCATCTGTGCAAGCAGCCAGCCTTCATATCCTTTTAGCTTAGAAAAGCACCGAAGCATATTCCAATATTCTTCTTTCCTAATCATTCCACAATCTTGGTTCATATCCTAAACTTTTTATGGTCTCCATATCTTCTTTGCTTGTGACTCCTGCTGTGGTCAATAGTGTACCTGTGATTGTTGCATTGGATCCCGCTGTAAAACAGGTCATTCCATAATGTTCCATCAATCCTCGTCCACCTGCCAGACGGATAGAAGCTTTAGGCAGGATAAAACGATATACCGCAACGATCCGACGCATATCATCCTCTGTCAGACATTTCTGCTCGCCAAGCGGAGTACCTTTGATCGGACTTAACATATTAACCGGCACAGAAGTGATTCCTAACTCACGTAATGTCATTGCCATATCCACACGGTCTTCGTTACTTTCTCCGATTCCCATCAAACCACCGCTGCAAACGGAAAGTCCGACTTTTTGTGCTGCTTTGATCGTTTTGATCTTCTCATCATAAGTATGCGTGCTGCACATTTTTTCAAAATAACTTCTTGAACTTTCTAAGTTATTATGTACTCTGGTCACTCCGGCTTCTTTTAACTTAATAAAATCTTTTTCTTCTAACAATCCAAAGGATGCACAAAGCTCGATCGGCACTTCTTTGTGTACTTCGCTCAGACTTTGACAGACACGGTCAATCTCTTCTTCACTGAGACGTTTACCTGAAGTAACGACTGCAAAACGAAGTGCGCCCTCTTTTGCATTCTTTTTTGCACCTTCCATGATCGTATCGGTAGATACCAATGGATAACATTCCTGCCCTGTCCGGTAACAGCCTGCCTGTGCACAGAATTTACAATCTTCTGAACAATGACCGCTTTTTCCGTTGATAATGCTGCAAATGTCAAATCCGTTACCACAATATTTCTGTCGGATCTCATCTGCAGCTTTGCTGATCTCTTCTAAATCCGCATCCATTAAAAAAAGTGCTTCTTCTTTTGTGATATCTTTCCCTGCAAAAACTTTTTCTTTTAATTCCTGTACTGTCATTTTTCTTTTGTCCTCTTTCTTTTTTTATTGCTATTTTTATATTTGTGTTGTAATGCTTTTGCTACAACTTTTTCATGCTTTTTAGATTGCAATGCTTTCGTTATAACTTTTCATGTTTTTGGATGACAATGCTTTCGTTGCATCTTTTCATGTTTTTGGATGACAATGCTTTCGTTGCATCTTTTCGTGTTCTTTTAGTTGCAACACTTTTATCTTTCACATTCTTTTCGGTGTAATATTCTGTTTACATCGCTTTTTTCATTTTCAATACCGTTCTTTCTTTGATTATTATAGGGATGCTCTTTCTTGTTGTCAACCTGATTATTTTGTGGTTGACAATCAATCCATCTTCTTGTATACTCACTTTTGTTCTGAAATGCGATATTTTGGTTTGCATTTCAAAACGGGGTTTGAGTTTTTATACAATAGTAACTGACGTTTTATGTGCTTGTCATAAAGCGTCCACAAACGGAGGATTATTATGGAAAAAAATATGGTTTCCGAAAAAACTTTTACATCAAAGGCTCTTGTGATCAAAGCTCTTTTTGCAGCAGTTTTATGTGTATCCGCTTACATTAGCATTCCGCTTCCAACCGGTGCACATATTACTTTTTTGAATTTTATCGTACTTTTGATCGCGCTTGTCTTCCCATGGCAGGATTCGTTAGTCATTACTCTTTTATGGCTCGTTCTTGGTGCAATCGGTATTCCGGTCTTTATCGGAGGTAATGCCGGTATCGGTTATCTTTTAAGCGGATGGGGTGGATACAGCTTTTCTTTTATCATCGTTGCTGTACTTCTTCCATTACTTCGCAGTAAAAAATACAATCGTCTGGCTTATACGATTTTATCGCTTGCCGGAGCTGTTGTAATTGACATTATCGGAGCTGCATGGCTGATGGCAATTACGCATATTTCGATTACACAGGCTTTTATGATGGGCTTTTTACCTTTTATTCCTTTGGATGCTTTAAAAGCAATCGTTGTTGCACAGATCGTACCACAATTCCAGAAACTGATCACATTCAGTTCAGAATCATAGGATAATACTTGCTACTATACAAGCAGTTTCTTATTCCGCAAAAAAAGACAATGCATTAAGTGGTGCAGACCATTTATTCATGCATTGTCTTTTTTGTGCTATCTATTTACCAAAATGTCTTTACGGTCTTTTATCTCTTTTTAACTCAAATTATATTTCCCTTTTCTTTGTATCTTCTTTTATTCCCATACTTCGTAAACAGTATATGGTGCAAGATAGGTATACCCAAGGTCCTTTGCAACCCGAACCGATGTCATATTACGGGCATCCCAGTTTGGATACAGTCCTCTTTGCAAACATTCTAAAATCAGTTTTGCTCCCGATGCATGGGCAAGCCCTTTCTTTCTATAGTCCTGTCTTGTGATGATCTCAATTTCAATACCTTCCCGGTAGCTTGTATAACTCGAAGCGCCTGCAACAATCTCATCATCATCACAGATCACGACACCGATTCCTCTTTGCATAAAATCATTTGCATCTTTATAGTTACAGCAAAAATCATGTGACCATTCTTCCTGCATCAAGGCAGCAACATCTTCTTTTTCGATCAAGCGGATCTCGTAATTCTTTGCAATTTTTGTAACATATTGCTCTAACCTGTCACGATCAAAAATGTCTCCTTCTTTCTTTAATGCATATCGTTCGATGCGTTTGTATTTTCCTGCAAATTCTTTTTCGATCCATGCAAACCATTCGGTGCGGTCCGCTACTAATGTCTGCGGATGCTGTTTTGTGCCATCCATGCCGCAATGTAATATTTCTATATCAGGCTGTCCTGCCAGGAACGCAAAGTCGGATACAACGATCTTACCCGATGTCGGATTTCTTTTCTGATCTACCCATGCCCTTCCAAAATAATTTTGAATACAGGATTGTATCAAACTGTCCTGTAAGCTGCTAAAAAGCATTTTTAAACATTCTTTTTCATCTTCTTTTAATTCTGTCATTTGCAAATCCTTCCTAAACAATAAAACTTTTTTCTCTTTTATTATATATCCCATTCCATACAAAGCACAACCGGTGTATATCACTCCGGCATAAATGATCACACCGCTCTTTTTTCTCCATTCAGATATAACATAAATGGTATAATTTTTTTTAAAAAGAGAATACTTGAAACAGACTATAACATATGTTATAGTTAAAGAGTTAAATGATGTAATCATTAAGCTGTTAACACCCACAGCACAACGAAACCCCGCAAGTGGTGGCTTGCGGGGTTTCTTCTCTATTTTGGGGATGAGCAGTCCCAGGCTAATTGTCTTTTCCCTTTCTGTCTAACCATTTGCAGATATAGTAACATACTATGCCTGCCGCAACAGAAACAAGGAACGATGTAAGCACCGTCAGCACCCAGAGCACCCCCTTTCTGTTGCCAGAATGGGTTGAGACAACAAAGTCAGTATAGCATACTTCTTTTTTTGCAATTTGCTGAAATTGCTATCTTCGGTTTATCTATTTTTACATAATCCCTTTTTTACTATATAAAAAAGAATATTTTATTCCATTATGATATTGTTCCTACCAGGAATATATTTTTATTTTAAGCTTTACAAAGAACATATGTTCTGTTATAATGATCTTAGTTTTCATCCTGTCTCTAAAACGGTATCTGTAAAAAACATGACCGGTGAGATAAGAGAAGCAGAAACGAGGTTTATTATGAACGATTATGTTTACGAATTTACAAGGAAAAGAAAACGTCATATGCTTTTTCGCAGATGTTTTTACGGAAGCCTGATCCTGATGTCATTGCTATTGGCAGTTGGCATTTTACAATACAGCCATCACCATGATTATCCGTTTGTTGCTGCTGTTTTTGGTATTTGGATATTGCTTACCTTATACTTTTGCTATAAAATCTATCTGACACGTATGTATCATGGCGGATTTCAAAAAGGATATCTGAAAGTGGGCGAGCTGGATGATCTAGATGGGCTTGCTTTCGAAGAGCTTGCCTGTGAGATCCTGCTTGCAAACGGATTTGATTCCGTTGAGAACACAAAAGCTTCCGGTGACTTTGGCGTAGATATTCTTGCATCAAAGGAAGGAATGACTTATGCAGTACAGTGCAAATGTTATCACGATAAAGTAGGTCTTGAAGCGGTACAGGAAGTCTATGCAGGACGTGATTATTATGAATGTCATGTCGCTGTTGTATTGACGAATCAGACTTTTACACCTGCTGCCATAAAGCTTGCCGATAAGATCGGCGTTGTGTTATGGGATCGCAATACATTACGTGATCTTTTATAATCAGGAGGATCATTCCATGTATGAGATAAAGATTTCTGTTCGAAATCTTGTGGAATTTATTATGCGTTCCGGTGATCTTTCTGTATCGTCTACCGGTCTGAAAGATGCAAATGCGATGCAGGAAGGAACACGTATCCACAAAAAATTACAAAGAAAAGCCGGTGCCGGTTATCATGCTGAAGTAGCATTATCTCATACATCCGAAGTTACTTATGATGGCCTGACATTCCAGATCACGGTAGAAGGTCGTGCCGATGGCATTTATTCCGATGAACTTGGCTGGAATATCGATGAGATCAAAGGCATTTACCGTGATATCCATACTCTTTCCGAAGCGATTCCGGTTCATCGTGCCCAGGCACTCTGTTATGGACTGATCTATGCTTTACAAAATACATTAGATGGCATTGGTATCCGCATTACCTATTGTCATATCCCGACAGAAGAAGTCCGTTATTTTCATGAATTTATATCTTTCGCTGAGTTACAAAACTGGTACGATACGCTGTTAGCATCTTATGCAAAATGGGCTTCCTGGCAGATCAGATGGCAGGAAGAACGTAATAATAATATCAAATCTTTAGAATTTCCTTTTCCTTACCGTGACGGGCAAAACTCTTTAGTAAAAGGTGTTTACCAGAGCATATTGCGAAAGAAAAGATTATATATCGAAGCACCTACCGGAGTAGGAAAAACCATTTCAACCATCTTTCCGGCCGTCAAATCTCTGGGAGAAAATGTCAGTGAAAAGATCTTTTATCTGACAGCAAAAACGATCACAAGAACCGTTGCCGAAGATACTCTCTTTTTACTACAGGAGAAAAAAGTCCCGTTAAAATCGGTCACCTTAACCGCCAAAGAAAAGATCTGTTTCTTAGAAAAGCCTGCCTGTAATCCGGCTCAATGCGATTATGCAAAGGGGCATTTTGACCGTGTTAATGACGCTGTTTTTGACTTATTGACACATGAAACGATCATGACAAGAGAGACCATTCTTGAATATGCGAAAAAACATATGGTCTGCCCCTTCGAGATGGCACTTGATACAGCGACCTGGTGTGACTTTATCATTGGCGATTATAATTATGCTTTTGATCCGACGGCCTCTCTGAAAAGATTTTTCTCTGTTGATAAAGAAAATAACTTTGTCTTTTTGATCGATGAGGCACATAATCTGGTCAGCCGTGCACGTGATATGTATTCTGCAAGTCTGACCAAAGAGGACTTTCTTGCCATGAAAAAATTGGTCAAAGTCCGCTCCAGACGGGTTGCCAATGCATTAGACGGATGCAACCGTGCTCTTTTAGAATTAAAAAGAAGCTGCGACGAGTTAGAAAAATTTGATTTCTTAGAAACAGAAAGCCTCGTTCTAAAACTCATGCGGCTTTCTACTATTATGGAGGAATTTTTTCAAGAACAGGAACATCCACACCCTTCTTTTCCCACTACACCTTTACCGCCTTCCGATAAAGAGCAGCTATTAAATTTCTATTTTGAAATACGTTCTTTTCAAAATATATACGAACTGGTGGATGAGCATTATATCATTTATGGCGATTATACTTCCGATGGACACTTCATTTTACATTTACAATGTATGGATCCATCTGCGAATTTGGATCTCTATTTAAAGAAAAGTCGTTGCAGTGTCTTTTTTTCTGCTACGTTTCTACCGATCCACTACTATCGCGAACAGTTAGCCGGACGAGAAGATGATTATGCGATTTATGCACCATCTCCTTTCTCACCTGACAAAAGATTGCTAATGATAGGAAAAGATGTCTCAACCAAGTACAATCTGCGTACACTCGCAATGTATCAAAAGATTGCAACGTATATCCGTAACTTTATCAGTGCAAAAAAGGGAAATTATCTGGTCTTTTTCCCATCTTACCGAATGATGCAGGAAGTGGAACAGGAATTAGAACTTGTACCTTTTGAAACACCGATACAGCTTTTTTCACAGAAAATGTCAATGAAAGAACAGGAACGCGAAAGTTTCTTAGAACATTTTCAGGAAAACCCGGCACAGACAACGGTTGGACTTTGTGTTATGGGTGGTGTCTTTGGAGAAGGGATCGACCTGAAAAACAGCCGTCTGATCGGTGCTGTCATTGTAGGGACAGGTCTGCCTATGGTATGTACGGAAAATGAACTTTTCCGCGAATATTTTGACAAAGAAAAAGGCACAGGTTTTTCCTATGCCTATCAATATCCAGGTATGAATAAAGTCTTACAAGCTGCCGGTCGTGTAATCCGGACCACAGACGATATCGGTGCGATTCTTCTGTTAGACGAGCGCTTTTTACAAAGCTCTTACCAGCAGCTTTTCCCACGCGAATGGTTTCCGCATCATGTTGTCACAATCGATTCGATGAAAGAAACATTAGAACAATTCTGGTTGGAAAATACATAATGCATATATAATAAATCCATGCATTTCATGTTTGTCGCACTTCGTGCTTAATGATTTTGTCGTTCATGAATTACTATATTCTACCCAGACTTCTACATGCTTTCCTTATTCATAAAACGCTCCCACGTTTCTCTGTCATTTTTAGCTTTAATCGTATAAGTATATGTTCTTTCTTCGGTATCAATATAAAAAATATAATTGCCATTCTCAAAAGTCAGATCATAGATACGGCTGTTTTCGAGTTCCCTATAGATTTCTTTATACCGTTCCTGCGGGATCTCTTCATCTTCACAGGAGCTTTTCGGATTGCCATCTGCATCAAATACTTTAAATCCTTCTTTGACTAAAGTTGTTTCCTCTACACCCATCAGGTCGAGTGTCAATGCATTGGTTCCCATTTCGCGAATATCACGATTACAACTGTTTTGTCCTAAGATCGTTACATAACCGAGTTCAAACGTAATCTTTTCCTGAATGCCCTTGATCTCAAAAATTTCTGCATCGGCAAAGCGAAAATTCGTTACTTCATTTTTTGTTGTATATCCCATAATCATCCTCATTTCCGTTTATTATGATCAAAGTGTCATAATTTCATATAAATATTATGATAACACAACAACTGCCATTATGACAAAATTTTTGTCTCATTAAAAAATCAACAAATAACAATATCCGATTGCAATATAATCGTCTTCTATCAAAACATTATATTGCAACCGGGTAGAAACACTTAAAAAACAAATGAATTCATTATATTATTGCTCTTTTAAGATACAGACATCCCAGTCTGTCAGATGAATCGTATCGCCTTTTTGGTACTCTTTTCCACACAGCAGATCTACTGCATGATCATATGGAGAAATAATGTCACATTCTTCTTCGCTATAATGCAACAGATAATGAATCGTATCGTTCTTTGCATTGATACCGCTGCGAATGATCACAGGCCATTCAAATGCAGGGACATTCTCTTTGGCTTTGGCATATGCTTTGCGGTAAATCTTTTTTAATATCTCTTTGGATGTAAAACAACCAATATAAAATGCACTGCCTTTGCCATATGCATTTTCGGTAAGACCGGCATATCTGCCCCAATATTTATGATCGTAGTTTTCATAAGAACCGGCTGTCGTTACTTGAAGCAATTCTGCAAAATAAGACAATGGTTCTCCGGCAAATTTTGTCTTACCCGGTTCTGTAAACTGATTGTAATGCATACCGAAACATTCTATCATACCATGTGGCTGCGCATCCGGATATACACTAAGTTCTTCATTGGCAACAAATGACTTAAAAGAACTTACCAATACACCGCCCGCTTTGACAAACTCACGGATCAGAGCAATCTTTTCTTCTGCAATACTATATAAAACCGGAGTTACAAGCATACTGTACCTTACAATATTTCTCTCATTCAAAGCATGGATATCTAAAATATCACATTCAATATTCATCTCATACAGACTATCATACATCCAACGGACAACGTCATTGTAACTTAGATCTTTATCAATCGGGAACCACTTAAATGCGTCAAGAGATCTGTTATCAACGATCAGGGCAACCTTATTTTCTTTTTTAATGCAAAGCGTATCTTGTCCAAGTCTTTCAAATTCACGTCCCATCACTCCTGCTTCTTCGTAAGTCGGATTTGTTGCAAGATCATGACTTAAAATACCTTTCCAATAAGTTTCATATCCGTTATGGATTGAATGCCAGTTCCAATATAAAATACTCTGCGCACCGCTTGCTAAATGACTGTATCCATGTAATCTGAGCTGTCCCGGATATGGTGTCCAATATTTAAAAGCTTGTGCCTGACACTCTAAAACAAAATAATTATCATATTTTAAACTGCGGATCGAATCACCGCCAAAAGCAATCTCTGCTCCTGTCAGTTCATCCTGTGTCGGATGATAAATATCCGTTCCTGCTATCGTAACGGCTTTGGATGCTTCATAGTGATTGATATCCGGCTGTACTCCATAAGAATAACCATCCTGTGCGATATCTGCCCCAAACTTCTTCCACTCAAAGTCAAAATTATGTGTAATAAACTGCTCTTTTTTCTTATACTTTGAAACCAGATCCGACTGCCATTGCAAATATTGTGCGGCAAGGCTTCTTTGAAATGCTGCAAACTCGGTTGCCAGTCCACCATTAATGCAGCCTAACATATCCGGCAGATCATCCCAGTCATGAATCGAGTTGCTCCAATATGCCAGATAAAACGCTTTATTCAGGGCTTCTGTTGTATGATATTTTTCTTTTAAATGTTCTTTAAAAAGCTCCTGTACTTCTTTAGAAGCTGTACCATAATGCTTTGTTTCGTTATCTATCTGAAAACCGATCACAGACGGATGTGCTGCCGTATGCTCTGCCAGTTTACAGATTACTCTTTCAGCATATTTTCGAAAAACAGGATGCATGATATCCATGATCTGACGGTGTCCGTATCTGGCTCTTCCTTCTTTGTTATATACCATCACTTCAGGACATTTCTTTTCGAGCCATGATGGAATCGCATAAGTTGGTGTTCCGATGATCACATTCATCTTTCTCTTTTGTGCTTCCTCTAACACACGATCAATATAAGAAAAATCAAACTCTCCGTCTGTTGGTTCTAATGTACTCCATGTAGATTCCGCGATACGAATTGTATTCATTCCTGCCTGCTGCATCATGTCTAAATCTTCTTTCAAACGGTCGTATGGCATATATTCTAAATAATATGCAGCACCAAATAGAATTTCTTTCATTATAATAGTCCGCCTTTCTGACTAATTTCTCTGCCTCTTTTAAATTCTTTCTATAAGTACAAGGAAGGATACTGTTTTTACGCAATATCCTTCTCTTATTCTTATTAAGATTTCTGTCACAAGATATATCTTACTTATTTTATCCTAATCTGTGTTTTCCGTTCTCAAGATCTTCAACAGCTTTGTCATAGTGCTTGTCAAGATCAAAGAACATAAGTGCTACAAATGCGATTGCCATTGCAATAGCAGGAATCCATGCAAATGATGCGTTAATCGCCGCTAAAGACGATGATGACTGTACTGCTGCTTTTGCATCAAATCCACCTGCTGCAAGGATCCATCCAAGTGCTGCCGTACCAATGCCTGAACCGACTTTCATACAGAAAGAAGATGCTGCATTACCCATTCCGGCTGTACCATATCCGTTGTACCACTCGCCATATGTGATCGCATCCTGTAAAAGGCCAAACATGGTAGCGCCTGCACAGGCAAATCCAAGACCTTTGACAACAGACATTGCACAAATGATCGTATAATCTGTTGTAAGACCTGTAATTGCAAAACTGACTACGGAAATACCGGCACCAATCATGAATAAGTTTTTCTTAGATACAAATTTCATGATAAATGGTGTCAGGAACAGTCCTATGATCTGTGTCATAGACAGAAGATTTGATACGGTTGCATATTTTCCTGCATCATTCATGTTATACTGTGTAAAATAAACTGCTGAGCCAAAGAACGTTGACATCATAAAGTACATTGCAAGAATACATACTACAAGAAGCAGCCAGTATTTATTCTTTAACAGTCCTGCCAGACCTTTGACAAAAGATACATTTTCTTTCTTATCATCAGATCCTGCATTTTCTACAACACGTTCTTTACAAACAGCAAAGTTAAAGAAATTGATAATTATAAATACTACCATTAAGATAGAAATTGTAGCTGTCCATCCCTTCTGTGTGTAAGGATCTCCACCGCCAAATGCTGTTGTCATTTTTAAAACAACGGTATTGATCGTCATAGTACCTGCTGTAGCAAGAAGGTTTCTGAAGTTTCCAAGAAGACCTCTTTCATACTGGTTTGTTGTCATCAAACCGTGCATGGCAGCATATGGTACGTTGATGCCTGTGTAGAATACTGTTGAAACTAAGTTATATGTCAAGAACATATAAGCGATCTGTACCGATCCTGCAAAAGAAGAAGGAACGGTAAACATCAGAACTGTACATACTGCTAACGGAATGCATAGTCTTGCGATCCACGGTCTTGCTTTTCCCCATTTGCTGTGTGTGTGGTCTACGATATAACCCATGATCAGGTCAGAAACACCATCAAAGAATTTTGAAATAGCAATGATAGAAGCCGCTGCTGCTGCACTTGCTCCCACTACATTTGTATAATATACTAATAAAAATGCACTGATTGCAGAGTAAACCAGGTTTCCTGCATAATCTCCCATACCATATGCAAAACGTTCTAAAAAGCTGAGTTTTGCATTCGGATTCATATTTGTCTCTTTCATAAGTACCTCCTTATATGTGCTTTCAGTTCATTATATACTTTTTCTACTGTTTTTCAACAAAATTACAGATCCTTTTTATCAAACCATCCAAAATCAATACATCTGCCGAGATCCCAGCTATCCCAGCCAACCCAGCCTTCTGTATTGACTGTATCTGTTAAAAGCTTGTAACTCCAGTAAAAATATCCTGATCCTTTGTTCCATGCTTCTGTCTGTACTTTTGCTACTGTATTATAGATCTTCTTTTTCTCTTCCGGTGTGTAGCTTTCTACAGAAGCACCATCCAGACCGTTTAATACTGTCTGACCGCCTTTTGTGTCCCATCCACAAGCCAAAGAGTTAAACAGACACCACTCACCGCATATCACAGGGAAATACTGCTGCATTTCTTCGATCTCTTTTGCGAAATGTTCCTGAACGTATTTTGTATATCCTTCGATTGTCTGCTCGCATCCGTTCATTTCGGCAAGCATCAGATACTGGTGTGTATCTAATACGATATTTTTGTATTTCTCTTCCTGCATAAAGTCTTTCCAGATTGTCAACTCGAAACCATCATGGAAAACAATGTATTTCTCTTCCGGAAGATATACACGCAGACGGTCATAAGCGTCTTTATAGAATTGACGGATAAAATCATATGGTACAGGACCGCTGCCCTTTGCCATCTCTTTGTCAACCGGTGGATATCTCTTTTGCATATCCATCATCTCCCACGCCTTTGGAAGTGCCGGTTCATTTAATACTTCAATTCCCCAAAGTCCTTTTCTTTTGCCATAACGTTGTGCAAGTCTTTCTAAAACGGTATGAACAAATTCGACTTCCTTTGGATTCTGTGCCCATTTACATACACCACAGATACCACCATTGTCGGAACCATTCTGTCCTTCCGGTGCTGTATGCAGATCGATCAGGATCTGTAACCCATATTTTTCAGCCCAGTTAAATGCCTTATCGAGTTCTTCGATACAACCGATAAATGGTTCTCTGTCACCAAAAATGAAATATGGAACAGGAATACGAACGGTATCTAATCCCCATGATTTAATCGTTACAAAATCTCTCTCTGTGATATATTCGCTTCGATGAATACGGATACGCTCTGTGTACGCTTCTTTTGATAACTGTCTTGGAAGCCAGTATTCATCTTCTGCTGTTGTTCCTGCAAACAAAGCCGGATTCATCCATTTTTCCAATACCAGCCAGTTGCCTAGGTTTACGCCTTTGACTTTCATAAAATCATCCTCTTTTCTTTCTATGATCGTTTTTAGTGTTTTGCGTCAGAAGCATGATACATGTGCACCTGCATCATCTTGTGTTTTCGCTCTTGCAATTTGTATGATGTAATCATAATCAAATTCATTCTTTTTCTATATCACATTTCTACGCTTTTTATCATGTTTCTACTTTAACTTTTATTTTTTTCTTTTCCTTTTATTTCCTTGTTTGCATTTCTTTTTTGTGTATAATGAATATATAAACACGTTCATAATGTACTCTCGGCATCTTCTGAACGAAGACAAAAAACAGAGATACCGCATGGGAAGTTTTGAAATGTAGCCTTCCCAAAACTCTGTCATGATATATTTTCCTGTTGTAGCTCAAAATTTAAAAATCTATTTAGGAGAAATTTCAAAATGAATCTTCCTGTATTGATAAGATATATTTCCCATACTTTGCATACGTTTGTACGCATCTGCTCACCGGACGGACAAATACAATGTTCCGTCTGCGATGTCGGAGGCTTAGAAGATACTCTGATCAAACAGCCGGATGTATATGATTTTTTATTGCATCGTGAAAATACAGACCTTCCGATCATTAAAGGAATCAATGACACGATTGCTTATGTACAATTCTTCGTTGACAACAACTGCTTTTTAGTCGGTCCGGTCTCATTTTCTTCTCCGCTCTATCCACTCCACCAGTTAGAGCATGTGATAATTGATTCTCAATTAAAGAATCATCTTTCTGTGTTTTCCTATCACCATTTTTGTGAAGTCATTTTGTTCTTCTATAATGTATTGGCAACGGAGCCGCTTTTGGAAGAGACCTTTATCAGCTGTAACTTTGTTAAAAGTTTTTCTTCGGATCAGTTGCAGCAGGATTTTTCCGATTATCTTTTTGAACGTCAGGAATCAGAACAAAAGCATAACCCATACGACCAGGAATGTCGTGAGCAGAAAAGTATCGAAGATGGCGATATTGAACAACTAAAACGAAGTATTGCTGAGGATTATTCCGGCAATCTTGGTGTATTGTCACATGACAGTCTGCGTAATTTTAAAAATTTATGCATAGTCGTGATCACACTTGCATCTCGTTCTGCAATTCGCGGCGGAATGTCCCCGGAACTATCATTTTCTTTGTCTGACAATGCGATCCAGAGAATCGAAGCTGAGAACAACCTTGTGCAGCTTGAAAAAATGTTACGTGAAATCGAGATACAATACGCCCAGATGGTAAACGAGATCAAAAAAGCCCAAAAAGGAACATTAGCACACCGGAAAAATCCACATATTATAAAATGCAAAGATTATATTTTTTCACATTTGCATGACAAGATCACAATGGATGACCTTGCTTATGAAACCGGCTGCAGCCCAAACTATCTTTCACAGCTTTTTAAAGAACACGAAGGAATCAGCCCATTACAATATATTCTACGTGAAAAGATCAACCGTGCCAAAAATCTCTTGGTATATTCTGATTATACTTACAGTGAGATTGCAACATATCTTGGTTTTTCTTCACAAAGTCATCTTGGCAAGCAGTTCAAAAAATTTACAGGTTATACACCGATGGAATATCGTCGTAATTTTATGCGGCAAAATCCTTAAAAAGTGCAAATCAAAAAGCCCATTCATTATTATGTACCCCGATTATGGATTCATAATAATAAATGGACTTTTCTTTTTCGTTATCTTTTCTTGCTTTGCTTTTTCATATTCCTGCATTTAGCATGGGATCGGAATAAACCACTCTTCTTTTGAGCAATCTCATTCCATGCACAAATATTTTTCTTCTTATTAATCTTTCTTAATAGAAATTCCAGGAAGAATATCTCCGATATCACTCAAAAAACCATCTGAGCCATCTTCCTCATCTTCATCATCCTCTAAAAATTCATCCGGATCTTCAAAAAGCTGGTTGAAAGCCTGCGCTACCACTTCAAATTCGTCCTCATCCTCCACCGGGGCAAACTGTGGATTTCCATCGGCATCTTCTGAATACTCTAAGATCAGGGCTTCACCTTCCGCAAGATCTTCCGTAGCCTGCTGTGGCATAACAGCTACATACTCTTTACCGAATTCTTCAATCTCAAGTGCAGCCATGATCTCTGCATCAATATCCTGGCCATATTCATCTGTTAATGTAATTACAACTGTTTCTTCGTCGCTATCACTAAATAATAATTTCTGATTTTTATCGTTCATTCTTTTCTCCGTTTCTTTTTTCAATTGATTCCGATAGTAACCCAAAATGCTATTACATCTGATAGTACCATTAGCTGAAAAAATTGTCAATCAGTCAATCGCTTTTTCCGTTTTTATTCTTTTTGCCCCTTCGTTACCCACTTCCAATGATCCAATACATATTGACCTACGATCGGATCATACATGGTTCCAAGATTTTTCCGAATCTCCTGATAACAATATGCAAAGTCATGTGCTCTGCGATAACAACGATTCGATGTGATCGCATCGATTGAATCACAGATTGCAATAATTCTCGCTCCGATCGGAATATCACAGCCTTTTCTTCCATTAGGATATCCTTTGCCATCATAGCGTTCATGATGACAAAGCACAATATCTTTTAATTCGCTCAGATGCGTCGATTTACTAAGAATTTCCGCCCCGATCTGAGGATGCCGACGGATCAACTGCCATTCTTCATCGGTCAAAGGCTCCACTTTATTTAAAACAGAATCCGGCACGCCAATTTTTCCTATATCATGCAAATGAGCTGCAATATGGATCCTTTCTATATCATGATCTTTAAATCCCATGATCTGACATACCCGCAGCGTCATGTCGCTCACACGCTGGGAATGTCCTGCTGTATAGGGATCTTTTGCATCCAATGCACAAGTGATGCACTCTATGATTTCATGATAATCAATGCTGTTTTCATCTGTTGAACAATATTTGCAACTCTCCATTTTTCTTCCGCCTTTTCTGATTTTCTTCCATTTCTTCTACACATAAAAAAGTGCAAAGCCAGCGCTTTGTCAAAAGTTTAATGGAACATTAAACTTTGCAAGAATTGCTATTGCAATTCTTGTTGATGCACCGCTACCATACGTGCATTTTCCTATTCCATGAAAAAGAGCTAGTCAATACCTAACTCTTTTTTACAAATCCTTCTATTCAAACGAACAATTTTCTGACTATTCGTTCGGTAATACAAAATAAGGTTAGCCAAAGCTAACCTTATTTTAACACATCTGATATTTCAGTACAAGAATACAAAAAAAGAAACTTTGTTTTCTTATCATTCTGTTCTACCGATCAATCCAAAAGATTCTGCATGCTCTTCAAACCGATCAACAAAGTAGAAGAGTTATGTAACACTGCAGATGTTGTCGGCTGGATCACACCGCTGACACCAAGTAAGATCAGCATCGTATTAAAGCCTACGATAGATCGATAATTCTTGCGGATTCTCTTCATCAGATTATCACTTAACATTTTTAAAGTAACAATCTGATACAGGTTGTCTGCACCGATCGTAATATCCGCAATCTCTCTGGCAATTTCTGCGCCATCACTGATTGCAATACCGGCGTCTGCGGCTGAAAGTGCCGGTGAATCGTTAATACCGTCACCGATCATAATGACTTTTCTGCCTTTTGCTTTTTCTGCTTCTACAAAAGAAGCTTTATCTTCCGGCAGGACTTCTGAGTAATATTCATCCACGCCAACTTTCTTTGCAATAGCAGAAGCAGTTCTCTCACTGTCACCCGTCATCATAACAATCTTTGAGAGTCCGGCTTTACGCAGGGAATTCACAACAGCCTGTGCCTCCTGTCTGACAGGATCTTCAATACAAATAACGGCTGCAAGTTTTCCATCAATTGCAAGATACAACTGCGAATATTCCGGTGGAAGACTTTCAAACAATGCTTCTTTGCCCTCCGGAATGATACATTTCTCGTCTTCAAAGATGAAATGATAACTGCCTATGATAACACGCACATCATTGATCGTAGTAGAAATTCCATGTGCTACCAGATATTCTACTTTTGTATGCATCTCGTCATGCTGCAGATTTTTTTCGATCGCTGATTCCACGACAGCTTTTGCCATGGAATGTGGAAAATGTTCCTCTAAGCAGGCAGCAATCCTTAAAAGCTCATCAGGTTCTCTGCCATCAAAGGATACGACATCCACCACTTTCGGTTGTGCTTTTGTCAGTGTTCCTGTCTTATCAAATACGATCGTGTCTGCATCCGCTACTGCTTCCAGATATTTTCCACCCTTTACGGTAATTCCATATAGGCAGGATTCACGAATCGCTGACAGAACGGAAATTGGCATAGCAAGCTTTAATGCACATGAAAAATCAACCATCAAGATAGAAAGCGCTTTTGTTACGTTTCCGGTCAGAAGATACGTCAGTGCTGTTCCACCAAGGCTATATGGTACAAGACGATCCGCCAGATGTTCTGCTTTACTTTCAAGCTGTGACTGAAGCTTTTGAGAATCTTCGATCATTGTAACAATCTTCTCAAATCGACTTGAACCACCTAATTCCTTGACACAAATAGTCAATTCGCCTTCTTCAACAATCGTACCGGCATAAACCGAAGCCCCTGCCACTCTTCTGACCGCAATAGCTTCTCCGGTCAGCGATGCCTGATTGACCATAGCTTCACCGGCACATACCAGACCATCAAACGGAATTACATTGCCCATATGTACCACAACCTGATCACCCTGCTTTACATCAGAAGTGCAGATAAGTCTCTCTTTTCCATCCTGCACGATCCAGACATGACTGATATTTAATGACATGCTCTGTGCAAGATCATCTACTGACTTTTTATGTGTCCATTCCTCTAGCAATTCACCGATACCAAGCAGAAACATGATCGAACCTGCCGTATCCAGATCATTTCGCAAAACAGAAACACCGATTGCCGTCGCATCCAGTACCGGAACTTCTATCTTACGCTGCCATAAAGTCCGTACTCCGTTCTTGATATATTTGATTGCATTTGCAATAATAAAGCACGCTCTGATCGGATAAGGCAGAAGCCATTTTCCTAAGTAGCGGAATGCAACTTTTCCAATTAATTTTTCCTGGTATCTGGCATTTAATTCTCTTCCTGAATTTTCGATCAGACCGGTCGGAACGTCCACTTCATCATAGTGAAACTGCTGTAACAGATCGATCACATTTTGACGATCACCAATATACTCGATCGAAACATCTCCTGTTCTCTCATATACTTTGACATAAGAGATTTCTTTTGCCTGATGCAGATAATACAATAAAGTATCTGCCTGTTCATATGTCATACGATATGCATGCATATGAATGCGCATACGATGAGACGATTCATGTTTTATTGTAAATTTCATAAATGTTCACCTGCGATTTTTAATGTTTTATTCTTCTGTTTCTGTTGTCTGGGCATCTTCAAATTCTGCTGCCTCTGCCTGTGCAACGCGTTCTTCATTGATATCCTTTGCATCTGCTAAGATATCTTCCGCATTCTCCTGAACAGTAGAAACTGTTTTCATCACACACTCTTTTGCTCTTAACGCTGCCGCAGTACAATTTGTGTAGAATTTCTTTGCATCTTTGCTTGATAACACTTTAATACCGGCTGTACCAAAAGCCACACCTGCTGCAAAAATACCTGTCTTTTTCCAATCAAAATCTTTCAAAAAGTCTACCATAATTCTTACCTCCTAAGTATTTTATGTACTCTCGGCATCTTCTAAACGAAAATTTTCGAGATGGATTTTTGATATACAATGACATT
>ERZ773252.491-NODE-491-length-46214-cov-4.630711_pt1 | contig 46214 bp, 42 predicted proteins | sample MGYA00580517_ERZ773252 | MGnify/ENA primary metagenome ERZ773252 (study PRJEB29015, sample SAMEA2737766) | human gut metagenome | biome: human gut; feature: human-associated habitat; material: faeces | place: China | collected 2012 ...
AGTGACTAAAATGAAAAACTCAATACCTCGATATACTTTTTATAAGCATAAGTATGGGAGTGAACTTTTGGTCGATGTAGTAGAACTGAAGTATGTGAAGAAGTTCCTGGCTAAAAGTGCTGTCCACACTCTAAATTATTATGATATTACTTTTATAACAGAAGGTAAGGGAGCTTTTTCAGTCGATAACCAAACCTATGAAGCAATTCCTCGTGACGTTCTTTTCTCTAAACCGGGGGAAATCCGGAACTGGGATACTCATCATATCACCAATGGGTATGCTCTGATTTTCGAAGAAGAATTTTTGTCTTTCCTCTTTAAAGATTCTTTGTTTGTACAGCATCTTTCGTTTTTTCAGATAGAAAGTTCTTCATCGCTACTACATTTGTCTGATGAGCTTTATACACGCATACTTGAAACCTTGCATGATATAAAGATGGAGATTGATTCGTATCAACAGGGCGATGTACACGTTTTGAGAGCATTGCTTTATGAAGTCCTGATGTTGCTGGACCGTGCTTACCTTAAAATGACTTCGATAGAGGAGGGCAGAAGTAGGGAAGTTTCCAATAATCATGTAAGTAAATTCATGAATTTGGTTGCTACACATGCAAAAGAGCAACATTCGGTTCAATATTATGCGGATAAGCTCTGCATTACTCCTAATTATCTGAATGAGATGATAACCTCGACCATGGGAATCAGCGCAAAACAATATATTCAGAGCAAGGTGATGGAAGAGGCTAAGAGGCTGCTTGTTTATACGGACTTTCCTATAGCTGATATTGCATTTGAACTCTGTTTTTCAACGGTTTCTTATTTTATCCGTAGCTTCCGGCAGCATACGGGAGAAACTCCGTTATTGTATCGTAAAGTACACAAACCGTAAAAAGTGCTATTTCTACCTTTCTTTTTATTGCATTGCTTTCCTGGTATTTCTCTACTTTCGCATCAGATAATAAACCAATAATAAAAAAGTAAAATGATGAGAGACGCGGAAAAAACAGTAGGCAACATGATTGATAAGCTGAAAACAGCTTTTATCGGTTCGATAGACGGTGAAGGATTTCCTACCATCAAAGCAATGCTGCAACCCAGAAAAAGAAAGGGGATAAAAACTATTTATCTGACAACAAATACTTCGTCCATGCGTGTGGCACAATACTGGGAGAACAACCATGCATGTATCTACTTCTGTGATACGAGATTCTTTAGAGGGGTCATGCTACGCGGTATGATGGAGGTCTTGACGGATAGTGCCAGTAAAGAGATGATCTGGCAGGAGGGAGATACCATGTATTATCCGGAGTCGTTTGTCGTTCCTTCGACCGATATTGTCTTTGACCGCGCTATGATCGAGCTGTTCCGCGGCTGTCCGCGCGGCTGTCGTTTCTGTCAGGCGGGTCATACCTACCGTCCGCTCCGCACCAAATCGAAGGAGGTTCTTCTGAAGCAGGCGGAGGCGGTGCTGAAAAATTCCGGTTATGAGGAGATTTCTCTCTCCTCGCTGTCTACAAGCGATTACGGCGAACTATCCGGTCTGACAGAGTGCATGCTCGATTACTGCGAGCCGCGCCATATCAGCCTGTCGCTGCCGTCTCTCCGCGCAGACAGTTTTTCCGCTGAGCTGATGGAGCGCGTGCAGAAAACGCGCAAGAGCGGTTTGACCTTTGCCTGTGAGGCGGGCACACAGCGCCTGCGTGACGTTATCAATAAGAACATCCGCGAAGAAGATGTTCTGCATGCCTGCGAAATCGCATTTCAGGGCGGATGGAACAATGTCAAGCTCTATTTCATGATGGGTCTGCCGACGGAAACCTATGAGGATCTGGACGGCATTTCCGACATCTGCAAAAAGGTCGCCTACTGCTGGCGCGAGAATACTCCCAATCGTGCGCGCGGCGTTCGTATTACAGCTTCGGCTTCGTGCTTCGTTCCCAAGCCGCAGACGCCGTTTCAGTGGGATGCACAGGACACACTGGAGACCTTCCGTGAGAAGCAAGCGCATCTCAAGGTGGTTATGAAGACCAAGAACGTCACCTATAACTGGCACGATGCCGAGACCTCGGTGCTCGAAGGCGTTATTGCACGAGGCGACCGCCGTCAGGGCAGGGCTATTCTGCTCGCATGGCAGCGCGGCTGTAAAATGGATGGCTGGGATCAGTGCTTCGATTTTGAAAAGTGGATACAGGCGTTCCGTGACTGCGGACTTGATCCGGAGTTTTATGCGTCCCGCCAGCGCCCGATGGATGAGGTATTCCCGTGGGATCACATTGGCTGCGGTACGCGCAAGGAGCACCTAAAGCGTGAATGGGAGCGCTCGCGCGAAGCGGTTATCACACCCGACTGCATGCATCAGTGTGCTGGCTGTGGTGCAAGCGCGCTGCTGAAGGGAGGCAAATGCCGTGTTTAAGGCTCGAATGAAATTTGCCAAAGAGGGGAGAGCAAAGTACATCTCTCATCTGGATCTGATGCACGCCATGCAGCGCTCGATGGCGCGCTGTCAGATGCCTCTGTGGTTTACCGAAGGCTTCAATCAGCACGCCTATGTTTCCGTTGCGCTTCCGCTTTCGACCGGTTATTCCGGTGAATGCGAATTCCTTGATTTCAATATCACCTCGGAAGCGGTGCCTGAGAATGCAGTGGAAGCGCTCAACGACGTATTTCCCGAAGGTCTCCGCGCGATCGAGATCTATCCGCAGTCGGACGGAGGCATGAAGGTTGGCTCGATCGAGTGGTCTCAGTACCGCATCACCTGGGGCTTTGAAGCGGACGTGCCGGATGGCTTTGCCGAGGCGGTACGCGATCTGTTCCGGCGTCCGGTCGTCGAGATCGTCAAGCGCTCCAAGCGCGGCGAAAAGATAGTTAATATGCGGGAACTGATGCGCGATCTTGCCGTTGCCGAGGGCGAACGCGAAGTAACAGCCGTTGTTACGACCGCAGCAGGCAATAACAACATGTCGCCTGAATATCTGACTCGAGCCATCCGTCAGTATCTGCCGCAGTACGAGATACCCTTCAGCGAGTACCATCGTATGAATGTGTTTACTGCTGACGGCACTCCGTTCCGATGAGAGGAGGCATAGAATTGTCCACACAAAAGAATGTTTCCGAGCAGCAGCTGCAAACGCAATTCACTTATATTGACGCTGTTGCCCGTCTGAATGGCGGCAAATGCCTCAAAGCCTATACGCATACCTTTGGCTGCCAGCAGAATGAGGCGGATACCGAACGCATTCGCGGCATGCTGCATGAAATGGGATATGAAATGACAGACAGCACGGAAGAGGCGGATTTCATCCTGTTCAACACCTGTGCAGTGCGTGAGCACGCGGAGGATCGTGCCTTCGGCAACATCGGCGCGCTGAGCCATCTCAAGAAGAAGCGGCCGGATGTCGTCATCGCGCTGTGCGGCTGCATGGCGCAGCAGGAAAAGAATGTTGAAAAGATTAAAAAGAGCTATCCACAGGTCAATCTGCTGTTCGGTACGCATGCGCTGTGGCGTTTTCCGTCGCTGCTTTATCGCGTATTGACGGACAGAAAGCGCGTATTTGATATCGGCGGCGAGGATGATATTGCAGAAGGACTGCCTGTACTTCGCGCGAAGGGTGCAAAGGCCTGGCTCTCTATCATGTATGGCTGCAACAATTTCTGTACCTACTGTATTGTGCCTTATGTCCGCGGCAGAGAGCGTTCGCGATACCCGGAGGAGATCGAAAAAGAGCTGCGCGAACTGGTTGCCGCAGGCTACAGAGAGATTACCCTTCTCGGACAGAACGTCAACTCCTACGGCAAGGATCTCGGCATTGATGTTGATTTTTCCGATCTGCTTCGCAGATTGAATGCTGTGCCCGGAGACTTCTGGCTGCGCTTTATGACAAGCCATCCGAAGGATGCTTCTCCGAAGCTGTTTTCTGCAATGGCTGAGTGCGGCAAAGTTGCAAAGCAGCTTCACCTGCCGTTTCAGTCTGGCAGTGATGAAATTCTCCGCCGCATGAACCGCCGCTATACGGCGGAGCACTACAAATCTCTGATCGCTGATGCTCGCAAAAAAATGCCGGATATTACGCTTTCAAGCGATATTATCGTCGGTTTTCCGGGCGAAACAGACGAGGATTTCGAGCAGACTCTGCGTCTGGTACAGGATACACGCTTCGATCTGCTGTTCACATTCCTGTATTCGCCTCGCACGGGCACGCCCGCAGCATCCTATGAAGACAATGCCTCGCCGCAGGACAAGCAGCGCCGCTTTGAGCGTCTGCTCAAGACGCAGGACGATATCGTTGCCGAGAAGCAGGCGGCGTATCAGGGAAAAACGCTGCGTCTGCTGGTAGACGGAGCGGCCAAGGGGCCGGACTATCCGTATACCGCCCGGACGGAGGGTAATCTTCTGGTATGCGTACGCGGTGAAAATATCCAAATCGGCGAATTCATTCAGGCAGAGATTGAAAAGACCTCGCTGAGATGCCTGTTCGCAGTAAAAAAATCATAATCCACCTTTCGTTAGACAGGAGGCAAATATGGCTGAACTCACGCCCATGATGCAGCAGTATTTTGAAATCAAGAATAAAAACAAGGATTATCTGCTGTTTTACCGTCTGGGCGACTTTTACGAGCTGTTTTTTGATGATGCAAAGCTTGTCTCACGCGAGCTTGATCTGACGCTGACCGGCCGCGACTGCGGTCAGGCGGAGCGCGCTCCCATGTGCGGCGTGCCGTATCACAGTGCAGAAGGCTATATCGCAAAGCTGGTGCAAAAAGGTTATAAAATTGCGATCTGCGAGCAGCTGGAAGATCCGAAAAAGGCCAAAGGCCTGGTAAAACGCGATATTATTCGCCGTGTCACCCCCGGCACGGTTGTTGACGCATCTATGCTCGATGAGAGCCGCAATAATTTCCTTGCCTGTATCTATGCCACCCATGAGGACATGGGTATGTGCTTTGCAGATATTTCAACAGGCGTTGTCTACGCAACCGACACAGAGGAATGGGTCGACGTGTATAACGAGCTGGCTCGTTTTTCACCTCGTGAGATTCTCGCAGGCGGCTTCGCGATTTCGTATGAGGAGTTTCGCTCCTTTGTCGCTGAGCGACTGGAGGAAGCGCTTGTAGAACCGATGGAAGAGGAATGCTTCGACGCGGAAGCAGCGGAAGAGCGTATCCGCAAATACTTCCATATAGAGGATTTCGATGCGGCAGGTCTCCGGGTTATGCCGTTCGCGACCCGCACCCTTGGCGGCCTGCTCGATTATCTTGAAAAAACGCAGCCTGCGAGTCTTGCGGGCCTCAATGATCTGAGGCTGTATCAGCAGGGGCAGTATATGGAGCTGGATCTGAACGCGAGACGTAATCTCGAGTTGTGCGAGACCATGCGCACCAAGGAGAAAAAGGGTACGCTTTTGTGGGTTCTTGATCAGACGCATACCGCAATGGGTTCCCGGCTGATCCGACAGTGGATCGAAAAACCGCTTTATAATCCGCTTCATATCACGCGGCGTCAGCAGGCCGTCAGCGCGCTGTGCGACGATGTGATGGGCCGCACGGCACTGACCGATGCGCTTCGCAAGATTTTTGATATGGAGCGCCTGATCGGACGCATCGTTTACGGCACAGCGAACTGCCGCGATCTGCGTGCGCTGGCGTCAGCTATCTCCTGTCTGCCGGAAATTCATGCACACGCATCTGCATTTGAACAGTCTCTGCTCAGAGAGTTAACCGGAAATATTGACCTGCTTGAGGATGTGCGTGAGCTGATTGAAGCGGCTATCGTCGAGGAGCCGCCGGTCCTTCTTCGAGACGGCGGTCTGATTCGCAGCGGCTATAACGAGGAGATCGACACGCTTCGTGATCTCGCGAGCGGCGGCAAGGGAAAAATTGCGGCTATCGAGCAGCAGGAACGCGAAAAAACCGGTATTTCTAAGCTGAAAATCGGTTATAATCGTGTGTTCGGCTACTATATCGAGGTTTCCCGTTCCAACTCGGACGCTGTCCCTGAAAATTACATTCGCAAGCAGACACTCGCAAACTGTGAGCGATACATCACCGATGAGCTCAAGCAACTCGAAAGCACGGTGCTCGGTGCACAGGAACGTCTGTCCGGACTGGAATATGATGTATTTATTCAGGTGCGCGACCGTGTTGCAGCCGAGGTGCATCGCGTGCAGCGCTCGGCGCAGGCGGTAGCTCAGATCGATGTGCTCTGCTCGCTTGCTGATGTCGCCTGCGACCAGAACTATATCTGCCCGATCGTTGATTTTTCGGATAAGATCGAGATACATGACGGCCGTCATCCGGTTGTCGAAAAAATGCTCAAGGACAGCATGTTCATCCCGAATGACACGCTGCTCGATGAAGGTGATAACCGCATCGCGATTATCACGGGACCGAATATGGCCGGTAAATCGACCTATATGCGTCAGGTCGCACTGATTGCGATTATGGCGCAGATCGGTTCGTTTGTTCCGGCTTCATCGGCGCATATCGGCGTTGTGGATCGTGTGTTCACCCGTGTCGGTGCATCGGACGATCTCGCGAGCGGTCAATCCACCTTTATGGTAGAGATGAGCGAGGTCGCGGATATTCTGAATCAGGCAACGAAATCCAGTCTGATTATCCTCGACGAAATCGGCCGCGGCACCTCTACCTATGACGGCATGAGCATTGCGCGTGCTGTCGTGGAGTACATTGCGAATAAGCGGCGTATCGGTGCACGAACTCTGTTTGCGACGCATTATCATGAACTGACAGCGCTGGAAGACCTGATTGATGGAGTGAAAAACTACAATATTGCGGTTAAAAAACGCGGAGATGATATCACCTTTCTCCGCCGCATTGTGCGTGGCGGCGCCGATGACAGCTACGGCATTGAGGTTGCCAAGCTCGCAGGTGTACCGAACGCAGTGATCAGGCGCGCCAAGGCGGTGCTTAAGGAACTTGAGTCCACCATGCCGCAGATTGAAATCCATCCGATTGAAGAGCAGGAGGAAGAGGATGATCAGATGTCCTTTGGACACATGATCGCCACCGGCGTTGTTGCACGCCTGTGCTGTCTTCAGATGGATGTTATGACACCGATCGAAGCGCTGAACGCTCTGTATGAACTGAAACGGCTTGCAGAGCAGGAGCGCGGCTCTTAAAGCGATTCCGTATAAGCACACAGAATCTGTTCGCAAATCACTCCTGTTACATGAAGCGGTATTGCTTTGACCGCATTTGAAATTTTTCCGGAAAGGAAATTATAATGGCAATTATTAAAGAGCTATCCTCGCACCTTGCCGATCTGATTGCGGCAGGCGAGGTAGTGGAGCGCCCGGCTTCGGTTGCAAAGGAGCTGGTCGAGAATGCGATCGACGCCGGCTCAAACCGCATTACAGTTGAAATTGAAAACGGCGGCATTACCTATCTTCGTATCGCAGACAACGGCTGCGGCATGGCGCCGGAAGATGCACCTGTCGCATTCCGCCGTCACGCGACCAGCAAGCTTAGAAGTGAAGAGGATCTTGCTGCGATCGGCACGCTTGGCTTTCGCGGTGAAGCTCTTGCAGCGATCTCGTCCGTCACACGAATCGATCTGTTTACGCGCCGGAAGGAAGCAATCGCAGGCGTTCATCTGCATCTGGAAGCCGGAGAGATACAGGTAAACGAGGAGGCCGGCTGCCCGGAGGGTACGACGATTGTTGTTCGAGATCTCTTCTATAACACCCCTGCACGCATGAAGTTTTTGAAGAAAGATTTTACAGAAGCCGGATATGTGCTTGGCGTTGTGCAGCACGCTGCACTGTCGCACCCTGAAATTGCTTTCACCCTGATCCGCGACGGAAAGCAGGTCTTCTCAACGGACGGCAAGGGGAAGCTGATTACGCCGGTGTTCGCGGTGTTCGGAAAAGAAATGACGGCAAATATGATCGAGGTTACGGAAAACGAACATAACGGACTGACTGTTCACGGTTATATTGTAAAGCCGCACGCAGGACGTGCCAATCGTTCCATGCAGCATTTTTTCGTCAACGGGCGCTATGTCAAAAGCCGGATCATGCAGGCGGCGCTTGAAGAGGCATATCGAAATGCCATCATTACGGGAAAATACCCGTCCGGCGCAATTTTTCTGGAGCTGCCGCTGTCGGCAGTTGATGTCAATGTGCATCCGGCAAAGACGGAAGTCAAGTTTTCACAGGAAAAACCGGTGTTTGAGGCGGTCTACATTGCCTGCAAGAACGCTCTTGCAGCGAACGATAATACGCCGCAGCTTGAGCACAAGGAAAAGCATACTCCCCGCGAGGACAATCTCACGCAGGAACAGCAGCGCTTTGCTGTGCCGCGTTCCGAACCGGAACCGGCTACACGCTCGTTTGCGCAGCCGGTTCAGACACAGCCGGTCTCGAAAGGGGAGGAGGCGGAGCTGGAGGATTTTCTGGTATCCGTACCGCCGCGTACTGTACGTCCGGTCTATATGTCTGCGCCGCCGCTCGGGAATTTTAAACCCGATCCGGCACGCGCAGTCGGCCGTGTACAGCTGCCGAGTGAGCTGAAGAATACGCAGGAAAAGGTCGAATCGGAGGCTGAGATTGCGGCTTTCCCTGCCGAACGTCCACAAGCGGATGAAGAAGCAGCGGAACATGCAAACGATACGGCATCCGAGGCTAATCTGGTCAATATTCCGCAGTCGCAGACGAATCCGCAAAAAACTGTGGAGGAGGAGCCGGTATATGAGCCGATCGATCACGGTGCGCGCGTCATCGGCGAGTGCTTCCGCACCTACATCATAGCGGAGGATGAAGACGGTCTGCTGCTCATCGACAAACATGCGGCTCACGAGCGAATTCTGTTCAATAAGCTCCGTGCTGAGACAGAAATGCCGCAGCAGCAGCTTTTGACGCCGGTCGTGGTCGAACTGACCGGCGAGGAGGCGGCAGCAGTACAGGCGCAGCTGGAGGATATTCGCAAAGCCGGATTTTCTATCGACCCGTTTGGCGAGAACAGCTTTGCTGTACGCAGCGTACCGGCGTATCTGGACAGCAGTGACGTCCAGAGCGTTATCAGCGAGCTGGCCGAGAAAGCAATGAACAGCCGCGCAACAGTGCCGGACCGTCTGGATGACCTCATTCATACGGTCGCATGCAAAGCAGCGATCAAAGCAGGCAAAGCAACAACGATGCTGGAGCTGCAAAGTCTGTGTGATCGTGTGCTTTCGGACGATAACGTGCGATCCTGCCCGCATGGCAGACCGACGACTGTTCGTCTGACAAAATATGAACTGGATAAAATGTTCAAACGTGTTAACCAGTAGGCAAGGAGCTGACTTCATGGATAATCGACTGGTCTGCATCTGCGGACCGACCGCAAGCGGCAAAACCGCGCTTTCTGTTGCACTTGCGAAAAAACTGCATACCGAGATCATTTCGGCTGATTCCATGCAGCTGTACCGATATATGGACATCGGAACGGCCAAGCCGACCATTGAAGAAAGGCAGGGCATCCGACACCATCTATTTGATGTGTGCGAACCGGGAGAGGCATTTTCGGTAGCACGGTATGTCGAACTCGCAGATGCGGCTGCTCAGGATATTCTTTCGCGGAACATGATACCCGTCGTCGTCGGCGGCACGGGGCTTTATATGGATGCGCTGATCGAGTGCAGCACCTTTTCGGGCGACGAGACCGATCTCTCTGTTCGAAAAAAATACGAAATCATGGCTCGTGAACAGGGGAACGAAGCAGTGCACGCCTGCCTTGCAGGGGTCGACCCGGAAAGTGCAGAACGGCTGCATCCGAATAATCTGAAGCGTGTTATCCGTGCGCTCGAGGTATACGAGCAGACAGGCATGACAATCGGAGAAATGAACCGCCTGCACAAGCGTCCGGAGCCGAAATATCAGGCAATCAAGCTCGGGCTGTGTCCGAAAGACCGGCAGACGCTTTATCATCGAATCGACAGCCGGGTTGACGACATGATTCGTGACGGGCTGATCGATGAGACCAGATATCTTTGGGAAAATGGACTTCTTGCGGGAACGGCGGCGCAGGCGATCGGCTACAAGGAGCTCCTTGGCTATCTGGAGGGCAGCGAAACCCTCGAGAGCTGTATCGAGCTGTTAAAACGCCGAAGCAGAAATTATGCAAAAAGGCAGCTTACCTGGCTGAAAAGGGATGACAGCATCCACTGGATATATTATAATAAGAGTGAAGAGTTTGCAGATGTCCTACAGCATTCGACAGAATATCTGCAAAAACACGGTGTACAATGATACCATAAACTGCAACAGCAACGGAGGTATTATTGTGCGAAACGAAATCAATCTGCAGGACAGAATGCTTGCTGCTCTGCGTCAGCAGAGTCAGAATACAACGTTTTTTCTGATGAACGGCTTTCAGATGCGGGGAATTATCCGCGGATTTGATAACTTTGTCGTTATTCTGGAAAGCGAAGGGAAACAGCAGATGATCTACAAGCATGCAATTTCCACGATCATTCCGCAGCATCCGGTGGATCTGTACGGAGCGAGAGAGGAGCGTGCGGACAGTTGATTACTTACGAGGCACTTCATGGAACAAAAACAGAAAACAAAACCGGCACGGCAGCAGAAACGTGACCGCAGCCATCTGGTTTTTATGATGATTGCTGCAGTCGTGCTGCTGTATATCGGACGCAGCTTTTTTGGTATTTTTTCGGCAGCGCCGGAAACGACACCGGCTATGCGCGTCACGGTGAATGACAGCTTCACTGCGGACGGATGGTTCGTTCGCGATGAAATCACGATCAAGGGCGGCGGTGAGTCCGTCAAGCATATCGTATACAGCGGTGAGCGTGTGCAGAAAAATGCGCCGCTTGCGGTTGTGTACGGTGATGATGAAGCGCTGGAGCTCAGCCGGCAGCTGGATCCGCTCGATGACCGGATCAGTCAGCTCGATACTGCGCTTCAGACCGCAAACGACAGTTCGGACACAGCGAAGATCGATCAGCAGATTACGCTGGCGATTCAGAACCTTGCCGCCGAGACCAAGGAAGGCTCGGGCAGCGTGCTTACTTCTTCGTCTGCATCCCTGCGAACACTTTCTCTGCGCCGCGCTGCGGATCAGCTGGACTCCGCCTCTATCCGTGCGGAGCGGGATTCTTTGAGCGCGCAGCGCGACAGCCTGCAGCAGAGTCTGTCCGGTCGAACCGCTGAATTAAAGGCGCCCTGCTCCGGGTATTTTTCCGAGATCGTAGATGGCTTTGAAGACACGCTCAAGCCGGCATCGCTTTCGGGCCTGACGGTTGCGCGCTTTCGTGAGCTGACATCCAAGGCACCCGAAACACGTCACAGCAGCTCAACGCTCGGCAAGATGGTGCAGGGCTTCAGCTGGTATCTGGCCTGCGAAATTCCGGCGAAACAGGCGGAACGGCTGCAGATCGGTCAGGAGCTTAAGGTCAATTTTACTCAGGCATCTCTCACGAGCCCGGTAACCGTGTATGCGGTTAACTGGGAGCATGATGATGATACAGCTTTGCTCGTGCTGGAAGGCACTGATTTCAACAGCGGGATGGTTTCCATGCGTCAGCAGCCGGTCGAAATCATCATTGCATCGTACACCGGCCTGAGCGTTCCCAAGAGCGCACTGCGCGTGGAGGAATGGACGGACAGCAATGGTGAGAAGCATAAGGACACGGGTGTGTTCATTCTCAGCGGCTCGGTACGCAAGTTCAAGGTGATCAACAAGTTGTATGAGACCGATGACAGCTATATCGTCGAGCAGAGTGCAACCGATTCGGATATGCTGGTCGAACAGGATCAGGTCATTGTCCGAGGAACAGATCTAAAGGATAATACGGTGGTGAAAACATGACAGAACAAGAAAGAAATGAGCTGCATGAACGCATCGCTCAGGTAAAGGAACGGGTAGCGCGTGCAGCGGAAAAAGCAGGAAAAAAGCCGGAAGACATCATACTGGTTGCCGCGAGCAAGATGAATGATACGGAACGCGTCCAGGAAGCGATTCGCGCGGGCATCGAGGTGTGCGGCGAAAACCGTGTGCAGGAGCTGCTTGAAAAGTATGAACAGAACGCTTATGAAGGAGCGGACCTGCAGTTTATCGGCACGCTCCAGACCAATAAGGTGAAGTTTCTGGTCGGCAAGGTCTCTCTGATCCAGTCGGTCGGTTCGGTTCATCTGGGCGAAGCGATCGCAAAAGAGGCCGCAAAGCATGGCATCCGCCAGGATATTCTGCTCGAGGTCAACATTGGCAGAGAGCAGGCCAAGAGCGGCATTGACCCGGACGAACTGCTGGATGCAATCGACACTTTGCGCGCAAAACCGTCGCTTCATATACGCGGATTGATGGCAATTCCGCCGGTAGCCGATGCAGAAACGAAAAACTTGCGCTATTTCAATGAAATGCGACAAGTATTTGTTGACATTTTGACAAAAAAATACGATAATGTAGATATGGATTATTTGTCGATGGGAATGACAAATGATTTTGAAACGGCGATTGCGTGCGGTGCAAACATGGTTCGCATCGGCACGGCGATCTTTGGCGCACGGCCTTATCAGATCGTTTCGCCTTAAAATATAAGGAGGAACTTACATGGGTTCGATCAAAAGCTTTCTTGATTGGGTCAAGGGCGGGGATGCTGAGGACGATTACGATGAGGAGATGTCCCGGCAGCCGCGCAGCGAAGAACCTGCAATAAATAGTGTGCCTTCATCGTACGAAAACCGTTCGTACGATCACTCGTATAGCAGTGCCACTGTGGAGAACACTGTTTCGCAGCCGCGCCATGAGAGCCTGCGGGATAATAAGGTCGTCAGCATCAACACGACCAGCAAGCTTGCAGTGGTTCTTGTCAAGCCTGATCGCTTTGAACAGGCGGCTGAAATTGCAGATCATCTGAAGGACAAGCGCACGGTGGTCCTCAATCTGGAGCAGACAAACAAGGATATCGCGCGTCGTCTGGTGGATTTTCTGAGCGGTGTTGCATATGCGAATGAAGGCAAGATCAAAAAGGTTGCAAACAGCACATATATCATCACGCCCTACAATGTGGACATTATGGGCGATTTGATCGATGAGCTTGAGAGCAGCGGTATGTATTTCTAAGGGCTGCTGCTGTGAACATGATAGCTTCATATATTGTCGGCAATCTGCTGCGCATTCTTGAGTTTCTGCTCTTTGCCAGAGCGATACTCAGCTGGTTCCCTCAGGCCGGCGGCTCCAGACTGTATGAGTTTCTTTGTATGCTTACCGAACCGCTGATTCAGCCGTTTCGGAGTCTTGTGAGCCGGATTGACGCTTTCAGGAGATGTCCGCTTGACATCCCGTTCATGCTGGCATTTTTCACGATCATTGTTCTGGAACAGGTTGTTTATATGCTGTGATGCCTGCAAAAAGAAACATGCGGGTGGTCGGGCAATGCCCGGCCATTTTCCCGTGCATCGGGCAAAACAAACATTTTTACGGAGGAAAGACTATGACGGTGCAGGAAATTCAAGAGATCGGCTTTGAAAAGGCTGTTTTCGGCGGATACGATATGAAATCGGTCGATACCTTTCTCGAGCGCGTCGCAGAGGAGTTCGCTGCCATGCAGAAGGAAAACGCTTCTCTGAAAGCAAAGATGAAGGTTCTGGTTGACAAGATCGAGGAGTACCGCGGTGTTGAGGACGGAATGCGCCGCACCCTGATGTCTGCTCAGTCGATCGCACAGGATACGATCGACAAGGCAAAGAAGGAAGCCGAAGACATTATTGCCGCCGCAAAGACCGAAACCGAAAGCAAGGTACAGGATACCAGAAGCGAAATCGAGCTTGAGGCACGCAAGCTTGAGGCGGCCCGCAAGAGTACGGTCGAGTTTGTTGCGCGTGTTTCGGCGGCATATCAGGCTCAGGCCAAGGCCCTTGTCGAGCTTGCAAAGGCAGAGAAGCTGGTGCAGCCTGCACAGACTCAGGAAACGAAGGTCGATGACAAGACCACAAAAATCGCAAAGCCTGCGGCCGATGAAAAGAATGCAGCTGCTGTCAAGGCGGATGCTCCGGCTGAGGACTCCACTCGCAAGTTTGATTTCGGTGAGCTGAAGTTTGGCGCAGACTACGATCCGAAAAAAACGAAATAAGAGCGGCTGTGACAGCCGCTTCAAGTCATAACTGAAAGGAATGAATACTGCCAATGCAGCAGGATTATAACAATACAATCAATCTGCCAAAAACAGATTTCCCGATGCGTGCGGGTCTTCCCAAGCGCGAGCCGGGTTTCCTGGAAAACTGGGAGCATGCAGATCTGTATCACGAGCTGATGAAGAAGAACGAAGGCAAGCCGCTTTTCGTTCTGCATGACGGCCCTCCGTATGCAAACGGAAACCTGCATATGGGTCACGCACTCAATAAGATCCTCAAGGACTTTATTCTGCGTTCGCGTAATATGATGGGTTATCAGGCGCCGTATATTCCGGGCTGGGATACGCACGGTCTGCCGATCGAGCGTCAGGCAATCAAGGCATACGGCATGGACCGCAGCAAGGTTTCCGTTGCTGAGTTCCGCTCCAAGTGCGAAGAGTTTGCGCACGATCACGTTAACACGCAGCGCGAGCAGTTCAAGCGTCTGGGCGTTATCGGTGACTGGGATCGTCCGTATCTGACCCTGACTCACGATTACGAAGCGGCTCAGATCGAGATCTTTGGCGAAATGGCAAAGAAGGGCTACATCTACAAGGGTCAGAAGCCGGTTTACTGGTGCCCGCATGATGAGACTGCTCTGGCTGAGGCCGAGATCGAGTATAAGGATATTCCGTGCAAGTCCATTTTCGTCAAGTTCGCAGTAACCGATGACAAGGGCGTGATCACCAAGCTGCTTGGCAGCAAGGACAACGTTTACTTCGTCATTTGGACGACCACGACATGGACGATCCCGGGCAACTTGGCGATTTCCCTTAATCCGTTCTTTGAATATGATTTCGTTAAGGTTCCGTCCGGCGAGATTTATGTCATGGCGAAGGAGCTTGTCGCGTCCGTCATGAAGACCGCAGGCATTTCCGAGTGGGAAGTTCTGGCAACCTGCCTCGGCTCCGATCTGGAAATGATCAAGACAAAGCATCCGCTGTATGACCGCGAGTCGCTCGTTATCGTCGGTGAGCATGTAACGCTCGATGCCGGTACCGGCTGTGTTCATACTGCTCCGGGTTTTGGTGCAGATGACTTTATCGTTTGCCAGAAATATAAAATTCCGATCATTGTTCCGGTTGACGGCAAGGGTCGTCATACGGCTGAAGCGGGCAAGTATGAGGGCATGTTCGTAGAGGACTCCAATGAGGTTATCCTCAAGGATCTCAATGACTGCGGCGCACTCCTCGCAACCGAGGATATCGTTCACAGCTATCCGCACTGCTGGCGCTGCAAGAACCCGATTATCTTCCGTACCACGGAGCAGTGGTTCTGCTCGGTTGACGCTCTCAAGGACGATGCTGTCAAGGCCTGCGAGGATATCAAGTGGATTCCGGGCTGGGGTCAGGAACGAATGACTTCCATGATTCGCGAACGTTCGGACTGGTGCATTTCGCGCCAGCGTGTCTGGGGTGTTCCGATTCCGATTTTTACCTGCAAGAAGTGCGGCAAGCCGCTTGTCAATGAGCAGACCATCAAGACGGTCGCCGATCTGTTCCGCGAGAAGGGTTCCAACGCATGGTTCGATATGTCCGCTGCTGAGATCCTGCCGGAAGGCATCAAGTGCGAGTGCGGCTGCACCGATTTCGACAAGGAAACCGATACCATGGACGTATGGTTCGACTCCGGTTCGTCCTGGCGCGCGGTCATTGAAAACCGTGAGGGTCAAAAGACTCCAGTCGACGTATATCTGGAAGGCAATGACCAGTATCGCGGCTGGTTCCAGTCCTCTATGCTGACCTCTATCGCAACGCAGGGCAAGGCGCCGTATAAGACGGTCATTACGCATGGCATGATCGTTGATGAGGAGCGCCAGAAGATGTCCAAGTCGCTCGGCAACGGCATTGCCCCGGAGGACATTCTCAAGCAGTACGGCGCTGATGTTATGCGCCTGTGGGTCGCCTCTTCGGACTACCGTCAGGACATGCGTATCTCCAAGGATATGCTCAAGCATCTCTCTCAGAACTATCTGAAGATCCGCAACACGGCTCGCTATATTCTGGGCAATCTCGCTGATTTCGATCCCAAGACCGATGCAGTCGCTTATGCTGATCTGACCGATCTGGACAAGTGGGCGCTGATGAAGCTGAATGAACTGACCGCAAAGGTACGCGAGGGTTACGACAGCTACGAGTTCCACACCGTTTTCCACGCAATTCACAACTTCTGTGTTGTTGATATGTCGAACTTCTATCTCGACGTTATCAAGGACCGTCTGTACTGCGACGAGACGGCAGGTGCAAGCCGCCGTGCTGCTCAGACCACGATCTATCGTATCCTGAGCGCTCTGGTTCGCATGCTCTCTCCGATCCTCTGCTTCACCGCAGATGAGATTTGGCAGGCTATGCCGCATGCAGCAGAGGACGATGTACGCAACGTTGCATATAATGAGATGCCGCAGGCTGATGATGCGTTTGCATTTGATGAGGCGGAGACGGAAAAGTGGAATAAGCTGATTGCGTTCCGTGATGATGTGAACAAGGCACTGGAAGGTGCTCGCAACGCTAAGACGATCGGCAAGCCGCTTGAGGCTCATGTAACCGTTTATACGGATGCTGATACTGCTGCATTCATGAACGGCTGCGGCCAGGATCTGGCTGACCTGTGCATCGTTTCTGAAATGGATGTTGTTGCAGGCGAAGGCGAGGGCCTTGCAAGTGAGGAACTGCCGGGCCTGACGATTTCTGTCGTCCGCGCAGCAGGTGAGAAGTGCCTGCGCTGCTGGAAGCAGGCGAAGTCCGTCGGTTCGGATGCTGCTCATCCGGCTCTGTGCGCACGCTGCGCTAAGGTTGTCGGCTGAGACATAAATAAAAGGGAAGGGGGGAACAGGTCTTTCTGTTCCCCCCTTTAGCTGATAGGAGAGTTTTTTCATGCCTTTATATATTGCGGCAATTCTTATCATGATCGTGGTTGATCAAGTGGTAAAGCACTGGGCGTTTACTGTGCTTCAGCCGCAGCATACTATTCCGCTCATCGAGAACGTTTTTCATCTGACCTATATCGAAAACCGCGGAGCAGCGTTCAGCATGTTTGCAAAATTTGATTCACGTTGGATTTTTGTTGCACTCGCATCGGTTATTACGCTTGCAATCTGTTACGCACTTTCGAAAAAACTGATGCAGACAGCGCTTGGCAGCTGGTCCCTTGTTCTGATTGCAGCAGGCGCGGTCGGCAATGCCGTTGACCGCGTTGCAAGAGGCTTTGTAGTTGACATGTTTGATTTTCGTCTTATTCATTTTCCCGTGTTTAACGTTGCGGATATCTTTATCTGCGGCGGCGGCGTATTGTTTGTTATTTATTTTATGTTTCAGCATAAGGATAAGCCGAATGATAAAAACGAAGCGGTGAACGACAATGAATGAGATGAAGCTAACCGTACCGCAGGAGGACGCAGGCAAGCGTATTGACAGCTGGCTGTCCGAGCATATAGACGGCCTGACACGTTCTGCCGTACAAAATCTGCTCGCGGAGCAGGCGGTAAATGCTGATGGAAAATCTGTCAAAAAGAATTACAAACTCGCTGGCGGAGAGGTTCTTACTGTCATTATGCCGGAGCTGCGTGAGGTTGACCTTGCAGCCGAAGATATTCCGCTCGATATCGTCTATGAGGATGAGGATATCGTTGTGGTGAATAAACCGCGCGGCATGGTCGTGCATCCGGCGGTCGGAAACTGGTCCGGCACGCTTGTGAATGCGCTTATGTATCACTGCGGCGAAAGCCTTTCCGGCATTAACGGCGAACATCGTCCCGGCATTGTTCATCGTATTGACAAAGACACCAGCGGACTGCTTGTCGTTGCCAAAAACGACAGCGCTCATCAGAGTCTTGCGGCACAGATTGCGGCACATACTGCGTATCGCGGCTATGAAGCGATCGTAGTTGGAAGCCCTCGTGAGGACAGCGGAACAGTAGACAAGCCGATCGCACGACACAAAAACGATCGCAAACGCATGGCCATTGTTGAGGGCGGAAGAGAAGCAATCACACATTATACTGTGCTAAAACGATACCGCGGCTATACGCATATGGCATTTCAGCTTGAAACCGGGCGTACACATCAAATTCGCGTGCATATGGCCTCGATTGGACATCCAATTATCGGTGATCCTGTGTACGGATTGAAAAAGGACAGATTTTCCGATATTGGAGGACAATGTCTGCACGCCGCAGAGCTAACGCTAACACACCCGAAAACAGGGGAGCGGATGACGTTTTCAGCAGCGCTGCCTGATTACTTTGTAGAAATTCTGCAAAAGCTGGAGAGAATGCAATGAAAAAATTTGATGGGCTGCTGCTCGGCTGCGATATGGACGGGACGCTGTTGGACAGCAGAAAACAGATATCTGCGAAAAACCAAGAGGCAATATGGTATTTTGTCAAAAACGGAGGCTGTTTTTCGCTCGCAACAGGGCGCGCGCCGCGAGCGATAGATATATATCGCTCGCTGTTGCCGTTCAATGCACCATACACTCATTTGAATGGCTCACTGATTATGGATTCCAGCCAAAACATAATGTGGTGTGCCGGAATGCCTCAAAAAACGGTGGAGCTGATGGATGCCGCTTTGTCAAAATTTTCACAATTAGGCTGCGAAATATTTGAAGGAGAAAAAATTCATGTACGCCGGATAAGTGCAGAAACCGAACATCATATGCGCGTTCTCAATCTCAAATATGATATGGTGTCTGATTGCGAACTGCCAGATACTTCGGGCTGGTGTAAGATCAATTTGACCGGCCCGGAGCCGATCATGGCTGACGTTCGAAAGTTCCTGTCGCGTTATGAAAATGAGTTCTGCATCGCGGCAAGTACACCGAATTTTTGGGAGATTACTGCTGCGAATGTTAACAAAGGATCATCTCTTTTGAAAATCGCTGATATGCTTGGGATTAAGCGTAAAAATGTATTAGCTATCGGTGACAGTTCGAATGACGATCCGATGCTTCGGGTTGCCGGTATTTCATTTGTACCAGAAAACGCAGCAAACAGTACAAAAAGTCTTGCAGATGTTGTTGTGCGAGATAATAATTCCCATGCCGTTGCTGCCGCGATCGAGTGGTTGGATACCAATATTAGCGAATAGGTTCCCCCCCCCCAATTATACAAAACTTTTATTTTGTATAATTATCTATGCGGACGTTTTCGCGGGCGAACGCAGCCGGTGCGCTGCCCTCGCTGCGCTCCAACGTCTGCATAGACCATACGCTGCGCTAATGTATGCAAAATAACAATTTTGTTCAAGTTCACGCTAAATCTGGAACTGTCCGTAGGATTGTATTTCATCGAACACTTTCGTTTTCTTTTTTGTCCATTCTTCCGGAATTTCCGCATCAACTTCATGAAAATCTGCCCACATTTCCGGTTTTATATCCTTGCCATAGTACAAAATCTGTGCTAAAATATCCTTGTAAGATAGTTCATCAGGTTGAACGTTTTGGGCAGTTGTCGCGAGCAACTGCTCAATTTTTTTGCCTTTACGATATGATAAATGCTGCAAATACTCCGGATGCTCCAAGCAGGCCATACACAAAACGTAATCCCTTCCGGTCAGATCGTCCGGCAGCTGCGAACCGTTATCCAGCACCACCGGAAACAGCCGCTTAAACTCACCCCAGCTGCACCGTTCATAATCAACAGTTATCTCCAAACGTGTCAGATCGCTTTCAAGCCCACGTTCCAGCGCTTTATTATACAGCTTAACATTACCGTGCGAAGATCGTACACCAAGATATTCCGTCATATTTTCATTGCTGTACTTCATCAACATGTATTTGCGCTGATCCTTCACCAGGCGGAGCCGGGATCGCGCAATCGGAATATCAATCGCCACATAACGCTCTCCTTTCTGTCATTAGAGCGCGTATATCAAACGTGCCCGGCGCTATCCCCTGCCCGCACGTCTGCCGTTACGCCGCCGTAGAGCGTGCTGTGCGGTTTTTAGACAATCCGCCGTACCGGCTCTTGCCTTTCATCCTCGCAAGCGTTACGCGCCGTCTACGGCTGTTTGCGTGTTCTTACACGATGACGGAAGCGCAACGCCGGGACGGGTCCCAGTCCCTGTGATGCTGAACCATTCCCAGCCTTGCCTTTGGGCTGTGACTTCACCGCCTCATCGAATTTCCGCCGCGCGTGTGCCCAGCAGACAGCCTGCGTAACATTCGGCAGCCTATGATAAGCAGGTGCTTCAACATCCGCTTTCTCGCAGTTTCGGCACTTGCCGGAACGTTCCGCTCCCGTTGATAATAAGTGCTCGGTGTAATTTGAGCTGGCTGGCACCACATTTTAACCGGTAATCCGCTGCTGCGGCATTCTTTGATGAGTTCGGTTACCGAAGAGTCAAGGCAAAGCAAAAGGGCCTGCCGCCTGCAATTCACAGACAACAAGCCCTTTTAACAGCCTGAACAATTTCTACGTTAAATTATAGTCATGCCGATTCGAACCATCACAAAGAAAAAAAGCACTTCAAACGAAGTGCTTTTATGGTGGAAGGTGGTGGATTCGAACCACCGAAGTCATAGACGACAGATTTACAGTCTGTTCCCTTTGGCCACTCGGGAAACCTTCCATATATTATTGTTGTCATCTAATATGTATCAGCGACTTAATTATAATACCATAGTATCGAGTGAATGTCAATAGAAAAATATAAGAATTTTGACGTAACAGCAATCCTTGATAAATGATGCGGCTGGCTTGGAACAAGCCGTGCCAGCCGCAAATACAACCCCAATCCGGTCACATATCTGTTTCTGATGGCAGGACGGTAGTATCGGCTGATATTATTCGATTCTGAGTTTCTCGATTACGGTTTCATCGGGCGTTACATAAGCGGTTTGGTAAACATGATAAATTACCATGCCCGGTTTCGCGCCTGCCGGCTTTTTAACCTGGCGAACCTGCGTATAATCGACCGGTACCATAGAGGACGAACGAGCCTTGGAATGGTAAGCTGCAACCATAGCTGCTTCCGTCATAGCCTGCTCCGTCGGTTCCCTGCCGTCTGTTACAAGTATGACATGAGAACCGTGTATCTTTTGCGTGTGGAACCAGATATCACTCTTAAACGCAGTTTTAAGGGTAAGAAGATCGTTTTGAAGGTTGTTTTTACCGGCGAAAATATCAAATCCATCGGTTGTCCGATAATGGAACGGCTTTGCCTGTACAGGCTTTTGCCTGCCTTTTTTATTTCGTGTTTGTTTCGCAGAAAGAACACCGGACAGCGTCAGTTCCTCGCGAAGCTGCGCCAGATCACGTTCGGTTTCTGCCTCACCCAGCTGAACGAGTACGCTTTCAAGATAATCAAGCTCGATACTTCCCTGTCTGATCTGTTCAGTCAATACCTCTTCCGCAGTTTTGGACTTGGTATAGAGTTTGAAATATTTCTGCGCGTTCTGCTGAGGCGTCAGCCGAACATCAAGAGATATTTCTACTTCCGGACAGTCTTTATTGTAGTAGTCGATAACCTTTGCCTTGTTCATGCCTTTTTCGAGCTGATAAAGGTTTGCTGTAATCAGTTCACCCGTGCGTTTATATTTTTCACGGTCATGGGCGCCGGCAAGCTCTTTCTTCTGTGCGGAAAGCTTACGGGCGAGCCGGTCGCGCGCATTGACTACCGCCTTGTGAAGATCGGACGAGCGGCGCATCATGCGCTCTACTCTTCCTTTTTTCTCAAAAAATGCAGCGAGGAGAGACGAAAAGCTCTCATACTGCGTCACATTCATGAGACCCTCATACTGTGTGACCGGCAGAAATGTGAAATCAAAGACAGCACTGTCCTCGCTTTTTGTCAGAAGAAACGGCTTCCATCTTTTTTCCTCAATATAGGCGAGAAAATCATCATATACCTTTGCAATGCGATTTCTCTCTTCGTCACTCAGCATGCCGAGCGGTTTTGCAGTATCGCCTGTTGCACGGAAGGCAAGCTCGCGGCAGAGCAACGGAGAAAATCCGAGCAGCGTATTCAGCAGAAAACGGTCGAGCGTCTGCTCACCATCCGCCTGTGCGGCAGCGGCCGCAAGTCCAACACCGGAAACGGCAAACGGATCGTGCTTGTCCTGTGCGGGCGGCATGCGGTAGAACAGGCCGGGCAGCACCTGGCGCTTTCCGGACAGATCACCGTCCACGCGGCGCATTGCGTCGATAATACGATTATCCTCGCCGCATAGAACAACGTTGGAATGCTTACCCATCAATTCGCAGATCAGATGTTTTTTGCAGGCAACACCCATTTCATCTGTTGTATCGAGCTCGATACTCAGCATTCGTTCGACCGCAGGCTGCGTTACTGCGGCGATTTTTGCTCCCTGCACATGCTTGCGCAGAAGCATGCAGAACATCGGCGGAACGGCAGGATTTTCACGTGCGGTCTCGATAAAGTGCACACGCGGCGTACCGGCTGCAATAGAGACTAAAAGGCGGCGTGCACCGCCTTGTCCGCGTGTCTGAATAACGATTTCATCGCGGTCGGGCTGATATACTTTCTCTATGCGACAGCCGGTCAGTACGGTATTGAGTTCGTTGGTTACTGCACCGAGGCAGATTGCGTCTAATGGCATTTTTATCTTCCTTAAACAAATTGAATACAGTCAGCATGACGTTCGGAAACGACAGAAGTCAGCTGAGGAAAGGCTTCGCTGATTTTGTCAGCGAACACTGCCGCAACCGGATTTTCCGTCGGAAAGTGTCCGGCGTCAACAAGCGTCAGGCCGAGTGACTGCGCACGCTGCATCAGATCATACGAGCAGTCACCAATTACAAAAGCGTCGGCCCCCTTTGCGATCGCACTGTCCATCATCTTGCCGCAGGCGCCGCCGCCGACTGCTACACGGCGAATCGGTTTTCCCGCGTCACAGAAGCGGACACCGCTGGCGCGCAGGCATTCCTTAACGTAGAGTGCAAATTCATGCGGCTGCATTTCACGCGGCAGATCACCTGTTCGGCCGAGCATACCGTTCTCCCCTGCTTCCATGTTCACGACATTGGTCAGGAAAAGTGCGGAGGCCAAGGCGTCGTTCACGCCGCCGAACGCACAGTCCGCGTTCGTATGCATGCAGATGATCGAAATGTCATGGCGGATGGCGAGGCGCAGGATTCGGCCGGTCGCGTCATCGCTCGTAACACGGCTGACCGATGTGAAGATCGCCGGATGATGCGCAACGACAAGCTGTGCACCGCGGTCGATTGCCTCCTGTACGACAGTCTCGGTTGCGTCGAGTGCGCAGAGCACACTCGTGACTTCAGTTTTCCGGTCGCCGCACAGCAGCCCTACATTATCCCAGTTTTCAGCAAGCTCTGAAGGTGCAAAACCCTCCAGAAAATCAAGTACATCAGATACAGTTATCATTTCAATCCCTCCAATGCGGCGGTCAGCTCGCGGACAAGCGCCTGCTGACTGCGAAGCCTCGCGATATCTGTGTTTTCGCTCCGCTCCATTCCGTTTAATGCGCGAGTTTCCCGCTCGATCAGACGGCGCAGATAAGCTCCGGCATCCGGCGCGGCGATCAGCGCGGGAGAAACTGCGCATTTTTCACGCGGATACAGGCATTCTTTCGCGCCACCGCGTACAGACAGGATGACATAATGCCGCCGATCCTCTCTGCACAGTGTTTCTCGCTCGATCGCATAGCCATGCGCCCACAGCCATTGACGAAGCTCATATATCATGGTCATTGGCTGAAGCAGCAGCAGGTGATCTCCGTCGGCCGTCCATGGAGCATTCTGCAATATCTCAGCAATCGTCTGACCACCCATGCCCGCGATCGTTACTGTGTCACATTCTTCGGGAGAAATGCCATCCAGACCGGCAGCGAGCCGCAGCGGCAGGATGACGCCATGCTCCTCGGCGTTTCGCGCCGCATGATCGAGCGGGCCTTCGCGCAGATCTGAACCGATCGCATGCGCGATACGCCCTTCTATCAGCAGGGTGATCGGGAGCTTGCCGTGGTCGGTTCCAACATCGGCAAGCCGCGCGCCCTGCGGAACGAGTGCTGCAATACAGGCAAGGCGCGGTGTTAAAATCATACTTTCCATAACCTAAAAAAACAGAGCCGGCAGAATACACCGCCGACTCGTGTCTTTCCTCTTACTCACCAATGAAGGCGTTGAGTTTGGCAACCAGCTCGTCTGCATTCGTACCGTGTACCATGCAAGCTTCTTCAATGCTTTCGCCCTGAGATGCCGGGCAGCCCAGGCAGTGCATGCCAATTTCCATGAAGAACTTTGCGGTCTCGATGTTGAGGTTGAGAACCTCGCCGATCGTAGTCTTTTTCGTAATAGCCATGAGTTAAACCTCCTGTTGTTTGAGAGATATGGAAGTGCGGCGCTTACCGTATTCCTATCATTTTATTGTTTTCTAATGATTACAGTATACCGCATTTTTGTGCAGACTGCAACTGAAAAAATCAAATTACCTGATCAATTACGTTATTTCGCAAACATGCGCTGCTGCACCTGCTCAAGATGCGAACGAAGCGCCTGCTCTGCGAGATCAAAGCGGCCGTCGCGCAGATAATCGAGCACGACGGTATGTTCCTGCACAGCTTCCTCTGCATGGAACAACAGCGAACCGGAAAGCGTATGAAAGCGGCGGATGGTTTCGTTGCTTTTGATTACCAGATCCGTGAGAAAGCTGTTTCCGGTCAGCTGTGCAAGAGAAACGTGAAACAGCGCATCCTGATCGAGAAAAGCCTCACTGTCTCCGCTCCGCAAGGCATACAGCTGCTTTTCGCCGCAAAGATACAGGCGGTCGAGCTGTTTGGCTGTAATGCCGCCGTTCTGCGACAGCAGATGGATGGCAAGCGGCTCCAGCTGTATGCGCACAACAGAGATATCGCGTACATCCCGTTCCGTTACCTCGGCTACGACCATGTTTTTTCCGTTCTGCATCACGATCTCCTCATGCTGCAGACGCTGCAGCGCTGCACGTAGCGGTGTGCGGCTGATGCCGAGCTGCGAGGCGAGGTTTTCCTCCGCCAGAACGGTGCCGGGAGTTAATTCATTACTCATAATCGCGCTTTTAATTGCGCTGTACGCCTTATCCGTCAGAGATGGATCCTTTTTTAAGTTTTTCAGTGCCATGCTGTTTCACCTGCCGTAGTTCGTCTATGCACACAGTATACATTCCTGCAAGCATTTTGTCAATTACAGTAAGATTAAACTGGTCACAAGCGCAAGCATTGGGATCGTAAAAACAGATAAAATGCTTGTCATGAAAATAATACGTGAGCCGTAGACCGAGTCCATACCCAGAGATGCGGTCATGAGCATGCTGCTCGCAGCTGACGGACAGGATGCACAGAGCATGAAACAGTCCCAGCAGAAGCGCACGTCCCTGCGTCCAGAGGGATAGATTGAACATACCGACAAATGCACTGCCGTAAAAAACGCCGATTTCTCCAGGCACCGCAGAAATGAGCGGAAACGCCCTGAAGCCGCAGTTCGAGTACATCGCACTCATGCGCGCAACGGCACATTTCCCCTTGTCGCCGCGGTGAATGGAGAGCTTCGCAACACCTGCCGCCAGCAAAGGTACGGCAGCGTATCGGCATGGTCTTTCAGCATTTCAATCTGTTTCCCCATCTGACCGTGCTCGAAAACATCACGCTCGGACCGCGCAAGCTGCGCAAGATGCCGACTGCTGAGAAGAATGCACTTGCGGAAAAACTCCTCAGGCAGGTGGGTCTGTCCGATAAGCGGGACGCCCTACCCCAGTCAACTTTCCGGCGGTCAGAAGCAGCGCATCGCGATTGCACGCACACTCGCAATGGAGCCGGATGTCATTCTTTTCGACGAACCGACTTCGGCGCTCGATCCTGAAATGGTCGGCGAGGTCCTTGAAGTCATGAAGGATCTTGCAAAGGATAGCATGACGATGATTATCGTTACGCATGAGATGGGTTTTGTACGCGAGGTCGCAAGCAAGGTCGTATTCATGGCAGACGGTATTATTCAGGAATCCGGAACGCCGGAAATGCTGTTCGAGCATCCGCAGAGTGAGCGCCTGGTGAATTTTCTTGGCAAGGTATTATTGACTCCTTCAACGGCAAGACCATTGCTGTACAGAGGTGTTTCGTGATGCGGAGCTGCCCGAGGAAGCGCGGCGCGATCTGGAGAGCGGCGATTATCTGTTTGGACGCGGTGCCTGTGACATGAAGGGCGGCGATGCTGTATTTCTCGTGCTGGCGAAGCATCTCGCGGAACAGGCGGAGAAATTACACGGCAATCTGCTGCTGTCGTTTAATCCGGTCGAAGAGACGCTGCACCGAGGCATCATCGAGGAACTTCCCCTGCTGCGTAAATTGCAGGAACAGCACAATCTGACATTCAGGCTGGCGATCAATAATGACTTCATCTGCCCGATGTACGTAGGCGATACAACTCGTTATGTTTATACCGGCGCAGTCGGCAAGCTGCTCCCGATGTTTTACATTATTGGACGCGAGACACATGTTGCTCAGTGCTTTGAGGGCTTCTCCCCCGACCTGACCGCGGCTGAACTGACACGCATCATCGACCGCAATCCAGATTTCTGCGACGGCTATAGCGGAGAATATACTCTGCCGCCTACCGTGCTCAAAATGCAGGATCTCAAGCCGCACTATAATGTACAGACGCCGCACACAGCTGCTGTTTATTTTAACTACTTTGTTCACAATCGTCAGCTGACCGAGATTATGGCTCAGCTCAAGAATACAGCGCGTACCGCACTGAACAACGTGATGCAGTCGGCAGATGAACGTTACCGCAGCTACTGTGAAATCTCCGGCAATCGATACTCCTCTCTGATCGAGAAAACGCAGATCATTGACTATCGTGAGCTGTATCTGCGCGCAAGAGAACCGGCATTTCTTCGATGACGCAGGCTTTGCAGCTATGGAGAAGCATCCGATTTTTCTCAATGTTTCGAGAGGCGGCAGCGTCGATGAGGCAGCGCTGGTTCGCGCATTGGATAACGGACTGATTCGTGCGGCGGGACTGGATGTCCCCGAAGCAGAAAAACCGGATTTGGAAAACTGTGCGCTCATCGGTCGTGAAAATGTAATCCTTACTCCGCATGCAGCATTCTACAGTGCTCGCTCGATCGAGGCATTACAGCGCATGAGCTGCCATAATCTTACCGATTGCCTGACTGGAAATCGTGCACATGCTTTCAAAATTGTCAACGGCGTCAGCATATGACAGTGCGAAAAATACAAGCCACAGGTGAATACCCGCGGCTTGTATTTTTTCGCAGCTATGCAGTCTTGAGCACATTTTCACCGATGACAATCTCGGAAGACCCTTTCTGAACAACCGATCCGCGAAGTTCTCCGCCGGTCATGGTGATCTTCGCCTTTGAAAAAGCGCGTATTGCGACGGGACCTTCGAATATTCCGTCCTCGATCCTGATCGTTCCGCCCATTGCAGCAAGCGCGGCCGAATTGGCAGTACCGGTAAATGTACCGCCGGTTATGGTCATTTCTCCACTTTGCTGGTGCAGTGCGCAACTGCTGCTGTCACTGTCGGATATGGACAGAGCACCGCCTTCGATGCGTATGGTGCCGCCTTGATTATCAATAATGGAGACGGAGCTTTGAATTTCGCCGCTCCCCTGACTGTCCTTTATTGTCAACGAAACGCCTTCCGTGACACACAGGGAGATTGCTGACAAATTGAGTGTTTGCCCGTTCAAATCAAGGGTTACATTCTTTTCGAGGTTGATGTTATTGCTGTTGTCTGTTATTGTAACCGGAGCGGTCAAACGGACTTCACCGCCTTTTTGAATCTGCTCGATGAAAATTTCATCTGTCGGACTAGGGTTATCCTTACCCGGTTCTTTTTCCGGATCTTTCTCCGGCTCCTTGATGTCTGGTTCTGTCTCCTTTTCCGGGAATTTAAACCCATCACCGCGCGCCGAGCAGTAGAGCGTGAACACATCACCAGATTTCAAAACCTGTGTACGGATTACATCAATTCTCTGACCGTCAAGATCGAGGTCAGTCCTGCACGTCAGCTGATCCTGTTCGGCCTCAAGAGGCAGATATTGATCATTCGCGCGCAAAAAGTAACAGTATTTTGCATCAGGATTACCGATGATGTGAATAGACAGCCTTCCGGAGCCCAGGCGTTCCGCACCTGTTATCTCGATTGGCGGCAAAGAACCGGACACATTCAAAATCTGATTGCTGTGTGCGAGAACATTTTCCTTATCGTCTGCCGGTCGCAGCAGTGAAGCAGATGTGTAATACGCATTTGGCTGGGAAAGCAGCCGTTCCGTCAAGGTTAAGCCGTCCTTCAGTTCGATTCTGAGATTTTTTGCATCTTCTGCGCTGTTGAGCATCAGAACACATTCATCGATATTATCGATATCGGTCTGAAGTATCAGCATATGGTTTTCATCAACAGCATACGAAAGCTCGTGATTTTCTGAAAAAGCATCCGTACAGTTGCTCCATGCTGTTCTCTCAATAGTCAGAGCAGCACTGTCCCTGCTTGCAGACGAAACAAAGCTCAACAGCTGATACTGCGCCTCCCTGAGTGCATCGAGATTGCAGTTCAGGTCGACATAGGCGTTGCCATCAGCGTCGGGTACAAAGGTGCGCTGTTCTATTGGATTGGTCATGATATCCAGACGACAGGTTCGTCCACTCACCGCATTCCGAACGGTTGCTCGGACGGTATCTTGATATTGTCTGAAGCAAACGCCGATATCATTCATCGGAGCCGTTGTATTGATATCAAACGAAATCTCCTGTTCTGCTTCGGTGATCAGCTGACGATTAGCGTACATTTTAATTCGAGCAGCGGTATAATGCACGCGATCCGCGGTGGTCCAGAGAAGTGAACATCTGCGTGAGTACAGCAAGGAGGTGATCGTTTTCCAGCTTCCGTCTTCCTGTTTCATCTCCACGGAGAAATAAGCGCCGGCAGAGCCGGAGCCGCCATAGGCTGCATCCCAGACGAGATATAAAGCGCCGTTTTCGTTTGAAAAATGAATGTTGCTGATCGAAAAAATGGTTTTCTCCTCGCTTGCATCGGGAGAAAGCTCCGGAATCGATTCCGTTCGGGTCTGCGCACAGTTCAGACAGGTAAACTGCTTTACGCCTTCATGCTTGACTGCTGGGGGATCAATGATACAGCCGTTATCCCAGCGATGGCCCGTAGCTGCGATTTCACTTAATAAAACATAACCGCATTGGATGCACTTTACGCTCAGCGCACCGGCCTGCGTACAGGTTGCGGGCTGTGTCGTTATTTGATTGGAGTAAATATGGATATGCTTTGCGGGCAAAACGTCTTTCTGCTCAATCCGGGGGAGAACTGCCTGATCTGCCGCAACAAAGACCGTGTTCCCCTCCCCATGAAGAATGATTTTATTGGAAGTATTGAGAACTGTCTGCTCGATTTCTGTATCGTCGACAATCGTCAGGTGAATATCATCAGATGTTTTAGAGAAAATTTCCACCTTCGGCAGTCGGCCACGCATTAAGGTTACATCAGAATATGCCGAAACATGTGCAACCGAGCCGCTCACATCGAATGCAGTCAGCCGATTGATTTCTGCTTCGGAGATCCATGTATTCGGTGCAACCGTTACTGCGACAGCATTTCCGCTGCCGGCAGGCGTATAGAGCTTCTTGACGCTCCCCTCCTGCAAATAAAGGCTGCCGCGTGCAGTAACTGTGTCATACTCTCCGTGCAGCTTCGCATTTCCGTTTATTTCAATACGACCGATCCGGCCTTCGTCCAGAATCACCTCTGCTTGAGTCCCTGCGGGTACACAGACGCTCGGAAAATCACCCTTTTCGAGCGTCAATCTGCCACCGGCATAAAGGCTGTCTATTACCGTATTTTCGTTGATGAGCTGCACTGACGAATGCGTTTGCAGCTGCTTGACATGGCCGGCGCTGAGATGAAGGGAGGCTTCCTGATCTGTGTCGGCAATCGTCAGACTTCCGATCACGGTTGCTGCCCCCTGTATCGTGAGATCGCTGCACGATTGTACCTGCTGTATTACGGAAACCGCATCTGCGGCTTCGATAATAGCGGGATTTGCGGTTGTAATCATGGAAATCGGCGTTTTGGATAAGTAGAGGCGGGGCGGCTCGCCGCCGCTTTTCTCCATCCGCACCTTGCCCTTCACCGTACAGTTTAAGAGATGGATCGAATTCGATCCGCCTCCTTGAATAATCAGATCATCATTGATAGTAATATTTTTGAGCGTGACCTCTCCGTCGCCGAGGCCGCCTTCGATCGTGACATAGCTGTAAACACCGCCGTCTATGTCTCGCGGCTCTGAGACATTCAATGCCTTATATACGGGTTCGTATTTTGGTTTGCCGGAAACAGCAGGCAGGACGGGCGGGATTTCAACCGGCAGCACTTCCAACCGGCTGCCCCATCCGAAAAATCCAATCTCCGGAAGCTCGGAATTATCGTTAACAATCAGGGTGTTATTGGCACGCACGGTAAAGCGTCCGGTGACGGACGCATCTTGAAAAGTAATCACTCCGCCGTCTGCACCGCTTGTAATGAGGATCGCTGCCGGTGTTTTGCCGGATACGATCACATCTCCGGACGAAATCAGTATGATCCCGTCTTGAGCAGCAAGCTCATAAGTTCCGGGTGATGAGATGACCTGGATAATGGCTCGGTCGAGCATCGTAAGCAGTTCGGCACGGGTGACGGATTTCTCCGGCGCAATAAGAGTGGGAGTAATTCCGTTCACGATGCCGGAGGAGATCAGTCCGGCAACATAGGAAACCGCGTCATTACTTACTCGGTCGGCATCTGAATATAAGGAAAGCGCCGACCGATCGGATTCAGCAACGCTCAGGGCCTGCGACAGCGCAATCATTGCATCCTGCCGTGAAATACAAGTTCGATCTTGAGGAATTGAAATGCGCTCGGATACACATTTCCTGATGTATGGATCGTACCAGAATGCATCGTTTTCTGTGCTGAATGTATTAAAATCCAGGACTCTGGAAAGAATGGCTGCAATTTCTCCACCGGAAATCCGGGCATCCGGACGAAAAGAGGTTCCATCGCCCTGTACAACGCCGTATTTCGTCCAGCGTTCAATCGCGGTCGAGGCCCAGTGCCCCTGTGTATCATGATAAGCGGAGGCCTTTATCGGAATGAGAACATAACATAGTAAAGACACGGTCAAGACGAGTGCAATAAAATGCCGGAGTTTTCTCATAAGGAAGACCTCCTCTTTCTAATATTTATGATTTTAGAATCATTTGTGCAGGAAACGAATAGAAATATTACTATATTCCGATAATATATCCTGACTTAATGAATGACAAGAGAAATCTGCTCAGGAGGATTAACTTTGTAGAAAACAATAGAAACGGAACGAATATTTGTGAATTCTGACAAACAAGTCCAGAGGGAGAAAGTTTCCGTATGGGAACCTTCGGACGTCCGTGTTTTGCGAAGTCAAAACACAGATTGTCGGAAAACGGAGTTTATCGACAGTCTCAACCGAGTGCCGAAGCACTCTGCTATGCCTTTCGTCCGTCGGCCAAGATTGCCAGCCGGAGTTTGTTTCTGGCAGTCTCATCGATCTTCTTCTGCTCAAACAGCTTCTCGTTGAAGTACTGAAGCCAGATCATTTCTGCCGTCCGTTTTTTCGTTCGCTCTGTACCCTGCATGAAAACTCTCCTTTCTGGGCTTTCTGATATAATATATATTCCCAGGTGCTTTCATTTCAGTTTTCCACGCAGGTGAATTTTTATGCACAAGACCCGCTCGTCTCAATCCGAAACGAGCGGGTCTTATATCCATGGTAACCGGTTCTTCTCACGCGGCAGCAGTCTCCTCAGCTATCCCGATACTGCCTCTGATGTGATGTTCTTATTTACCGATGCGATGTTCAGTTGTCTGTCAGCACCAGACCTTCCGCCTTCTGTCGTTTCTGATACCCCGCTCCCCACTCCCACATGGCATCCATAACAGGCTTCAGACTGCATCCCAGTTCTGTCAGCGTATATTCCACGCGCGGCGGAACCTCTGCGTAGACCTTTCGACTGAGCAGGCCGCTCGCCTCCATCTGACGGAGCTGCGTTGTCAGTACCTTTTGAGAAACGTGGCCAATCGACTTTTTCAGCTCTCCGAACCGCTTCGTTCCCGTCATCAGGTCTCGCAGAATGAGTACCTTCCACTTATCGCTGATGAGCGTCAGCGTAGTCTCCACCGGGCAGGCCGGCAGCATTTTGATTTCTCTATCTGCCATGACAGTCTCCTATTAGTTTCTTTTTAGTAACTACCGCATATTATTGTACTTACTTTACAAATTCTCTCTACAGCGCTATTATAATGCCAAAGGCAAGCAAACGCAAGTCAGATTATCAAGGAGGATTACGGATTTTACAGTAAAGGCATCGACGGATATGTGCACTGCATGCAGGCCTTTGATGAAATGCACAAATCCCCCGCAAGCCATTCGTCCCACAGAATAAACTCTCGGCATTCATATACGTCAGGAGGCTGAGAGGAATACCAGTTCTCGTTCACGCCTTCGTGAGTATGCAGGCTGAAAATGGTGAGGTCAGAGCGTTTGGAAGCGTCCGCGTTCTGCAGCCGTTCTACAAGCGTTTTGTCCAGTCTTTTCGCCAGATTGCGGCTGGAAAACAGCGCGTCACCGCAAACAATAAATCGCATTTTCTCTCTTCCTTTCATCGTGCAGACATGTGCGTGAGGAACTGTTTTGTCCCCTCCTCGCGGGTATGTTCAAAGACCTCCTCCGGCGTGCCCTGTTCGAGAATATTTCCTTCCACGAAGTACGCCACGCGGTCTGATACATCGTGGGCAAAGCTCATTTCATGGGTGACGGTAATCATTGTCAGGCCCTGATCCGCAATCGAACGGATAACATCCAGCACGCCGCCTCGATGTCCTTGCGGTCGACCGAAAGGATAGCCGCACGGATGGATTCCGCCATATAGGCCGCCTCGTTGAGTGAAAACGTCACGAATACGAACAGCATGCTCGGAATATCGTTGACGCTGAACTCCCAGCCAAACTTGTAGTTGAGGATATTCAGCATAACCGGTCTGCCGTAGTACGACAGAAACAGCTGCACGAGCAGCGGCGTGCCGCGCATAAACGAGATGTACAGCGTGGCGAACTGACTGAGCACCGGGAATTTTTTAATGCGGCACAAAGCCAGCAGAAAGCCCAGTACAATACCGATCACAGCCGCAACCGCCGCGATCTCGAGCGTTTGCGGAATATTCGGAACGATGCGGACGATGCCCTCCCAAATCGCAGATGGCTTAAAAAGGTTCATAATGTCATCGTAGCGGCCGTTATACAGATCGATCAACGCAGCGGAAGCATCTGCATCGGTGTACTGGATGTCGATCGGGTTGTCTGCGTGCTCCTTATTGTAGCTCTCCATAAACTGCGCATTGGCGCGACCTGCGCCTGCCGGAACCTTCTTACCGCCGAGATCATCAATCGTCTTAATGCCGGTGTTGTTCGGCGCAGTAACCAGTACGATCTTGTTCTTGAAGTACGGCTTGGTGGAGAACAGATATTTCTCCTCTCGCTGGCGTACTCGGCACCGCAACAGTGACGGTTTCGGCACTGCTCGTGCTTGTAGCAGCGTCCTGCTGGCTGTCGCTCTGCGCATCAGCGTTCGAGCTGCCGCCACAGGCTGTCAGCGAGGTAATCAGCATCGCAGTCGAAAAAATGCCGGCTGCCGCTCTTTTCCAAACGCTCTTATTCATGAAAAAACCTCCTGTTAGACCTCTCTGATTTTCTCAGGTCAGCAGAGGCCGCTCTTGCATAACAGTTGTTTTTCACACCCTGCAAAGGCCGGCCGAGGAATAAGAGATGCCGCAATGCCATAGCGCACGTCCTGCAGCGCCGTGGTTTGACGCTGTGTACGCTCGTTTACTTCATTCCGCTTAAAACTGATATAACGGATGGGGTTCAGCACTTCAATACGATTAATCTGCCAGCGAAACTCTTTCGGCTTTGAATAAATCGCTGAAAGAATCTCTCTTGCGGCAGATGGGGTCGGGAACGGATAGGTTAATCTTTCACCCTTTGCATATGGCATCGTGAAATATGCAAGGTCTCCCCACACCTCGATTACAATTTCTTTCAAATACAATTCACCTCCATGATTTGCGTGCTCCGCGTTGTTTGACGGATAGAACAGTAAAATTATGTCATCTATATTTTTCAGGCTCTCCATCTATTTTATCTGTAAAATAATAACACGTTGAGTGTCCAATAAAGCGGAGACTCAACGTGCTACCCTTACCATATACCGTCATATTCTTCTCCCTGCGGCAAATGAAGTCCCATCTCCGCAGAATAGTATTCTTCATATTGCAGACGGAGCAGGTACACGCGGCTTCCCGCCGTCTGCCCATCGAACCGAGCTCTGCTTCTGCGGGCAACCGGAATTTCTTCCGCATAGATATCCAGATTTTTGTCAAAGCAGATCAAGGTAATAGATGCTGCTTCTTTCAGAATTCCGGCAGCTGCTCCCTGCTCGCGCAGCTGCTTCGATATACTCTTATACAATTCGCGTTTCTCCGCATAGGGGACAATAACCTGCACACCGGCATTGTCAATCAGCTTATACTGTGCCGCTGTTTGCGCAAAAGACCGGGCATCAATCCCCTCTGGCAATGCTTTCTTGTCTGTACTCCCATCGAACAGCCGCTGACAATACTCCCGAATATTATCCGGATCATGAATAGAAAAAGGCGGCGTCATTTCCTGCACGGTAACGGCAGCATTGTTATAGCAGTCATCCGGGTATAGCCTTCGGCTATCCTCAGGGCAAAATACGATTACTCGTCCCATCCGGTCACGTCCGTTGCGGTTGCACCGTCCGGCCGCCTGAGTGATGGCGTCCAAAGGCGCCAGAGCACGATATACCGTTTTGAAGTCCAGATCCACTCCCACTTCAATGCACTGCGTCGCCACCGCACGACAGGGTTTGCCTTCATACATATGAAGATCCGTGCTTTCCCGATCCGTTTCTCTTGTATTCGCGCATTTGTCATGATATACTAATCATGATACAATGAACTTTTGAGGTGTGGCTTATGGACATCTTTACGATACGGCAAAAGCTGCGCACAACGCGGCTCAGCGACATTGCTCTGCGCGTAACGTTTTACGCGCGCGTTTCGACCGACAGCGACGAGCAGCTCAACTCGCTCGACAACCAGATCAGCTACTACCGCGACTATATCACGCGCAACCCGGCATGGACGTTCATCGACGGCTACATTGACGAGGGCCTTTCCGGCATGACCACGCGCAAGCGCGACAACTTTCAGCGCATGGTGCAGGACGCGAAGGACGACAAATTTGACCTCATCCTCACCAAGGAGATCACCCGTTTCGCCCGAAATACACTCGACAGTATCCGCTACACGCGCGAGCTGCTTTCCGCAGGCGTCGGCGTTTTTTTTCAGAACGACAACATCAACACGTTCGACGAGGACTCCGAGCTGCGCCTCACCATCATGTCCGGCATCGCTCAGGACGAGCTGCGCAAGCTGTCCAGCCGCGTCAAGTTCGGCCACCAGCAGGCGATAAAAAACAATGTTGTTCTCGGCAACAGCCGCATCTTCGGATACCGAAAGGACAGCAGGCGCCTTGTCATTGACGAAAACGAGGCTCCCATGGTGCGCGAGCTGTTCGAGCTGTACGCTACTGACCATTACAGCATGAAGCAGATCGAAAACCTGTTCTGGGAAAAAGGCTACCGCAACCATAACGGCAGAAAAATCGCCCATACGACCATGTCCGGCATGATTTCCAACCCGAAGTACAAGGGCTATTATGTCGGCAACAAAGTGCGCATCGTGGATATGTTCACTAAAAAGCAGAAGTTTCTCCCGCCCGAGGAGTGGGTGATGTTCAAGGATGAGAGCGGTGAAGTCGTACCTGCCATCGTATCCGAGGAGCTGTGGGACGCAGCAAACGCTGTCCTCACCCGCCGCAGCAAGGATGTCAAGCGACGGCAGAATCTTTGCAATCACGACAATCTGCTGACCGGCAAGCTGTACTGCACGCACTGCGGCGCGGCCTACTACCGACGCGATGCCAAAGACCGGAAAGGCAGCGTCAACAGCAAGTGGGTCTGCTCCGGCAAGATCAAAAACGGAAAGGACTCCTGCCCTTCCCTGCCGCTGTACGAGCAGGAGCTGAGGCCGGTTTTGATGGACGTGTTCAAGGAAGCGGACGTCAATGCCGATGAACTGATCGAGCGCTATATCGAAATGTACCGTGCGATCAGTCAGGACGATACCGACCTTGCGCAGGAGATCGACACGCAGCGTACCAGGCGCGAGCTCGCTGAAAAGAAAAAGAGCAAGCTGCTCGAGTACAACGTCACCGGTCAGATCACGGATGCGGATTTTCTCAAGATGAACCGTCAGTGCGACAATGAGATCGACGAGTGCACTCTCTGTCTCGAAGAATTGGAGGCCGCCCGGACCTCCCGCGCCGACCTCAACGCACACATCGCGGAAATCCGCCGTGTTTTACAAGCCGCTCGCGACGATGCGGTGAACAGGCTCATGGGCCGCGACTTTGTGCAAAAATATATCGACCGCATCTTTGTAACGGTCGATAATGATAAAATTCAGCTGCAAATCAAACTTTTCACCAACGAAAGCACCATGCGGTATCTCGAAAAACTCGAACGTCGTTCGGGACACACGTTCAAGAAGATGATTGAATCTTACGAGCAGAGCCTCGCAGCCAAGGGCTAAGGCTCCAGAAAATGCAAACAGGGCGCTGCTTCCGGGAACACTTCTCGGAGGCAGCGCCGCTTTTTGCTGCTGTTTTTTTATTTGTCCAAAAGCCACGCTCGGCATCTGCGCGAGCCCTGATTTTCCTTATCCATGATGCAGTATACTCAGGTAATCATAGGCATCCAGCAGATTGCCGACATGGAAATTCATGACCGCTGTGTCGACTTCGCTGCAATATCCATACTTTTCGAGGTCTTCAGGCACGGCAATACCGTGCTCCTTCAGACGTGCGAGCATTTTATCGTCCGGAACCGGACTGGAATCCATGTTGCACAGCGCCGCGAGCTCGCCGCCCATTTTATCGAGCAGCTGCTGACAGCCGCGCAGATAAGCAGCTTCCTGCCGCCGCGCGGAAACACGCACGGTATGATGAAAAAGCGCGACCGGCTGTTTTTCGAAAATACGCAGTTCATCGTCCAGCTTCGCCATTTTGTTGCGCAGCGGCGCAAGATCCGGGTAGCGGTGCGCGATCACACGCGCCTCCAGAAGCGGGAGAAACTGCTTTTGCAGCTCGTGCATCATATTCAGGATTTTCTGGCGGTTGTTATACGGCCGGATCACGATATTGACCACGAGTGCAACCGCCAGACCGACCATCGTATCTGTGAAGCGATGAAAACCGTAGACCACGGCGTCTCCGCCCGTATACAGACAGACATCCGCGAACACAATGCTCGCGAGCGGAATGGCAAAATTTAGCCGCAGCGCGATACAGAGTGTGATGACACAGAGCGTGCCGACTGCCATCCACAGAAAGAACTGCGGCCGCCACGGCAGCCAGAGTACAAAAGCGCATGCGATCAGGTATCCGAGAAAAGTACCGGCAACCTGCGTCAGACTTTCCTTCAGTGAGTCGCTCCATGTGCGGCTCATAACCGAAATCGCACCGATCGCCGCAAAAATCGGCAGACTGGAACCTAAAATCTGCGCAACCGCAAGCGCGATCCCGACCGAAAGCGCAGTCTTGACTGCACGCTGACCGATTCGTATTCTTTTGAAAAAATGCATTCTTTTTACCGCCTTTTGCAGGAGAATACGCTCTCCTGTTTTTCCTATATAAAAAACAGTATAGCATATCCGAGGGCGGCTTTCCAGTCATTTTATGCCCCAAACAGGAATGCTGCTCTCGGTGAAGTCCCGGTCGGCCGGCGTGATCTCGCGCGATAATGCTGCGGTTTTCAGACCATGTGACCAGATGCGGTGAAATCACGTTTCACAGGGGAAGTTCCGTTCGTCCGAGTCGGTTTTTCTGATCATTCGGGGCGGCTGTGCCTCCTCCGCATCCCATGATAAGCTCTATAACCGTTATAGAGTCAACTGCAAAAAAACGGCCGGCTGAATAGCGCCGGCCGTCCTGTATTAATCGTTTCTCACGCCCGAGAGATCCTTGACGACCTCGCCGGCCACGATAAGTCCCGCTACAGCAGGCACAAAGGCCGTGCTGCCCGGAACCTGACGTCTCTGGGTGCACTTGCGCGCCGTGCCCGGCGGACAGATGCAATTCTGACGGCAGCTGCTCGCCATATCGTCGATCGGCGTCATCGCCTGCTCGCGCGAATAGACCACCTTGAGCTTCTTGATGCCGCGGCGGCGCAGCTCGTAGCGCATAACGCGCGCGAGCGGGCAAAACGAGGTCTTATAGATGTCGCTGACCTCGAAGGCGGCGGCGTTCAGCTTGTTGCCTGCGCCCATGCAGCTGATGATGGGGGTGTCGGCCTTGTTCGCCTGCTCGACCAGCTCGATCTTGCCCGTTACCGTGTCGATGGCGTCAACCACGTAGTCGTACTGCGTAAAATCGAACTGGGACGCCGTTTCGGGGTTGTAAAACGTCTTGTAAGTGTTGACCATCGCGTCCGGGTTGATGTCGTGGATGCGCTCCGCCGCCACATCGACCTTGTACTTGCCAACCGTGCTGCGCGTGGCGATAATCTGGCGGTTGAGGTTCGTGAGGCACACCTTATCGTCATCGATGAGGTCGAGCGTGCCGACGCCGCTGCGTGCAAGCGCCTCTACCGTATAGCCGCCGACGCCGCCGATGCCGAATACCGCTACGCGAGCCTTGCTGAGCTTTTCCATGCCCTCATGACCCAGCAGCAGTTCTGTTCTCGAAAACTGGTTTAACACGTCTATCTGCTCCTTATTCTCCATTTTTGCATACTGATATAAGTTTACACAGCTTTTCAGAGTATGTCAATAGGATTTCCGCAAATGGCGTATAGAAAAAAGCGCCTGCAACGTTTTCTGCGCGTTGCAGGCACTTGGGGTTGCCCCGGATTATTCCTCGACGCTGCCCATCAGAGTGACCATGACAGCCTTCTGTGCGTGCAGACGGTTCTCCGCTTCCTCGAAAATCTCGTTTGCGTGTTCCTCGAACACCTTGGTGGTGATTTCCTGCTCGCGGTATGCCGGCAGACAGTGCTGCACCATGCAGCCCGGCTTTGCAGCGGCGAGCAGCTCGTCATTAACCTGATAGCCCTGGAATGCCTTCATGCGGACTTCCTTCTCCGCCTCCTGACCCATGGATGCCCAGGTGTCAGTGATGACAACGTCTGCATTCTCCGCAGCCTTCATCGGGTCGTCGGTGATGAAGAAGTTCGGGTTCGGCTCTGCGAAGGCCATGACTTCAGCATCCGGACGGTAGTTCACCGGCGTTGCGATAGATACCTTCATGCCGGTCTTGAGACCGCCGACGATCAGAGAATTTGCCATGTTGTTGCCGTCGCCGATATAGCACATCTTGAGGCCCTCCAGAACCGCGAACTTCTCGCGGATGGTCATCAGATCGGCCAGAACCTGGCACGGATGGCAGAAGTCAGTCAGACCGTTGATGATCGGAATAGAGCCGTACTTCGCCAGATCCTCGACCTCCTTCTGTGCGTAGGTGCGGATCATGATGCCGTCCAGATAGCGGCTCAGAACGCGCGCGGTATCCTGCACCGGCTCGCCGCGGCCGATCTGAAGGTCACGGTTGGACAGGAACAGCGCCTGACCGCCGAGCTGATACATACCGGTTTCGAAGGAAACGCGGGTACGGGTGGAGGACTTCTGGAAGATCATGCCGAGGCTCTTGCCCTCCAGATGGCGATGGGAAATATTATGCTTCTTTTCATATTTGAGCTGATCTGCCAGATCGAGCAGGCCGATGATCTCCTCGGTGGAGCAGTCGAGCAGCTTGAGTAAATGCTTCATTGGTAAAACACCTTTCTATAATCCGTTAAGGCCATACCGCGCTTTCATTGTGCGGCGTTTTCTTAAAATACCTTTGCCATGACTGCCAGTGCCTCGTCCATTTCCTCCTTGGAAATGACCAGCGGCGGCAGCAGGCGAACCGCATTCTTGCCGGCAGTGATCGCCAGAACACCATTTTCGATCAGCTTGTTCGCAAAAGCGGAATGCTTCCCCTCGTCCACGATGATGCCGAGCATCAGACCCATGCCGCGAACGCCATGGATGCTGTCCTTGCCGAGCGCAAGGATGCCGTTCTTCAGATACTCGCCCTTCTCCTTGACTTCATGCAGGAACTTCGGGTCGCCTACATGATCGAGCACTGCATTCGCAGACGCACAGACGAGCGGCGTGCCGCCGAAGGTCGTCGCGTGCGTACCCGGCGTCAGAACGCTGCAGCAGGTATCTGCCGCGAGCACAGCGCCGATCGGAACACCGCCGCCGAGACCCTTCGCCATGGTGACAACATCCGGACGGATGCCGTACTGCTGGAACGCGAACAGGCTGCCGGTGCGGCCGATGCCGGTCTGTACCTCGTCGATGATGAGCAGCATATCCTTCTCACGGCAGAGCGCCTCGACCTGCTTGACGAATTCCTGATCGAGCGGCAGCACGCCGCCCTCACCCTGTACAAGCTCCATCATGATCGCGCAGGTCATATCGTCGGCCTTGCGGCGAACGTCGTCGATGTCGTTCGCGACCGCATAGTCAAAGCCCTCGGTGAACGGGAAGAAATAGTTGTGGAAGCGATCCTGACCGGTCGCCTTGAGCGTAGTTACGGTGCGGCCGTGGAAGGAATTGATGAGCGTTACAATCTTGTAGCGTCCCTCGCCGTATTTGTCGAAGGAATACTTACGCGCGAGCTTGATCGCACCCTCGTTGGACTCCGCACCCGAGTTGGCGAAGAATACCTTGCCGTTCAGATGGGTCTTTTCGACGAGCTTCTTCGCGACCTGCACCATCGGTTTCGTGGTAAACAGGTTGGATGCGTGCATGATCTTGTGCGCCTGTCGGGTGATCGCGTCGATGAGTATCTGGTTGTCGTAGCCCATGCAGTTGACGCCGATGCCGGAGGCAAGGTCGATGTACTTCTTTCCCTCTACGTCCCACAGGGTCGCGCCCTTGCCGTGGTCGAGCGCGATCGGGAAGCGGCCGTAGGTGTTCATTACATATTTATTTTCTTCGTTTTTCAGTTCGTTATATGTCATTGGTTTTCGCCCTTTTCGTGGAAAATCTGCGAAATCAGCATAAATCTACTGATTGCTGTGAATTACTGAAACATCGTGCCTGCGCCGACATCAGAAAGCAGCTCGATGAGGATGGAGTGCTTGACGCGGCCGTCGAGAATGGTCGCACGCTCGACGCCCTTGCGGACCGCCTCAACGCAGCAGTCCACCTTCGGGATCATACCGCCCTTGATGACGCCGTCGCGCACGAGCTTGGGCACTTCAGAAACCTTGAGTCGATGCAGCACGCTGTTTTCATCGTTGACGTCGAGCATCAGACCGCGCACATCGGTCAGCAGGATGAGTTTTTTCGCACCGAGCGCAACGGCGAGCTTGCTCGCTGCGGTATCGGCATTGATGTTGTAGTTGGTCTCGTCATCGATGCCCTGCGCAACGGTCGAAACAACCGGGATGTAGCCCTGCTGAAGAACGTCGATGACCGGCGCCGGGTCAACGTCAACGATGTCGCCGACGTAGCCGTAATCCGTGCCCGCGCGGTCGGTCAGGCGCTTTGCCTGAAACAGACCGCCGTCCATGCCGCCGAGACCGATGCCGCGGCCGCCCGCCTTTTCGATCAGGGTGACGAGATCCTTGTTGACCTTGCCGCACAGTACCATCTGCACAATGTCCATGGTTTCACGGTCGGTGTAGCGCAGACCGTTGACGAACTTGCTCTCCTTGCCGATTTTTTTCAGCATATCGTTGATCTCCGGACCGCCGCCATGCACAATAACGACCTTGACACCGACCAGATTGAGCAGAACGAGGTCATGGATGACCGCGTCCTTCAGCTCGTCATTGATCATCGCATTGCCGCCGTACTTGACGACAACGGTCTGACCGTAATATTCCTGGATATACGGAAGAGCCTCGACCAGAATGTCGGCTCTCAGCTCCGCATCCATATTGTCTGTTTTCTGTTCTGTGATGGGAGTATCCATGCTTTTTCGTTCCTTTTCGGATATGTTTTTATCAGATGCGTACTCACGCAATCTACTCTGTATCCCCTGCGCAAGAAAAACCGCGCAACGCATTTGCGCAGCTCGCTTCGCCTCCTGAGCAAGAGAAATCGTGTCAGCCGAGGAAGAAGCGCACGCCGCGTACATATGTACGCAAGCGCGCTGCTGACGAAGGATCACGCGATTTATCGCCGCTCAGGTACGGTAGTCGCCGTTGATCTTGACATAATCATACGTCAGATCGCAGCCCCAGGCCGTAGCAACGTGCTCACCCTCGTGAACGTCAATCTGAATGGTGACTTCGTTTGCGGTGAGAACCTTCTTTGCAAGCTCCTCATCGAAATTCAGTGCTGCGCCCTTCTCGCAGACAGCAACCGAGCCGTTCTCGGACTCGAACGCTACGTCAACATATTCCGGGCGGAACGGCGCCTTGGAGTAGCCCATTGCACACAGGACGCGGCCCCAGTTTGCGTCCGCACCGAACATGGCAGCCTTGACGAGATTAGAGCCGACAACCGCCTTTGCCAGACGCTCGGCGGTCTCCTCGCTGCGCGAATTCCTGACCGTGCAGGTCACGAGCTTGGTCGCGCCCTCGCCGTCCGCTGCGATCTGACGCGCCAGACGGGTATTGATCTCGTTCAGCGCCTTGCAGAACGCCTGATAATCCTCGTTCTGCCAGTCGATCAGTTCATTGCCTGCCAGACCGTTCGCCAGAACGACGCACATATCATTGGTCGAGGTATCGCCGTCAACCGTTACACGGTTGTAGGTCTTTTTCACGTTCTCCTGAAGTGCATCAGTCAGCATTTCGTGAGAGATCGCGCAGTCAGTGGTGATGAAGGACAGCATGGTGCCCATGTTCGGATGGATCATGCCGCTGCCCTTGCAGATGCCGCCGATGCGGCAGGTCTTGCCGCCGACCGTAAACTCGACCGCCGCAGTCTTGGTACGGGTATCGGTGGTCATGATTGCACGGTTTGCCTGTTCCGAAGCGTCGTCCGAAAGAACGATTTCGGACAGATGCTGCTCGATGCACTCGATATCGATGCGCTGGCCGATAACGCCGGTGGACGCTACCGCAACATCCTCCTCGTCCACACCGAGAAAGTCTGCCGCAGCCTTCGCCATGCGGCGTGCGTTCTCCATGCCGTCCGGTGCGCAGGCATTTGCGTTGCCGGAGTTTGCAACGATCGCACGAGCCACGCCGTTTTCCAGATGCTCCATGGTAACATAGACCGGAGCCGCCTTTACGCGGTTCATCGTGTAGGTCGCCGCAGCGTTGCACTCGCATTCGCTGAAAATGATCGCGGTATCGTCATTCGTGCGGCTCGCCTTGATGCCGCAGCGCACGCTGCCCGCCTTGAAACCCTTTGCGGCGCAAACGCCGCCGTCAATGATCTTCATAGTTCTTCTTCTCCGTTTCAGAGCGTCAGGCCCGTCGTTTCCTCCAGGCCGAGCATGATATTCATGTTCTGCACCGCAGCACCCGACGCACCCTTTCCGAGATTGTCGAACAGTGCGGTAACGATTGTCTGTTCCTCATGGCCGCAAACGATCAGCCGCAGGCTATCGCGGCCTGCCATCGTATTTGCATAAATGACGTTTTCATCGCCGCCTATCGGTGCGACCGTCACAAAATTCTGGTTTGCATAGTGCTCCGCGAGGGTGTTGTGCACGATGTGTGCATCCACGCCAGGTAGCATGACCGTCGTTGCCATACCCTTGTAGAAGTCGCCGACGATCGGCACGAAAACCGGCGCGTGCATCAGACCGCAGACGTATTCCATCTCGGGCAGATGCTTGTGATGCAGATTGAGGCCGTAAATGCGCTCGGAGTCGTGACGGCTGTCGCGCTCGGCATCCTCATATTCTGCGATCATCTTTTTGCCGCCGCCCGAATAGCCGGTGAGCGACGAGCAGGTAAAGGCAAAGTCCTCCGGGACAACGCCGCGTGCGACGAGCGGATAAACAGAGGAAATGAAGCCGCTCGCGTGGCAGCCCGGGTTGGCAACGCGCCTGGAGCCGGCGATCGCGGCGCGGTGCGCCTTGGACAGCTCCGCAAAGCCGTAATCCCAGTCCGGGTCGGTGCGGTGTGCGGTCGATGCATCGATCACACGGGTATGGTCGTTTTCGATCAGCGTGACAGCTTCCTTCGCTGCGGCATCCGGCAGGCACAGGAACACGATGTCCGCCGCATTCAGAAACTTTCGGCGCTCCTCGGTATCCTTGCGCTTGTCCTCGTCGATGAGCAGCAGCTCTACGTCGTCGCGTTTGCCGAGACGCTCGTAGATCTGAAGGCCGGTCGTGCCCTCCTTGCCGTCAATATAAATCTTCGGTTTGCTCATAATTACAGCTCGTCCTCCACATCGGCAACGAACTTCTCGATCTTGTCGATCTGGCGGGTGACCTCCTGCGGAGCCGGGCCGCCGATGACCTTGCGCCCTGCAACACAGGTACGCAGGTCAAGTGCATCGTAAACATCGTCACCGAACTTGTTGGAGATTGCCGCAAAGTCGCGCATGGTCATGGTCTCGAGGGTCTCGTCCGCCTTGATGCACTGGTTGACCAGACGGCCGACCGTCTTGTACGCATCGCGGAACGGAACGCCCTTCTTGGTGAGGTAGTCCGCGCAGTCGGTCGCGTTGATGAAGCCGCGCGACGCCGCCTTGCGCATATTGTCGCGGCGCAGCGTCATGGTTGCGAACATCGGAGTGAATACCTCAAGGCACTGCTTGACCGTATCGATCGCGCCGAAAACAGCCTCCTTGTCCTCCTGCATATCCTTGTTGTATGCAAGCGGCAGACCCTTCAGAACGGTCAGCATGGTGGTCAGCGCGCCGTAAACGCGGCCGGTCTTGCCGCGGATGAGCTCGCAGACGTCCGGGTTTTTCTTCTGAGGCATGATGGACGAGCCGGTGGAGTATGCGTCGTCCAGCTCCACGAACTTGAACTCCCACGAGCACCAGGAGATGATCTCCTCGGACAGACGCGACAGGTGCATCATCAGGATAGACAGCGCAGAGAGCAGCTCAACACAGTAGTCGCGATCGGAAACGCCGTCGAGCGAGTTGTCGGTCAGGCGCGCAAAGCCGAGCTGCTCGCGGACGAAGTCGCGGTCGATCGGATAGGTGGTGGAAGCGAGCGCGCCCGAGCCGAGCGGCATCTCGTCCATGCGCTCGTAGCAGTCCTGGAGACGGGTGATGTCGCGCTTCAGCATATTGGCATATGCCATCATATAATGTGCGAACGTCGTCGGCTGCGCGCGCTGAAGATGCGTATAGCCCGGCATGACAGCGTCCAGATTCTCGCGGCTCTTCTTGGTGAGCGCCTTCATGAAGCCGAGGATTAGCTCGATGATCTCCTTGATCTCCTTCTTGACATACAGACGCATATCGAGCGCGACCTGATCGTTTCTCGAACGGCCGGTATGCAGGCGCTTGCCGGTATCGCCGATGCGCTCGGTGAGCAGCTGCTCGACGTTCATATGAATGTCCTCATAATCGAGCGAGAACTCTACGTTGCCTTCCTCGATATCCTTGAGGATGCCCTTGAGGCCCTCAACGATCTTCTCGGCCTCGTGCTCCTCGATGATGCCCTGCCTGCCCAGCATGGTCGCGTGCGCGATCGAGCCGGTGATGTCCTCCTTGTACAGGCGGCAGTCAAACAGGATGGACGAGTTAAAGTCGTTTACTACAAGATCGGTCTCCTTCTGGAAACGTCCTGCCCATAATTTTGCCATAGTGCTGTTACCTCTCAAAACACCCGTAGGGCGGCACATTTCGGACATGCCGCCCTACGATCTTAAATCAACTTACTTATCAACGGACGGGAAGTGCTCGCCGGTCTTGGCGAACAGCATCTGATCGTTCAGCGCGCGTACCTTGAGCGGCAGGCCG
>ERZ773252.493-NODE-493-length-46147-cov-17.007962_pt1 | contig 46147 bp, 71 predicted proteins | sample MGYA00580517_ERZ773252 | MGnify/ENA primary metagenome ERZ773252 (study PRJEB29015, sample SAMEA2737766) | human gut metagenome | biome: human gut; feature: human-associated habitat; material: faeces | place: China | collected 2012 ...
GAATATGCAGTAGCATTAACAGAATTGGAGGTATGATTATGTTATATAGAACATTACTAAAACTTAAAGAAAGAAATGGACTTACAGATGATTTGAAAAATAAGATTGATGTGTTTTTTGCAGTTGGGAGAATCACAGAGGAACAGTACAATGAGCTGATGGATGTTAATAAGGAAGAAGAACCGAAAGCGGAAACTAATTAACTAAAGAGGGCTTTAGTTAACCAGAATTTTTCATAAAATTTACAAAATACCTATCCAGATAAAATAGTCTAATTGTGTCAGTATAAGATATAGGAGATTTTCATATGACAAACGAGCAGAAAGCAGTTCTCAGAAAGATTATTTACGCAGTCGAAACCGGCGGACAGGTTTACGGACAGCAAGATTATTCGGACTTCACAGAAGCCTACACTAATTCTTCTGAAGAACACGCAATCACAATCGGGGCAGGAGCATGGTACGCAACTGAATCCAAGATCCTTCTGGAACGGATTTACAATGCCGACCCGGAACAGTGGGAGAAAATAGACAAGGTCAGACTTTTGGAACAAGTCCAGACCGCAAACTGGGATTGTTTCAATATTTCCCGAGTATCACAGCTTGCTGATACCATAATTGCCCTTATTTCGTCCGATTTGGGCGTTAAATGCCAAGATAGCCTTATGGATGAGCAATTAGCCGCCTATGCAGATGAAGCCCTTAAACAGGGCGTTACGGATACTAGAGCGCAAGCTATGTGCGTGAACTTTAGACACCAAGGTGGACAGGGAGCAGTAACGAGGATTCTGGCAAAGACTAAGAAACCATATACGCTCGATAATCTCTATGCAGCTTGCCAGACCGATACAGGGAACCAAGTCGGGGCATATAAGAGCCGGCAGAGATTTGTTTATAACGCGTTAAAAAAATATTTCCCAGAGGAGGTGCAAGATAATATGAGCAAGACAGAAAAAGCAACAAAACAAATGGAATCATGGGCACAGGACAGCTCTCATGGGTACGATCAGGATTATCGCTGGGGAGAAAAAGGAGATTTTGACTGTTCTTCAGCGGTGATTCAGGCGTGGCAGAACGCCGGAGTTCCGGTCAAAACAAAAGGAGCCACCTATACTGGTGATATGAGAACTGTATTTCTTTCATGCGGGTTCAAAGACGTGACCAGCAAAGTTAATCGTTCAACTGGTTCTGGACTTTTAAGAGGAGATGTGCTACTTAATGAGACACACCATGTCGCAATGTACTGCGGAAATGGAAAAGAAGTAGAAGCCAGTATCAACGAAAAAGGTACTGCTCATGGCGGACAGCCGGGAGACCAGACAGGAAAAGAGTTCCTGATTAGAAGCTACAGAAATTACCCGTGGGATTGCGTTTTGCGATATTCCGAAAATGGTGCGGCGGCAAATGACACTGTTACGAAAAAGCAAAATACAGTTGCCTATGTAGCCCGAATGAAAAAAGACAGCAAATGTTATACCAAATCGAACACCAAAAGCCCGTCCAAGCTGTTCCCGAAACTCAAAAAGGGTGCGGTCGTGGATGTGATGAAATACACCGAAACAGACAGTTCCGGGTTGAAATGGTACTTCGTCAGAATCCCGTACCCGAATGATAATGGGTTCGTATTTGAGTTTGTCCCGAAGGGCGTATTTACCAGAATTTCAGAAATTCATAAATAAAAACTCCCGGGGATAGTACCCCGGGAATCAGGTTTCTTATAACATATTGTATCATTTCGTTTTGTAAATCCTATTAGTTCGTTGGACACACGTTAGTCACAAACAAAAATCTTTTCCTAATTAAATATCCTCTAAAACACTGTATTTAAAGGACTTTCTGACATTTACATAGTTCTAATTAATATCCTGACTGCATACAATTAAAGTAATGAAAATGAAATGAGTGAATTCCTTGTAAAATCGCTGAGAACATTGATTTTACAAGGGTTTCACGCGTTTTTATGTTCTGAATTGCGATGAATAAAATTGATAAAATAAGATTCCGTTAGTCACAGTTAGTCACAAATGGGTTTTTTATCTTCTCAATCTCTGTACGGAGTTCTTCCAATGTCCGGTGACCGTAAACGGCGTTTGTAACATCACCGCCGAAGGAATGTCCAAGCATTCTTTTGCGATCGTTCTCCCGGACGCCGTATCTCTCGCACAACATTGAGAATGTATGCCTGCAATCGTGAGGAGTATGCTTTGGATTTCCGACTATATTAAGTCTTTCCAGTGTAGGGTAAAAGAATTTATCTCGGTGGTACTTCTGAGTGTACATCAGCAGCTTTCCTTGTGATTGCATTTTTGAGCGAACAAAATCATACACAGCCGGATGTATAGGGACAATTCTGTCCTTACCAGCTTTCGTTTTGGAACCTCCCTGGTAATAATTCTCCTTAAAATCAATTTTTAAATTTGGAATTTCCCCAATCCTCCAGCCGGAATAACACATGATAAGAATTAGCTGCACTTCCGGATCGTCAGTGTTACGCCAGAGGATCTGCAATTCTTCATCAGAGAACGGGGTTCCGTGCTCTGTGTCGTCTCCAATCTTGATTTTTACATACTGCGCCTTGTTTTCAGACACAATCTCTGCATAGACAGCATATTTGTACATCTGCTTAAATAATGTCAGAATGATGGAAAGACTTTCCTTCTTCAAAGGGCAGTCATCAATGACTTCCTGAAGATCAGGAGCTTTCAAGTCTTCGAATATACGGTCATGGAGCATGCGACTGTTCATGTATCCGGTTCGGTACGCTTCCTTTGTACTGGCAGAAAAACTTGTTCCCTCGGCAAATTTCCATTGATAAAACTGTTCGTATACCTCTGAAAACGTCAATTTCTTGATTTCCGGGTGTTTATCCTCGACACCCTTGATTGTATTGTAGTCAGCAATCAAACGAGTAATAAGGGTATCTACGTCCGTTGTAGGTGATATCTCAAGATCCCGTTCCATCCCTGGCTGATATGTTCCTGCCTTGTATGCGGTCAGTACAGTAAATCCTTTAATCCAGTCGTCTACATAGCAGATTGCAGGCGGGCGGACGGGCTTTCCGGTCTTTTCATCCAGCACTGCCGGCGGATGGACCGCAAACGGGTTCCTGCGATTGTCACCCAGGTACCGTATCGTTCCGAAACTGTTCGGGAGCTTCGGGTATTTCTTTCTTTTCTTCGCCATTTTTATTCCCTCTTTCTGTAGCTGTATTTATTTTAGGTATAAAAATAACAGCCGAACAAACTTTCTGACTTGCCCGACTGCTCCGAAGATGATACAATATGTTTTGCCAGAGTATAGCATCTCTTCGGAGATGTACAAACGCCGTCCCGGTACGCCAATGCCGAGGCGGTTTTTATTTAGTTTTCAGCGTTTTGTACGAGTCTTTCAAGTTCGTCTCTATCCCAGAGAAGTACTTGGTCTTTTTCTGCCAGTTGTTTCGCAGAACGGGTAAAGTACCTATTTGTCAGAACTGCTGCAACATGGCAATGATAGAATGTCTTTCCAGCAAATGCCTCCTGTACTGCTTTGTTTCCAATATTATTCGAATAGCACTTGCACTGTATCCCATATCGGATTCCGGCTTTCTCTGCCAGTATATCAATCCCCTGATCGCCACTTCCCCGTGTGACTTCTACATTATAAAAGCCATCGTTGCGAAGCAGATCAGCGCAATAGTATTCGAAATCGTGTCCCTCCATTGTGTCATATACTGGAAGTTGTGGGACTTCAGGTTCTGTAACTGGGACTGGTTCCGGGAATGGTTTAGGTGTAATCGGTTCTGGAACGTATTCGTCCTGTGCTGGTGAAGTAAATACCGTTTCCTCAACAGTAGAATTACCATTGCTGTCTTTCATGAAGATTCTATTTATAAGTTTTTTTATTCCGTAGATGATTCCTTTTACAATAAAAAGAGTAATCCAAAACAATACCAGCATAGCTCCCCAAAAGAGTCCATCATCTTCAGCGTGAGTACTGGAATGCATCCAAATAACAAGAAGAGTCCACAATACGCTGACAACTATTCCGAAAAAAGTTAGTGCAGATTTTGGCTTCTTTATTTTAGGAATCTTGCCAGAGTCAAAATGTAAATCAGACGGATAATGTGAAATATAATCACGTTTTCTGGACGCTTTGCTGATTCTGATAGCAATTCCGATAATCCAGTAAATGCCGCCAGTAAACATTCCTAACATAAAAATCCAGAATCCTCTTAAATACCATGGAAGATTATTGTTATTAGCCATTAGTTTTTCCCCTATGCAATTTTATTTGCCACGCTTCGCACTTTCCATGCGGATTGTGTATTTTGTACCGCTGATTTTGCGATATTATGTAAAGTACGGTTATATGTGGTATTTTTATTCTATCATTTTAAGAGCATATTGTAAAGATTTAGAATGAAATAGAGTGATTTAGATGAAAAAGAAATGTTTTAAGTGCTTTGTACTTCTCTTGTTGATCTATAAGGTATTTAGTCTTGTACGTACCCCGCAAAAGATAATTTCCAATAATAATCAGAAAGATATGCAGATAGTTCATTCGTATATGGTATGCCAGGACCATTCTGTCCAGAAGTATTCGCATACAGACGGCGGCGGTGGAAAAGTTTGTGATCTCGCATTTTTCTTCTGTGAAAGCATAATTTTCTTTGAGATTGCAAAGTTCGTGTATGAAATAACGAAAGTTCGCATATATCATTGGCAGTTGCCAAGAGTTGGAATAGATGGTATAATAGTAAAAGCGAACTAATGTTCGGTTCTATTTCCCACAGCCGAACATATACTGTAATGTAGGTGGTAGTTGCAATAGGGAGGGCTATTATGGATTATAAGAAAGAAATTATTGAACTAATAGAGAAATGTGATAATGCACACTGGCTGAAAGTGATATACACATATATAAAAAGATTAATAGGATAGTAAAGAAAAAGACAAGGGTTTGCGCATTGCCCTTGTCTTTCTTTTTTTACTTGTTGGAAATCATGTCAATCAGCTCTTCAAGTTTATCCCATCCGTCATCGTCCAATCTGGCTAATGCAGATACAAGACGGTGTCTGAATGAATCTTCGCCAGCTTTTTGGATGTCTGCAAACATTTCTGCAATTTCTTCATCTTTGCTCTTTGGAATAAACATACTTCCTTTTCCTGTTCTGAGCCATTCTTCACTCACTCCAAATTCTCTACATATAGATTTAATAACTGCATCTGTTGGATTTCTTAAGCCGGTTTCATAATTAGTAATGGTATTTCCTTTTACTCCAATTATGTCTCCAAATGCTGCCTGAGTGAGCTTCTGGGATTTGCGCACTTGTTTGATTCTGTCTTTCACTTTTCCTCACCTCCAATGATAATATATCATAAAAAACTCACAAAGTCAATATTTAGTGTTGACATATAACTCACATCGTGATATTATAAACTCACAAAGCAAGAAACAAGTCACAAGAAAGAGAGGAAAAAGGATATGAATAAAATCAGAAGAAAGAGATTGGCTGAGGCACTTGATCTGATCTCGCAAGCTAAAGACATTTTAGAAGAAGTTAAGGATGAAGAACAGGACGCATTCGATAATCTTCCAGAAAGTTTTCAGTACAGTGAGCGTGGCGAACAGATGGAAGAGTATATTTCAGATATCGAAGAAGCATTTGATAACTTGGAAGAAGCTGAAGGACTTATTTCAGAAATTTAAGAAAAGATGTAATAGATATGACAAAGAAACAGTATAAACGATGCGCAATGAATACACTCAGGACATTTAAAACGAAATATGTGCCTGATAAAAAAATGATAACTGATAGAATCGGCACTCCGAAGTGGGGTTCCGTTATTCCCACAGGTCCACACAAGGGTGAAGTATTAAGAAGCTATCAACAGGCATGGGATACCATAAATGCAGTAATAAACGGATAGCCGAAACGGTCAGAAATGACCGTCCACCAGAGATAACCTACTGGTGCTGATGATGGCAGGTTCAAAGTCAGGTGTCCAAACGGAGTAAGACTATAAATAGAAAGGAGAAAATCATGTCAGAGAAAGAAAAAAGAATCATTGAAAAGCTGAAAGACGCGATTCCTAATATGTCAGAATTTGACAAGGGATACATTCTCGGTAAGACGGAAAGTTTTTCTGAGAAAAAAGATAGTTCTGGCCAGAAGAAAGAAAACAAGAAAGGAGCGTAAGACGAGCATGAGTGCAGTTGATAATTACGTAGAGCAGAATGCACAGGTTCATCAGTTTGCCGCAGAAGTGGCAAGAATCATATCAGGTATCCCACAGATGCCAGAGTTCTCAAACGAGCGTCTGACAGTATCAGACGTGAGCAAGATGACAGGCATTCCTATACCATCTGTCAGAGCAGGAATCATCTATGGATGGTTGCCTATCGGCACGGCGTATCGTGGGAACAAAGTGATTCACGACAGAAAAGGTTCTGGCAGAATAGAATTTGTTATCTCTCCAAGAAAGCTCTGGGAAGAAACAGGATATGTCTGGAGAGGGAAAGAAGCATTAAAGCGATAGTGCCCCGGAGGGAGCCGAAACCTCCGCCCCGGAGCTTTGCACCCACTAAACCACACTTAGTAGGTACAGGTTAATTATAACTTCGTATCTGCTAATTGTAAATACCAAAAAGGAGAAATTAGCACGATATGAGCAGAAATAGCACAAATAAATGTGAAAATGTTCCGACATGGGACGAACTTGAGTTCATTCTTGCGACAGAAATTGTCGAAGAAAGTAGAAAAAAAGCAAGAAAATGGTTCACGGCATGGATTGTGACCGCAGCCGCACTGGTAGCAAGCAATCTGGCGTGGATTATGGGAGAAATGAAATGAAAGAGTATACGCTAATTGCTGTTTGTATGCTTGCCGGGAAATATGTTGATGTGCCTATCTGGCTAAACATCTTTTTTGGTATCTCGGCAGCATGGGCGGCGCGTCAGATGAAAGCAGACTGGCAGTAGAAAATAAGGAGGATAGAAAATGTTCGAGAAAGAGATTGACGAAATTTACGAACTTTGCAAAAGAGTCGTGAATGAAGTTCCGACAGCTAGTATTACGTTTGATTATTCAAGTTACGGTCTGAACATAAGGGGGATTAAAAGAAAAGAAGACGCTCGCATTCCCAGAGGTAAATTTAAATGGGATTTATATCAGGACGTATCTTTTGACCCATTTTACGAGAAAGAAAGCCGTAAAAGTCTCAAAGTAATCAAAGCATTCTTGCTGGAACTTCTGATAGATGGGAAGTGTCCGCATGAATAAGCAGGCTGCAATCTTAAAGCTCTTGCCAAGTCTGGAAATCGTGAGCTGCATTAATGAGCTTCTTCGTGAGCTTCAGTCAAGAGGCGATTATATCCTTGACTACGAGAACTGTAATATGTCACTGGATCATATCGAATACCACAAGGCGGAAGATACAGATGGCGAGCAATTCGGTGATGGGTCCGATAACCTTTATTGCTTTTTTAAGGCGGTGTAAGTATGGATGAACGCATTCAGGAAGTGTTGAGATTAATCGACATACAGCTTGCCACAGTCCCGGATAATCCGATTGAAGAATCATATAAGGCAAGAACATTGGCGAGCTATGTACAGGCTTTAAATGGGCTTTTAGCGGCTCAAAAATCATGTAAGGAGGAAAGCAATGGGAAAGTTTGAAATCCGTATTCCGGCTAAAAAGAAGAAAACAATCGGTGAAAAGGAGAATCCGGTTGTGAAGATTACTCCAGAAGCATACAACACACTGGTTGAAATCTATAACGAATCAACTATATCTATGAAAGACATTGCAAGTTTACTGATTGTAGAAGCCAGTAAGTGCGTGGTCTATGACAAGGGGGATTGAAATTGAATATCTATGAAAAATTAGGAGTTATTCAGTCAAAGCTGAAAGCCCCAAAAGGGCAGTATAACTCATTTGGGAAATATAAATACAGAAGTTGTGAGGACATTCTTGAAGCAGTAAAGCCGCTTCTGGCAGAAACAAAGACAGTATTATGTATCACTGATCAGATGGAAGTGGTCGGGGACAGAATCTATGTAAGAGCAGAAACGCATTTAAAAGATGCAGAGGATTCTTCTTCTGAAATCGTAACAGTTGCTTATGCAAGGGAAGAAGAGTCAAAAAAAGGCATGGATTCTTCCCAGGTTACAGGCGCAGCGTCATCTTATGCAAGAAAGTATGCGCTGAATGGTTTGTTCTGCATTGATGACAACAAAGACAGTGATTCTACTAATGCAGGTAGCAGTGGAAAAACAGCAGCTAAAAAGCCAGAATCAAAAGAACCTGTTGAGATGATTACTTCAGAAAATGTAATGAGCATCCAGAACATCATTGACAAATATCCGAGTTCTAACTTGTTTGAACAGATTAAAACTCGTTTCAAGGTAGACGATGTAAAAGGACTCACAAAAGAAAAAGGGCAAAAATGTCTCAAAATGTTGATTGAGTACGATAAACAGCATAGTGGAAAGGAATAAAAAATGAACAAAGTTATTCTTACAGGACGATTTACAAGAGATCCAGAAGTCAGATATACAAATGATGGAACATCAATCGCAAGATTTTCCATTGCAGTCAATAGAAGATTTGTAAAAGAGGGTTCTGATCAGAAAGCGGACTTCCTTAATTGTGTTGCATTTGGAAAATCTGCGGAATTTATCGAAAAATATTTCACAAAAGGAATGAAAGCAGATTTATCTGGAAGAATCCAGACAGGATCCTATACGAATAAAGACGGCGTGAAGATATATACAACAGATATTGTTGTAGAGGAAATCGAATTCGGCGAAAGTAAAGGTTCTTCACAGGCACAGACAGCATCGCCTACACCGAATCCAGAAGCCGACCCGGACGGCTTTATGAGCATTCCTGATGGTATCGACGAGGAGATGCCATTTAATTGATACAGATTGATAGTAGAGAACATCAGAAAGTTATTGATAGCATTAAAAAGGCATTTGACGAGGCAGGGGAAAAATGGTTCGTGTCAAAGCTGTATGTGGGTGATTACATGAATTATGATAACCCACGTTTAGTAGTTGATAGAAAACAGAACCTTGCAGAGTTATGTGGAAATGTATGTCAGCAGCATGAAAGATTCCGATCTGAAATTATCCGGGCAAATGAAGCAGGAATAAAACTTGTCTTCTTATGCGAACACGGGAAAGGAATCGAAAAACTGGACGATGTTCTCTGGTGGGAGAATCCCAGGGCGAAGAAGAGGGTTAAGAAAAATGGTATCTGGATTGAGCAAGAACAGAAAGTTATGCACGGCGATACGTTGTACAAAATTCTATGCACAATGCAGAGAAAATATGGCGTTGAATTCCTATTTTGTGACAAGAAAAATACTGGAAAACGAATAATGGAGATTCTGTCGGATGAACAAAGAAACAATTAAGCAGCAGAACAGTATGAGAGATGTTCTTGCCAGATACGGAATGATTCCGAACAGAGCTGGCTTTATCAGCTGCCCATTCCATTCCGGTGACCGTACTGCTTCAATGAAAATTTACAAAGACAGCTACTATTGCTTCGGATGTGGCGCGACAGGAGATATTTTTACTTTCGTTCAGAATATGGATAATTGCGATTTTAAGACAGCCTTTCAGATTCTTGGTGGAACATACCATAAACCTGATTTTTCGTCCAGAATGGCAATATATCACGCTCAGAAGCAAAAAGAAATGAGAGAGAAAGCAGAACGGAAGAAGAATGAAGAATTGCAGGAATGTTTGTCCGATATTGACTTTTACAGGTCTATTCTTAGCAGAGTAAGGCCATTATCAGATGGATGGTGTGAAGCATGGAACAAATTACAGCTTGCATTATATAAGCATGGATTCATAACAGGATTGGAAGAAGGTGATTAAAAGTGGAAATGATAAACAAGCTCACGAAGGATTCTATTCTGGATGAAGAAGTGTTTGACGAGATATTCAGCCAAGAAGACGAGATATACAAGGCACGTCTTACACTGACTCTTCTGGACAGAGCCAAGGAGCTTGGCGTGAAGAAAAAATTTGAAGATTTGCTGAAGGCTTACACGAAAGTGCAGAAGCAGATGATCGAGAAAGAGAAAAACAATAGAACAGTGTCTATGCTGGACCAGTGGACTAATTTCTCCGATTGTGAATATGACAGAATGAAATGTCTTAACTGGATAGCAGATGATGACGGAATCAGAATATCAAACACAAATCCAGGATCACCGGACATTATAGCCTGTTATCATCCTATTCTTCCGATTGAACGAATGAAGAATCTGGAGACTGGGGAAGAACAGATAAAGTTAATCTATAAGAGGAATAATAAATGGTCCGAGGTTATTGTACCGAAAACTATGGTTGCATCAGCCAGTAAAATTGTGGGCTTGTCTGCGCTTGGTATTTCAGTGACTTCTGAGAATGCGAAGTTCCTTGTCCGGTATCTGTCAGATGTAGAAAATGCCAATGATGATTATATCAATATTCAATATTCATCAAGTAAAATCGGGTGGATCAGGGATTATTTTCTTCCCTATGACAAGGATATTGTGTTCGATGGAGACATGAGGTTCCGACAACTGTATGAAAGTATCAGCGTAGGTGGCAGCAGAACAGAATGGTATGAACACGTGAAGGAGGTTCGCGCTACTGGAAGAATCGAACCAAAAATCATGTTGGCTGCAAGTTTTGCAAGCATTCTAATTAAACTGGTCGGTGCTCTCCCATTCTTTGTGGACTTATGGGGCGAAACCGAGGGTGGTAAGACTGTAACACTTATGCTAGGAGCATCCGTCTGGGCGAACCCTGGCGAATCCAGATACATAGGAGATTTTAAAACAACCGACGTGGCCCTGGAAGCAAAATCCGATATGCTCAACAACTTACCGCTGATCCTGGACGATACTTCCAAAGTGTCGGCTAAAATCCGAGATAATTTCGAGGGAATTGTGTACGACCTGTGTTCTGGAAAAGGAAAGAGCCGTTCCAACAAGGAGCTTGGTGTTAACCGGGAGAATCGCTGGCAGAATTGCATTCTTACTAATGGTGAACGTCCGCTTGCCGGATATGTCAGCCAAGGTGGAGCTATTAACCGAATTATTGAGGTTGAGTGTTCCGAAAAGATATTTGATGATCCACAGCTTACCGCAGATACTCTTAAAAAGAACTACGGATACGCAGGAATCGATTTTGTGAACGCAGTCAAGGAAATGTCCATTGATGATATAAAAGCCCTGCAAAAGCACTATCAGGGGCTTATACAGGACGATGATAAAATGCAAAAGCAGAGCATATCTATGAGTATCATTCTGGCAGCAGATAAGATTGCAACAGATCAGCTGTTCCATGATGGCCAGTACATTGACATTGAGACGGCTAAGAATCTTCTGACAGAGAAAGAAATGGTATCTGAAAACGAACGCGCCTATTGGTTTGTACTTGATAAGATTGCCATGAACGGAATTAAATTCGATGATAACCCGGATATAAAAACGGAAAGATGGGGAATTATCGACAATGACCCGGTAGAGAAAACGTCGATTGCAATAATCTATAGCGCAGCGTTTGATGATTTATGCAAAATTGGAAGATTCTCCAGAAAGGCATTCCTGTCATGGGCTGTTAAAAAGGGACTTGTGGAAACCGACAGCAGAGGTTATCCGACCAAAGCAAAAAAACTTGACGGAATTGTCACCAAATGTGTGTTTTTGAAAATTGTAGATGAAATTCCGAAAGGATTCGTGAATTGTAATGATGATTTTGAGATTACAGACGATATTGTGTTTGATTAACAAACAATTCGTCCAAAAGGTAACCGGGTAACCTAGGTAACCTTTGATTCTGTATATATATATTTGAGTATTTATATGCACATATTGAGTATAAAAGTTTCCCTATATGAGAAAGCCAGGGTTACTCGGTTACTCGGTTACCTACCTGTAAAATCAATGGTTTACACAAATTAGTACGGTTACTTTACGGTTAACAAAGGTTACTTATATTAAAATAATATAAATATATTATATTTATAAAATAAAATTAAATAGAACGCATACAGTACATTGTATACAATATTCAAAGGAGATGATAAAAATAAAAGTAGAAGCAAAGGATATTCCGTATATTCAAAAATTTATGACTGAATTTTGGAAAACTATAAAAGATTTCTATTCAGCCGAACTTACAGACGAATATTCCAAGCAGGCTACTGATCGTCTGATAGAGCTTGGAGAGTATGCGGAAATGTGCCCTGATAATAATGATAAACAGTTTATTAAGAATTGTCTAGTTGCTTTTAATAAGCTATTAGATTCTAAACAGAGGGAAGCGAGAAAGAATGTATAACACAAAGAATAGATATGAACAGGGACAGGCTCTTAGAAAAGAAATCTATATGTATATCGTCAGTTATATCAAATTGGTTGGATATGCACCGTCAATTACAGAGATTTCTGAAAAGGTAGATGCGGGGAGAGCTACGGTCTGGAAACATATTAATCAGTTGATTGATGATGACCTGCTCGGAACAAACCACCCCAGTACCGACAGAGCATATACTCCGGTTGGGTACGGATTAAGAGCGGTGAACAAGGAGACGAAATGAAACTGTATGACGTATACGACGGTTCAAAGTATATCGGGGAGCTGACGCTTGCTGAAATATCGGAATTGACAGGAAAGACAAGAAGTCAGATATCTCAGGCAATCAGTGGGGTATATAGCATTAACGGAAGATATGCGGTCATATATGATGGGCAGCAAACAATCACATACTCAAACAAGAATGATCGCAGGATGTTGACGGAATTTGACATTCTGACTCAGAAGATAAGGAGGGCTGTTGGATGGGAAAATTAAAGATCAAGCAAAAAAAGAAAGCGTTCATTCCGTATACGAATCAGCAGGCTAATGCGTTTGCGCAGTCTATCCAGAACTGCCAGAAAGAGCTTAAGGAAATGGAAAAGAAAGCCTATGAAGATGGTTTTGCCGTTGGTGAAGATTGGAGCAATACGATTAACACCGTCACAACTATGATGGCTCTGAGACGTTTATATGGCTTTTCTACGAAACGATTGCTGGATGTGGTAAGAACTTCCAATGGGTATGTTGAAATGGCAAATAGGGGCGAAATGAGCGTTCTGAGCATGATACAGGACATCGAAGAGAACACAGATGTAAGATTTGACGAGATGAATAAGAATCTGGTTAAGAAGATGGGAGTATAGGATGGATTTAGAACAAAAAGCAATTGAGAGAATTCGACTTGCATCTGATCTTTCGTTGAAACATTATGGAAAGCCACTTGTATGTACATATTCCGGCGGGAAAGATTCTGACGTGATGTTAGAACTCTTTCGTAGGGGGGGCATACCATTTGAGGTACACAATAGTCACACCACGGCAGATGCACCGCAAACTGTACGGCACATACGAAAGGTATTTAAAAGTCTGGAAGAAAAAGGGATTAAATGTGAAATAGAAATGCCGAAGTATAAAGGCGAACATATCACGATGTGGAAATTAATTCCATTAAAACTTATGCCGCCAACAAGACGAGTTCGCTACTGCTGTCAAGTCCTTAAAGAAGCGCAGAACACAAATAGATATATTGCTACTGGCGTGAGATGGGCCGAAAGCAGGCAGAGAAAAGAAAGAGAAGAATTTGAAAAAATTGGTGCGACAAAGGCAACTAAAGAAAAATTCACATCAATTATGCTAATGAGCGACAATGACGCCAATCGCAGAATGAATGAACTTTGTATGCAAAAAAACGAAATGGTTGTCAATCCAATCATTGACTGGAAAGATTCTGATATATGGGAATTTATCCATTCAGAGCATATAGAAACTTGCGAGCTGTACAAATGTGGATATGATCGTGTTGGCTGCGTCGGCTGCCCGATGGCCGGGAAAAAGAGATATAAAGAATTTGCAGATTTTCCTAAGTACAAACAGTCTTATATTAGGGCGTTTGGGAGAATGCTAGATGTTCGAAAAGAAAAGGGGCTAGAAACCAAATGGAAGACCGGAGAGGATGTATTTAGGTGGTGGATGAATGATGATAATTTAGATGGACAGATGGAATTATCTGATTTTATTGAATATTGAGAAATCATGGAGGACTGCACAATAGCGTGTCAGTTACTTACATGGGGAAAGTGAGGATGAGAAATGAAATTCAAAAGTAACGCTAAGTATAACGAAGAACCTAAAACCGGAAGTATTTTCGCCTTGGAATACAATTCTTTAAAAATCGTTATTCACAAATACGTCGGTTACGGAGATGCACTGTTTCTCAACTGTAGTACATTGGGTGTTTTCAACTGCAATCTCGGAACAGAGGATTTTAACGAAGCTGTCAGCAAAGCGAAAGAAGTTGTCATGCGTGAAGTTAAGAAAATCAGAGAAGATGCTTACAGATTTTGTATGGATAACAACATTGAAATCGTCAGATATTAGGAGGACGCAAAATGTTAATCAGAAGTCAGGATAAAAGAATGATTGTAAATTTCGACAATATTTGCACAGTATCAGCGTTTCCTGAAAAGGATAGTGAGGATATCTATGTCGAAGATGGCACAGGCTCACTCATGGTCGGAAGATATTCCGCAAAAGAAAAAGCCATGAAAGTACTGGATATGATTCAGGAAGCCTATGTAAATGGACATATTGATTATCAGATGCCAGTAGATGGGAGCGTGGAAGTATGACAGAAATAAAAGGATATACCGCGGAAGAAGTCGCAAAAGCCCGTAAACAGGAACTTGAGGAAGATTATGACTTCTGTAAAGGCAAACTTGCCGAGATAAGAAGACATGAATCTGAGATTGAGACTATCAGGAAAACATATAGAGAGCTTATCGTAAAATACAGAATCAAAAGTGTTGATAGAGTACTGTCTTATGTTCGCATGAAAGGTATCACGGACAAGAAAGAACTTGATCTGTTATTGTGTCATTGTCAGAACAAGCTGAACGGAAATATTGATGGAAATGAGCTGAATTTGCATTATGAAGAGGCAGAAGATAGCGAGGTGGAAGTATGATTACATTTTTACTAGGATTCGTCCTTGGAATCATATTCGGAGTGACTAGTCTTGTATGCGCAGCGATCATGTACGACAAACACCACCCAGACGATTAGAAAGGAGAAATGGTATGCTGACAAGGAATAAGAAGCTGAAAGACTACGGTATTCCGGCAGAGGACATTGAAAAGCTGAATGCGATGCTGAAAGACTTCCCGGCAGAGTACGGATATCTGCTTTCCAGTGCTGCCTTGTCAGCTTGCCCGAAGAACACGGTGATAGCGGATATGGTTATCGAGAATATCCTACACCGGAAAAGTTACAGGAAAATCAGCAAAGAAAGGTATATCCCGATGAATCCGAAAGACTTCTACGGATACAGACGCAAGACCGTCGCTGTACTGTATGAGAGGATGCGGTTGTTGGGAGTGTGGGAGGAAAAATAAATGAAAGAATATAAATGTCCAAAGTGCAATAGTAAAAACCTTTTTGTCAAGAAAGTTGGGAATAATACGGGATTGTATTGCGGGGATTGCGGTGCATGGATTAAATGGGTCGGGAAAAATGAGCTGAGAGCGTTTGAATATTTAACTAAGCAGAAGCACGTAGACGATGCTAATAGTAAACAAGACGATATTACAAACATCATTTACGGCACTCTCGATCATATGTATTGCGATAATTGCAGGTTCAATAGCGAAATTAAAGAAAGCGATAGTGATGAATGGAACTGTGATGAATGCCACAGAAAATTTAATGGATGGGGAGTTTCTATGCAGGAAAGTAATAGAATTGCAAAAGAAATTTTAAAACAGTTAGGAGAATGATATATGGGTAGATTAATTGATGCAGACAAAATAATTGATTCCCTTGGAAATTCGGATATGGATTTTGCAATAGGTGCAGTTATTGACAATCAGCCGACAGTTTTTGATGTGGACAAGGTTATTAGTGAATTGAAAAGAGATAAATTCGTTGAATCAGAATGTATCTTATCTGACGTACATCAAGGATACAATGCTGGACTGAGCAGGGCGATAGAAATTGTGAAGGGCGGTGGAGTAGATGGCAACTAAACCGATTTTATTTAACACCCAAATGGTTCGAGCGATTCTGGACGGAAGAAAGACATGTACGCGAAGAATTGTAAAGCCACAGCCTACGGCACATTATGGGGTGCAGTGTATAAAGCCACCATATCAACCGGGAGATATCCTGTATGTCCGGGAAACATGGAGCTTAAGATTCGATGGAGAAAAGTATTTCTATAGGGCAGATAAAAATACATCCAGAGAAGAAAAACGTCTGCTTGATTATAACGATGTAAAGTGGCGTCCATCCATCCACATGCCGAAAGAAGCGGCGAGAATCTGGCTGAAGGTTACGAATGTGAGAGTGGAGCGGTTGCAGGATATTTCCGGTGAAGATTTGATAAAAGAGGGAATCGATTTTTTTCAGTCAAATTATGTAAGAGTTGCTTTTAATGAATTTAAAAATATATGGAACAGCACAATCAAAAAATCCGACATTGACCGCTACGGTTGGGATGCATCACCGTGGGTGTGGGTAATAGAATTTGAGCGGTGTGAGAAAACGCAGGAGGAACACAAATGAGTAGTGCAAGCGTAAGATTTGGAACAAAAGCGTATGTATGCGCGAGGTACTTTCTTAGACCGGGAAAGTGCTTCAAATACATGGACCAGTGTGGCGAGGATGCCACGGAACACGTTTATGAGGTCATGGCATTATATCCTTATTGTGCATTATTAAGAGATACCAGGAACGGAGTCAGAACTTGCCCGGGATATAATACTTTGAGCCTGATGCTGAGAGGAAGTGAAGCGAGTGAGTAAAGGAAAAGACATTTCGACTATGTTTACAAGAGAAGAAAACCAAAAGAACGGAAGACTTGGATATTGTCAGGCTACAAGAGAAAAAGACACTATCATTAGCCCTTCACAATATGGAGCATTCTTGCAGAAAAGAGGTAGGAGAAGATGAGTAAATCAGTATTAGTGATTGATACACCAGAGAATTGCTTAGATTGTAGATTCTGTTATGAATTAGATGAAGGTGTTGAAGCATGTTGTTCAATCTCAGATGACGATGAAGACACAAGCCTCATGAAGAAGATTGATTGTGAATATGGATATTGTCAAGGCAAGCCTGATTGGTGTCCGTTGAAGCCACTGCCGGAGGAGAAAGAAGAGGAATATTGGAGAAGTAAACTTAGTCTTGCATGGATTCGAGGTTGGAACACTTGTATTAGCAAAATTACAGGAGGTGAAGTAGATGGAGAGATTAACAGATTATTCAGACGATGAATGCACATATATCATTGGCGTTGGGAATAAAACTTGCGAAGAATTTTGTAAATACGTAGTAGATGGATGCAGGAATTGCTATATCCAACAAGCATTTAAAAAACTTGCTGACTATGAAGACTTAGAAGAACAGGGCTTGCTTGTGAGATTGCCGTGCAAGGTTGGAGACACGGTTTATAGAGTGAATGCCGGAGCCAAGCAACCGATTATTCCGATGACTGTTTCAGAAATTCATTTTCTCTGTTACAAAAATGAACGTGCTGTAAGGTTTGACGCAATAGGCAAAGAAGATATGGGAGAAAGTTGCTACCGTTTAGAAGATATTGGAAGAATAGTATTCCTCACCCGTGAAGAAGCTGAGAAGAAGTTGGAGGAGATGCAGAATGGATGATTATTTCTTTCCTACTATTGTTTGTGAAATAAAAGATTTGAAACCACTTAAAGAGCTTGGTGATATTTTGAAATGTAAATTTATTTTTTCTGATTTTACTCTTAGATTGATTGATGGAGATAAAGTACATGAGGCACTTATACAACTTTACAGTCGAGAGTTATTGCTTGATGAAGGAATGGTAGTAGTTCCAGAGCCTATACCAGAAAAAGAAGATAAATTTCCGGAAGTGTCGTATTATATTCAATTTTCAGAAAAATATGGCATGCAGATAACGGTGGGACAAGTTACGGATGTCGAGGATGAAGTATATCGGAGATACGAAAAAATTGACCACGACTATTGTACACTCATAATACGAGCATTGATAACCATAATGGAAAAGATTGAATCAAGGGAAAAAGCTATAAGAAAAGTAGATAGAAGCAGAAAAGTCAATAGCAGGGGGAAAAATCATTTGTCAAAAAAAGATAATAAAATTTTTCTTCTTGATGATTTGATTGAATATGTTGTAGAGAATAATCTATATCAAAAATCCGTAAAACATAGTCAAATCAGCTGCCCATGTTGGAGCGTAAGAGGACATTACAGAACGTACAAAAGCGGTAAGAAAGTATTTGTAAAGCCTTTCGAAAAAGGAAAGAAACGTGGAAAAGTAGCACCAAAGGAACATACATATGTGGTTTAAAGAAGGTGAAATAAATGAATCTTAGAAAAGCTACACTAACCGACTATGGAGTGCCGCCGGACGATATACCGGTGCTTCAAAGTCATTTTAGACACCTTGACGAGAATGACAAGTACAATCTTCTGCAAATGTCAATCAAATATGCGCCAGGCATAGAATCACAGATATACGACAGCATAGTGAACTGCATAGGATACCGGACAATGGAACGATTCCGAGATATGCCAGTATCTGAAAATGATTTCTACGGATACAAGCGCAGGATCATGGCAGAATATTATCACTTGGCAAAATTGACCGGAAGATTATAAAATTGATAAAAAACTAAAAGTGGTATAGAGGTACATAACCCCTAGTGTGGTATTATAGTGTATATAACTATAGCTATGCTAGGGTGTTTTTATGTCTGGAGGTGAGAATGTGGGAATGCCAATGGGAAAACCGCCCATGTATAAAACGGTGGATGAAATTGAAAAAAAAATCGAAAAATATTTTAAGGATTGTAAAGGATATCCTTTAACTGATAGCAAAGGCAAACAAATGTTTAATAAATTTGGATCTCCCGTTTTCGTAGACGTTCACCCTCCGACCGTTACAGGACTTGCTCTGGCCCTTGGATTTACAAGCAGACAGGCTCTTTTAAACTATCAAGCAAAACCAGAGTTTGTTGACACGATTACGCGCGCGAAAGCCAGAGTGGAACAGTACGCAGAGGAAAGGCTATTTGATCGTGATGGTTCAAATGGTGCTCAGTTCAGTTTGAGAAATAATTTTAAGGGATGGGATGCTGACAAGAAAAATGATGATTCTGGAGATGGAAAGATTACGATTGTAAATAATATTCCAAGGCCGGAGAAACAGAATGAATGAGAATCCGATTAATCTGAATGAAATTATAGCTCCTGCCTTTTACAATGTGTTCTGGGACATTTTGGACGGAAAACACACTTATTATGATTTGTATGGTGGACGTGGATCTACTAAATCATCTTTTGTGGGTGTCATGATTCCTTTCCTGATGATGCAGGACGCAGAGAACGGCATAATGTCAAATACCGTTATTTTCCGTAAAGTTGGAAACACGCTTCGAGAATCCGTTTATGAACAGATAGCATGGGGAATTGATGCACTGGGAGTAAACGATCTGTGGGATAGCAGTTTAAGCCCTATGCAGTATACCTACAAGCCTACTGGACAGAAAATCATATTCAGAGGACTGGACAAGGCGAAAAAGACTAAATCTATTAAAGCAAGCAAGGGATATTTCAAGTATCTCTGGTTCGAAGAACTTGACGAATTTTCGGGCATTGAAGAAATTCGTACAGTGCAGCAGTCAGTCCTTCGAGGTGGCAGTAAGTTTGTTGTATTTAAGACATTCAATCCACCAATCAGCCGAAGTAACTGGGCAAACGTGTATGTAGAAGAGCCACGAGACGACAGCTACAGGCATAAGAGTGATTACAGATCAGTTCCTGTTGAATGGCTTGGTCAACAATTCCTTGATGATGCGGAGCATCTTAAAAAGACAAATCCAAGAGCCTATCAGCATGAATACCTTGGATTACCTGTCGGACTCGGTACAAATATCTTTGAGCTGTTGGAAATCCGAACGATCTCAAACGAAGAAATTCAGAAGTATCAAAGCGTCTATCAGGGACAAGACTGGGGATGGTATCCGGATCCCAAAGCGTTTATTCGTGTGGCTTATGTACCTAATCAGGACAAAGTGATCCTACTGGATGAGCTTGGCGGATGTAAAATTCGAAATGCAGTAATGGCTGGCCAGATAAAACAAAAGGGATATGATGATTATTCAATATCTTGCGGAGTTGATGAAGAAGAAAGTATTATTGACTTCCGAGATGCAGGGCTTCCAGCACGTAAGGCCATTGTTACACCGGGAAGCCGCAAATATACGTTTGAGTGGTTACAGTGCCGAACATTAGTCATTGATCCGGCACGAACACCTAGGGCATACAAGGAAATTATCAATTATGAGCATGAAGTAGATAGCAATGGAGAAGTGATTGCAGATTATCCAGATGGCAACGATCACTGGATAGATTCTCTCAGATACGCAACCAGTCCATTGTCCATGAGAAGGGGGCACAGTGCATAATGGTGCTATCAGAATATTGTAGAAAAAAACTTGGTGATTTTTTAAAAGATAAAGTAGATGTAAAAGAAGGATATACTTACGAGGAGCAGGCAGTAATTGAAGATTCAATCAGAATTCTGATAAAAGCTGGAATATACCCACTTGATGAACTTCGAAAAGATATCTTAAGAGAGTGCTCGGTGCTTCTTCCTCGGGAATAGATGTTCAACGTAGCAAACAGTTAGCAGGTGACTAAATGGGACTTATATCAACACTAAAAAGGTGGTTTAACATGATATTCAAAAAACAAGCCGAAGAGGACTTTAATATCCAGGCGGCAGAATTTCCAGAGATGGAATCACTGATTAACCGGTGCGCGAACATTTACAGGGGAGTTCCGGAATGGTTAGATGATAAGAATAACATCAAGACGATTAATTTCGCGAAATCCGTCTGCTCAGAAACAGCACGGCTCGCAACACTGGCGATTGGCATTCAGATAAACGGTTCTGCAAGAGCTACGTGGTTACAAGAGCAGATTGACAAGGTGTATTTCCAGATTCGACACTGGGTAGAATATGGATGCGCTTACGGAACCGTGCTCATTAAGCCGAATGGCAAGAGCCTTGACGTATTTACTCCGGCAGATGTGATGATCGTGGATTATGATAATCAGGAGATTAAGGGAATCATATTTAAAGATTCTTATACTGTTGGTAGAAAATACTACACAAGGCTCGAATATCACAGGTTTGTTGAGACAACTGTGGACGGAGTGACGAGCTATCCGTATTATGTTTCTAACAGAGCCTATGTATCAAAATCCCCTCAGTCAATCGGAGACAAGATTGACCTTAAACAGACCAAATGGGCTGACCTAATGGCAGACACTCCGCCAATTCTTAAGGCGAACGGTGAGAAGCTGGACGGACCGTTGTACGGAGTTCTACGGACGCCACAGGCGAATAACGTGGATATTAGTACACCACTGGGCTTGCCGATATTTGCAGAAGCAATTGAAGAGTTAAAAGACCTGGACATTGCATATAGCAGGAACGCAAAAGAAATTCTTGATTCTAAGCGAACTGTTCTGGCAGATGACAGATTGCTGATGCCGAGTGGTTCACCTGTTTCCGCTATGACACCACAGGCAATGGAGCACAGATGCAAAGAAATGAGCTTGCCAGATTATGTGAAAAACGTATTCGGACAGGATGAAAAAGAGTTCTATCAGGAAATCAATCCAATTCTCAACACAGATACCCGTATAGCCGGCATAAACGCCATTTTAAGCCAGTTAGGGTACAAGATTGGATTCTCTAACGGGTACTTTGTTTTCAACGAATCTAGCGGCATTCAGACAGCCACAGGAGTAGAAGCGGAACAGCAGAGGACAGTGCAGTTCGTCAAGGATGTAAGGGATAAGTTAGAGTCTTGCTTGGATGAGGTTATTTACGCGCTGAACGTTTACGCTGACCTGTACGGGCTTGCACCTGTTGGAGTCTATGAAGTCAATTATGATTTCGGAGATATCCTATATGTGCGTGAAAACGACCGTGCAAGATGGTGGCAGTATGTGACCACTGGTAAGGTTCCGGCATGGATATATTTCGTGAAATTCGAGGGAATGACGAAAGACGAGGCGGTATCAATGACAAAAGAAGCAGAAAAAACACAAGCAAAAGGATTATTTGATGATGAATAAAAAAAGAGGGATTTATTTTCCCTCTGAATTAGATTTTAAATAATCAGATATTAATTTTTCAAGAATAGATGCTACGGAACACTTTTCTTTAATTGCAAGAATTTTAATTTGTTCCAATAAATTTTCATCTATGGTAGTCGTAAATTTAATTTTACTCATTATGGCACCTCCTTTAATATGAATATACCATAAATACGTATAGACGTAAAGAATAAAATATGCTACAATATACGTAAATAAGTATATACGTATAAAGGAGAACATGATATGAAAAATCAGATAAGATTGCATCTTGAGGGTGAAAGATATGGAAAGCTTGTAGTTATGGAAGAAGCCGAATCGATTTATAGTAAAACAGGTAAAATGATTCGGAGATGGAAGTGTAAATGTGATTGTGGAAATATCACAATCGTTAGACATGGAGATTTAAGAAATGGAAGTACTGTAAGCTGTGGCTGTTATAACTATGAAAAAGAATCGGCGGCGAAAACCCACGGATATTCTCGTACAAAACTTGGAAATGTTTTTGAGGGAATGAAGCAGAGATGTAATAATCCCAAAAATAAGAACTATGAAAAGTATGGAGGAAGAGGAATAAAAATCTGTACGGAATGGTTAAATGATCCGAAAAAGTTCTTTGACTGGGCTATAAAAAATGGATATAAAGAGGGCTTGTCTATCGACAGGATAGACGTGAATGGAAACTACGAACCAGATAACTGCCGCTGGGCTGACAACGAAGCCCAATGTCTAAACCAGAGGCTAAGAAAAGACAATAAGACAGGACATAAGGGCATTTATTATAGTGAGGGAGTGTATAGGGTGCAAATTAGAAGAAACAAGAAGAGGTATTACTTTGGATCATATAAAACATTACCTGAAGCAGTAAAAGTGTTAGAAGAAGCTAAGGCAATGGTTGAAGAAGCACAGCCAAAAGAACCGACTTTGTTTGGTGATGAGGAATAATATATGCTTAGTCCAGAGTATTTGCGGAGAATCACGGAAGGCAGTGAACAGATCGCCGAAGAGTTACACCAGTATATCATCTCTGAGATTGTGTCGAGAATGATGACAAGAATTGGCAGAGGTGAAGATTATATTCTAACCAATGCAGATGCGTGGAGAATCAGAACACTACAGGAATCTGGTGAGCTGCTAGAGGACATTCTGGCAGAATTATCCAGATACACCAAACGCGAACAGCAGGAACTCCTTGAAGCGTTTGAAGATGCCGGTATCACTGCGATGAACTACGATGACAAGATATACAAGGCGGCAGGATTAAGCCCTGTGCCGCTCGAACAGTCGCCAGCTATGATAAGACTCATGGAGCGAAATATGCTTGCGACTATGGGAGAGTGGAAGAACTTCACAAGAACGACTGCAAGTGCCGCTCAGAGACTCTATATCGAACAATGTGACCTTGCATATAACCATGTGATGACTGGAGCAGTTGGCTATACGCAAGCCATCAAAGAGGCGGTTAATAACGTTGTGAGTGATGGTGTTACGGTCACATATCCATCCGGCAGAAAAGACACGATTGAAACAGCAGTAGCGCGTTCTGTCAGAACTGGTGTGGCACAGGCCACCGGAGATATATCCCTAAAACGCATGGAAGAAATGGACTGGGATTTAATTCTGGTCAGCGCACACATAGGAGCCAGAACAGGTGATGGCGGTCAGAATCCCGGAAATCACTCATGGTGGCAAGGCAAGATATACTCTCGTTCTGGCAAGAGCAAGAAATTTCCGCCGTTCTCATTGACCGGATATGGAATGGCAAGCGGACTGTCAGGGGTCAACTGTCGGCATAGTTTTGGAGCCAGTGATGGAGAATTTAATCCCTATACAGAACTATCAGCGCAGGACAAAGCCAACAAAGGTAAACAGTACGAAAAAGAACAGCGACAGCGCACTTATGAGCGAAGAATCCGCAAAACAAAGCGTGAAGTCCTTGGAATGCAAGCGGCGGTTGATAACTGCAAGGACGAACAGGCGAAATTCGCATTACAGCAAGACCTTGACCGGAAGTCTTTTCTTCTCCAGAAACAAAATGCTGCATATAAGGACTACTGCAAGCAGAACGACCTGAGAGAGCTGCAAGACCGACTTATGATAGCGAAGTGGAACCGCCAGAATGCTGCAAAATCCAGAGGAGCGGCAAAGAGATATAAAACAGCAAAGGGGATTGACTGATGGATAGATGGGAATATTACAATCCGAATCCTGCCGGCAATCGAGTCGGAGATTGTGCTGTCCGGGCGATATGTAAAGCAACCGGCTTTGATTGGGAAACGGTATTCACCGGATTAATGATACAGGCGTGTGCTCTGTCAGATATGCCAAGTGCAAATTATGTCTGGGGAGCGTATCTCTACAAGCATGGATACAGACGCAAACTAATTGAGCAATCAGAACGGTATATCTATACAGTCAGCGACTTTTGCACAGACCATCCGACAGGTACGTATATTCTCTGCATAGATGGTCATGTAGTGACGGTACAAGAGGGCAAATATTTCGATACATGGGATAGTGGTAATGAAGTCCCGGTATATTACTGGGAAAAGGAGTAGTTAAATGAGCATATCAGAATTTGTACAGATTTTCCTCTCTATCTGTGGAGGGGTGTCTATTGTCGGAGGGGCGGCGGCTGTAATCTTTAAGTGGATTACTCCGGCATTTCGACTCAACAAGCGAGTTGAGACACTGGAAGAACATGATAAGCGAGATTACGAGAGTCTTCAGAGAATTGCGGAACGTGATTCATTGATTTTGGAAGTGCTATCAACCATGTTGGATAGTCAGATCAGTGGGAATAATGTTGAGGAATTAAAAAAAACAAAACAGAAGCTCACGGAGTATCTTGCGCAGAATCAGCGTTAGCATTAGTAAGGGGTATGCTCATGAAATTATATGTGTTCACGAAGAAAGATATAGACAGGTTCTTGATAGAGTGTAATTTCACACCGGACGAAGAAAGATTGTTCCGGTTGAGGTGCAAGGAATATACGCTCGAATACTGTGCTGAGCAGATGAACGTGAGCATATCAACCGTAAAGAGATTAAGCAGAAGAGTAAACAATAAAATTATGAAAGTATGCTAAAAGGAGAGGACAAAACATCCCCTCCTTCTTTTTATACAAAATCTTCTTTTACAACTCTTTCAAGCAATAAAATTACGTATTCTGGTGGATTTCTTTTACCGCCCTCCCAGTTTTCAATAGTTCTTTTGGGAATCTTATATTTTTCGGAAAAAGCCTGTTGGCTTAATCCGGAAAATGAACGAATTTCTTTAAACTTCATTCTTCCTCCTCTTCATTCATTTCAAGCCAGATTTTGCACTGCTCGCCGTCCTCCTCGTAGCTGACAACCTCGCCAGCTTCCAGGCGCTCCCGCCAGTCCTCCGGGTAATTCTCCGGGATGTAAATACAGTTCTCTGGAAAGAACTGGTTGCCGCGCATTTCATTAACCATATATTCCATTATTTTTCCTCCTTGATTTTTTTTCTTCCTTGTTTCTGATATTATAGTATCACTCAGTGGGTGATATGTCAATACTTTTTTGATACTTTTTTGAACTTCTTAGATTAATATTTCTGTGCAAAAATATAATCAGAAAGGCGGTGCATAAGATGGCATTATATAACAATCCTTATCAATATAGTTTTGGCGTTCCGGGGCAAATGAACCAGTTCCAGCAACAACCTGTCCAGATTCCAGCTCAGCCAGTACAGCAACCACAGCAGAATAACAATGGCATCCTGTGGGTATCTGGCGAAGTAGGTGCAAAATCTTATCTGGTAGCACCCGGAACAAGTGTTTTACTGATGGACAGCGAAAGTGAAAAGTTCTACATAAAATCCACAGACGTTTCCGGCATGCCGCAGCCACTGCGGACATTTGAATACCACGAGGTGGGTTCTCAGATGCCGCCTAAACAGCCCGTTCAGAACATGGACAGTAAATACGTCACTAGACATGAATATGACGATTTAAAGGGCAAATACGAAGCTATCATAAACCGATTAAATTCTTTTTCTGAACCTGTTAGGGCTAATACCGTGCAGGAATCAGCAGTCAAGGGAGGAAATGCAGATGAGTAATCCATTATTTAACGCACTTGGCGGTGGGATGCCACAGGGGAACGGACCAATGCAGATGATACAGCAGTTTATGCAGTTTAAACAGAATTTTAAAGGAGACCCGAAGGAAGAAGTTCAGAAGATGTTGCAGTCTGGGAAGATTTCTCAACAGCAACTTAATCAGGTTCAGCAGATGGCAGGGCAATTCCAGAGTCTGCTGAAGAATATGAAATAGTACATTACAATCTGGCCAGATTGATGTAAATACAAAAAAGGAGATTATATTATGGATGGAAATTATAGCTTAGCAGATATTGCCGCTGCTACTGGAAACGGTAGAAATAATGACGGCATGTTTGGCGGAGATGGTAGCTGGTGGATTATTGTTTTATTCATTTTTGCTTTCTTCGGATGGGGAAACAACGGCTGGGGCAATAATGGAAACGGCGGCGGATATGCAGCCACAGCAGCTACTCAGGCAGATATTCAGAGAGGATTTGATAATTCCGCAGTAATCAGCAAACTTGACGGAATCAATAGCGGCCTGTGCGATGGCTTCTACGCCATGAATAACGGTATGCTTACCGGATTTAACGGAATCAACACCAACATCATGCAGACTGGCTTCGGCATCCAGCAGGCTATTAACGCTGACACTGTAGCAAATATGCAGAATACCAATGCACTCCAGGCACAGCTTGCAAACTGCTGCTGCGAAACCAGAGAAGCAATCCAGGGCATAAACTATAATATGGCACAGAATACCTGTGCATTGCAGAACACCATGAACAGTAACACAAGAGACATTATCGACAGCCAGAACGCCGGAACAAGGGCAATCCTTGATTACCTGTGCAACGAGAAGATTTCTTCCTTACAGGCTGAAAACAATGATCTCAGACGTGCTGCTTCTCAGGACCGCCAGAGCGCACTTCTCACAACTGCAATGGCTTCACAGACACAGCAGCTCATTAATGCGATTAATCCAGCACCGATTCCAGCATATCAGGTTCCTAACCCGAACACATATTACGGATGTGGATGCAATGCTGGGTGCAATTGTTAACAACTTCATATCGAGAGTATCTTTCGATTGATTTCGGATGTCGGCTTATGCCGTATTACACAGAGGGGCAGGCTGAGACCTGTCCTTTTGTGATATGAAAGGAGTATTTTTATGGCAGAATTTACAAATGTAGCTGCTCAGACTGTAGCAGCAAATGGAAACGTAGTATTTTCAAACACAGCAGTCAAAGGTTCTAACTGTATTCAACACAGAGAGGGAAGCGGAATCATTACCCTGAGAGGGCTTACTAACCAGTGTAAAGCAAGATTTTTCGTGGATTTTTCTGGCAATATCGCAATTCCAACAGGCGGTACTGTCGGAGCTATTTCTCTGGCTATTGCAATCTCTGGCGAACCTGTATTATCTTCACAGATGATTTCCACACCGGCGGCAGTAGACCAGTACAACAATGTGTCCTCTGGTATCTATATTGATGTACCTCGCGGATGTTGCGTTAATATCGCAGTAGAGAATACAAGCGATCAGGCTGTTTCTGTTGCAAATGCAAACATTGTTGTGACCAGAGAAGCGTAGGAGGTGTGATTATGAGAGATATTAAAGACTTATGCGCAAGAATTGAAGATGAACTTTCCAAAATCGCTGACAATGGACTGACCACCGGAAATCTGGAAATGACATACAAACTGATTGATATGTACAAAGATATCAAGAATACGCAGTACTGGGACAAGAAAGTGGAATATTACAACACTGTTCTTGATGAGATGCGTGGCGGATACAATGACGATTACAGCGAGCGCGGAAGAAAGCGGGACAGCATGGGGAGATACAGCGCAAATGATGGCAGAATGATGCCGGATTACGACAGAGGCAATTCTTATGCCAGACGTGGTGAACATTATGTCAGAGGGCATTACAGTCGTTCTGATGGGCGAGATGCTTATGACGATTACATGACGCAGAAACAGAGCTATCGTTCCGGCAAGTCTGAAGACTGCAAGAGAAAGATGCTTGCCGCTCTGGAAGAACATCTGGACGAACTTACAACAGAAATGAGCGATATGTCCAAGGACGCAGAGTGCCGGGAAGAACGTGATCTTGTCAAGAGATATGTAGAAAAACTCCGGGATATGCTTTAAAAACACAAAAAAGTGGTAGAGAGGTAGTTAAAATAAATCTGTTATAATGTAATTGTGCAGTGGAAAGCACAGTGGTTGTTTTAACATTTTTGTTTTATCCTCCTTTCTTTAATTTAGTAGCTGGTGCGCACGCTTTAATGGAAAGTTAAACAGGTCCGAATCCTGTCGTGCGTATTTGCCGTCTGGCACGCAAGATGGCTCACCTCCTTGATTAAAGTTTTTGTTATTCATACTTTTCTTTAAAAAAGAAATAAATATCCGAAACAACTCGTGGCAGGCATAACACGTTAAATACCTTGCTAACCCGGGAATCCGGGTTATGTGGAATGTAGCTCAGTAGGAAGAGCGGAGATGCTGAATTCTTGACGTCAGAGGTTCAAGTCCTCTCATTCCATTATAGGTTTATCCTTATCCTGTGGACTGGAATTTAATTCAAATAGTCCCGAAAAGGTGTCTTCTGGGAAAGCAGTAACGATTGGCGGTGTTACGGCGGACTGTAAATCCGTCCCCTCGTGGTAAACATTGTAGGTTCAATTCCTATCTTTCCCATTACCCTGCCAGTGGTCTAACTGGCTTAATCCATTTACCTGCGGCGGCAGGTCAATAAACACGACCAGGAGGATGTATATGCAGAAACTTATTGACACACTTAAATCGTTTGGAATCGAGATCCCGGAGGACAAACAGGCAGATGTGAAGAAAGCACTCTCTGAGCATTATAAGAATGCTAAAGAAGTAGCAAAGACTCTGTCAAAAGTCGAGGGTGAACGTGATGACTGGAAAGAACGTGCTGAGGCAGCAGAAGAAACCTTAAAAGGCTTTGACGGTATCGACCCGGCGAATATTAAGACAGAGCTTGCTGGATGGAAGAAAAAAGCGGAGGACGCAGAGAAAGAATTCAATGCGAAGATCTATGACCGCGATTTCTCAGACGCACTCAAAGCAGCACTTGATGATGTTAAATTTTCCAGTGAGGCTGCAAAGAAGTCTGTTATGGCAGACATTAAAGAAGCCGGATTAAAACTGAAAGACGGTAAAATCCTTGGACTGAATGACCTGATCGAGCAGATGAAACAGTCTGACGCATCCGCTTTTGTAGATGAATCTCAGCAACAGGCTCAGCAGAACCAGGCAATGTTTACTAAGCCTGTTGGACAGCAGCGGACACCGGGAAGCATGACAAAGAAAGATATCGAAGCGATCAAAGACCCGTCTGAAAGACAGGCTGCAATTGCTCAGAATATCCAGTTATTCCAGTGATTTTTTTACACCGACTATACGTCAGAGTATAGCCGCTAACCCAATACCTTAATAATTATGGGTAGAAAGGATTTTTTATATGGCAGCAAAAGCTAATCTTATTATGACAAATGATATCCAGGTCACAGCACGTGAGATTGATTTTGTTACCCGTTTCGAACGGAACTGGGAACACTTACGTGAAATCCTTGGCATCATGCGTCCAATCAAAAAGACACCCGGAGCGGTTCTTAAATCAAAATATGCAGAAGGTACATTACAGAATGGAAATGTTGGTGAGGGCGAGGAAATCCCTTACAGCAAATTCGTTGTAAAAGAAAAGCCCTATGCAGAAATGAGTATTGAGAAGTACGCAAAGGCTGTATCTATCGAAGCAATCAAAGATCACGGTTACGAGAACGCTGTTCAAATGACTGATGATGAATTTCTCTTCCAGCTTCAGACCAATGTTACTGAAAGATTTTACAACTATCTGAAAACAGGTACTCTCTCATTCACGGAAACCACTTTCCAGATGGCTCTGGCAATGGCTAAGGGCCGTGTAGAAAACAAATTCAAGCAGATGCACAGAAATGTGACTGGTGTTGTTGGATTTGTAAATATTCTGGACGTGTACGAGTATATCGGAGCAGCTGAGATTTCTATTCAGAACCAGTTCGGCTTCCAGTATGTGAAAGACTTCCTGGGATTCAAGACAATCTTCCTGTTATCTGACAGTGAAATTCCGAGAGGAACAGTAATCGCTACACCTGTAGAAAACATCGTTCTCTACTACGTGGATCCGAATGAATCTGATTTTGCAAGAGCGGGTCTTGTATATACTGTATCCGGTGAAACAAATCTGATCGGATTCCATACACAGGGCAATTACCACACAGCAGTGTCTGAATCATTCGCAATCATGGGACTTACCCTCTTTGCAGAATATATTGACGCTGTTGCTGTCGGAACTATCAACACAACTCAGACACTTGGAACTCTCACTGTAAATTCCACAGCAGGAAGTAAGAGCGGAGATACAAAAGTGACTGTCACTCCGGCAAAAGCAAGCGCAGGAAATGTGTACAAGTACAAAGTCGCATCTTCTGAGACTACCGTAGACTATGGACAGAACGTGAAGAACTGGAGCGCGTGGGATGGAGAATCTGACATTACCGCAACAACAGGGCAGGTAATCACAGTGGTTGAGTGTGACAGTACCTATAAGGCATTGAGTGCCGGACATGCGACTGTAACAGCAAAATGATGATTGTGGGAGGTAACTGGCATGGCTTATGCAGATTATAAATTCTATACAGAATCATTCGGCAATGTCGTGCCAGAAGCCGACTTTCCACGACTGGCAGAAAGAGCCAGTGATTTTGTGGACACAATGACGTTTGATAGGCTGGTGGACGGACTGCCAACAAACGAACGCGCACAGAATCGCATCAAAAAAGCAGTCTGTTCATTGGCTGAATTAATGTATCAGATTGAGCTTGCTGAAAAAAATGCTACCAATGCCGCCGTTAGTGGAACATCAACCACAATCGGGTCCGGTGGTAGCACAACAGGCATTGTAACATCTGTAAGTTCTGGCAGTGAATCAATTTCTTATGCAACGCCACAGCAGATTGGAGCAAGTGCAAAGGAATGGAGTGCAGTGTATGCCGCCGCCGGAGATGTACAGAAAACGAATGACTTACTTCTTAAGACAGCTTTACCATTGTTGATGGGGGTAAGGACGGATGATGGGATACCAATTTTATATGCAGGAGTGTGATAGATATGAGCTTTAGAGAAGCATGGTTTCAGCTTTTAAATGGCAAAAAAATTAAGCTCCCATCTTGGAGCGGATATTGGGCATGGGAAGACAATACGATCAAAATGCATTGTAAGGACGGTAAAGTGCTGGATATCAGAGAGACTGATAATGTGGCGTATACGTTTTCTAATGTTGCGTCGCATGATTGGGAGGTATCTGAATAATGGATATTTCAACATTAGGCTCATGCGTAGCAATCGTTATGATTTGCTACATCGTAGGAATGGGCTGTAAAGCATCAAAAAGAATCTCCGATGAATGGATTCCGGTAATCATGGCGGTTACTGGCGGGATTCTCGGAGCGGTCGGGATGGGAGTTATCCCAGATTTTCCGGCAACGGATTATATCACGGCAGTTGCAGTCGGTATGTTTAATGGATTGTCGGCCACCGGTGTGAATCAGATTATTAAGCAGACAGTGCAGAAAGAGTGACTTTATGGGTGGACGTGGTGGAAGTAGTGGATTAAACAACGAGAAGCCAGTTTCTAAGTTAATGTCAAAAGTATATTTCAGCTCTGCAAAGAAAAGTGACGCACTCAGAGGAAGCGGAACTGTTAAAAAAGACAGTAAACTTGAGAAGGTCATTAATTCGGAAAACACTAGCTACTTTAAGTCAATTAAGACAAAAAGTGAAGCAGTAAAGACAATGAATTATATAAATGACAGATTGAGTGAGAGTAAAAGGAAAATCGCAAAACTTGAAAGTGCAGAGGCGTTATTTAAAAATCAAAGGCTTGCTATAGAACATCGAAAATTAGTTAATGCCAGCGTGGCCATGAGAGATGAAATGCACAAATTTTCAAAGGCTTCTGAAAAAGGCGATACAAGTGCTTTGCACGATACAAGCCGTACTACCACCACTTATGACAGAGCCAGAAAGCGCAGAATGAAAAACTTTGATTCGTGGTTCTTTGGAAGTGGAAAGAAGTAATCTATGGCAAACCGAGAGACGAGTATAGCTTACGAAAATCTAAACCGCCGTATCTTTCCCGGCGTTGGAGAATACGGCACACCGCAGATATACCCGGAAGTATTCGAAGGGAGCTGCGAATTTATTGGTTTCAATTACGCAAGAGGTAAATGTAGTAATCCGGAAGAGAAAGCTGTTCATTTCTTCTTAGATGATTACCAATTTGATGCGCTGTGGAGAAATCCAGACAGATACGTGGACAAGTTGAGCAAATTCCTGTACGTTCTGACACCGGATTTCAGCACCTACACCGATTTCCCTAAAGCTATCCAGATATACAACCATTACCGCAAACACTGGATAGGTGCATATCTCCAAGAGTACGGTTGCCGTGTGATTCCGACAATCTCATGGAGTACACCGGATTCTTACGATTGGTGTTTCGATGGAGAACCAGAGGGCGGAACGGTGGCAGTATCTTCTGTTGGTTGCATGAATGGAAAGAAAAAGAAAGAACTGTTTCTTTCTGGTTACAATGCCATGATTGAGAAATTGCACCCAGAAAGCATTATCTTTTACGGGAAAATGCCGGAAGAGTGTAAAGGCAATATTGTCCGAATAAAATCATTCTCTGATAGATTTTCAAAAGCAATATGTGAAGGATAGGAGGGTATCATGTACGAAAAAACAGTGACGATTTTTGACTATTACGAATCAGCCACGACAGGAGATGCGTACTGGTATCCTCATGTTTTATCCGGTGTCGACCTTATTACGGACAAGGGGGCAATTCTTAAGAAGTACGGACCAGACGCAACAGACAACGCACAGTTACACGTACGCTATACTGTCCAGAACGGCGATATAACCATTGCTGACAAGAATGGTAAGATTCTCCCATATGTACCGCCTAAAGAGTGGAAACAGCAGATTAACAACGCTCTGGAAGACACTATCACATTCTCAGATGAATCGTTCTTCTGGGAGGGTGAGTGGACTGGTGGAATAGTAACTGATGGCGATTACCGAAATGGATTCTATCAGTACATGAATGAGAATAAGGATAACGTGTTCAAGATTACCAGTGTAGGCGGTCCATATACACTGATTCCGCATTTTGAGATTCTGGGTAAGTAATATGAGTAAAATTCATCATTTCAAAGGATTCTCTGTAGTTGATGGAGATATGAAAATTAAACTGAATATGGATAGATTCTCCAGACAGTATCAAGAAGCTCAGTATCTCCTTGATGGAATGGTCATGGACAGCATGGTTCCGTTTATGCCGATGATTACAGGGGACTTTATCAACAGAACAAGAGTTGAGAGTGCATCCTTGCAAGGAACTGGGAAAGTATGCGCTGCGGCAGCTCCTTATGGGCGTTTTCTGTATGAGGGAAAAGGAATGGTTGACGAGGCAACCGGAAGTCCCTACGCAAGACGTGGAGCAAAGAAAGTCCTCGTTAGTCAGTTTTCTGGTCAGACAGCCGCAAAGGAAAATCTTGAATACACCAAACAGGCACACCCACAGGCACAGGCTAAATGGTTCGATGCCGCTAAACGGCAATACGGTGACACATGGATTCGCAAAGTAAAAGCACAGGCAGGAGGTGGCAGACATGGCAGATAAACCAATTGGAAAAGATGCAACCGGATATGAGATTTTGACAGATGCTATGAAGGCACTTCTGAACCAGTATCCAGGGCTATACGAAAATGAAACAATCAAATTCGAGGAACTCGGTAAGGAATCGGGAATTGCGTTCTCAGCAGATAACGGGGCGTTGGTCTATTCAGAAAAAGAAGATGTCTGTGGAACAATGCATCAGGTATGCCAGTACCCATTTTATGTAGTATACCGCACAGCATCTGACAAAGAACGGCAGAAGCTATCTGTTCAGAAGTTCCTGGACAATCTCGGTAAATGGATATGCCGGGAACCAGTTACTATAAATGGCTCTGAAACACGTTTAAATGCTTTTCCAGAGCTTTCACAGGGGCGAGTGATAAAACGTATAACCCGTGATAATTCCTACGGTTTAGAACCGCAGGAGAGTGGCGTACAGGATTGGTTATTACCATTATCGGTACGCTACGAAAACACTTATGAAGTAATATAACGTAACAACCGGCTATCAATTAGAGATAGTCGCTAACCTACACAGCCTTTTAAAAATGATAGGCAGAAAGGACATTTCTATGCCAGTAACAGGAAAAATTGATCGTAAATATATGGCTCATTACATTGATTCTGGTTCTCTTTGTGGAGGACTGACACTAAAATATGAGCGTCTTGGGAAAGATCTGGAAGAGTACAATATTGACCTCAATCCGGATACTGAAACATCTAAGAATATTCTTGGAGAATCCACATTTAAACATAATGGCTACGAAGCTTCTTCTGACGCTGATCCGTTTTATGCGGATACCACATCGGACTTGTTCGAAAAGCTTCAGCAGATCGTTGATGAACGTCTTAAAGACGATAATTTGAAAACAAGTGCAGTTGAAGTACATCTCTGGAAAGAAGCAACAGCCGGTAAATACGAAGCATACAAGCAGGATTGTCATGTTGTGCCGACTTCCTACGGCGGCGATACATCCGGTTATCAGATTCCATTTACTGTGAACTATGTTGGAGAGCGCGTCAAAGGTAAATTTGACATTACTTCCGGCTCATTCACAGCTGACAGCGAATAATTTTTAGGAGGGCGTAGAAAATGGCAAAGACAATTGACACAAACATTGATGACGGATTTCTTCTTTTTACATTCACAAATAATCAGGGAGAAATCTTTTCTTCCTTTAAGCTGAACCCGACCGACATTAATGTTGCAGCAAGAGCAGAGGAAATCGAACCATTTTTTGAACAGATACAGGACAGCATTCAGAAGGTCACATCAAGTAAAGAAATGGCGGATCTGAACAATCAGATTGAAGATAAAATGAACTATCTGTTAGGGTATGAAGCTTCAATGGATTTATTCAAGGAACCAATTACTGCAACAACTGTATTCCCGAACGGTCAGGTTTTTGCATATATCGTGCTTGATAAAATTTCAGAAGCAATTGCACCGGAAATTGAAAAAAGAAAGAAGAAAATGCAGGCTACTGTTGATAAGTATACGGAGAAATACACAAAATGACCGCTTACGAGTTACCCACCTCACTAAATATCAGTGGGGTGGATTTTTCTATCAGAACGGATTTTCGAGCAATCATTGACATTCTCATTGCTATGAACGACCCGGAACTGGATGAGCAGGCGAAAGCTGTTGTTATGTTACAGATTCTGTTCGAGGATTGGCAGAATATACCGCCAGAGCACTTATCTGAAGCCTGTCAGAAAGCTTGTGAATTTATCGACTGCGGGCAAAAAGACGAGAACCCGAACAAGCCTAAGCCCCGTTTAATTGACTGGGAACAGGACGGGGGAATGATTATTCCGGCGGTAAACAAGGTAATTCATAGTGAAGTTAGAGCGGTACCTTATATGCATTGGTGGACGTTCTTCGGTTATTTCATGGAAGTGGGAGAGAGCCTATTCAGCACCGTCCTTGGAATCCGGTCGAAGAAAGCTCACGGAGAACGTCTGGATAAATGGGAAAAGAAATTCTACTGTGATAACAAAGATATTATTGACATAAAAACGCGTCTCAGTGACGAAGAGCAGGCGTATAAAGATGCGCTGAATGAGATGCTTAACCTCAAATAGTTAGGAGGTGGACACATGGCTGCTGATGGCTCAGTCATTATTGATACCAGAATGGACACGTCTGGCGTACAGAACGGCGTGTCTGCAATAAAAAAGTCATTTAACGGCCTTGGAAGTGCCGTAAAAAAAATCGGTCTGCTGATTGGTGGGGCTTTTGCGGTTGGCAAGTTGGTACAGTTCGGAAAAGAGTGTGTGGAACTTGGCTCTGACCTCGCAGAAGTTCAGAACGTGGTCGATGTTACATTTACTACCATGTCTGATAAGGTTAATGAATTTGCGAAGAACGCAATGACAACTGCCGGTTTGTCAGAAACTATGGCTAAACGGTATGTCGGTACGTTCGGAGCAATGTCTAAGTCGTTCGGTTTCTCTGAAGCACAGGCTTACGATATGTCAACGGCCTTGACGCAGCTAACTGGTGATGTAGCATCATTTTATAACATCAGTCAGGACTTGGCTTATATCAAGCTGAAATCAGTGTTTACTGGCGAAACGGAAACATTGAAAGATTTGGGTGTCGTTATGACGCAAAGTGCACTTGATCAGTATGCACTTGCAAATGGCTATGGAAAAACCACATCTGAAATGACCGAACAGGAGAAAGTTGCTCTCCGTCTGGCTTTTGTACAGAAACAGTTATCTGCCGCATCTGGTGATTTCATCCGAACATCTGACAGTTGGGCGAACCAGGTGCGAGTGATGCAGTTACAGCTGCAATCTCTCAAAGCAACAGTCGGACAGGGATTGATTAATATCTTCACGCCGGTTATCAAGGTGATTAACACATTGCTGGCAAAACTAGCAACAGTAGCAAATGCTTTTAAGTCCTTTACAGAACTGATAACCGGAAACAAATCATCCGGGCAGACGGGAGCCAGTGGAGCGGGACTTACCGGAACTGATCTGTCAGCCACAGAAGATGCTTATGGCAGTGCTGCAGATGGAGCTGATAGTCTGGCTGATGCCACACAGAATGTAACAGATTCCACGAAGGACAGCACAGGAGCGCTGAAAAAGCAGAATAAGGCACTGAAGAAGAACATTGCATCGTTTGATGAATTGAATGTCATAGGCAAGGATAACTCAGATACGTCCGATTCAACAAAGACTCCGGCTATAGCAGATATAGGAATCGGGGATATTGGCAATGTGGACTACGGAAAGCTTGCCGATGTGTCAGACGAAGCAGACAAGGTAACCAGCGCAGTAGGAAGACTGGCAAAAAAGTTAAAAGAACTTGGAGATATCTTCAAGGGCGGGTTCTTTGAGGGACTTGGAGACTATAAACCGATGCTGAATGAGCTAATCAGTGACCTTGGGAATATCAAGAAGTATCTGACAGATATTTTTACGGATCCTGACGTCCAAAAAGCTGCTTCAGAATTTGCGAAAAAAGTAGTTAAGAATCTCGGAAAGATAACCGGTGCAATAGCAAAGGTTGGACTTACCCTGGCAACTGCACTTGTTGGGGGAATAGAATCTTATCTGTCAAAGAATGTTGACCGAATTAAGAATTTTATCATCAAGATGTTTGATGTTGCTGGAGAAATCGCAGATGAAATAGGTGATTTATCGGCAGTTTTCGCAGATATATTCTCTGTGTTTGGCGGACAGACTACACAGGATATCATAGGAAGTGTGATACAGATCATATCAGATACCGTTATGACGGCATTGACGTTGTCCGGGCAGATGCTTAGAGATTCTATCAACCTGCTCCTAGTTCCATTACAGGAGAATGCCGAACTGATTAAACAGACTATTGAGAATACATTGCAGCCAATAGAGACAGTAATTACAGCTATCGCAGATGCGTGGCAGATTGCTATGGATGAGCTTATTGCCATGTATGATGCTCATATCAAGCCTTTCTTCGATTCTCTTGCTAATGGGCTATCTGAAATACTCACAGTATTTTTAAATGCCTACAACAGTTATATAGTGCCTGTATTAGACCAACTGGCAGCTAAGATTAGTGAGATCATGGCAGGACCGGTAGGTGATGTTATACATAATGCAATCGAATTGATTGGAAAGATTGTAGATGTACTGAAACTGTTATGGGAAAGCGTATTAGTGCCTCTTGTTAAGTTCATTATTGGCAATGTGGCTCCGCAGATAGCAAGTGCTCTTAGCATCGTTGGCAATGTATTTCTAGAATTGTTTGCTTCGGTAGCGGAAGTAGTTGCCGGAATCTTAAAAGCTCTTGGAGGAGTTATTGATTTTATTGTTGGCGTATTTACAGGGGACTGGGAACGTGCGTGGGAAGGTATAAAGAATATCTTCAAAGGCGTGTTCGAAGCACTGGTAGGAATTGCGAAAGTGCCTATCAATGGGGTTATTGCACTGATTAATGGAATGATTCGTGGAATTATCTCAGGTGTCAATACAGCTATTGGAGTTTTGAATCGTCTGAAGATAAAGGTTCCTAACTGGGTACCTAAGATCGGAGGAAGTACCTGGGGATTTACAATTCCGACCATGACAGCGCCGCAGATTCCATACTTGGCAAAAGGTACAGTTGTGCCACGAAATGCCGGAGAATTTGCAGCAGTTTTAGGTGATAACAAGCGTGAGACAGAGGTTGTATCTCCTCTTTCAACCATGAAGCAGGCAATGATGGACGCTCTGAGGGAATCCGGAAACAATGGTGGAAGTTCTCCCCAGTACATCACGCTTAACATTGATGGACATGAGTTTATCCGATGGCTTCGCGATCAGAACGGACAATACAGGAACCGGACAGGCTTCGGAATCTTTGAAGGGTAGGTGAGCACATGAGCGAATTTAGTTCAGGATCCGCTTCGAATTTCGAAGGCTGGCTGCTGAAGTTCGGCGGACAGGTATTCCCACATGAATATATCAAGAAAGGCGGATGGAAGAGCACACCAAACCAGAGGCTTGAAAACGACCCTTGGTCAGATACAAGAGGATATCTGCACAGGGATGTAATGGCTCACAACCGTACAAAGATTGAGTTTGAGACAGTAGATGATCTGACGCTTGAAGAAAAAATCCAGTGCCAGAATATTATGAACAACGCAATCACAAATAAAGCAGAGCGAAAAGGGAAGATTACTTACTGGAATGACGAGACAAATACTTACAAAGATGCAGAAGTATACATCCCGGATATAGAGTTCACAGTAAATGAGATTGATAAAAAAAGAAATATGATCTTTTATGCGAGCATCAGGATTGCACTGATCGAATACTAGCAACCAGAGTGCATGGGTGTCGCAGCTCATGTGCTCTTTATTTTTATATGGGAGGAAAGCTATGGCAACGCCTATAAGCATTGAAATAAAAAAAAGTTCTAACACATGTTATTTTGTCGGGGAAACAAGTAATGTAAAGGTAAGAAGCATTAACGTAACTTATGATGATGGAACAGTCAAAGCATTAACAAGTGGATATACAGTATCGCAGGTAGATACATCTGAGGCAGGAGAAAAGATTTCAATAGTTGAATATTCTGGACTGACTGTAGAACTTACAGTTACTGTAGTCGATTCGTATAATGTGCAGGCAGGAACCCCAAATTTAGAAGATGTAAACATTACATTTGACCTCGAAACTGGTCTCCTAAAAGTAACTGGGACAGGCGAATTTTTATCGCTTTCCAATATAGAAAACACGCCAAGTTCAATAAAAACGAGAATTAAAAAAGTAAATATTGGGAATGGAATTACGAAAATTCCAGTTGACGCATTTGGGGAAAATAAAAATCTTGAAGATATCTCATTTCCCAATACTTTGGAAGAAATTTGCGATGGAAACTTTTATTCAACAAAAATAACGCAAATTGTGTTCCCGCAGTCATTAAAAAAAATCGGTAAATCCTGTTTCTCAAGTAGTGCGCTGATTTCACTGGAGATTCCTGATTCGGTTTTAGAAATTGGTTCAAGTAGTTTTACAAAACTCTCAAGTTTAAAAAAGGTTATCTTTCACGAGGGGCTTGAAACTATATCACCTGTAGCTTTTAATGAATGCCCTTTAATTACTGAATTAGCCCTTCCGTCCACATTAAAGAATATGCAATATAATTTTCAAGGAAGCTCTCTCGAAAGTCTGGAAATGGGCGGAGAAGGCACAATTTTTTCGAGTAGCGGAAGTGAAAGAATAAGCAATATTTCTGCAAAAAGCATGACCATACGTGGCGGTACTATTGATAATGGCGCATTTTATTATAATAATACCGTTGAAAATTTATCATTGGGTGAAGCTGTAAAGTGGAATGGAAGCGGGCAATTTAACGGCTGTTCAAACTTAACGGATGTTTCTATAAGCAATGGAATTACATCTATTCCCGAGAACTGCTTCCGCGATTGTAGTTCTCTTGACAATATTGTGTTTCCAGACAGTATTACAGAAATAGGAGGAAGTGTTTTTAGCGGTTGCTCCTCCTTAAAGAATATAACATTATCAAAAAAATTAAAGTCTATACCTAGCTATTGCTTTTCTAAATGCGCCTTTGAAACTTTTTCAATCCCAGATAATTTTGCCATAGAAACGTTAGGAGATGTGTTGTTCCAAAACTGTAGTAATTTAACATCTGTGTATATCGGAAATAATGTTAAAACTATTGGAAGTGGATGCTTCTACGGCGCGGATTCTCTTGCAACGATTAGAATTAATCAAAAAGAAAATGCTATTTCCGGTGCACCGTGGGCAGCTTCAAACGCGATAGTGGAATGGGGCAATGCTATACTTACTGGTATTGAAATAACTACGCTTCCGACGAAAACAAGTTATAAAAAAGGTGACGTTTTTGACAACTCAGGTCTGACCGTAACAGCAACTTATGATGACGGAACAACTAAGAAAATTACAGGTTATACACTTTCTTCTCCTGATATGACAAGCCCGGGAGAAAAAACTATAACTGTAACATATCAAGAAAAAACAGCTACATTCAATATAACTGTATATGATATTATTTCGATAAAAGTCAAGGAATATTTTGGAAAAACTTCTGTTTTCTTCATCGGCGACGAAAACACCGGAACTTATAGATACGCCGCAAAAAGTTTGACGGTAACATATGAAAACGGAGAAGAAGAAACGGTTTCATACGGAAACTTTACAGAGACGCTGGTTGACACATCGAAAGCTGGTTCTTATTACACGACCATATCATACAAGGGGAAAGAAATTCAAAATCCTTATACTGTTTACGGAAGTCCATTTACTACGACAACTGGTTATCCAGATAAGGAATCTGCTACTGCGACTCTTGACTTAAATACAGGAGTATGTACGATTTCAGGTACTAACCAAGTAGGTGTTCCCGTAAATACACCAAGATCATTTGGGGAAAAAATAAAAGAATTAAAAATCAGTGAGGGAATCATCGGAATATATAGGTTTACATTTTGTTCCAATATAACATTACTTGACATTCCGAGTACTGTCGAAGAACTTTCGGAAGGCAGTCTTCCGATATATGGAATAACTGGAATCTTAGGAAGCGGTGGATTTAGTACTGCAATCATAAGAATCAACGCAAAAAAAGATTCGATTTCAGGCTCCCCGTGGGGTCAGAAAAGCGCAACTATTATTTGGACGGCAAAACCACAATCCCTGAATGTAAAAACCTTACCAAATAAATTAAAATATACTGTAGGAGATACTTTTGACCCGACTGGAATAGAGTGCAAGGTTCAGTATTCAAACGGTAAAGAGTATAATCTGGACGGTGAGCTTTCATATTCTGTTAATATGTCGGAATCTGGAAAACAGACCGTTACCGTATCCTGTACCGAAGAAGATACCGTGCTGACTGCAAAATTTCAAATAGAAATCGAAGCACCGGAAAGAGTAAAAGGAATACGAATTTCCAAATATCCGGACAAAACATACTATAAAATCGGTGACAGCCTTGATACTTCCGGCATGGAAGTCATGAAGGTTACAGAGTCCGGAAAAGAGACAGTTGTAACGAATTATCAGACCTCTGGTTTTAATAGCTCTAAAGCCGGCACTAACACTGTCAGAGTGATTTATACGGAAGTTATAAGCGACACGGAATCTGAAACATTCAGCACAACTTTCCAAGTCCAAATCACGAATGACGGGCAGAATCCTTTTGAAGAAAATTCAGACCCTATCAATATTACCGTCCACTGGATAAACGGCGAATTTGAGGATTTAACAAATGAGAATATCCAGCAAGGTTCCGTAACCTTACAGGAGTCAATTTGCTCTGAAAACTACTTTATTTTCGGCGGCTGTGTGTGCAATCAGATAAGTTTTTCAGCGCACCATAAACAGTTTGACGGTACCGGAGAAGAATATTATCCGACCGGAAGAATTGAAGTTTATTTGGAACGAAACAAAACCAAATTAAAGATTTTCACAGGGGAAATTGATACCGCAGAAAGAGCATCAAATTCCCTGACCAGAAATTTTGTTGCGTATGATTATCTGTATAAATTACGAAACACTGACATTGCATGGTGGTATAAAAATCGTACGGTTGATAGCCAAATGGTATTTACCCAGAAACAATTTAGGGACGCTTTATTTGCGTATTTAGGAATTGAACAAGTTGAAACAACGCTCGAATATGACAATGCTTCTGTGCCGAACACGAACGTTTCAAACGAGATAAATGCAATTAATATAATCAAAGATTTATGTCTCCAAAATAGTGTTTTTGGATGGATGAACAGGGATGGAAAATTCGAGTATTTGAAACTCCCAGAGAACAGTTATCAGTTCGGAACAACTGTCTCAGGTGTAAAAATATATAAATATTTTGAAGCACAAATTCATCTGGATACGTTCAAAAGTTTCTACGCAAAAGAGGGCAGAATTTGGTTCCCACGGGAGTTTATGGCAGACCCATATCCGGGCATCTTTTCATCCGGCGAACCATCAGCTCAGGAAGCATATGAAAAGAACATTTATCACAACCGAAACAGCTTTTTTGTCGGCAATCAGGACTGGTTAAATATGGCGTTCGACGCAGACGAATACGGCGTGTATACACGCTCAAAACCGCTGGTAAATCTCTGTTATGGAACGACATCTAAATTAGACCCGTCACACCTATATCGGGCACAGGAATACACGGCAGAAGTTGTAGGAAATCCGTTCAATATGGTTGGCCAGACTGTAGAGATGAAAACTATCAAATATCTGGAGGATGGTACCGAACTTCCGGTATTGGTAAACAGCTATATTATGAGCCGCGTGTTAAAGATAAGCGGCGGCACAAGTTTGATTGATACCTACAGTGCGAAAAATAGCCCATATAACGGGAATAATCAACAGCTTGGCAAAAATACCCCTGAGATATCTGCAACAGTAAATCAAACCCGTTCCGAGCTTCCTACGATCAGTTACGAGGAGTTTTCTGACGGTACCGATATTGCGATGCTGGCAGACGACGGAACGACCGTTAAAAAGGCTCAATTGAGGTGCATAAAACGAATTAAAAAAGCCGATTATGACGCACTTGTAGCGTCAGGCAATGACAGAAAAGACACATTATATTTCACTTATGAGGAGGGCTGATTGAATGAAATATCGGGCGTTTGCAAACGGGCAGGAAATAACTGAATTTCCCATCAATGGCGGGAATACGGATGAAATCTGGGGTGGAGATACACTTCTCTGGAAGAAAGAACAGCAAGGCAGAGAATTAAGAGTGACATTTTTTCTCACTTATCCTACAAGTGCATTCAATACCGCCTCTGGGTTGAAAACATCGTTTATGGATGAAAAAGTATATCATTATAATACTTATTTAGACGTAATATGCACGCCATATATCAACCCAGACAGTTTTATGTACGCATATAGTTGGGCGTACTATTATAAATACAGAGAAGAAGGTTTTATCGAGTTCCAAGTTATATTAAGAGCTAAAAGTGTTTCTAAAACAGAATTTTATACTTATGTCTCAAATGATATTCGAAAGCATCCAGAAGAAACTTATAAAAAAGTTACTTTGCAGACATACAAATTAGGCAAAGTAGAGGATGAAATATACATGATAAACGGCACTTATGATCCGATTTTCCTTGATACAGAAGATGTAAACGGTCAATATTTAGTCAAAGGATTTGGAACAAAAAGTTTCGCAACTGGCGGTGACAGTATAAAGGGATTCAAAGACATTAATGAAGCAATTAGTTTTGTAAAAAATTCATTTAACTGATAACTGACACGTTGCAAAGCCGCTCCAAACCGAAATGGACTCAATTCCTCGGCTCTTTTTGCTTATTTCAACATTAATTTTGCCAAATAAGAACCCCAAAATAGCAAATAAGAGCGCATTTTCCATAAAAACCGAAATAATCCCTTATTCGCCCAAAAAACTATCAAAATCCAAGCCATTACCATACTATTAGTCGATTGGTACAGAGCTATAAATCGTCTACGTGATATAATTAAAATAGACAGTCTCAGAATGTAAATCATTCAGGAAGGAGTAACTATGGTAGATAATCCGATAACAAGAAAAGAGAAATATCTTGCTAAATTAACTGGGAGTTATACCGGAAATGTCCCGGATCCAATTACACGGGTAGAGAAATATTTATACGATTTATGTCAGAAAGGTATTAGCGGACTGACTCCAGAAGAGATAGAAAATGCAGTAAATAAATACCTCAAGGAGAATCCTGTACAACCTGGAGCCACAGAAGAGCAGGCGCAGCAGATTAAGAAAAACACAGATGATGTTGCTTCGCTAAGGGAAGATTTATCAAACAAAATTACAAAGTTCTACGCAAGTTCACAAGGTGAAAATCATCTTGCTGATTCTGACAATGGCAAAATTATGGATATGATGATCTATGGCAAATCATCACAGGATGGAACACCAACGCCAGAGAATCCAGTTGAGATTAAAAGCGTGATGAATCCGACAATAAAACTGCTTGGAAGCAATATTTTAAAAATAACAGACGGTGAATATCAAGAAGGTGGAGTTACCATTACTGTAAGCAACGGGGTTGTAAAATTAAAAGGTACAGCTAATGCTAATTTTAAAGTTGCTTTTGAAAAAAACATAGTTTTTAAAGAAGAAACTGAAATTATATTTTCTCCAAATAAAGCAAAAGGCATGGAAGAATCAAGCGATGTTTACTTAGATTTGACTAACGATATTACCATTGGCTTTTCAATTATTAACCATAATATCAATACCCCTTATATCATTAAAAAAGAAGATGCTAAGTATCCATTTAATTTATCTATTAAAGTTTCAGCAGGAACTAATTACGATGAAATATGGAAGCCACAAGCCTTAATCGGTAAAACAATTACTGCGTTTAAGCCATACACTGAGCAGACCGTCACCCTGCCGTATACTCTCAGCGCAATCCCTGTAAGTTCAGGTGGTAACGTCACAATAGATGGTCAGCAGTATGTGAGTGACTACTTCGATGTTGAGCGGGGGAAACGAGTACAGAGAATTATTAAGTATAAAATAACAGGTGATGAAAACATTTATGAACACACAAGTGGTTGGATATATTGCAATACCGATTTAAAACTGGTTTCTCAAATATGTGCAACTAATATTGCGAAAACAATAACTGATCAAAGTATTTTATCGGGCAATTATATCAGATCAGGAGCAACTGGTTTCTATTTTACACATAATGATGTATTCACTGATGTTAATGCGTTTAAAAACTATGTGAAAAATAATGATGTGTATGTTTATGCTGTATTACAAACTCCCAAAGAAACCGACCTCACCCACGAAGAAATTGCCGCATTCAAAGCACTTGCAACATATTATCCAATCACAAATATATCTATCAATTCTGAACAGCTTGACGGATATACAGTATTCAACTATCCGATAAGCATGGCAAATGGATGGAATTATGTCAAAAAGCAACTTAACGATAACCGTGATTATATCTATGACATGGATACACAATCAGCAGAAGCCTATGTCAACAGTGAATATGCAGTAGCATTAACAGAATTGGAGGTATGATTATGTTATATAGAACATT
>ERZ773252.495-NODE-495-length-45895-cov-3.391907_pt1 | contig 45895 bp, 44 predicted proteins | sample MGYA00580517_ERZ773252 | MGnify/ENA primary metagenome ERZ773252 (study PRJEB29015, sample SAMEA2737766) | human gut metagenome | biome: human gut; feature: human-associated habitat; material: faeces | place: China | collected 2012 ...
ATTTCTGACGGAGAATACCCCTGATCACCAAGTGCTTTAGAACCCCATTGGGTCAACCATTTTGCCACAACCGATAAAGTTATTTCTTCTTATTTTAGTGGAATGCCATTTGTGGCACTTTTTGCCGCTAATGTGTCACTAACGATTAGTTTTAATTAACCAGAAAATGCTATAAGATGTTGCGAAACTATCTAAACTGAATCGCCTCAATCTGCAATGCCTGTCCGACTGTACCTAGTGTAGATACACCGTCAGCTTTCGTCCAGTCTGTCCAACCGGAATTTTTTACGTGCACTCGATACTCAAAATCTCCGTCAAAGCACAAGCACTCGATACGCTTATTCTGTCCTGTGGTACCGATTACCGTGTCTTTTGTGACCGTGCCATAATCTTTCCAACCGATACCCTCAATGTGCGCTTTTGCCTTGATTTCGATGTTCAGCGGATTGATTTTAAAAGCTTCCAGTCTGAGATTGTGGCCCGTGATGCCAATGATATTCTCGCAAGCTCTCTCTCCTAACCAGCCTCTGTTCTGGACGTGTGGATTGACAAGGAATTTAGCAGCCATGATCTCGATCGCTTCAATTTGCAATCCTTTTCCTTTTGTTCCAGCCCAGTTTCCGTTGAATGTCCAATCTGTCCATCCGATGTTTTTCTGGTGGACTCTGTAGATGTACGGCGTATCCTTGCCGGTAATCTTGATTGCTTCGATACGCTTGTTCTGTCCTGTGGTGCCAAGGATTGTGCCTTTGGAGATATTCTTGTATTCCTTATCGCCTACATCCTTGATATGCACTACTACGTCTGTTTCTCCGACAGGAATAAGTCGGAACGCTTCGATTCTCCGGTTCTGTCCTGTCGTTCCTGACATACGACCATCAGACTGCCAGCACGCCCAGCCGATGTCACGGATATGTGACTGGTAAGATACCTTACCGTAATGCTGTACGGAGTCCTGAGATGTTCCACCAGGTGTTACCTTACCGTCAGAATCCTCTTTTGCCGGAGATGCCGTAGCGATGCCGAATGCATTAAGGATACCTCTTGCCAGATCATCCATCTGACCGTTGAATTTGTTCAGATCGCCAGAATTGGTAATGAAGCCATTTTCCAGTAGTCTGTAGCTGTAGCCCCTCTGTGCTGCTCTCCACGGATTTGCAAGGTCATCTCTCGGTTTGATTTTTTCGGCACGTCCTGGAAAGAATGAACTGATAAAGTTAGCCAGTGCCGTGTCGTATTTGTCTGGACTATAGCCCTCCTCAATAATTACATGACCGCCTTTTACAGACGGAACATTGCTGTCCATGTGTAATTCCAGAATCTGCCAATCTTTCGGAATATTAAGGCTCATGATTCCATTGTCTGCGTACCAGTTCCGGTTCATATCTGCGACCGTGACATTTCCACCGCCTAATGCTGATAATCTGGAAGCGAGCGCACGTACACGCTCTGCCTCCGTATATCCATATCCTACTGCTCCGCAATCACCGGCGCCATGACCAGCGATAATAAATAAATGTGCCATAGTATCTCTCCTTTCAAGAGGACGGTTTTACTCGCCCTCAGTTCTCGGTTCTGTTTTGATCTCAATGTTTTTAACAGCATCTTCCGGTAGTTCTTCTGTCATATCTTCCAAAAACTTCTGGATCCATTTCTTCACACCTGATGGAACCGGCAGACCGCATAACGTCATATTCTTTAAAATGCTCACCAGTTCATACAATATAAATAGTAGACAAAAAAACTCACAGATTCCAAGCTTGCTGATGCCGAGAACTTTAATGTATGTTTCCGGAACCATAAACAGCACATTTGTATGCATAATCACATCTATCGCCATGAGCAGGCCAGTCGATGTCAGCATCGCTGTTTTCCGGATTGCCCCATCAATCCCGACACTGGAATTAAATTTGTGCTCTTTAATTGCACGTAAAACACCTAAAATAGTATCCAAAGCTACCGCAACCAGCAAGATTCTTACAAAAGAATCCGCCGAAAGTAATGTAATAATCTGATTCATCATTCTAATCTTCCTTTCCTATTTTCTCACAAAAATAAGACCTGTTCGGTCTTGATTTCCATTCGCTTTTTCCTTTTATTTTCCTTCTATTATTGCCCTTACTTCTTCTCGGATCTCTTCCGGCACATCGTTAATAGTGATTGTACCACGCTTGATTCTTCTTACATATGCATTGAGTATAGCCTTATTTGCCATTGGTCTCACCCTCTTTCAAAAGCTGCTCGTATAAGTAGCAAATTGCATCATCCTGTTCAGCCGCTGTTTTCTTAATAGCCAGGTTCTCTTCATATAGAGCACAAACGGCATCATCCTGATCCGATAAAGTATCTGGTGCTGTCGATAAGAACTCTTCTCGTTTTTCTAACTGTTCTGTCTCTTCACGATAACGTTTTGCATCCTCACTTTCAGATGCAACCAGTTTGCCATCAACGATCTCAAATTCGTATTGATTATCAAAATCAAAATCTTCCGGAAAATTAAACTCAATTACTATTGTGTCTTCTGGAAAGCAATTTTCATCGGCAGTTCCGATAATTCTATTCTCTTCATTCAATTGTACAAACATCACATCACCCCATATAACGATTTAACCGTAGCTGCATGTCCACCACATCCGGTTGGATCCAACGTATGAACTGAGCACGACGTTAACCTAAAAGTCGTTCCACTCATACTCGTAGTCGCTTTATACAAATAGCTAGTAGTTCCATCATCATGCCCTGCTGTAAAAAGAACTGTTGTGCCTCTGTTTTGGTTTTGATCGTAATATCTTGTTCCTATTAGCATCGCGGTACCGCTGGATGTTCCAAGAATGAATGTGTCAAACAGACTCAAATTAGCAACAGCAACACTTCCACCTTTTGAAAGAGTGCCACTCCATAATTTCTTAACGTTTGCGTATCCGCCTTGCCATATGCTCCACTTGCCAGATTGCATCATTCGTCGATAAATGCCTCCGGTGTTAGTGATATATGTTTGATGACAATAATCGGTTGAATAAGATCGTGATATCAGCCAACCGTTCTGATCTAACGGTCGATTAGTGCTGCCATTTCCGAGATACCAAGTACAACTTTTGGTCAGCATATTACAATTACCGGTTACAACTGGAATACCTAATTCAAGTTCTTCTGTTGGATAAAGTCCAATACCTTTACCTGTGATACCAATTGATGCTCCATCAATGCCAAAGCTCTCTGTTGGATAAAATTTTATTTGTTTACCATTAAAATGTATCCAGTCAGCAACACTGTCTATTCGAGAGTGTACCGAAGCTCTACTATTTCGTATAGTATGTTAATACTAGCTTTACTAGTTTCTGTTTTATTTGTTCCACTATCAACGCCAGCTATTTTCGCAGTAATGTCAATACCAGCTTCATGTCCAGATAGTAACGGATCTACGCCTGTATATTGAACCATTTCAGCTATTTCGTAATCATTTTCAGCAACAGTATTTCCACAAGATATAATAGTTCCATCGGCATTGATTATCTTACCGTATCGTCTTGTGAAAGTAGCACCGCTCGGATTATAGGCAGAAGTTACCTCACGATTTTCACCGGTTACAGAAATAATATCTTCTGAGTCGCTCTTAACAGTAAGACCTTCATTAGTTAATTCAAGACAGGTCGGTTCACCGTCTTGTCCCAGAACAATTTTGGTATTGTCATATCTGAGAACTTTTCGTATTTCATCCAATACTCCATCTGGTGTGGAGCCTACTGAATAAGTAGTAGAAGTGGTATTGTCTGTGTAGGTCAAGATTGTACGTGACCACAAATACGGTTTCTCAGCGGATGTAGCTGGTACTAAGTCTGTCCATGTGCCTGTAGGAGCTGTCGTACCATTTGAGTGAGCTTGGTAAGTGATAGATGTAGATTTGATTCCCTTACCAGTCGCTCCTGTATTTCCCATCTTACCGACGGCATAAGAAGTAGTGGAAGTCTTATCTGTATATGTGATAATAGTCCTCGTCCACAGATATGATCCGGCAACAACAGACGGTATAGATGTAGCCCAGGTACCTTTTGGAATGGATGTACCAGATGTGCTTGCCTGATATGTCACTTCAGTAGAACTGATTCCTTTACCAGCAGGTCCAGTATCACCTTTATCTCCTTTAGCTCCCGTGTTACCATAAACCGCAAGAAGCAATACAGATGTTTGACTCGTGTTGTTCGTGTAGGTAATTACTTCTTTTTGCCACAGATACTTATTAGTAGCATCAAGGGTTGGCATCGAAGTAGCCGTTATACTTGCTGCGCTTGGAGCTGTTTGAGATGTTGTTCTGGCATAATAGTAAGCGATGGACTTAATACCATTACCAGTTGGACCAGTAGGACCGGTTCCGCCAGTTTCTCCCTTATCTCCTTTGTCGCCCTTATCTCCTTTAATCAATGACCAGCTATAATCAGAGTATGTTGTACTTTCGGTAGCTGTAGTTTTGTTATAGGCAACACCGATATACTTTTTACCACTAGGATTATCAGACATACCGCTCGTTGGTGAATCAGCATATTTAATCCAGGTATAATAAGTCTTACCATCAGCACCCTTAACACCTTGCACACCCTGAGGACCTTGTGGACCAGTTTCTCCTTTATCACCTTTAGCACCGGTATTACCCTTATCCACTACGCCCTGACTTGTCGCGGTAACTCGAGTAGATGATTCAACTTCTGTTACTTTAGCAATTATATAGCAATAACCGTTCTTTGTAGTATTTCTCACTCGTAAAAGCACTGTATCATTTACCTTGACACCCGATGTACTTGTAACATACCACGAACCAGAGTAACCGTCTTTTGCATAAGTATCGATTTCTGTCTGGTTATAAGAATAAGAAGTAATCAATGTGACGAGAGATGCTCCTGCCGAACCAGTATCACCTTTAGCTCCCGTGTTACCTTTTGTTCCTGTAACGCAAACTGGAGTGGTAGTTGTGGAATTCTTGTCAGTATAAGTGATAATGGATCGTGTCCAGATATACTTTCCGTTTTCCCAACCCGGATATGTATTAGACCAAGAACCTCCAGATAAAGTTGTAGCAGATGTGGACTTATAATACTGCTCTACAATAGAAGAAACTCCTTTACCAGTAGGTCCAGTTCCGCCCTGAGGACCTTGTGGACCTGTTTCTCCAGTAGCTCCTTTGTCACCCTTTGCCCCAGTGTCTCCTTTAGCACCAGCAATGCAAACTCCATTTTGATTTGGAGAATAAGTTTTGTTACCAGCTCCGTCTACAGTTACGGTTCTGGACCACATGTACTTTCCATTAACCCATGTAGGAGCTGTTGTAGACCAACTTCCACCTGATAGTGAGGTTGCTGAAGTAGAGAGATAATATTCGACATCTACATCTTTAATTGCATCATTAGCCGTATTCTGCGCATTATCGGCTTTGTTCCACGCATCCTTAGCGGCTTCGTAACTACTGCTCTTCGACACTTCTGAAAAGCTGAATGACTTGTCAGAGTACACATTACAATCCACAAAATATAATGTATTGGTCGAACCAGAAACATAAGCCGGCTCTGTATCACTCCAACCTGAAGGAGGATTTGTAGTCGGCTTAGATGGCTTTGTTAAAGTAGATGACTGCAGTTTGTAGTACCGATAACACGCATAGATATCGATCACTTTTGAAATGGTAATTTGAGCACTTGCTTTGATTGCCATGTAAAATCACCTACTTTTCTAACTGTGCTGTGATAGCGAGCATATTATCTACGTCCGCTGCTGAAATTGTATAGGTCTTGGCTGTAGCTACTGCTGTTGTACTGCCAGCTTTATACCATTTAACAGTTCCATAGTTTCCACATACACCAGCATCTGTAATACTCTGTTCTACTCCTCCTACGAACACATGCGCAGTCAGAACAGTTGATCCGGCATTATTCTTGAATACTGTACCGTTAGAGCTGGTAATAGTCATAGTAATAGCATCTGCACCATTCTTACCATTTGTTCCATTAGTGCCTTTATATGAAACACTGTATGAAGTTGTGGATTTTCCATCCGAGTACGTAACTACAGTCTTTGTCCATAAGAACTGACCATTTGCTACAGTCGGTACTGTTGTGCTCCATGTTCCGGTCGGTGCTGTTATACCGGATGTACTTGCCTGATATGTAACTGACGTAGAACTTACTGTTACAGATGTTCCATTAGTACCTTTATATGAAACACTATAAGCTTCTGTTGATTTACCATCAGAATATGTAACTACAGTCTTCGTCCATAAGTACTGTCCATTACTCACAGATGGAATATCTGTACTCCATGTTCCAGTTGGTTTTGTAGTGCCACTTGTTCCGACCTGATATGTTACAGATGTAGATTTAACAGTAACTGATGTACCGTTCTGTCCATTCGTACCGGCTTTGGCAACAGCAAATGAGAATTTCTTATTTACCGTAATACCGTCTACTACTACAGGAATAGTGGCTTCACATGCATCTGCAATTGTGGCAGTAGTCCTAAAAGTAATTTTCACTTTAGCCGTACCACTATTTTCTACTGTTGCGCTGATTCCTGTTGGACACACAATATCCGCTGCGGTTACATTTACTGCTGAGCACTGATTTGATCCGCAAAAAGCAACTGCTTCAGTAGTACATGACTGTCCTGCTGCTACTCCACTGGTTCCTCCCACGAAAGTATATGCTTCAGATGTCAGCATGACTGAATAGGCATCAGTCACGTCAATAATCGTAATCTGATCGGCTGATTTAATAGCCATTTTGAATTTTCTCCCTTCTATTTAAACAATCAATTCGCACATGAATGTCACTTTGGTATCTACGTCCTCTGGTGACAGTGCAAATGTAAACCCGTTATCTCCAAATCGCTCGTCTCCTGCTGAAATGATTCCAAACGATTCGTCGTCCAGTCTCTGCCACTTCCACTGTAAGTAAGCAGCATTACCAAATACTGATTTCAGTCCAGCACTATCTGTAATCCGCTGTGAACCTTTGTAAATTACTACCGACAAAACTGTAGCAACAGAATCGTTCTTGAATACAGTTCCCCTTGATGATTCAATTCGTAGCGTTGTTGCATCTTCCCCTTTATCTCCGCTCTCTCCTTTTTCTCCGTTCAATCCACTCTTTGCAATGGAATAAGCCGTATTCCTACTGGAATTGGTATAATAAGTGATTGTTCGGGTCCACAAATACTTTCCTGCTTCTGCATCTACTGGTTCACTACTCCATTCTCCATTCGGTGGTTCTGTCCCAGATTCTCCAATTTGATACGATATCTCGGCATGATCAATCGATACAACTTTTCCTTGTAGTTCTTTCAACATATCTTCGACATCCTGTGTCCTCTTAGACTCCATCAGTGAATAATTAGCCAGCTTCCCTGTATCTTCTCCATTTACCGTATAATGGTTCTGTACTTCCTGCACCCGCGCCGACAGATACAGCTTCTCTTGGTATCGATTATCAGCAATCCGGATTGTATCCCCTATGTCCGCCTGTAGATCATATAATTCTGCTTCATAGGATACTTTTTTGTCATTCCTCTGTTTTAATTCAGATAATCCTCTGTTAAACAATTCCTGTGGACTATCTGTTTCATACTCAAATGCTCCGTTGACATAACCATCAAATTCCCCTTGTCCAGTATAGTCGTATGCACGATATCTTGACCATTTTTGATGGGCCTCTCTATCATAAATGCGAATATGCCCTTTGGGACTGTAATACCTTCCGTCATCATACTCAATAGATTCTATTGTAGTTCTGACTCCATTTTCTTCCTTTCCATAGCAAATCATACAAGTACAGAGATCCTCAATACTACCAGATCTGGATAAAGCAATCAAATCAATATCATCAATAAATACCTGTTCTAATCCATAATGTCCTGCATCGATCACACACATTCCCATATCGACTGCATCAAGGCCTTCATGATGCCCGATATCTCCAGTTAAAAATACATCTGCTCCTGTACTTTTCGCTTCACTGATCATACTTCTCCCTGATCCTGGAACAACTGCAAGTTTAGAGATCTTTGTATCTGGATTGCCAAATACCATGACATTTTCCAAAGAAAATGCTTCTTTTACTTTCTTTGCGTATTCTCCAACACTGATCCCATCTTCAATCTTGGCAACAATCCCTATTCCTTTTCCAAACGCTTTCTCATTGTGGCTTTTAGATAGCTCAACTGGTCCCTGTATTTCCTTCAGATTCAAGCGATCTGCTACTTGATCTCCCATTCTGCAGACATCGTAACATGTATGCATTCCATATGCACATATATCGTGGCGGATCAGTTTTAATAATTTCTTCTGAAGGAAATCATCACTCGTGCATTTGTTGATCTTTGAAAAAATGATCGGATGATGTGCAAGGATAAAATCTGCCTTTTGATCAATCGCATAATCTACAACTTCATTTGTGATATCTAATACAACTAAAACTTTCTTTATCTCTTTATCTTTATCTCCAACAAGAAATCCCGGATTATCCCAGCCTTCTGCTGTCTCTAACGGAACTTCTGTTTCTAAAAATGTGATCAGTTCTCTACAATTCATAATAACAAAGTGCCTCCATGATATCTCCAAGTAAATCTTCCACTTCTTCTTTTCGTCTTCTGATGTGTTCTTTTGAATCGTCTGTAAGACTTTCTTTTATTTTTGAATATTTGACATATTCCTGATCTAAGTACTCAAGAAGTACTGGATGTTTTGCGAGGATCAGTTCTTCTCCAAAACGATAAAAACACTCTTTGTCATACTGTTGCTTTCCATGAACTGCACGGATCACAACGTAGTATTTTCCATCTTCTTTTAAAAATTCTTCTTCTAAAATCCGGAATCCATGATCATTTAAGAAATGTCTCACTCGTTCTAAATGAGACTGTGGGGATAAGATCAGTTCTTTTACATTCGCTAATTTATCAAAGTCCTGCTCTAAGATTCTGACAACCAGATCTCCACCCATTCCTGCAATTACAATAGAATCTACATCATCTTGCGGCAGTTCATGTAATCCATCGGAAAGAATGCAGGATACAACCTCTCCTGCATTCTCTTCTTCAATATGTGTTTTGGCACGGCTTAATGGTTCTTTATTTACATCCATCGCATAAGCTCTCGGGCAGTTTCCATTACTTGTTAAATAGATTGGTATGTATCCGTGATCTGTCCCGATATCTGCCACTACATAACCTTCTGTGACAAAAGATGCGATTGTTTCTAATCTGTTTGATAATTCCATAATCATACCTTAATCTAAATAATCTTTTAACTTTCTGCTGCGGCTTGGATGTCTTAACTTACGCAGTGCTTTTGCTTCGATCTGACGGATACGTTCTCTTGTAACGTTAAATTCTTTTCCAACTTCTTCCAGAGTTCTTGCTCTGCTGTCATCCAATCCAAAACGTAATCTTAAGACTTTCTGTTCTCTCTCTGTCAGTGTTCCAAGTACTTCATCTAACTGTTCTTTTAACAGCGTAAATGCTGCTGCATCCGCTGGTACTGGTACATTCTCATCCTGAATGAAGTCTCCAAGATGGCTGTCTTCTTCTTCACCGATTGGTGTCTCTAATGATACTGGTTCCTGAGAGATCTTTAAGATCTCACGAACTCTTTCCACTGGAATATCCATCTCCTCTGCGATTTCTTCTGGAGAAGGTTCTCTTCCAAGTTCCTGAAGAAGCTGTCTGGATACACGGATCAGTTTGTTGATCGTTTCTACCATATGCACTGGAATACGGATGGTTCTTGCCTGATCAGCAATCGCTCTTGTGATTGCCTGACGGATCCACCATGTCGCATAGGTACTGAATTTATATCCTTTGCGATAGTCGAATTTCTCTACGGCTTTAATAAGACCTAAATTTCCTTCCTGGATCAGGTCAAGGAAGAGCATTCCACGTCCAACATAACGTTTTGCGATGCTGACTACCAGACGAAGGTTGGCTTCTGCCAGTTTCTTCTTCGCTGCTTCATCCCCTTCTTCCATTCTCTGTGCAAGTTTGATCTCTTCATCTGCACTAAGAAGAGGTACTTTACCAATCTCTTTTAAATACATACGGACTGGATCTTCGATGCTGACACCATCAGGAACAGCAATTTCTGTTTCATCTTCGATTGGATCATCAAGATCTTCATCATCGTCTGCAACTGCGGCAAGAGTCAGCACATCGATTCCATTTTGTTCCAGATAATCATAGATTGCTTCCATCATATCAGAATTTAGTTTCATATCCTTAAAATATGAATCAATCTGTGCATACTCCAAAAAGTTTTTATTCTTTTTTCCTAATTCCACCAGACCTGCAAGTTTCTCGGTGAACTGTTCCATTGTACCTTCCATAATTCGTCCCTTTCTTCTCTTCCTATTTTAACCAACCTATAATGAAATATGCAGTTTTGCAAGGTTTGCTTTCTCCTTGATCAGATCCTGCCATCTCAAAATATCATTTGTTGCGTTCATCTGTTGTTCAATACTGTCTTCCTTGACCCTTCGCACGATATCATTCAACGCCTTGTCTCGATCTTCCGCTAATGGACTGATCTTTAATGTTGTGTTGAATAATTCTGCAATCTTCTTCTGGTCTTCAAGATCTGCATATTGATTTAATATTTTCCCTGGAATCACTGCTTTCTCTTCTTCGTATTGTTTGAAGAGTAACAATGCCACTCCATGGTAAATCTGTTCATAAAAATCATCGGGGCCGATGATTCCTTCTAGTTTGTCAAATAACTGTGGCTCATTGACCATCCATGTCAATAACAGTTTCTGCGGCTGTTTCTTCTTTTCTTCTTTTGCCTCATTCACTTGCAGACGTCTCTCCTGCTGACGCGGTGTTGTCTGCTGTCTCTGAGCACTGCTGTATCCAGAAGTCCCATAATAATTCACAAGATCTTCCAGATCTTTTGCCCCGATATAATATTCTCTTGAAACAGCTTCAATATAATTCTTGCGTTCTAGCGGTTCTTCAATCGTTGCCAGCAGTTTGGCCGCTTCATGTTGAAACTGTGTCTTCGACTCTGGATCGTCCTGATCATATCTTCCTGCGGCTACTTTTACCTGAAACATAAAACTGCTCATTGCTTTTCTGATTCGTTCTTCCAGTGCTTGTGCTCCTAATCCTTTGATAAATTCATCGGGATCCTTATACGGAGTCAGATCAAGGACACGAACCGTAAGTCCTGCTTCTTTCAAGATCGGTATCGCTCGCAATATCGCTCGCTGCCCCGCCTCATCACTGTCAAATGACAAAATGACATTCTCTGTATATCTCTTAAGCAGCGTCCCATGACCACTTGTAAATGCAGTTCCAAGTGCTGCGACTGCATTTGTAAATCCTGCTTGATGCATGGAAATAACATCCATATATCCTTCACACAAGATAATCTCTTTCTTTCTTGAACTTCTTGCAAAATTCAGTCCGTAAAGATTACGGCTTTTATCAAATAATTTGGTTTCTTTTGAATTTAAATATTTGGGCGAACCATCTCCCATGACTCTGCCTCCAAAGCCGATCACGCGGTTGTTCACATCCATGATCGGAAACATCACTCTGTTCCAGAACTTATCACTTCCACCACGTCTTTCATCGATCGTCACCAAAGCTGAATCTTTCAGATCTTCATCACTGTATCCCTTACTCTTTAAAAATCGATACAGGTCATCATTATAAATATCAGCATATCCAAGACCAAAATGTTTGATCGTAGCATCTGTGATCCCACGGTCTTTTAAATATGCAAGCCCTTTCTGTCCCCGCTTGCTGTGAAGCAGATAATAGAAATAATTGGCTGAAAGTTTATTCATCTCCCGAAGCCTGGCTTTTTCATCCATCGCTCGTTTGGCTTCTTCATTCAATTCCTCTTCCGGAAGTTCCATCCCAGCTCTCTCTGCCAGATATTTTAATGCCTCCGGGAAAGAAAAATTCTCATATTCCATTAAAAATGTAAAAACATTACCTCCGGCTCCGCAGCCAAAGCAGTAATACATCTGTTTATCTCGGCTCACAGAAAAAGAGGGTGATTTTTCATTATGAAACGGGCACAAACCGAAATAAGAACTGCCTTTTTTCTTCAACGGTACATACGTCGAGATCAGATCAACAATATCGTTCCGGCTTCGCACCTCTTCTATGATTTCTTCACCATAAATCAACGCTTGTCCCTCCTTAAAAAATCCCTCTATATATTATTATTCTACACCTTTTTTTATTTTCCTTTATTTTTGCATAAAAAATTTGGGGATAAAAATCTCAGTATATTTCTCAATTGCAAAATGGTCTGTCATTCCAGCAATATAGTCACAAACTGCCACAGGTACATCTCCTGGTTTATCGATCATCTTCTTATTATATTCTGGCAATTGCTCAACATGTATCAGATAATACTCATATAACGGACCAATGATATTCTTGATCTTGTCTTCTTCTTTCTTCGTATTTGGTTCTTCATAAACTCTCTCAAACATAAACTTTCGAAGACCGATCATTGCATCTCTTACTTCCTTTGACATCACAATATCATTCAGATTCTCACTATGTTTTACAATATCAAGCACCATCGTATTGATCCGTTCCCGATATGTTGTTCCAAGGACTTCCGTAAATTCTTTTGGAAGATCTTCTTCCCGTAGAACCTTAGCCCGTACGGAATCGTCAATATCATGGTTGATATATGCAATTTTGTCTGCCAGCCGCACAATTTTTCCTTCTAATGTATGCGGCATGCTGTGCATTGAATGATTTTTCATTCCATCTAAGACTTCCCATGTAAGATTTAATCCCTGTCCATTCTTCTCCAGACACTGAGCGACCCTGACACTTTGTTCATTATGCTTAAATCCTGCTGGATTCATTTCATTTAACACTCGTTCTCCCGCATGTCCAAACGGTGTATGCCCAAGGTCATGTCCAAGCGCGATCGCTTCTGTCAATGTCTCATTGAGATCTAATGCTCTTGCGATCGTTCTGGCATTCTGCGATACTTCCAAAGTGTGCATTAACCTTGTTCGATAATGGTCGCCCACTGGAGATAAAAATACCTGTGTCTTATCTTTTAAACGGCGAAAAGCCTTGCAATGGACGATCCGATCCCGATCCCTTTGGAAACAGGTTCTTATCTCACATTCCACCTCAGGCTTTTTTCTTCCTTTTGTACGGATGCTTTGTGTCGCATACGGACTTAATAATTCCATCTCTGTCTGTTCTTGTTTTTCTCGGATATTCATAAGATCAGCCCTCCAATCTGCTTCCACAAAGCGTTCCATATGATATTTGTTTCTTCTATGACTGTTTAATATCAGCTTCCATCACTGAAAGAGCATCTAGGGATATTTTCATAACCTCTTTGACTTCCTCTTCTGTCATGGACAGATATTTTGCCAGTTCTTCAATCTTTGGTTCTCTTCCAAGCTCTTTTGATAAGAAAGTAGAAGCATCATCCAGACGATTTGCCTTGATCGCCATCGCTTCTCCAACACTGTCAGAACCTCTTTGCATTGCGATCGCATCTAAAATAGAATCTTCTACTGCACTCTTCGCATGTGCAAGGAATCCTTCTGCGTCTTTTCCCTGATAAATTGCCATTGCTTCCAAAAGACCAATATTACCTTCCTGTACAAGATCTCCGAATAAAACACCTTTCCCCGTATGTGTTCTTGCAATTTCAAGAATCTGTGGAAGAAAGCTTTCAATGACTGCTTCTCCATCTCCTTTCTCTACAAGCCATGCATGGATCAGTTCTTTTTGCTCTTCTTCTCCCGGAAGATCCATCTGTTCTAATTCTTCTTCATAGAATCGGATCGCACCCTGTTCTTCTTCCGAAATGTCAGCTTTTTCTTTCGCCTCTTCTTCTGCAACGATCTGTGCTTCATCAACACCCAGAACGCGAATCCCAGCTTCTACAAAACTTGCGATCAGAAGTTTTTTCGCTTCTTCATTTAATTCATAATCGCTAAAATAATCTAATAATTCTTTGTGGTCGATCTGATTACCATTCGTCTTTGCGATCTGGATCATCTCTTCCATATTCTTTAGAAATAAATTCTTATCCATGTTTTACAAACTCCTTATTTGATGAATGCAAAATACACGATCACTAACAGACCGAGTATGATTCGGTATACACCAAATGCCTTAAAGTCATTCTTCTTAATATATCCAAGCAAGAATTTGATTGCTCCGATTGATACAAGAAATGATACAACCATTCCTACGATCAGTACGATCAACTGTGTTGATGTAAATGCAAGACCGAACTTCACGATCTTTAATAAGCTTGCTCCAAACATCACAGGAATCCCTAAGAAAAATGAAAATTCAGCAGCTACTGTTCTAGAACATCCAAGCAAGATTCCTCCAAGAATCGTCGCACCAGATCTAGATGTACCCGGAATTAATGCCAATATCTGAAATACACCGATTCCAAGTGCCATTCCATAGGATAATCTGGAAAGATCATTCATTGGTCTTCTTCTGCTTCGTTTGTTGCGGTTTTCAATAATGATAAATAAAACACCATAGATAATCAGCATTGCTGCTACAACTGGTGGATTATAAAAATGATCGTTCAACCAGTCATCAAACAAAATACCAATAATTGCTGCTGGAAATACTGCAAGAATTACCTTTGTCCATAAAATGATCGTATCCATCTTCTCCTCGTGATTCTTCTTCGGTGAAAATGGATTCAACTTATGGAAATATAAGACAACGACTGCCATGATCGCACCTAACTGGATCACAACATCAAACATCTCCTTAAAGTCAGCTGTCATGTTCAGCTTGATAAATTCATCTGCTAAGATCAAATGTCCTGTACTACTGATCGGTAACCATTCCGTAATCCCCTCAACAATTCCAAGTAATACGGTTTTAAGTAACAAAATAATGTCCATAAAAAACTCCCTATCTGTACAAATAAGGGTGTTTAGGAATCCCTAAGCACCCTGTTTTCCTTACTGTTTCTATTCTTCTGCTTCTTCGTCATCTCCGAGAATCTTAACTTTTTCTTCCCAAAGTTCTTCAACAGCTGTAGATAATGGTTTTGCACCATCTTTTTCTTCTACTAATGGCATATCTCCTGCGATGATCTGTCTTGCTCTCTTTGCACTTGCAAGCACGATAGAATAACGGCTTGAGATAACTTTCTCTTCTTCACTGTCACCATTGATGACCTTCATTAATTCTGTATATGATGGATGTAACATAATAATTCCTCCTATAGCTGTTCTAATTCTTTTTTTGTTGCTTCTATAAACTTAAGATTATTTCCAAGCAGGCATTCTTTTGCCTGCACAATGGCATGAATTCGATCCGCGCAGTCTTCTACCTGATCATTGATCACGATATAATCATATTTATCCATGTCTTCTGACTCTTCTTTGGCGCGATTTAAACGTTTATTGATCACTTCCTCAGATTCTGTGCCTCTGCCTACTAAGCGTTCTTTGATCGCAGCTGCACTTGGTGCTGTAATAAAGATCAACAATGCATCCTCATATTGCTTCTTAATATTAAATGCACCCTGCACCTCAATCTCTAAGATTACATTATGTCCTGCGGCAAGTTCATCTTCCACAAACTTTCTTGGCGTTCCATAATAATTGTCCACATATCTGGCATATTCAATAAATCCATTATAATCGATCAGATTTTTAAAATCATCCACGGTCTTGAAAAAATACTCTCTGCCATCAACTTCACCTTCTCTTGGTTGTCTTGTTGTTGCAGAAATTGATAAACTATATCCATATTTTTCTACCAGTTTCTTTGCCACCGTTCCTTTTCCAACTCCAGAAAATCCGGAGATTACCAGTAATGAACCTCTCTTTTCCATGATCTTTCCCTTCTTATCTTACTCTATGTTCTGAATCTGCTCTCTTACTTTCTCAACATTTGTCTTCAGTTCGATTGCATGATCCGCAAGATCGACATCACTTGATTTGGATAAGATCGTATTCGCTTCTCTGTTCATCTCCTGTGCCATGAAATCAAGTTTTCTTCCGATGCTTTCATCGCTTTCCAACACATCTGTCATAGAGCTGATATGACTTTGCAATCTTACGATTTCCTCATCAACAGCGATCTTATCTGCATACAATGTAACCTCTGCTGCGATCCTGTTTTCTTCGATCGTTGAGTCTTCTAAAAATTCTTTCACTTTTTCTTCTAATTTGCTTCTGTATTCCGCAATGATCTGTGGAGAACGTTCCTCAATAAACGCCACATCTGCTGCCATCTGATCAAGTTTGCCTAAAAGATCTCTCTTAAGGTTTGCTCCTTCAATCGTTCTTGTCTCTACAAACTTCTCCGCAGCCTGTCTTAATGCAGCTTCTAGCAACTCCCACCATACTTCTTCATCTTGCTGTACTTCCTCAATTGTTACAACCTCTGGATATTTGGCGAGGGCTTCTGCAGTGATCTTGGTTTCAATGTTAAAATCTTCCTGCATCTTTTTAAATACCTGCATATATTCTTCTGCCATTGCCTGATTATAATGGAGACTTACCGCTGTCTCTGACAAATCTTCATAAGACACATAAATATCAATCTTTCCACGGCTTGCGTATTCTTTCATGATATTACGGATATTTGCCTCAAACATGGCTAATTTCTTGGGAAGTTTTAATGAGATGTCACAATATCTGTGGTTGACGGATTTCATCTCCACTGTGACCTTCTGATTCTTATCATTGGACACTTCCCCATGTCCAAATCCTGTCATGCTTCTGATCATAAAATCTATCCTTTTCTGCACTGCGGTTTAAAATCCACAGCTTTTCTTTTTCGTCAATGTTATATTATACGCAAAATTTCACTTCTCGTCAATATTTTCGACACGAATCTTATTGATCTTTTTGCTCTAATACTTTTTGCAGACATTCCAGATAATGAAGGATCATTCCCTGCTTTAGTGGAACAAAAAAACCAATATCTAATTCTTCATATTTGAAATGTTTCACTCCACCTTCTTTTGCACGATTCCAGTACTTCATCATCTCCTGAAATGACATATAATAGCAAACATGCCTTGATGTAAAATAAATCAACAAAAAACTGATTCCACCCTGTTCTTCATATTGTCTCATAAACTCTACCTGATGTTCATGAATATTCTGAAGTGGAAATATGTCTTTTGCACATTCTTTTGCATCAAAACAAATAGGAATTCCCTGCACAACCCCAATATAATCAACAGTACTCTTCTGATCAAAATAAGCAAGCGTAATATGACGTTTTGTCTTATCAAATCTGACTGGCTTGATCGATGTCGGTATTTTCTGCACAAGAGCAAGTTTCTGTTGCCTGTATTTTTCATTCGTATAGTTGATCAACTCTTCAAGGACCGATCCTCGAAGTCCCTTTACATTCCATTTATCTTCTGCCATGACTATGCTCTCCCAAACAAGTCATTTTTGATCATATCAAATCGCTTCGGAAGTGGTGCTTGAATTTTCTTTCCAGATAGGTTTCTGCATGTTTTCATATCTCGCGGAAAAACAACCTCTGTACAATGAAGCAGCTGATCTTTTAATCCAAATCTCTGTTTCATCTCCTGATTGATCTTTTTATCACCATATTTAAAATCTCCGATCAACGGATGTCCAATACTTGCAAGATGCGCTCGGATCTGATGGGTCTTTCCTGTGATCAGTTCGACTTTCAATAGTGTAAATTCATCATTTGATATCACTGGCTCATAAGCTGTCTCAATATGGCTTGCTCCTGCGATCTCCTGTTTTGATACCTTTACCTTGTTTGTTTTTTCATCTTTCTTTAAATAAGCACTGACTTTTTGTGTTCTTTCAAGTTTTCCTTTTACGATGCAAAGATAGTATTTTTCCATATCACGATGTTTTAGCATTTCTGCCATCGTCTGTAATCCTTCTATAGAAATCCCACAAATGATGATTCCTGTTGTATTGCGGTCCAATCGGTTACAAATCGATGGTTTTACTACCTGCAATTCCTTTTCACTGATCAACCCTTGGTTCACTGCATATGGGATGATCTGGTCATTGATGGAAATATCCTCTGGTTTTGATTTCTGTGACAAAATTCCCCATGGTTTATTGACCATAATGACATTCTCATCTTCATATAAAACATCAAGTTTGATCTTTTGCTTTCCTGCTTTAACTTCTTCACGGAACTTGTTGATCGTATCTTCTGCAAGATAAATACACACCTGATCTCCTTGAGATAATTTCTCATTTCCCGTTGCTTTTTTGCCGTTTAACTTGATATTTTTCTTTCGAAGCATCTTGTATACAAAACTCTTTGGAGCTTTATTTAAATATTTCGAAAGAATCTTATCTAATCTCTGTCCTTCTTCTCTTGTCGTTATGTTTAATTCTCTCATTTTATATCCTTATTTACCCATGATTTTTGCGATCCATCTTCCAGGAAGAAGCTTGCAGATAACCATAGTTACTTTCATCGTCATTCCATAAACAGATACTGCTTTATTTTTTCTCGCATCACGGATTGCTTTTCTTACAACTTTCTTTGGATCTGCCATTACGAATTTCTTATAAAATTTCATCTCTTCCTGTTCATATGCACGGTCAAAAAACTCCGTTTTTACTGGCCCTGGACATACTGCGATCACCCTGATCCCTTGATAGGACAGCTCCTGCCGCAATGCAATAGAGAAACTTTTCACATATGCTTTGGTTGCTGCATAAACTGTGAAATTCGGCTGCGGAGCAAATCCCGCAGAAGATGCCATCTGATAAATAAAAGATCCTCTTCTTAAATATGGCAATACAAGATATGTAATTCTTGTTAATGCTTCACAGTTTAAATGGATCATTCCTGCCGCATCTTCCTCTGTCTGATGTTCAAAAGACCCCGAAATCCCATATCCAGAAGCATTCACTAAAATTCTTACCACTGGCTGTTCTTTTGCAAGAACCATTTTAAGACGTTCAAAGCTTTCTTCCTCCATAAGATCTAATGGAAGAATCCTCACTCTTGTTCCAATGATTTCTTTTTTTAGTTCTCTTAGCCGCTCTCTTCGTCTGGCAACGACCCAGATCTCATCAAGCCCCTTGTATTTCTTCGAGATCTCACGGACAAATTCTTTTCCCATTCCGGAAGATGCTCCGGTTACCAATGCGATATTTCTCATATGATCATCCTTTCTCCTGGCATCTGTTATTTCTTTAATACCTCATAGGTTCCATCTAGTATGTCATAATATGTATTAATATAATAATCTGCAATTTCTTTCTTTTCTTTCACTGATCCTTGAGAATATGGATCTTTCACTGCACACACTTCCATTCCTGCACGTTTCCCTGCCAAAATCCCATATGGAATATCTTCAAAGACCAATGCATCCTTTGGTCTGATATCGATCATCTTTGCTGCGTGCAAATAAACATCCGGTTCTGGCTTACTTCTTGGAACTTCATCGGACGTGCAGATATAATCAAATGCATCCAAAATCCCATTGGATCTTAAACAATCTTTCGCCAGCTTTCTTGAATTGCTTGTTGCGATTCCAAGTTTCATATTCTGTTTTTTTAACAACTCAATAAATTCTTTCACGCCCTCTTTTAAACGAATTTCATTGATATAGATTTCGGAAGCCATACGATTCCATGTTCCCATGATCTCTTCGATCGTAAGTGGCAACGGAAAATGTTCCTTAAAATAAACTGCTGTTTCATGAAAACTATATCCCTCTAATTTATCATTTAACCCTTGCGGAACTTCCAATCCATATTTTCCCAAAAAGCGAATATCAATCTCTCTCCAAATCCACATGGAATCAACTAATGTCCCATCAAGATCAAAGATTACTGCTTTTTTATTCTCTAACATTTATCTCCTATGCTCCTTTAGTTCTTGTAACTCTGCCTTCGTTAATCTTCGGTATTCTCCAAGCTTTAACTCTTCATCCAATTTTAATGATCCCATTGACAGCCTTTTTAAATATAACACTTCACTTCCAACAGCTTTTACCATCCGTTTTACCTGATGAAATTTCCCTTCCATGATCGTGATCAGAACCTCTGATTCTTGTACATCTGCTTTAAGGATCTGAAGTCTTGCTTGTTTTGATCTTTCGCCATTGCCAATATCCAGACCTTCTTTGAATCTGGCGATCTCATTTTCGCCAAACTGCCCTGAAACTTTTGCAAAATATACTTTATCCACATGTTTTCTTGGCGAAAGAAGTTCATGTGCCAGCATTCCATCATCCGTTAATAATAATAATCCTTCTGTATCTTTATCCAATCTTCCTACGGGGAACAATCTGTCTTTATAATCTTCATGGATCAGATCGAGTACAGTCTGATCATGATGATCCTTCGTTGCAGATACAACCCCTTGTGGTTTATGTAACATCAGATAATGGAACTGTTCAAACTGAATCAGTTTGTGGTCAAATTCTACCTGATCTTGTTCTGCATCCACCTTATATTCTGGTTTCTTGATCGCTTCTCCATTAACCACAACTTTACCCTTTTTGACAGACTCTTTCGCTTCTTTTCTTGTCATATTTAAACTGTCACACAAAAATTTGTCTAATCTGGTTTTCTTTGCCATTATAACCATCTCCAGCTGGAAGAATACTTATTCTTCAGTCGTCCTTTTTTAATCTTCGCCCATCCTAATGGAAATTCATTTGTTCCAACCAGATGAATTCCTTCGGTATTTGTATCTACGTCTAATGTCTCACATTTTAAATATTTGACCGTATTCTCATCGTTGATGTCAAACGAAAGATATGGTTCATACTCATTGGCCGCCAACGCTACTGCAAATGACTGACTCGGTTCGAATCTTCCTTTTTTCATCTCTCCTAGATAAAGACCTTTCCTTAGAACTCTTACCTTCTTCATCTCTGGAATATCTTCTTTTAGGTAAAACAATTTTCCTTGATGTTCTCTAACATGACTCCAGTCAATATCCATCTTACAGTTTTTGAAGAATTCTTCTGTCTCTGGTGTCAGTTTTACTTTCTTAATCTTTTCGTATTTGAATGTTGGCTGTTCTCCGTCTGCTTTCTTCAATAAGGCAAGAAAATGTCCTTCTCCTTTGATCTTATGCGGCCATAATCGAATGCATTGTTTGATGTCTTCTCTTCCTGTCAAAGTCCATTCTGGATGTCCGTGGTCAAATCCTTCACACATCTTCATTGGCACAAGAGAAAGATCTTCATTCTTCTCTAAGAGATATTCAATCACCTGTTCATTTTCTTCGGGTGAAAATGTGCAGGTAGAATAAAGCAGCATACCACCTGGCGCTAATAGCTTGATCGCATCATCAACGATCTCTCGCTGTAATTTTGCATAAGGTTCACTTCCTTTCTGCTGCCAGTTCTTAATCTCATTATTCCCCTTTCGAAACATTCCTTCTCCAGAACATGGAGCATCAATTAGGATCTTATTAAAAAATCCTGTCATTGATGGTACTAAATATTTGGCTTCCGTACAAAGAATCATATCATTACGGATGCCAAACATCTCGATATTACGGATCAGAGCTTTCGTTCTTGAGATACTGACATCATTCGATACCAGTAATCCTTCTCCCATTAACTTTGCTCCAAGTTCTGTAGACTTTCCACCTGGTGCCCCACACAGATCAAGCACACGGTCTCCCGGTTCTACGGGCAGGTAGGAAGCTGGTGTCATCGCACTTGGTTCCTGTATATAATATAATCCAGCATGATAATATGGATGTTTTGATGGTTTTTCTTCCCTGTCTACATAAAATCCATTATCTGTCCAAGGCACTTTCGTCACATGAAACGGACAGATCTTCAAAAAGTCTTCCACTGAGATCTTTAGTGTATTGACTCTGATCCCATAATATGCAGGATCATCTAAATGCTTCTCATATTCCGAAAAATCCTCGCCCAATAGACGTCTCATCTTCTCTTCAAATAATTCTGGTAATTTCATATTCTTCTTAAGAAATGCTCTGAGCACGATATCCTTCTGCAATAATATCCAACTGTTTATTAAAATGCTCTAAGCGTTCCATATCTCCTGTCTCATATATTTTATAAAATTCATCCTGAATCTTTAATACTTCATGACGATTCGCAACTTTATATAAATTCTGCATCGTATGAAGGATCTCAGATACAAGATTTGACTTCTTACGGAATGAATCCTGTGCATCCATGATCTCATCACGAACTGTTGACATCTCATGATCTAAGACATCGATTGCATCTGATGCAACTAATAATTTATCTGTCACATGCTGTGGAATATCCCCTTTATACTTATACTGTAAAGAATGTTCCACGGTTGCCCAGAAATTCATCGCAAGTGTACGGATCTGTATCTCTGCCTGTATCCGCTTCTTCCCATAAATCGTATTCACTTCATAATAGATGATCACATGATAGCTTCGATATCCGCTGTCTTTGGAATGTGAAATATAGTCTTTGTGGCTCTTGATCTCCATATCAGAACGACTCTCTATGATCTCTAATACACGATCAATGTCTTCCACAAACTGACAGATCAAACGTATTCCCGCAATATCTTCCAGTTCTTTTTCTACATCATTGACATTGATCTTCTTTCTCTGCATCTTATCCAAAATACTTGAGATAGATTTTACACGTCCATCGACTTGCTCGATCGGTGAATATCTTCCGACATTTCTGTATTCTCTTATAATATGTCGAAACTTTAACACAAGTTCATCAACTGCCAGCTCATATGGGGTGAGCATTTCTCTCCATAACTGTAATTCCATGAATTCCCTCCTGTACTTATCCACTCATTATATCATATTTTAACTTCAAAAAGAATCTTGTATTACAGGATTCTTTCTTCTTACTTCATATTTTTTATTTCATTGAAATTTCCTATGCAATAAAAAAATAGTCAACTCCTATCATCTTATATGAAAGCTGACTATTTTTATCTTCATTTGTATCGTATTTGTTTGCTTCTTACCATGTAAGATAAACAGAACCCCAAGTAAGTCCTCCGCCAAAACCACTTAAAACAATCTTATCTCCTCGGTTTAGCATTCCTTTTTGATTGATCTCATCTAAAAGAATCGGAATCGTTGCTGATGAAGTATTCGCACAACGGTCTATATTCATCGGGAACTTTTCAATTGGCTGCTTCAATCTTCTCGCTGCTGCTTCAATGATCCTTTTGTTAGCCTGATGTAATACAAAATATTTGATTTCTTCTTTGGAAACGCCTGCTTCATCAAGGACTTTGTTAATACTCTTTGGTACCATACGTGCTGCAAATTTGAATACTTCCTGCCCATCCATGGCAACCTGTTGCATTGGAGAATCATCCTTTACTAAAAGATTGTTTAAATGTCTTTCTTCACATGTTAAAACATCTCCTCGTGCTCCATCAGATCCTACATCGATAAAGATTTCTCTTTCTTCATCCGCTTCCACGATCGCGCATCCTGCACCATCTCCAAATAATACACAAGTACTGCGGTCACTCCAGTCAAGAATCTTAGAAAGTGTCTCAACCCCAATGATCATCATCTTCTTACCCATTCCTGCTCTCGCATATGCAACTGCTGTATTTAATCCAAAAACGAATCCTGAACATGCTGCATTAATATCCATACAGACTGCATTGACAGCTCCGATTCCTTTCTGTACCTGACAAGCCGTACTTGGTGTTGCATAATCTCCTGATAATGTTGCAACGAAAATATGATCTAATTCTTCCGCACTGATTCCTGCATCTTCTAATGCTTTCTCTGCAGCTTTCACTGCCATCGTTGATGTTGTATCTTCAATCGAAATGTGCCTGCTGCGAATCCCTGTCCTGGATGAAATCCATTCATCACTTGTATCCATCACTTTGGAAAGGTCACCGTTGCTCACTGATTTTTCTGGAAGAAAACTTCCTGTTCCTAATATTTTTACAGACATAACTACTCCACTTATCTTAATCGCTTCTTTTTTTCTCTTCTTGATCTGTACTCATAACTGTCAGATCAAAAAACACTTTGTCTATCAAAGTATATTCTTTTTCCATCCGTTTGTCAATGTTCTTAGATAATGATACAGACAAGACCGCCATTACTTTCATTTATGATCTTTTCCATTGTATCCTGAAGCTTTTGCTGACTCTCATCTGTCATTTTTAATGCCTTCGTCTGCATACCGTCTCCAACCAGCTGTTCTAACGTCTTTCCAAAAATATTGACATCCCACATACTTTCCCCTGGCTGATTCGATCCCTGCTCAATATAGTCCATCAGATCTTTTGCCTGATATTCTTCCCCAACGATCGGAGCGATCTCCGTTGAAATATTTGCACGGATCATGTGAATAGAAGGTGCACTTGCCTTAATTTTTACTCCGTATTTACTTCCATGTTTTACAATCTGCGGTTCTTCTAATACAATTTCTTCTTTCGTCGGTGTCACAACACCATATCCTCTTTGTTTTACTGCCGCCAATGCTTCTCCAACTTCTTCGTACTCTTTCTTTTTCTTTGCTAATTCTCCCATGATCTTGATAAATTCATATTCATTGCGAATCTCCATCCCTGTTGTTTCACTTAAAAATTCATAATAATATACATCCCCAACTTTTACTGTGATGACCACTTTCCCACTGTCCATCGCAACAGATTCTAGTTTCTGCCCCGTTATGTACTCATATTCTTTTTCTTGTTCTTCATAAATGTCTCTCATTGTTGTTTTTTCTGTGATCACATCTCTGGCCATTTGAAGTAATTCCATTTTTAATGGATGATCTTTCTTTAACATCTCTGTCCATCTTGGAACATAAAATCCAATTGATGAAATCGGAAATTCCATCAACACACTCTTTATAATTTCATAAATATCCTCTTTTTTCATCTGTTCTAAATTCATTGGTAGCACTTTTGTCTGATATTTTTCTTCCTTTTCAGCCGCTAGCTGCTTTGTGCTTTCTGAATATGGATGAATCGTATTTAATAAAACAACAAATGGCTTTTTCAATGTTTTCAGTTGTTTGATCGTTTCTTCTTCCGCTGGCTCATATTGTTTTGCTGCAATTTCCCCAAAAGAACCATCACAAGTTACAACTACACCGATCGTTGAATGTTCCGTGATCACTTTCTTTGTTCCAATTGCCGCTGCTTTCGTAAATGGTATTTCATAATCAAACCAAGGTGTTTTTACAAGCCTCTCTTCTTCTCCTTCCATGTGTCCTGTAGCGCCTTCCACCATATATCCCACACAGTCGATCAGTCGGACATTTAATTCGATTCCTTCTTCCGTCTTTATTGATACTGCTTCATTTGGAACAAATTTCGGTTCTGTTGTCATGATCGTTTTACCACTTGAAGATTGTGGAAGTTCGTCATTTGCACGATTTCTGTCGTTTTCATCTTCGATATTTGGCAATACCATCAGATTCATAAAACGTTTGATAAATGTACTCTTTCCTGTTCGCACCGGACCAACAACACCAATGTAAATCTCTCCGTTTGTCCTTGCTTTCATATCCTTATATACATTAAACTGATCCATAAGTTCCTCCTTTATAGACTGATAAAGTATATGAAGACAATAAGAAAAAAAGACCAGAAATCTGCTTATTACAGTTTCTGATCTTTTTGTTTCCATATATGATCTATGTATCTTATACTCCCTGGAAGAATCTTTCTTTCACTTCATCAACCGGCATATCTTTCCCTGTAAATAATTTGAAAGATGCAACTCCCTGCCATAATAGCATTCCTTTTCCTGGAACTGTGATACATCCATGTTCTTTTGCTTCTCTTAAGAATCTTGTCTCTTCTGGATTATATACAACATCAGCTACAACTAATCCTTCATGAAACATTGTTGTATCTGAGATCACTGTTGTATCTTCTTTTGGTTTCATTCCAAGTAATGTTCCATTAACTAAAATATCTGCTGCATCAATCTTTTCACGCATTGTATCTTTCGCATCGAGATCATATAATTCTACCTGACATTCTGGTACCTTAGCTTTGATCTTCTCTACCATCTTCTGGGCTCTCTCGAAAAATGGATCTCTTGGGTTAAAGATCGTGATAGATTTTGCTCCATCTAATGCACACTGTACCTGAATCGCTGTTGCTGCTCCACCTGCTCCAAAGATTACGATATCTTTTCCTTCAACGCCGATTCCATGATCTTTTAAGTTTGCAACAAAACCTTCACCATCTGTGATATGTCCGTATAATTTTCCGTCTCTGTTTACAATTGTGTTAACGGCACCGATCAATTCTGCTGCTGGTGATAATTCATCCATATTCTGAGCTGCTGCTGTTTTATTTGGCATTGTAACATTACATCCCTGAATATTTAACAGACGCATGGATTTTACGAATTCTGGCACTTCCTCTTCTTTAATATCAAAGGCAAGATACGCTCCATCGACTCCACATGCCTGAAAACCGTAATTCTGCATTGCTGGTGATGCGGAATGTGAAACCGGTGAACCAATCAATCCGAATAATTTTGTTGTTCCTGAAATTCTTGCTTCCACGTTTGTAATTCTCCTTCGTTTCTTTATATATTTCAAAAGACAGATGTTCTATCTTCCTTCGATAATTTCCTGGATCAGATCTCTCTCATCCATATGATGTTTCACACCTTTGATCTCCTGATAGTCTTCATGCCCTTTCCCGGCAAGAATAACAATATCTCCTGCTCCAGCATGTTCCATACAATATTTGATCGCCTCTTTACGATCTGGGATCGTAACATATTCTCCATCTGCTTTGTGAACCCCGATCAAAATATCGTTGATGATATCCATTGGTTCTTCATTTCTTGGATTATCAGATGTTACAACGGTAAGATCTGCAAGTTTTGAAGATACTTCTCCCATCTCATAACGTCTTGCTTTTGCACGGTTTCCACCGCATCCAAATAAGCAGTAGATCTTCTTAGGGTTATATTTACGGATCGTTGTTAAAAGACTTTCAAGACTCATAGCATTATGTGCATAGTCGATCATTAATGTGTAATCTCCTGGAGTCTTGATGATCTCCAAACGTCCTTTGACCTGAATTGTATTCAATGCTGATAATACATCTTCTTTGACAATTCCCATATGGCGGCAAAGAGAGATTGCTGCCAGTGAATTATATACAGTAAAGTCTCCTGGGATATCTACATGTACGTTATATTCCTGTTTTCCTTTGAGATCGTAAGCAACTCCAAGGTATCCAGGTTCCTGAATTCTTGTAATATTTTCAGCATAAACATCGTTTGTATCCTTCATTCCATATGTTTCGATCGCACATGTATGATCTTTGATGATTCTTTCTACATAGTCATCATCTCCGTTGACGATTCCTTGTTTACACTGCTTAAATAACAGACTCTTACAATGAATATAGTCGTCCATATCTTTATGTTCATTTTCCCCAATATGGTCTTCTGCAAGGTTTGTAAAGATTCCATAATCAAATTCAAATCCACTTGTTCTATGAAGCATCAATGCCTGAGAAGATACTTCCATAACAACATTTTTCAATCCTGCGTCCGCCATCTTACGGAAAGATTCCTGTACGATATAAGATTCTGGTGTTGTATTGACGGATGGAATTCTCTCATCTCCGATGATTGTCTCAATCGTTCCGATTAATCCTGTCTTCTGTCCTGCATGTTCTAGGACTGCACGGATCATATACGTTGTTGTTGTCTTTCCTTTGGTTCCTGTGATACCAATCGTTGTCAGCTCTTCTGCTGGATATCCAAAGTATGCTGCTGACATCTCGGCTAAAGCAAGTCTTGTATTATCAAACTTGATCACTGTCAGATTTTCTGGTACTTCTACATCTTTTTCTACTACGACTGCTGCCGCTCCAAGTTCAGCAGCCTGTGCTACAAATTTATGACCATCAAAGGCCGCTCCGCTGATACATACAAATACACTGCCTTTTTCAATCTTTCTTGAATCATATACTAATGTAGAAATCTCTACATCTTCACTTCCCTGCACGAGGGTATATTCTGAACGTTCTAATAATTCTTTTAATATCATGTTCTATCTCCAATAATTCTTCTGTCTTTGTACTCTTAATCGTCAATTCCTGTAAGATCGATCTCGCCATCAAACACTGTTGTTGCTGGTCCTGTCATAAAGATCGTATCTTTTTCTTCATCATATTCGATCTGAAGATCTCCACCTAAAAGATGTACCAAGACTTTCTTTCCTGTTTTCTTATTCAGATAAGATGCATAAGCACTTGCACAGGCTCCTGTACCGCATGCAAGAGTTTCTCCTGCGCCTCTCTCCCATACTCGCATCTTGATCGTTTTATCATCAACAAGTTCAATAAATTCTGTATTCACACGATCTGGGAACATTGGATGATTTTCAAACTTTGGTCCGATCTTCTCAATGTCGATATCTGCAACAGAATCTACAAATACAACTCCATGTGGATTTCCCATAGAAATACATGTGATATTATATTCTTTTCCATCAACGATCACTGGCTGATCGATCACTTCATCAAGATCATCATAGATTGCAGGAATCTGTGAAGCTTTTGTGATTGGTGCTTCCATATCAACTTTCACCCATGTCACTTTGCCGTCTTCAACTGTAAGGTCTAATTCTTTAATTCCGCCTTTTGTCTCGATCGTGATCGTTGTTTTATCTGTCAGTCCATAATCATAGACATATTTTGCAATACAGCGGACACCATTTCCGCACATGGCTCCTTCTGAACCATCAGAGTTATACATGGCCATTCTAAAATCAGCTTTATCTGATGGACAGATACAGATCATTCCATCAGAACCAATTCCAAAATGCCGGTCACTGATAAATTTTGCCACTTTATTTGGGTTATTGATCTTTTCTTCTAAACAGTTTACATATACGTAGTCATTGCCACAACCGTGCATCTTTGTAAATTTCATGTATAATCAACTCCTTTTTATTATTTTACGAATAAACAGTTTTATTTTACCACATCAACGTGTTAATTGTATAGATACAATCTTTGAATTTATATTTTAAAAACCAAATACTAGTATTACAAAAACAAATGAGGAACATGCCTTATCACCATTGATAAAGAATATTCCTCATAATATTTTTTATGAACTCTTATGCCTGTTCTAACAGTTTTTCAATTCCTGCTTTCTTTACACATACACAAAACAGATCCATTGCCTGCTGTAACTCTTCTACTGTTGGGTAAGAAGGTGCCAGTCTGATATTGCTGTCTTTTGGATCATTCTTATATGGATATGTAGCTCCTGCTCCAGTTAATGTAACCCCTGCTTCTTTGGCAAGTTCTACAACTCTCTTTGCACATCCTGGAAGGACGTCTACAGATACAAAATATCCACCTTTTGGATTCTCCCATGTGATCAGTCCGCTTCCTTTTAACTCTTTCTCTAACGTATTAAGAACTGTCTCGAATTTAGGTTTTAAACAATCTGCTAAGATCTGCATATGTTTTCTGACTCCGTCTGCATTCTTAAAGAACTGCACATGGCGAAGCTGATTGATCTTGTCATATCCGATCGTCTGGGCTGTCATCACTTTCTTGATCTCTGCAATATTATCATCGCTTGATGCAATGATAGATACTCCTGCACCTGGGAATGTGATCTTGGATGTTGAGAAGAAATAATATGCTCTGTTATCATTTCCTGCTTCTTTACATGCATCTAAGATATTCTTAACTTTTACATCTTCAAAGATTGGATGTACTCCATATGCATTATCCCAGAAGATTCTGAAATCTTTGGCTGCTGTCTTCATAGAAGCTAAACGATCAACCGTTTCATCACTATAGCAGATTCCCTGTGGATTGGAATATTTTGGCACACACCAGATTCCTTTGATACTTTCATCTTCCGCAACCAGTTTCTCTACCTGATCCATATCTGGACCTTCAGATGTCATATCGACTGTGATCAGTTCAAATCCTAAAGTTTCTGTAACTGAGAAATGTCTGTCATATCCAGGGGCTGGACATAAGAATTTTACTTTCTCTAACTGTCCCCAAGGCTTCTCACCCGCTGTTCCAAATACAACCAGTCTCATCATCTGATCAAACATCAGATTCAGACTCGCATTTCCTCCAACGATGATATTCTTTGCTGGAATATCTAATAAATCGCTGAATATTTCTTTCATCTCTGGAAGTCCATCAAGAACTCCGTAATTACGCACATCCAGACCATCTTTTGCATGATAATCTGTCATTGTCTCAAGCATGCCATTTGCATGATCGATCTGATCTGGTGCTGGTTTTCCTCTTGCCATGTTTAGTGAAAGATGAAGATCTTTAAATTCCTGATACTTTTTGTTCACTTCCACTTCCTGTGCCTGTAACTCTTCTTTTGACATTTCCCTAAATGATTCCATTGTTGTCTTCCTTCCTTCATGTTTTTATGTTTTGTATATATTTATGTTTTTATATATCCTGATTAATTCCATTCAAGATTTGTATGTTCTTGTTTTCTCTCACGAAGGAGTAAGTTTGAAACTTCTTCTTTTGGATCCGCATTCTCAAATAACACTCTGTTCACTGCTTCCACAATTGGTACAGCTACATTGCATTTCTTTGCAAGTCCAAGGGCTGCTTTTGCTGAATATACCCCTTCTACAACCATTTTTACTTCTTTCATAGCTTCCTCTGCAGTCATACCTTTTCCCATTAAGTATCCTGCTTTACGATTTCGACTATGTACGCTTGTACATGTAACGATCAGATCTCCAACTCCTGTAAGGCCTGAAAATGTCTCTGGTTTTCCACCAAGTGCTTCTCCAAGACGTGTCAGTTCTGCAATTCCTCTTGTCATTAATGCTGCTTTTGTATTATCTCCATATCCAAGACCATCAACCGTTCCTGCTGCTAATGCAATAACGTTCTTTAATGCTCCTCCAAGCTCAATTCCAACAATGTCGGAACTTGTGTATACACGGAATACTTTATTCATAAATACATCCTGAAGCATTTCCGCTGTCTCTTTATTCTTTGCACCAACTACAACCGTTGTAGGAATTCCTCTTCCTACTTCTTCTGCATGACTAGGCCCTGATAATACGCAAACTTCTGCATTTGGAATCTCTTCTTCAATGATATCCGATAATGTCTTATATGTAACATCTTCGATACCTTTTGCAACGTTAACAATGATCTGTCCGTCTTTTATAAATGGGGACATCTGTTTTGCAACCATACGAACAACAGGTGAAGGAACTGCCATAACAACAACATCTTCATCTGTTAAAGCTGTTTTAAGATCTGCCTCGATCATAATATTATCTGGCAATTTTACTCCAGGTAATTTCTCTACCTGCTCTCTCTTTGTGGAAAGCATCTCTATTTCATGCGGATCATGTGTCCACAATGTCACTTCATGTCCATTATTTGCTAATAATACCGCAAGGGCACTTCCCCAGCTTCCTGCACCGATAACGCTAACTTTCTTCATCTGTTTAAGTTCCTCCTAACGTTTTACTTTCTGACCTAATTTATTCTCAGTACCATTCATCAAACGCCCAATATTCGCACGATGGCGCCAGATTGCCATAGCTGTAAATATACATCCAACAATAACTAATTTCCAATCATGTGGATTGTTAAAATACAAAATAAATGGAATGATCAGCACCATGCAGATCGATCCTAACGATACATACTTAGAAATAGCCGTAATGATCAAAAATACTGCTGCACAGACCAACCCAAGCTGCCAGTGAAATGCAAAAATAACTCCCCCAGTTGTCGCTATTCCCTTTCCACCTTTAAACCCAAGATAAAACGGGAAATTATGTCCCAGTACTACTGCAAATCCTGTCAAAAGCCAAAGATAAGCTTCTCCTTCTACATGAAAAGCCGGCATGATCACATATCTCGCAAGATTCACCGCCACAAGTCCTTTGACGGCATCTCCAAGAAATGTAATGATCGCTGCTGTCTTTCCCAAAGTTCTTAATGTATTCGTTGTCCCGGAATTTCCACTTCCGTAATCTCTGATATCGATCTTATTTACTCGTCCGACAATATATCCTGTCTGAATACACCCAAACAGGTATCCGACGATCATACACACAACAATACAAACTGCCATTATCTTTCCTTCCTTTCCCTCGCAATAATATGAATTGGTGTTCCTCTGAATCCAAATGTATTACGGATCTGGTTCTCAAGATATCTTGTATATGAAAAATGCATTAACTGACGATCATTGATAAACACAACAAATGTTGGCGGTTTTACAGAAACCTGTGTAATATAGTAAAGTTTTAATCTCTTTCCTTTGTCTGATGGTGGCTGTTTCATCGCTACCGCCTCTGTAAGGATCTCGTTTAAGACTCCTGTCTGTACACGTAATGCATGATTCTCGATCACCATATCAAGAACATCAAAAATCTTAGGAAGTCTCTGTCCTGTCTTAGCAGAGATGAAAACAAGTTCTGCATATGACATATAAGATAAGACTTCTCTAACCTGGTTTGTAAACTTGTAGATTGTCTTATCGTTCTTCTCGATGAGATCCCATTTGTTAACCGCAATGATCATACCTTTTCCACGCTCATGAGCAATTCCTGCAATCTTGGCATCCTGTTCTGTGATTCCTTCTTCCGCATCAATGACTAAGATTGCCACATCACAACGTTCTACTGCTGCAACCGTACGGATCACACTGTAACGTTCGATATCTTCTTTGACTCTGGCTTTCTTTCGAAGTCCGGCTGTATCGATGAATACATATTCTTTTCCATTACGTTTGACCGTTGTATCAATCGCATCTCTTGTTGTTCCTGCAATATCAGAAACGATCAGACGGTCTTCTCCCAATAATTTATTGATCAATGAAGATTTTCCTGCATTTGGCTTTCCGATGATTGCAACTCTTGGTCTTTCATCTTCTTTCTCATCTGCATCCTGTGGATTGCAGTGAACAAGAACTTCATCTAACAGATCACCGAATCCAATCTTAGAATTCGCTGAAACTGGAAATGGTGTTCCAAGCCCCAGATTGTAAAATTCATAAGTATCCAAAACGAATTTTTCGTAATTATCTACTTTATTGACTGCTAACACAATTGGTTTCCCTGATCGTCTTAACATATCTGCCACCTGATAATCTGCATCGACAAGCCCCTGTCTTACGTCTGTAAGGAAGATGATCACATCTGCTGTCTCCATTGCGATCTCTGCCTGTCCTCTCATGTGGCTTAATAATAGATCACCACTGTCTGGTTCAATACCACCTGTATCAATCAATGTAAACTGATAGTTTAACCATGTCACATCTGCATAGATACGGTCTCTTGTAACTCCTGGTGTATCTTTAACAATTGAAATTTTTTCTCCTGCCAGTGCATTAAACAATGTAGACTTTCCTACATTCGGTCTTCCTACAATGGCAATGATCGGCTTACTCATAATCTATATACCTCTCTAAATGTTTCAAAACCTGTACTGTTTCTTAGTATACCTTATCTTATGAAATTCGTCCAGTGTGAAGAATTTCACAAGATATATTCTTTTTATTTACCTTTTTATAACACAATAAATGCTGCCAGATTACCACGTTTCCCATGACTTGCTCTATGCGAAAACAGTAGATCAGGATTACAACATGTGCAGATATCTGTAATATCAAGATTTTCTGGACGGATTCCTGCTTCTGTCAAAATAATTTCATTTGCTTTCCAGAGATCAAGCTGGTATTTTCCATTCCCTTTATCATCCAAAAATTCTTTTGCATCATGTCCTGTCAGTTCTTTTTTAAACTCATCTGCAACATCTTCACTAACCTCGTAGCAACTTCGGCAGATTGATGGTCCAATGGCTGCGATGATATTTTCCTTTTTACTTCCATATTCATTTTCTAAAAATTGTACCATCTTGGCACCGATTCTTCCAACAGTGCCTCTCCATCCTGAATGTGCTAAAGCTGCAGCCTTTTCTACCGGATCATAAAAAAACAAAGGCACACAATCTGCATATCCTGTATAAAGCGGAATCCCCTGCTCATTTGTAGCAAGACCATCCATATCTTTCATAACTTTTCCACAATCTTCTTTCGTTACCTTATGGATTCTCGTCTCATGAATCTGATTTGAAAATACCAGCTTTGTATGATCGAATCCGATCGCTTCTGAGATTCTTCTGAAATTTTCATCCACAGCTTCTTTTTTATCTCCACGGTTATAGCTTAAATTCAACGTGGAAAACATTCCTTCGCTGACTCCACCCATACGTGTTGAAAATCCATGTCTGACTCCTGCCTGATCCAATTTTTTAAATGTCAGATATGGAACAGACCCCTCATGTAATATCGTAGACTGATTATCGTTTGATTTTTTAAAATGCATGTTTTATCACCCTGATCTTCTTTCCTAAAATCTCCACTACATCAAAACGGATCGGCTGTTCAAAAGATAGATGATTCTTCTTTAAATAAACCATTGCACTCTTTCGGATCTTCTGCTGTTTTCTTTGGTCTACAGCTTGTGCCGGATATCCCTTTTTGTCATCTTTTCTGTATTTTACTTCCACAAATACCAATGTCTGATCTTCTTTTGCTATAATATCAATCTCTCCGACTTTTGTATAAAAGTTTTGTTCAAGGACGTCATATCCTTGCTGTTTCAGAAACCAACAGGCAATCGCTTCTGCTTTTGCCCCTGTCTCCCTGTTATTTTTCTTCATATTATATATACTTTTTTGTTTTTTATATGTATTTCTTTACAAATGTTCTTCTATGGATATCACAGATTCCCTGCTTTTTGATTCCTTCAATATGTGCTTTGGTTCCATATCCTTTATTTTTTGCAAAGTCATATCCCGGATAAATTGTATCATATTCTTTCATCATACGGTCCCTTGTAACTTTCGCAACAATACTTGCCGCTGCGATCGATGCGCTTTTTGCATCTCCTTTGATGATCGGAACCTGTTCGATCTCAACGTCTGGAATTGTTACCGCATCATTCAATAAAAGATCTGGTTTTATCGAAAGCTTTGAAATTGCCTGCTGCATTGCCTTATAAGTTGCCTGCAGGATATTGATCTCATCGATCACTTCTTCTGAAGACATTCCAATACCGATTGCAACTGCTTTCTCATAAATCTCATCATATAAAAGCTCCCTTTTCTTCTCTGAAAGCTTTTTGGAATCATTCAGATATAAAATATCACAGTCTTTTGGCAAAATCACTGCAGCCGCAACAACAGGTCCTGCAAATGGTCCTCTTCCAACTTCATCAATTCCACAAATCGCCTGATGATCTCCATATTCTCTTTCAAAAGAAAACATCTCATACATTCTTTCTTTCTCAAGCCTTAATTTTTCTAACTTCCTGGCTTCTCGTTCTTCTTTCTTTGTCATAAGTCTTAAAACCCTTCCTATGGCCGGATCACACCTGCATTCTTCCATGGATAAAACCGGAAAATGATCCTCCCTGTGATCTTTGACCTCTTTACTGGACCAACCTCTTTGTATCTGCTGTCATTACTATTATCTCTGTTATCTCCTAAAACAAAATATTCATCTGATGAAAGATGAAACTTTCCTTTTAATTCACATGAATCTGTCGTATGATCTTTAGAATAATCTTTTACTTCTTTGTCGTTTACATAGACTTTTCCTTTTGTGATCTTTACCGTTTCTCCTGGAAGTGCGATCACTCGCTTTACAAAAAACTGATCGCCACCTTCTGGTCCTGGAAATACAATAATCTCATATCGTTTAGGATCCCGAAAACGATATGTTAACTTATCTAACAACACTTGATCATGATCATGCAAGTGCGGTTCCATTGAATGTCCACTTACTTTCGTCCGTTCACCAACACACATAATAAGAACAAATGCAAATGCAACCGCGATCAAAATGGTACCCAGCAACCTTAGAATACTTTTAAACATTCTTATATCTGCCCCTCAAAGGCTTTTATGCCTCTTTTGTCCCTTCTTCTGGTGTTTCCAGAGAAATTTTTCCTAATTTCCCATTTCGGAATTCCTCTAATACGATCTTTGATGCTTTTTCGTAATCTAATTCATTTCCTTTCATCTTACAATTACGATTTAGCGCAATCTGTTCTAAGATTTTCACTTTATCTTCATTTTCATCTACTTGATAGCGATCAGCAAGAATTCCCTGATAATGATTTTTTAAATACTCGATCAGTTCGATCGCCATTTCATCCTGATTGAGGATTTCATCTCTGATCGATCCGATCAATGCCAGACGAAGCCCAACCTGCTGGTCTTCAAATTTAGGCCATAAAATTCCAGGGGTATCTAATAATTCAATATTCTTATTTAATTTGATCCACTGTTTTCCTTTTGTAACTCCTGGTTTATTTCCTGTTTTTGTACAGGCTTTTCCAACCAGACTGTTGATAAATGTTGATTTTCCAACGTTTGGGATTCCTGCGATCATTGCTCTGATCGGACGGTTTTTAATCCCACGTTTTCTATCTCTCTCAAGTTTTTCCTTGCAGGCATCCATCACGATCGCCTGTGTACCTTTGACACCTTTTCCTGATCTTGCATTTGTTCTTGCTACATAGAATCCTTTTTCTTTAAAATATTCTTCCCACTGTGCAGTCACACGTTCATCTGCCATATCTGTCTTATTTAACAAGATCAATCGTGACTTGTTCGCTGCCAACTGGTCAATATCCGGATTTCTGCTGCTTAGTGGAATTCTTGCATCCACAAGTTCGATCATAATATCGATCAGTTTCATGTTTTCCTGCATCATACGTTTTGCTTTGGTCATATGACCCGGGTACCACTGAAAATCCATTCTTTATTTCTCCTTCCCTCTGTTTACCACGGCCAGTATTTGATACCGACCTTTCCAATGATATTTGTTCTTTTGATATTTCCAACACTCGCACTTCTGGAATCTTCACTATTATTATAGTTATCTCCCACAACAAAGTACTGCTTACTCTTTAATGTAATCTCATCTGCTGCTAATCCTGCAGATAAAATCTTCTGACTTGAAAATGCTTTTGTTTTCTTTCCGTTTACATAGATTCTGCCGTTTTTGATCTGAACCTTTTCTCCCGGAAGACCTATCACTCGTTTTACATAGTAATTTCCATTCTTGTCATCTGATTTAAATATGACCACATCATACCTGCTTGGTCCCTTGATCTGATAGATCAGGCGATTCACCAGATGTTTTTCACCTCTTTCAATCGTTGGTGACATAGAATCACCTTGAATCGTAAAACTGAAACACACAAATCTTACTAACAAAAATGCCAGTAACACAACTCCGACAAATTTTAAGACATACTGAATCACGATTTCCCTTTGCTGACGCTGTTTCTTGCGCATCTGATAGGTTACTGTGTATCCTTTCCTCATAGAAGAACTCCTTTCCTCTTCGTATAGAAAGATTCGTAAAATTCCTGTATACTAAAACAGGGATAAGCTATACAGCCTATCCCTCTCTTTTGACAATCTTTGTCTGATTATACTCTTTCTTTTACTTTTGCTGCTTTACCAACACGATCACGTAAGTAGTATAATTTAGCACGTCTTACTTTACCACGTCTTACTACTTCAATCTTTTCGATGATTGGAGAATGTACTGGCCATGTTTTTTCAACACCAACACCACTTGCCTGTTTTCTTACAGTAAATGTTTCGCGTGCTCCACCATTCTGTCTTTTGATGACTGTTCCTTCGAAAACCTGAATTCTTTCACGGTTTCCTTCTTTTACTTTCGCGTGAACTCTTACAGTGTCTCCTGTTTTGAATTCAGCAACTTCTCTTAACTGTGCATCTTCGATGCTTTTAATAATATCCTGTGCGCTCATTGTTGTTCCTCCTTGAACGTTTTTAGATGTTCTTAATACCAAATGTAACAGAGGACCATCCATATTTATAACAACTTGAACATATTATCATATTTTTTTATGTGAAGCAAGTGTTTTTTTGTATTTTTTAAGATTCTTTACCTTAATACAAATTTCTCCATTGCCTTTGCGACTCCATTTTCCTGATTGGAAACCGTAATATAGTCTGCGATCGCTTTCATAGAATCAAGGCCATTTTCCATAACAACCGCAAGTCCTGCACTTTCTAAAAGTTCTCTGTCATTGTCTGCATCCCCACAACTCATAATCTCTTCTTTTTGAATATTCAAGATCTTTGCAAGATGGAACAGACCATCTCCTTTATTACAGCCTTTCTTAGAAATCTCAAGATTCTTTGGAAGAGAACTTGAAAACTGAATGTCTTCAATCTTACTCAATGCATCCGCTGCTCTTCGTCTTTCTTCCATCGTCTTAAATAATAAAGTTGTCTTCTCAACAGTTGTTGACTGTTCTTTTACAAACATCTCTAAATCATCAACAAGAACTCTCGACCCCTGCACAATTGCTTTTGTATTTGAATCAAGTTCATAATAATCAATATTTTCCATTTCTTTTTTGTTAGCATAGGATTGCCCATTTAAACTAATACTTTCCATTAGATCAAATTGCTTAAGAAAATCCATCAACTCTAAAACTCGATCCATTTCAAAATGATTTTTATAAATCACTTTTTCTTCTTTTAAGTCATAAATGGTTGCACCATTACTGAAAATCCCATAGCGAATTCCTTCCATCTCTTTTAACTCTGGCGGTAATGCATTCACAGCTCTTCCTGTAGCCGGAACGAAATAAACACCTTGTGCCATTGCTTTTTTGATCACATTCTGTGTATACTTTGTAATCTTACGCTCTCGATTCAACAGTGTTCCATCCATATCCGCTGCGACAAGCTTAATCCTATTTTCCCCCATCTTTTTCTTTCATCTCCTTCTCATATGCCTCCCATAGATCCGGTCTTCTCTCTTTGGTACGTTTGACTGACTGTTCATGCCTCCATTTGCGGATATTCTCGTGATGTCCGGATAAAAGAACTTCTGGCACCTCTTTATCTAAAAACACTGGTGGTCTTGTATACTGTGGATATTCAAGCAACCCATTTTCGAAAGATTCATCCCCAGCGGAATCATCATTATGTAAAACACCTGGAACCAATCTTGAAATTGAATCGATCATCACCATTGCAGGCAATTCCCCACCAGTCAATACATAATCTCCGATTGATACATAATCTGTGACTATTTCTTCCAAAACCCTCTCATCGATTCCTTCATAATGCCCACATAAAAAAACTAATTCTTCTTCTTTTGCAAGTTCCTTTGCCATCTCCTGATGAAATGTTGTCCCTTGCGGCGTCAGATAGACAACTCTTGGTTTCTTCTTCATATCTTTTTCAAGGTCTTTATACGCACGGTAAACCGGCTCTGGCTGCATCACAAGTCCGGCTCCGCCTCCATATGGGTAATCATCCACTTTCATATGTTTATTGGTAGAATAGTCACGAATATTGACCGCATTGATCTCAAGAAGTCCTGCTTCAATCGCTCTTCCGATGATACTTGTATTCAACCCGTCCATCACCATCTCTGGAAATAATGTTAATATATGAAATCTATTCATCTAATAATCCTTTCATGACATGGACTGTGATCTCACCTTTTTGAAGATCCACATTCTTAATGCATTCTCTGATCGCTGGAAGTAAAACTTCTTTTCCATCTTCCATCTTCACTTCATAGACATCATTTGCACCCGTCTGTAAAACATCAGTTAATTCCCCAAGAACTTCTCCATTATCCTCTCTGATCACAGAAAGACCGATCAGATCTGCGATAAAGTATTCGTCTTTTTCAAGAGGTACTGCCTGATCTCTTGTAACAAACAGGCCTTTTCTTTTATACATCTCTACTTCGTTGATATTTGAAAATTCTTTAAATCTCAAAACCGGCTGGTTCTTTACGAATTTGCATGACACTACGTGTAATAGTTTTCTTTCTTTTCCTGTATCTAAATATACTTCTTTTAATTTCTTAAATCGTTTGATATCATCTGTCATCGGAAATACTTTGACTTCCCCAGCGATGCCGTGTGTGTTGGCGATTGCTCCTACTTGTAAGAATTCTTCCATGGATTCATTTTATTCCTTTCATTTTGATTTTTCTATTTATTATTGTATAAAATGGTTTAAAAAAACACAACTATTTTATTATAATCGTACTTGTTATAATATATCAATACAAAATGGCAGAAGATTCAACTCCAATAATATTATCAACAAACTGAAGATAAGCAATTTGAATATTTTCCAAACACCTCGATAAATCGGTGTTGTTTAAGCCCTTTTACCATCTGTCATCTGTTAATAAATACAAAAATTATTAGCCAGTACCGTATAACATACACACTGTGTAGTGGTTTGAATCACGTAAATTATTTGAATATTATAAAAAGAGATCATGTGTCAGCAACCGTACGGACACGTCTGCACTTAGCGAGTGGATGGTCGTTAGACCATTCAGGAGCTTAGTACAGCTACGTGGGAGTCCGAACGCGAGTGGGTTGCAGGCACATGATCTCTTTTTATAATATTCCACCAATAATTTCCGTCTTCAAACTACAAATCACAATTTATTTCAAAGCAGCCAACGTTTTCACAACCAGTTCCCATGTACGTTCTGTAGATGAGATACTCAACACCTCATTTGTTGTATGAATATGTTCCATCTGTGGTCCAAAGGATACTGCATCAAGCCCCGGCAATTTAGAAGCAAAGATTCCACATTCAAGTCCTGCATGAATACCTTCAACAACTGGTTCTTCTCCGTTGTATAAATGTTTATATGCTTCAACCATAACCTCACGTAATCTGGAATCTGCTTTATATTCCCATCCTGGATATGGTCCTGCAATCTCTACATTCCCTCCTAATGTTTCTGTAAGAGATGTTAATTGATCGATCAGATACTGTTTTTCTGTCTCACTGGAACTTCTAACTGCAAATGTCATCTGTACTTCAGATTCTTCTGTTGTTAAAATTCCCATATTCAGTGATGTCTGTACCAATCCTTCAATCTCTGGATTCATTCTCTGAACACCATTTGGCATATGAACCATTGCTGTTACTACTGCAAATGTTGTATCTTCTGTGAATGTTTCTATATTTGCTGCTTCTTTTACATTCACTGTTAATTTTGCATCTGGATCTGTGACTTTATATTCTTCTTTGATCTGTGCAAATGTATCTTCAACGATCTGTTTTGCTGCTTCTAATTCTTCTGGAAGTACTGCAACAGATGCTTCGCTAAACTTAGCGATCGCATTGTCTTTTTCTCCACCATTTACGGAAACAAGCTGCATTTCAACCTCATTAAACAGACTTAACAATACTCTTGCCATTGCACAGTTTGCGTTCAAACGCCCTTTGATGATCTCGACACCAGAATGCCCACCTGCAAATCCAGTCATCTTGATTTCAATGACAGATGCATTGACAGTTTCTGTCTCATATGGAATCTTACAGATTACGGATGCTCCACCTGCACAGCTGACTGTAAACACTCCTTCGTCTTCAGAATCCATGTTCATAAATAAACGTCCCTTAAGATCTGAAACATCAATAGTTGCTGCTCCAAGCATACCGATTTCTTCGTTAACTGTAAAGATTGCTTCGATTGGTGGGTGTGCCATTTCTTCATCGTCTAACACTGCAAGTGTATATGCAACCGCAATCCCATCATCTCCACCTAAAGAAGTTCCTTTTGCTGAAATATAATCTCCATTGATTTCCAGATCCAATCCTTCTTTTTCCATATCTTTATCGCAATCTGCTTCTTTGACTGCAACCATGTCCATATGTCCCTGAAGAATGACTGGTTCAGAAGCCTCATATCCTTTGGATCCATCTTTCCAGATGATCACATTCAGATCTTCATCCTGTCTGTATTTTAATTCATGTGCTTTTGCAAAATCTACCAGATAATCGCTAATCTGCTGCAGATTTCTTGATCCGTGAGGGATTGAACAAATCTCCTCAAAATATTTAAATACTTTGTTTGGCTGTAATTCTCCTAATACTGACATTTTATGTCCTCCTTATTTTTTGTGCATTTTGTAACGACTGCCCTCTTGTTCGAGCTGATTCGTTTTCAGCATATATTCTACAAGTTTCTTCGCATAGTCTCGTTTATCCTTCACAACCGCTTTATTTCTTGAAAATGGCTGTTTCGCTTCAAGACCTTCGCAAATCTGTTCTACCTGTGAAATTGTAACGTATTCATGTTGTTTTAAATACTTTTTTATTTTATCCTGTCCTTTACTAAAAAGCAAATTCATCAGGTCACTTGTCTGATTCTTTTGTTTTACGATTCCCCATCCATATAGGATCATCGTCACTATGGCAAATAAAGCAATGCCTATGATCACTGTTGATATTTTCATATTAAATCCTTTTTCACTTTTAATAATATTTATTCTTCAAAAACAATGTATTTATTTCTTTCTAAAATTGCAAAATACTGTGATAATCTTTCATATAACTGTGTTGCTGCACCTTCATGAACTGCTTGAAGTTCTTTTCCTATCTCATAAATACTTTTCTTTCCATCAATTTTCTGCCACACAAAACTTCCATATTCATCTAATTTGATAAAACTGTAACGTGGCTTTTTAAATATTTTCTGCGCGATCGTATTATAAAATCCAGTATTTTCTACTGTAATTTCTACAATTCCATCTTCTGACACATCCCATTTCATATCATTGATCTTCGGGATGTTGTCAATATAATTCTTCTTTTCTTTCATAATGCACCTTTTTATTTAGAAAGCACTACTGCAGAATCGCAGCAGTGCTTTCTTCTCACTGAAATACATATTTATTTTTATTATTTTGCGTCTACTTCAATCGTCTTTTTATTTCTTGTGAAGTAGAATAATATAGCTAACAATACTACAAAAGCTGCTAAACCTACCCAGTTACCTACACTCTGGAAGGCAGCTCCATATACAGATGACAGATTGATCTTATCTGCAACACCAAATACTGCCAGTACAGCCAGAAGGATACCAACGATACCTTCTCCTGCAATCATACCTGCAGCATAAAGGACTCCTCGATCTGATCCGTCTTTTCTTGCCGCATCACTGTCATATTTTCTCTTATTGTCAATAAACCAACGAATCAGTCCACCAACCATGATCGGTGTACTTAAGTAAATTGGTAAATAAAGACCGATTGAAAATGCTAACACTGGAATTCCAAGGATTTCAACAACGATTGCGATAAACACACCCATGAAAATCAATACCCATGGTAATGTACCACCCATAACACCTTCAACAACCATCTTCATCAATGTTGCCTGTGGTGCTGGAATCTGATCAGAACCGAATCCCCATGCTGCGTTCAGAAGGTACATAACTCCTCCGATCGCAAATGCTGCTACGATCGCACCGATCAATTCTCCGATCTGCTGTAATCTAGGTGTCGCACCTACGATATAACCTGTCTTTAAGTCCTGTGAAGTATCTCCTGCCATAGCTGCTACGATACAGATAACAGTACCAATAGAAATTGCTGATACCATACCTGCTGCTCCTGTATTCCCAGTTGCTTTTAAGATAAATGTTGTTACGATCAGTGTCGCGATCGCCATACCTGATACTGGGTTATTACTACTTCCTACAATACCAACCATTCTAGATGATACCGTTGCAAAGAAGAAACCAAATACAACAATCATCACTGCTCCCAAGAAGCTTACTGGAATCTCTGGTAATAACCAGATTAAAACTGCAATGATCAGGATTCCTCCAAGAACCACTTTCATAGAAATATCCTGCTGTGTTCTTAACTGGCTGTCACCTTTCTTACCGAATCCCTTCATAGCATGTCCAAATGTCTTGATCATTGTTGGGAATGTCTTGATCAGACTGATCAGACCACCAGCTGCTACTGCACCGGCACCAATATATCTGACATAGTTACTCCAGATCTGGCTTGCACCTAACTGATTAAATGCAAGTGCTTTTCCTGTCTCATCGACAACTTTTGATAAAGAATCTCCGCCAAAATAAGCAATTGCAGGAATTAATACAAGATAAGATAGCACACCACCTGCAAAAAGATAGCTTGATACCTGCACACCACAGATATAACCTACACCTGCTAATGCCGGAAGAACATCCATACCAACAGATGTTGTATACTGTCCCTGCATTGAAAATTCAACTTCACTAGGGAAAAGTTTTAAACCATCTGCAATAAATTTATAAACTGCCGCAATTCCGAGTCCTGCAAATACAACTTTAGATTTACTTCCTCCTTCTTCTCCAGCTAAAAGCACTTCTGCACAAGCTGTTCCTTCAGGATAAGGAAGTACCCCATGTTCTTCTACGATGAGGGCTGTACGAAGAGGTACCATAAAAAGTACTCCTAAAATACCACCGCAAAGCGCGATCAATGCGATAGATACAAAAGATGGAGCAGTAACTCCACTTCCCTTTTCTGATGCCCAAATAAAAATAGCAGGGATTGTAAAGATTGCTCCTGCTGCTAATGATTCACCTGCTGAACCAATTGTCTGTACCATGTTATTTTCAAGGATGGAATCTTTCTTTAAGATCACACGGATCACACCCATGGAAATAACTGCCGCTGGAATGGAGGCTGATACAGTCATACCAACTCTTAGCCCCAAATAAGCGTTTGCACCACCAAATATAACCGCCAGTATCATACCAAGGATTACTGATGTAACTGTAAACTCTGGTAATACTTTATCTGCGGAAATAAAAGGCTTAAAGTCATTTTTCTTTTCCATTTTTCTCTCCTATTTTCAATATATATTTCACTGTATCTCTCTATTATACTAAATCATACAAGAAAAAGAAACCCCTTCTTTTTCTTAAACTTCTTAACTTAGATTCCTCGCATTTTTTAATAAACAGTTTTGCTTTATGTGTTGTATAAAATGCATTATACATTAAAATAAATCAAGCATATTATCCAAATAAACTTCTTCTCTAACGCATATTTGGTATTCTGGTTTTACCATATAGTATAGTAGAAACTCCAAAACCAACGCACTTCCCAATCCACGTCCTTCAATTTTAAAATTCTCAAACCCCATTGGAAGATAAATTTTCTTTATATCATTAGCACTGATAAATCCTGGATTCTTCATTGCCTTTGAAAAACGATAGCCTTCCTTTGCATCTGGCGAGTTGCATTTGTGATCTGGTATCATTTCTCCTAAGTTTTTTCGACTGACTATTTCGTAGCATTGCTTTCTGTCTTTACATCCAAACCAACAGCATTCATTGCATAAAAATTCCACTTTATTTTTCTCCTGCTCCGAAAGCATGTTTAATTTATCAAATGCTTTATTTAACCGAAAATCTGGTACTACATACCGAAAATCTTCTTTCTTTACTTCTTGCAAAAATTCATTAAAATCCGTCAACACTTTTGTCGTAGAAGATACAAAATATAATTTTGGATAATTTATTTCCAAATACTTAAGCAATAAATCCGAATGGACGATCACACCATTTCTTTTTTCTCCAACTTCTTCAAACATTTTGCATAGGATATTACATTTTTTATCTGTTAAATGTTCTTTTCTAAGTAAACTGTTGCTAAAAGTCAGTCTGGCTGAAATTCCATATTCCTGTGTAAGTTTTAAGACTTCTTCTGGATTATCAGATCCAAATCCTGCGCGTCCGCCTCCCCAGAGACAATCTGCAGGAGAGCCATAGATGGAACTGATCTCACACCAGTCATAAAAGTATTCTCTGTGTTCCTTATATAATGGCAGAAAGGCACAATATAATTCATAAAATTCAAATAATCCTGGCAGGTGATAGTATACTTTTTTGTTTTTTCTTTGGCTCATTTGTTATTTCTCCCATTTCTGATCGTCATTTTTCATTCCTATTATTATAGTCATATTTTTCTATATTATGGTGACATGCTCCCACCACTTAAATCCCTGATTTTGAAGTGGGGCTTCTTGCTCAATGGCTCTACTGAGCCAAGTATCTACAAGCTATCCTCGCG